>ERZ1090868.94-NODE-94-length-47286-cov-10.572209_pt1 | contig 47286 bp, 28 predicted proteins | sample MGYA00478475_ERZ1090868 | MGnify/ENA primary metagenome ERZ1090868 (study PRJEB33644, sample SAMEA5815747) | chicken gut metagenome | biome: Chicken; feature: Gastrointestinal Tract; material: Caecum | place: Ireland | collected 2019-01-01 | study: A study of the...
CACCCACCCCCACCAAAAAAACCAAACCCCCCCAGCCCCCCCCCGCCGCCGGCGGCCCCCCCCGCGGCGGCAATAATAGCACGCTTTGCAGCCAAGATATATTTCGCCCTATCCGTCGTTTCGGACGGAATAATCGGACGAACCCTTCAATTTTGCTTTTACGCGTGTAAATATTCTGAGTACATAGTGTCTGAAATCCTTATCGGCAAAGAACATGCCGATAACTATTACAGAGGATATACCCACGGATATAAAACCGTTCACGACAAGTTCGACCCACTCGTTTTCAAACGACTGCATACTGAAATGAAGCGCAAGCAGAGCAAGCCCGAACACCGCAATGCAGGCATAATTTTTAATGAAAAACTTTTTTGCCGATGCGTGCAGCGCATATTTGAACAATACAAAGGGTTCTACCGTGTGACATATAGCAAGGTTAGTAACTATGGTTGCGGCAATTATGCCGATGAGTTCATACTCTTCGCCGAACGCCCGGCCGAAGAGATAGGCGAAACCTATCGATAAGGCAATATTGAGCACGCCCTCGATTACGGGTTTCCACCTGTCGTAATAAAAGGTTCCCGTAGCGTCCCTGAAAAGCAGCGTAGCCTGCCGCATGAACTGCAACAGATAATTTATGGTTACTATAATTGAAACCGATTTATCCATCACCAAACCCTGAGGGTCTGCGGGGTCCTCAAAAAATATTGTGACAAGATTGTCGATAATGCCGTAATATCCCAAAAAGAACACCACGGCGAGCATAAAATTAAAGGCATAAAAGAAATTGAAATAGCGTTGAATTTCTTCACGGTCGTCCCTCACGCACAAGTGCCCTATGATTGCCGTCAGCGGCGTGAAAAACAGAGTTATGACCGACGTCATGTTGGTCATTATTATGGTATAGTTTGAGTATTTTCCGAGAATTTCAGACCCGATAAACGCCGAAATAATTATGCTGTCCGAGGCGTTTACGAGGGCGCTGCCCGCCTTGTGCATGAACATGCCCTTTACGTTGCGGACTATCGATTTTTTGGTATCCGCGCTTACGCTCCCGCTCCCCTTCAACACGGGCATGTATTTTTTTCGGGCGTAAATTTCGGTCATTATCCATTGAAGGAGCGCGCATATAACGTAACAAACGAGAAAGACCTCAAAAGAGCGCGTCAGAATTACGACGACTATTTGAAGAACATACTGTACGATTTGCGCGACGGAAGTTATGGTTGTTGTGACATAGTTGTTCTTATAAGCGTTGATGAGCGAGGTTTTGGAGCTGTAAGCATAGGTCAGCACTGTTGCAACCAGCATTATGCCGAACGTGATGTATAAATTGAAGTCGACCGACTGATAATCGCCCACGAGATAGGGAAGAAAAGGCATGAGCACGCAGCCGCCGACGAGAATTATGCCGCCGATTACCAGATACAGGCGGGTGAACAGGCGGTAAAGCGCAGAAACTTCCTCGGTGTTGCCTTCGACTATGGGCTTGTACATGCAGTACGAAATGGCGGTGCCTACCCCAAGCTCGGCAACGGCGAGGAAACCGATAATGCTTGTGTACAGCGAACTCAATCCGTTAGCATCGTTGCCGACGCACTGAATGAGATATCTGCGCGCAAATATGCCGCCGACAAACAGCAGCAGCCTGAACACTATGGAAACAACAACGTTTATTAAACCTTTTCTTTTATCCAAATCGAACACCACCAGCGGCGAAAATTTTTGCTGCCTGCGCACATAAATCCGGCGCGCGGCAAAACAGCCTTGCCCGAAACGCACCTCTCAACGGACGATATGAAAAGCGCACCATTCAATCGCGCATATTATTGAGGTAACGCCCGACGAGCGCGCACTTTACGCGCTCTTTTAAGGACAGCTGCCCATCCTCCGCGAGGGAGCGGCGGGTGGAAGAGTATTCTTCTTTCAGCGCGGCAAGCACGTCATTCAAACGCCCCCTGTACGCCGCCCACGCGGCAAACAACACCATTTTGTTGTAAGCAATGCGCGCGGCTCTGCCGTGCGCGCCGTCCTTAAACATGGCATATATGCGCCCGTATGCGGCGACGATACTTTTTAGCCTGCGCGCTTCGCGCGCGACGTCGCGCGAAAGGCTGTGCCCGCTGCGATAATAATTATAACACACGCGCTTGCCGAGATATACCTTTTGGCAGCTTTGCAGCTGTTCGAGCACCCATTTTTTATCTTCGTACGCAAACAAATCGGCATCGAACTGACAAACTTCGCCGCTTATCTTCCACAATTTATTCCAGGGATATCCTCCGCCGAACGACGAATCGTCCGAGATTATACCATCGATAACACCGTCGGCGCACACAACCTCGTCCTCTCCCGCCGTTACGCGCCCGACGCATGCTCCGTTTTCATAAACCGCGGCGGAGTAAAACATTGCATCCGCGCCGCTCTCTTCGAGAGTCCCGACGAGAAAGGAGCACGCCTCATTATCCGAAAGACGGTCGTCGGCATCGGCAAACATGAGATAATCGCCGTCGGCGACCTTCAAAGCGGCGTTGCGCGCCGCCGACGGGCCGCCGTTGGGCTGCCCGATTACTGTAATGCGGTCATCTTCGGCAGCATATTTGCTGCACACCGAAAGGGTGCCGTCGGAAGAACCGTCGTCGACTATTATGATCTGCAAATTGCAGTAAGTCTGGCATATTATCGATTCTATGCACCCGCCTATGCTTTTTTCGGCATTAAATGCGGGAATTATTATGGATATTTTGCCGCACCCGTCCATACCGCTCCTTTTTTGCCGCATCCGATACCGGGCGGCAATAATATTATGTGCAATCTTGAATTGCCGCGGCAATATGCAGCGACGAATGTTGCATTATAACTGCGCCAACACCTCTGCGGCGTTGGTATCGGGCTTGACCTTGGGCATGACGGAGGCTATATTGCCATGCTCGTCGATGACAAAAGTCGAGCGCACCACACCCATGCTTACCTTGCCGTAGAGCTTTTTCTCCTGCCATGCTCCGTAAGCTTCGGTAACTGCATGGTCGGGGTCTGAAAGAAGAATAAAAGGCAGGTTATATTTTTCGGCAAACTTTGCGTGCGACTGAGCGCCGTCGCGGCTGACGCCGATAACGACGGCATTTTTGCGGGCAAACTCATCATATGCCGCCGCGAACGCGCACGCCTGGCGCGTACAGCCGGGGGTATTGTCCTTGGGGTAAAAGTAGAGCACAACTTTTTTGCCTGCGAAATCGGAAAGTCTGACGATATTTCCGTCCTTGTCCGAAAGCGCGAAATCGGGCGCCTTCATACCCTTTTCCAACATAAAAAATCTCCTGACGTTGAGTTTTGCGCCGAATAGCGGCGCACTTTTTATTTTACCAAATTTTCCCACGCGGCAGCCGCGCTGCCAACCGCCCCGCGCATTTTTTTTGCCGAATAAAATTGCCCCGCCCGCCAAAACAGGCGCGGACGGGGACTTAAATTTTAAATTATTTCGTGCATATTATGGCATCAATCGTTGTTTTCCCTTTTAATTTTGATGTTTCTTCTGATTTTTTTAACTATGAAGAACACGAGCACGGCAACGCCCGCCGCAGCGAGAACATCCCACACGATAATTATTATTTTGTAGTAAGCAAAACCGTTTACATACCTTACGCCGTGAACGAAACCGTTCATGCCCGCCGAATGAACGACGGTATACAGTATGTGATGAGCGGCTTCGCGGGCGTAGCCCTGATCCTCTTCGTTGCCTTCGAGCGAGTAGCCGAACAGGAAGTTGCCCGAAACGTCTACCGTTTTAAGCTTTGCATCGCCGCCCGCCGCGAGACTCTGATCGGTGAACATATAGCTTGCCACTTCGTAGTCGGTGAGGACAAAGCCGTTGAAGCCCCATTCATTGCGCAGAACCTCGGTAAGCAGGTTATAGTTGCCGCCCGCCCACGTGGGGCCTATGCGGTTGAACGACGACATTATTGCGGTTGCTGCGGGCACGGTAGCCTTTTCCTTTTCGTAGCCCGTTATGTTTCCGCCTTCGTCCTTTATTGGCGTGTTCACGTCGATTTCGACGGTGTTATCTTCGATGACCATCTGGAAAGGTTTCAGATAAATTTCGCGAATAGCCTGCTCGCCCGCCCACGTGACAATGCCGAGATGGTCGCGATGGGTCTCCTGATCGTTGAGCGCAAAGTGTTTCAGGAAGGCATACATACCCTTCTGTGCCGCGCCCTGAACGGCTTCGTAACCGAATACGCCGGAGAGGTAGGAATCCTCGGAATAATACTCGAAATTTCTGCCCGCGAAAGGCGTTCTGTGAATATTTACGGCGGGGCCGTACCAGCCTTCGACTTCGCCGTACAAACCGTCTTCGCCTATGCCCTGCCCCATTTTGAGGGCGAATTCTTCATCCCACGTGCAGGCGATGAGGTACTCGCTCGGCCACGTCATAGCCTTGATTTCGTTGCCGTTTTCGTCCTTGCCGATGACGACGGAACCGTGATTGACGACGCTGTTGAGCCCCGCGGGGCCGTCGAGGTCGGTAACTTTGGGCTTTGCGACCGAATCCATGGCGGGAGTGCAATACCCGCTTTCGTCTATCATTTTTGCAAGTTCTTCAAGATCCATCTGATCGAGCAGATCTTCCCACAGAGGGTCGTCATAATCGAGCCCGCGGAGATCTATGAGATCGATGCCGTTGTTTGCGCCGAACGTGTAAGTTTCGGGAACCGTACCCTCGGCGGGATTGCGCGATGAGCGGGAATCGAGTTCGGCTTTGAGTTCGGAAGTTATGGAATGGCTCCACTGCTTGCCGCCTATTTCGGCGCCGCTGGCTACGTTTGACGCACTGCCGTAGCGCAGCCCGTTGTCGTCCATGACGGCCCAGTTGTTGCGCGAAAGGTAAGGCGTGTCGTCTAACGCGGCGTAGTCGAATCTGTTGGTTATCTTTTCGCCGTCGGCGCCCGTAGAATAAGTGGTGCTGTCCAATTCTTCCTGCACATATGTGCCGACGAACGAGGCAGCGGGGGCGTTTTCGTCCTCGTCAAGTCCGCCCGCCGCGACGAGGGACGAACTGTCTGTTCCGCGCGCCGCGAGGATATTGTTGAGCGCCTTGTGCGCGTCCGAAGCGGCGGTGACGTAATAGGTGCCGTTTTCGAGGATATATGTTTTATTGACGTTGGCGTCGTAGGAGATGAAATCTTCGAGGTTGACGGTAATTGTTACGGGAACGCTTGCGCCCGGCTCGATATAGTCGGTCTTTGTGAAGCCGACGAGGCTTACCGCTGCCTTTTCAATGCCGTTTTGCCTGTCGTATTCGGTATAGGGCGCCTGCATATAAACCTGCACCACCTCTTTGCCCCTGCGGTCGCCGGTGTTTCTGACATTGAGCGTAACGGTCATATTTCCGTCCGCATCGGGTTCGGAGAGATTGAAGTCAGTCCACTCGAAAGTTGTGTACGAAAGACCGTAGCCGAAGGGGTACTGAACGGTTTGGGCATAATCATAATCGCCGGGGTTGCCGTTGCCGAGCACCCTGTCTTCGTAGCGCGTTTCGTAATACTTATAGCCGACGTAAATACCTTCGGCATAGTTTACGTAGTAATAGTCGGTGCCCTCGTAGTTATAATCGCCCATATTCTGCATGGCGGGCGAAGAGAAACTGTCGTATACGACGGTGTCGACGAGATGACCGGAGGCAGAAATTTCGTTTCCGTCCCTGTCAAGGCCAGTGAGCATGTAACCCAGTCCGTAAGTGCCCGTTCTGCCCGCGCCCGGGAAGGAGATTACGGCAGAGATATTGTCGTAATTTTCCACCCAGCCCATCTCCATGACGTTGTTTGCGTTGATGAGGATTATTACGTCGTCGAAAGTTCTGTTGAGGTAATCTATAATTTCAAGTTCGGTGCTGTCGGGCTCCAAGTAATGCTGCCCCGACTGACCGCCGTAAGCCGCCATGTCCCTCGCGAGGTCGGCGCCCTCGCCGCCCGTGCGCGAAAGCACGAACATCGCCACGGTTCCGTTAAAAGTATCCTGCAAGCCGGGCTCGCTCAGTATCACGGAGAGCGGGCACTCGTTTATAGACCAGTCGAGCGCTCTGCCGTAATTTATGGAGCCTTCGCCGCGCTTGTAATTGGAACCGTTGCCGCTTTCGTAAAAGTTCCAGAGAGTCTGGTTTACTTTAAGCCCCGCGGCTTCAAACCCCGTTTTGAGGTTTGCCGTCAGTTCAAAGCTGCCCGAGCCGGATCCCGAACCGCCGCTTACGAGGTCGACGGAAGAGTGGCTGAAAAGGCTTATAGTAGTGTCCTTAGCGAGGGGAAGCACGCCGTTGTTTTCGAGCAGCGTTGCGCCCTCCATTGCCATGTCGGCAACGATCTCCTCTTCGTATTCATAAAGTTCTGCGGCGCTGCCGAAAGAGCTCTTGTAATACTCAACGTCTGCGCCCTTGGTGTCGCCCGTCGTACCGTCGGCAGTTTTGCCGAGCGCCTGTTCGAGAATGTTGTCGAACTTGCCGAGGGCAAAGAAGTTGAGAACGAACGTTACCGCAACTATCAGGGCAATGCCTATTGACATGATGATAATGCCGAGTTTTTTTGCTTTTTTCATTTAATTAACCCTTATTTGTTTTTATTTTTAGCGGGGCGGCGGCGTCGCCGCCCCGTTGATTGAGCCATATATCGGGGGTTATTCCTCCGAACCTGCCGCCGAGGACGAGAACGAGAAGCCGCTTAAAGTAACGTTGCCCGCATGAGTCTGGCTGTCGCCTTTGTGACTGTCGAGGAAAACGAGAATGCTGGTTACCGCTCCTCTCTCGGTATTTTCATCATAGGTTATGGTCAGCGTGATGCTTTCGCCCGCGCCCACGGAAATGGACGTGCCGCCCCAGGTCGTATCGGTATAGCCGGCATCCGCACCGCCCGTCGCAATATGCGAAACGTTGCAAACCTGATTATTGGGGTTTTCGCCGACGGTTATGGCCGTAGTACCGAGCACGTCTACGCGCGCGTTGATTGCGCTGTCGCCGTTATTTGTTATGGTTATGGTGAAAGTATCGTTGCCCTTTGCAAGTTCGGCCACCTGAGCCATAACGTTCTTGTAGCAGTTGCCGGGAACGGCCGTATAAGTCACGTTAATTTCGCCTGCCGCAACGCCGTCCTTATCTATGGTGTAATAATTGGTGTCGTCGTGGTTGAATACGAGGTCGACGTTTTCACCTGCGGGAGGGGTCACCGGCTCTTCGGGAACAGTGCCGTCGTCCGAGAAAGCTATTTCGGAAATTGTGACGTTGCCGCTGTGAACCTGCTCATCGCCCTTGTGGCTGTCGATCATGAACTGAACGTTGGTGGCCTGCTTTGAGCTGTCGTATACGATTACTATTTCAACCGTCGCGCCCGCGGCGATGTTGTCGAACATCGAGCCGCCCCACTGCGTGTCGGTGTAAACGGGTTCGCCGTCCATGGTGGCAGATATGTTGCAGGCATTGGTGTTTTCGGTACTTGCGATAGTCGCCTGAACGTTTACGCGGATATTTACGGGCGCGTCGCCGTTGTTGGTTATTTTAGCTTTGAACGTATTGTTCACCGAAGCCACGGCAGTCGATTGAAGTTCGACATTGAGATAGGAATTGCCCAAAACCGAATCATAGCTGACGCCCAACGCGTTGTCCTCTACCTTTGCCGTGTAGGGTCCGTTGTTTGAAGTTATGCTGCCGCCGACAGCTACGGGCTGTTCGTTGATTATAAGGTCTTCGGGGGCTTCGGGAGTTTCGGGCAAATCTTCGATTTCGCCTTCCTTGGCAAACTTTATGTCGCTTATGGTTATATCTCCCGAGAAGGGCCCGCCCGAGGTATTGGCGGAATCTATCATGAGTTCAAGGCTGTTTGCCGTTCCCTTATACTTGATGACGATATCCATCGTTTCGCCGGGTTCGACCTCGGCAAAGTTACCGTCTATTTTATCGAGAAGATAATCGCCGCAGTAACCGTAATCGTTGAGGATTACCGCACTTGCACCCTCGTTATTTACAACGTTTATGCGGATGCGCGAAGTTTCTTCGCCGTTGTTTGTCAGTTTAAGGTTGACCCAGTTTTTATCCGCTGCAACGTCGGTGACGTCCGTAGAGACATTTGCATAGCCATGCTCACCAATATCGAGATCGGTATACGTGACGCGCGACGAAGTACCGTCATTTTCGACCGTATACAGTCCTTCGACCGAAGATGTAAAGGAGGGCTCTATCGCCTCGTAGTCCGCCCAGTCGCCCTGGAATTTATCGAACACGTCGGGTTCATCGGGCAGGTTGGGGTCGTTGGCATCCGTCCATTCAACCTGAGCGGTGGTCTTAACCCACTCGTATTCCGCGCCCTCGTCGCCGGGATTGGAATATTCGCCCATCCACTCGTACGCTGTTTCCGTACCGCACCAGTAATTCATGAGAATACGGCCGGCAGCCGAAGGAGCGGGTTCGTCCTCCTCGAAATCAATTCTGTAAACGGGCTCGCCGTCGACAAACCACGTGATGTAATCCTCCGCCCAGCGGAAACCGTAGTTGTGGAACTCTTCCGACGCGTCGAAGCCGAGGTCGTACATATATTCGTGACCACCCTCGCCGTTGACAAAGTAGTTGAACTGGACATGAGTTGTGTCTTGTCCCAAAAATTCGATGTCTATCTCGTCCCAGGGATTGGGTTCGCCGGTGGCGGGATTTATGTCGTAATTGCCCGTGCAGACAAAGAAAGTTGAAGCTGTGCCGACTTTTTTAGCGGGCTTCATTCTGACTTCGTAGTCGCCGTAGCCGTAGTGGGCGTAAGTGCGCATTTCGCCGCCTTCGTACTCATAGACAGTTTCCCCCGTCTGAACGCCCTCTTCATCATAGACGGGAACCTTTATGGGCTCTTCGGGTTGACTTATGGTGAGCTTACCTATGCCGTTTTCGTAAGAAACGTTGTCGCCCGTCCAATAAGTATTGAAAGGCGAGCCGTTGCCCCAGCCGTCCGACTTAAAGACGGTTGTAGGTTCGCCCTCCGTAAAATCTGCGAGCATCTGACCTTCGAGGGGCTTATCCGTCAGGTTTTCCGTCTGCCCGTCCGGCGTTGTGCAGGCGGAAACCGCCATTCCGAACGCCATTGCCGCCGCTGCCGCCATTGCCGGCAGAATGCGAAGAAGTTTGTTTCTCATAGTTCTTTCTCCCTATAAAATATTTTTCCGAAATCTTAAAAAATATTTTTTTAGCTATTTTTTAAAATTTCAGCAGCTTTTGAATGCGATCCACTTATACTGCGCCGTTGCAGGCAGAGCGCTTTCGTCGAGCGGGCCCGTCCAGTCGTCGTGTCCTATGCAGTTCCACATGTTCATCATTATCTGCTGCGGGTTAGAGGGCAGGTTTTGGGTGGCCCTGTAAATGGGCGCGCCGTCGACATACCATGTAATGCTGCCCTCCTGCCAGTCGAAGCCGTATTCATGGAAATCTTCCGCAGCGTCGAAACCGAGCTCGTACACATATTCATGTCCGCCGACGCCGCTGACGTAGTAATTGAACTGAACACGAGTCGTGTCTTTGCCGAGAAACTCAATGTCTATTTCGTCCCAGACAGGTCTGTTTGTGTAAGTGAAAAACGACGAAACCAGTCCCGAACCCTTTGCCGCCTTCATGCACACAGAATAGTAGCCATAGCCGTAATACGCCGTTGAGCGATATTCCGCGCCGTAATAAACGCCGTCATTTCCCTTAGAGAGGGTCATGTTCATTATTCCGTCGCTGATAACCGCGCTGTCTCTGCTCCACGTGCAGTTGAACATGTTGCCGTTTGAATAGCCGTGGGCGGCGTAAAACCCTTCGGTTTTGCCCGCGGAAAAGTCAACGATTATATCGGCGGGGTCGGTGAATTTATCTTCAAGACCCTCGACCGAGGGGTGCACGACGCCCTCGTTGCTTACGGGATTATCTGTACATGCAGGCAAAACAAAAGCGGCGGCCGCCACTGCGGCCGCCGCAATGACGGCCGTCATTTTTTTAAATTTCATAGCAAATTTATCCTTTTAATCTGCCCTTGCGGCAGAGGCAGCGAAGCCTTCCGCCGTTGCGCTTTAAATATAATAAAAGGAACGCCCGTTGTCAACAGGCGTTCCTTAAACTGTAAATTATTTACTTGTTCTGTAATTTTTTACCGTCCAAACTAAAAATTATGCTTAAATAAAACACTCCGTCCCGGGCGCGGGCGGTCATGGCGCCGCCGTATTTATGCACAATCATGCGGATGCTGCGCGTGCCGAATCCATGATAGTTTTTATCGCTCTTGGTCGTCTGCGGCAGGCCGCCTTCAAATTTCAGCTCGCCCTCGAAATAGTTCTCCTGCTGCACGACGAGCATGTCGTTTTTGGTCTTGACAACGAGGTTTATAACCTTGCGCTCGCGCTGCGGCACGGCGCTTACCGCCTCCAAGGCGTTATCTATTATGTTGCCGAACAGGCAATAAAGATCGCCTTCCTCAATAAATCCCAAAGCGTCGCCGTCCGCCATGCACGAAAAAGTTATGCCGTTCTGCTCGCAATACAGGTTCTTTTCGGTGAGAAGCACGTCTAAAATATTATTGCCCGTGGCTACGCGCGTATCGTAAATTTTTATGGACTGCTGCAAATCGGCGAGCGCCTCCTCCGTCACCCCTCCGCCGGCAAGCAGGCTGTTGACCTTGTACTTTATGTCGTGACACTTGATATTTATCATATCGATCGTGTCTTTTGAAATTTCGTACTGCCTTTGCCCCTGCCGCACGGCATGTTGCAGATATTCGACCTCGCGCTTCAAATCGCGCTCGACCATGGTCTTTGAAATGAGCACCATGACCGCCGCACAACACACGACAGAAAAGACGTTGCCCGTCTGGCGGAGAATGAATATATCGTAATTGTCAAAGCGGTTTTCCCCGCCCGTGCTGAGCGCGGCGAAATGCACGTCCTCAGAAGAACAAAGAATTACCGTTATGCACAGCACGAAAATAGAAATTGCCATCATGCGGTAATTTATCAGGTTGTCGGCGAGGCGCTTTATCTGCCTGCGCATGAGCACAAAATAGACCGCCGCCGCGGCAACTATAAAAAATGTATAATACGTCAGGCGGTAATACAGTTCAAAATTCTGCCCCCAGTTTTCAAAAAGACCGAAATACTCCCCCGAACAATAAAAAACAAGGAAAAGTTTATACGTAAGATTTTGCGCGGCATATGCCAGCGAGCAACCCAGAATAATCGTTTTTGTCTTTTCGTCGAGGCATATCCGCGCATGTATTATCGAAACGACGAAGAGAACGATATAAACGGCTATGCGCCCGACGACAGTCGAACCGTAAAAATAATAAAAAAACGACAGCCCGAAAGCTATTGCCGCCACCGCGGCGAGCCCCGCTATGAGCTTTGCGGCAAACGCGCGCGACCGGTTGAAGCCGTGCATGGTGAGCGCGTAAAAAATGTAAAGCTCGGCGAGGAATTCCAGAATAATGCGCGCATATATGCCCGCAACCTGCTCAATCATGCCTTCCCCCCTGTCCCGCGTACCACGCGGCAAGTTCAGAAAGGAACGCCGCCCTGCGCGGTCGGCTTATCTGCAAATCGCGGTTGCCCACGCGCACGTCCGAACCCTTTACCCCGACTATAAATTTGGGGTTTACAAGGTAGCACTTGTTGCACCTTAAAAAGCCGTAAGAGGCAAGCTCCTTTTCGACCCCCGAGAGCACGCCGGTTATCTCGATATCCTCGTCTATGAGGTGATAATACAGCCTGTGGGCGATAATCTCGACGTACATGAGTTTATCCGTGGAAATGCGGCACATTCCGCCGCGGTATTTGACGGTGATGCTGCGCTCCTCGTTCATGACGTACACGTCGAGCGCCTTGCGGAATTTTAGCGCGAAATCGAAATAGCTTACGGGTTTGACGAGAAAACCCACCGCGTCGACCTCGTAACCCTTCTGGGCATACTGTACGAGGTTGGTTATAAAGATAACCGAGGTGGTTTTATCGATCTTTCTCAGCTCCATCGCGCCGTCCATGCCGTTCATTTTGGGCATCTGAATGTCCATGAAAACGACGGCGTATATCGCCTTGTAGTCTTCGAGAAAGTCGGCGGCATTTTTAAAGCGCACGACGTTGAACTGCTGCCCGTTTTCTTCGGCGTACTTTGCGATATAATCGCGCAAAGTTTCCGCCGCCCTCTTTTCATCTTCTACTATGGCTATATTCCTCATTGCTTTATCCCCCGTGCGGTCGGATTTTATAATATAATTGTACCACAGCGGCCCGTCGATGTCAATACAGACATCAAAAAGTGGCGGCAAGGTAATTTTATCGCCTCCCCGCCCGTATCCGCTTACATAACAAAAAACCAGCGTTAAAAAGGGCGCTGCGCTCCGCCGCGGGAATACCCGCGCGGGCGCGCAGCGCCGAACGATATACAACCCGTAAGCCGCAACCCCTTACGCCGCAAAAAACCGCCGCATAAGTTCAGCGTTCAGAACAATGCGCAGACGGCCTGTTTATCCGGCTTGCCCGTAGACGTGAGGGGAATTTCGGGCACGATTCTTATATATTTCGGCACCTCTATTTTTATGAAAATTTTGCCAAGAGCGTCATTATCGAAGGTCTGCCCCTCGCTCAGCACAACCGCCGCGGCGGGCACTTCGCCCTCGCGCTCGTCCCCGACGCCCACCACGCACACATCTTTTATCTGCGGCAGGCGCAGCAATTTTTGCTCTATCGCCACGGCGGAGAGATTGTTGCCGTTGCGTATTATAATGTCCTTTTTGCGCCCGTCGATGTGAAGATATCCTTCCCCGTCGAAATAACCGAGATCGCCGGTGTGCAGCCAGCCGTCGGAACAGACGGCGCCCGCCGCCATCGCCGGGCTTTTTACAAGCACTTCGCCGTCATCGGCAATGAAAATTTCATTCATGGAATATTTTTTGCCCACACAGCCGCACCTGTTTTCGAGCGCGTCTTTAAAACTGCCGCAACTTATGCCTATGCACTCGCTCATGCCATAGACGGGAATGAGCGTAAGCCCCAGCCGCGACTCGATTTTGACAAATTGTTCGCGCGAACAGGGCGCGCCGCCTATAAGTCCGCACCGCAGACTTTTCACCTCCGCCGCGCGCGGATGATCGGCCATGGCGAGGTATAAACTGGGCACGCCGTTTAGCCTTGTAACGCCGTATTTTATTATTCCCCCGATAATATCCTCCGCCGAAAGGCTTTCCGGCACATAAATTGCATGGCGGGTAACCACAGCAGTGAATATCAGCGCCAGCCCGAAAACGTGGTGAATGGGCACGATATCTATGTTTATGTCGTCGGGCGCGTACCCTCCTATATATGCCGTATCGAGCGAATTGTTGATAAAATTATACTGGCTGAGCTTTACCTCCTTGGGCTGACCGGTCGAACCGCTCGTGAATATGACTATGGTAGGCTTCGAGCTGTCGCGCGAAGGGCTGAATTCAGAAAGGCGGGGGGACATATCCAGCGCCGTACCGCGCCCTTCGTTGTAAAGCACCCCGTCTTTGAGCAAAAATTTGCAGTTTTGGGGACATTCGCGCGGGTCATACATCACGCACTCCGCGCCGACAAACTGCAAAGCGAAGAAACAGAGCACGGTATTTACCGTGCGCGCGGCAACGACCGCGACAGGCGACCCTTCGGTCACTCCCGCCCGCCCGAACTGCGCGGCGAGATTGGCGGTCGCCCAAAAAGCCTGTCTGACGGTATAGCTTGCGCACCCGTCAAAGATAAAAACGTCGTCGGGGCGCTCCGCCGCAAACCGACTGAAATATTCGTATATGGTTGCATTGCTCGGTTGCATAGTTATCTCCTTTTAAAACTGAAAATAAGCAAATCCGCTGACGTCGGAATTGGCGAGTAGAGCCAGCCAGCACAGCGCGACCGCCATTATGCCGTATATGTAGAGCGACATATTGATATTATAATTGACCCGCGCATATACCCCGGTCAACGGCAGTGCACCGTCGGATTGAACATCTTCGGTCATGTGATATATCAGCCCCATAGCGACGAGGCAGCACAGAAGCAGCAGCAATTGCATCGCCGACATGCCGAGACTTTCAAAAGCGCCGGTAAATAATCCGCTGCCGAAATTCCACGCCGTGAACAAGCGCGAAAACGCCACCCCTATTTCGCCGATATTCTGGGCGCGGAAGGGTATGCAGCACGCGACAAACAGCACAAACACGACCGCGCGCCGCAAAAGGGTTATCCCCGCGCCGCCGGTATCTATGCCGAGGCGGCCGCACGCTTTCTTGCAGGGCTTTTTGAGCAGCGTTTCGATGCAGATAAACATGCCAGCCGCAAGCCCCCAGATTACGAAAGTCCAGTTTGCGCCGTGCCACAGACCGCAGAGGGCAAAAACTATCATTGTGTTCAAAAGTTTGCGCGCCGTACCCCTGCGGTTGCCGCCGAGGGGAATATATACGTACTGCGCAAACCATTGGTTGAGCGTTATGTGCCAGCGGCGGAAAAATTCGGTAAACGACGTCGACGACAGGGGTTTATCGAAATTTTTTGAGAGCTTTACGCCCATCAGCCGCGCGCTGCCGAGGGCAATTTCAGAGTAGCCCGCGAAGTCGTTGTATATCTGTATCAGAAAGAGTGCGCTCGCCGCGAATATGGCGAGGGCGTTGGCCGAAGCGAGGTCGGCATAGACTTTATCGACGAATATGCCGCAGAAATCGGCGATGACGCACTTGCGGAAAAATCCCGAAAGTAGCCACTTGCCGCCCGCCATCATGTCGTCGCCGTTGAGCTCGTGACGGGCGCGCAACTGGGGAAGGAGCGTGCCGGGTTTTTCTATGGGCCCCGCCACAAGCTGGGGAAAATAAGTTACGTACAACGCGAAGTAGCCGAAATGTTTTTCGGCGGGATAGTCGCCGCAGTATACGTCGATGACGTACGACAGCGTCTGAAAGGTGTAAAAGCTTATGCCGACGGGAAGAATTATGTTGAGCACTATGTCGTTCTGAGCGGCATTGAACAGCCTTATGACGCCGACAACGCTTTCCAGAATGAAGTTTATATACTTGAAGAATATGAGTATTCCCAGGCAGATTACGAGCGTTATTATCAGGCAAGCGCGCTTTACACCCGCACTATGCGCCCGCGAGATACATACCGCCGCGACATACGCGGTAATCGTGGTTATGCCTATGAGCACTATCAGCCAGACATTCCAGCTCATGTAAAAGAAGAGCGACGCGGCGAGAAGCAACACCCAACGGAACCTGAACGGCAAGATCCAGTACAGCGCGACGACTGCGGGCAGGAAAATGAGAAATTCAAGCGAATTGAAATTCATTTATTTCTCCTCCCCCTCCATGCGGCGAGCAGGTTGACGCAGAAAAAAAGTATTGCCACGAGCCCGACTTCTTCGAGCGGGGCGCCCAGAAGGAGAGCATAAGCGGCCGTACATATAAATATGAGCACGGAAAAAAGAGTGGCGGCAAACCCCGCCTTTTTGACGAGAGAAAATAAGCAAAGCGCCAGCGCGGCGGCAAAACCCAATATCAGAAGCGGCGAATTGAATATAACGCTGTCTGCCATTAACTGCGTCCTCCTTTTAAAATTTTCCGGCGGTTCATACGCCCGCGGCCTGCAAATCTTTTATGAGCTGTACGGTGCGCATTATTGCGCCGTAATCGTTTAAGTGATAATCGGAATCGTAGAAGTATCTGCCGGAGTAGATGTAGTCGCGGTAGTCGGATATGGGCGCATACCCATAGGGCGCGAGCAGCTGTTTAAAACGGGCGTCAAAGCTTTCTCCCGCCTCCTCTACGGAAACAGCCGTCTGCGCGCTGGAATTTACGGGCGCATAAGTTATGTAAACCTTCGCCCCCGCATCTTCCGCCGCGGCATAATACCCCGCAAGTTTTGCAACGCCCTCTTCCGTCAGCATTTCGGGTGCAAAATTATATTTATCGTCGCTGTAAGTGACGTCGCGCTCGTTTTCGGTGGATTCGTCATAGGGGCGGGGATAAGTGAAATCGCCGTATTCGTTGAAGCTTTCGGTTCTGCCGTCCGAATAGGAACACGGCTCTTCCCGCCCGCGGATCTCCGCATAGTGCATATACGCCCTGAAAATAAGGTCGTTGTCCGAAAAATCGGGTATGGACAGAAGGTCGTAATTGCCCTCGATCATAATGAACATTCTGCCGTCGAGATAAAAAGACGACATGAGCTGCGGCGCGCTCATCTGCTCGGGAGAGTGAACGAGAATGTCGCCCTCGCCGAGGCAGGAGAGGATTATTTCCATCTGAAAGGCGCCGTTGATATCGCCGTTGACGCCCATGTTGCACACGACATATTCGCCGCCGAACATATTGTCTGCCATGTTGCTGTTCACCCCGTAGGCAAAAGAACAGCCCGCAAAGAAAACAAGCTTTTTCTTATCGGCGTTGACTATCAGCCTGTCGACGTTGTCGGCATAATACGCGCTGTTGTTGACCGCCTGATAGTGTGGCGGCAGGGCGGCGTTGAGGTGATAGGTCGAAATATTGTTGGGGAAAGCCGTGTCGGACACGCTTTCAAGATTGTCGAAGAAATATATTTCCGAAAATGCTGAGTTGCCGAACGCACCGCTCTTTAAAGACGCGACGGTATCGGGCAGAACGAGCACGGGCGAGGAAATGGCGCCGCAGGGGATATTCGTGGTGAAGGAGCTTGCGATTTCGGTGACGGCGCGCCCGTCAAGCTCGGCGGGAATGACGAACATATCGGCGTCGCCGCTGCCGCGGTAACCCGTGAGCGCGGCTGTGCCATCGGGCAGAGCGCGGTATAAAAAGTCGTCCTCGGGCAGCCATTGCACCCATTCGGCGTAGAGCGTTATACTCTGTCCGTCGGGTACGGTTACGCGGCTGCCCAGCCCTATGTGCTGACCATCGCCTTCCGCCGAGGTATTCCAGCCGAGCAGGGTATAGCCCCCGCGTTCGAGCTCCTGCCCGTTCCACGTGTTGGTGCGGATATGCTCGGTCAGGGTATATTGCCGCGTTTCGGACTGCGCATCCTGCCCCGCGACCGTTCCGCCGTTATAGTCGTATGTTATGCTGCAATTTATGACTTCGCGCTCGCTCTGCCTGTAAACCTCCTGCGAGAGCACTGTGACGCGCGCGGGAGCCGTTACGTTTCTGAGCGTGAGCGTGACATTGCCGTCGGAGTCGACGGACGACGCATATTCGCCGTCGTAATCGCAGGAGACAAATTCGTACCCGGGAAGCATGTCGAGCACGGTGGTAAAATCCCGCCCCGCCTCCACTCTGCCGGACGCAACCGACGGACTGAAAAAAATGCTGTCGGTTATGCTGACCGCAATGGTCGGGGGCGGCTCCGCCTGCGAACACGCGCTCGCGAATACGAGAGCGGCGGCGGACGCCGCCAGCAATATTTTTTTAATACCAGAGCAACCTGTCCGCATATCTACCCCAGAAATAATTATTTGTAAACTGACTGTAAGACGTCTGCGGCACATACACGCGGCAGGCGCCGTTAGTTCCTTCAAACAGTCCGTAGCCGACGGATATATCGGCGGGATCTTCGTGCATGAGCTTTATTTCGCGCAGGGAAGAGCACCCCGAAAAGCTGCCGTCGGGCAGCACGCTTATATTTTGCTGTATGGTAAGGCTGACGAGAGCGTCGTCGCCGGCGAATACCTCTGCGGTAAAAGCATTGATATATATGCCGTCGACCTGATAGGGCAGCACGAGCGAAGTCTGCGCGCGCCCCTCTTCCGTCAGTCCCGTTACCGTGTAATAGCCGTCTGCAAGTTCGTAAGTGAAGTACTGCGCGCAGCTGTTGTCGCCTTCGCCCTCTACTCCCTCCTGCGGGAGGGCGGGCTTGTTGGGAAGAGTTATCTCCGTCTTGGTAGTGTTGCCGAGCTGATTTTTTATGTCGTTGACGAGCTGCACGGTGCGCACCGTCATGCCCGACGAATTGAGGTGAAAATTGCTGTCGTAAAACCACTCGTATTCCATTATGTAGTCGCGCAGGTCGCTCATTACGGGAAAATTCAACGCCGACGATACGTGCGCCTGAAAGGCGCTTATATCCTCTTCCCCGCACGTCAGGGCGCGCTCATTTATCGGCGGAAAGGAAAAATAAAGTGAAGCGCCCCTATCCTTCAACCTCTGCGCATAGTCGTTTACATACTCGGCAAACTGCGGCGCGAAGAGGGACGTGTCGAGGGATACGGGATTGTTTACGTCGTATCCGCCCGACATTATGTTGTTGGGGCGGTCGTAATTTTTGAGGTCGCCGTGCCCGTCAAAGGACGACGCGGCATAAACGCCGCTGCCCGCCGCGGGCGAACCGCTGCGAGCATACTCCAGCTTTTGGGCGGTGTATGAGGCATACGCCCCCGCCAGCGCTCCCTGTTCCTCGCCGCCGAACGTCCAAAACATTGACATGTCGCCGTCGAGGGCGTACCACGCCTCCTGCGCGGAAAAGTATGTGGAGAGGGACTGCGCCGCTATTTCGGGGACGAGAACGACTATGTCGCCCTCGTCTGTCTGCCCGAAAGCGAGCTCCATCATCATCTTTGTGCCGAGAGAGCCGTACAACCCGAAGTTGTACACACCGTAATCGAGTCCGCCCGCGCGGAGAAGCTCTTCGGCGAGGGCGCTGTCCACGCCGAACGCCACGTTTGAATTGCCGACGATAATTATTTTATTGCCCTGCGCATTTTCAATTCTGTCGTACATGGGCGCGAGAGCGCCATACCACGTTTGAGTGAACTGCGGCGGCAGCATAACGCCCGTTAAAAATACAACAAAAAAGGGCGCAATGCAACAAAGCAAAACAATCGCCGCGCTGAGTATTGCCGCCGTAATTTTTTTCTTGGTTTTCATCTGCCCTCGTTTTTCAGTCGGTGAAAAGCACCGCACCCGTTTTGCGCAGATATTTTAAATACTGCGCCTTTACCTCCTGAATTTTATTGCGGCTTATGCCCACGGCCCTGCCGTTTGAAAGGGCTATCTCCTTTGCGTCTATGCGCTGGATATACTTGTAATTCACAAGAAACCCTTTGTGAGTGCGCACTATGTCGTAAAATTTAAGCTTGTCTTCAAGCTCGTCCAACGTCATGCGCACGTCAATCTCTTCGCCGTCCGCCATATAAATAATCTGATGGGCGCGCTGACCTTCGATATACACGATATCTATCGCGCGCAGTTTGCGCGTAACAGAATTGTTGTCCGTCTTTATGACGATGTAATTGTTTGAATCTATCTTTGAAATTATATACGAGCGAAGGGTATCGATGAGGTCGGACGAAAAATTGTTTTTGCGCACGAAACCGAAGGGGCGCACGTTGAGGAGGGAATCGAAAACCTTATCCTCCCTGTTCGACACGAATATAATGTCGGTATCCGCGCTGTTTTCGCGTATGGCTTTGCCGAGCGCGATGCCGTCGAGCTTTGGCATGTCGATATCGAGGCATATGAGGTTATACTTAGGCATACCCTCGGGCGGGTGAACTATGCTGTTGTATAACTTCACCGAAGAGAGATACTTTGTTCCCCTTGCCTCTATGCCGCACCTTTTGAAAATGTTGTATACCCTTGAACAGACTGCGTCGCAGACTATTTCGTCATCGTCGCAGACAGCAAAATTAACCTTTTCCATTGTCTGCCTCCCGTTTCATATCGAGCATAGCTTCCGCTATGAATTCGTCTCCTTCTATTGAATAATTGATGTAACCATTATATTTATCGACAATTTTTTTGACTATTCTGTGTCCGTAGCCGTGATTTTTAGCGTCGGATTTTGTGGTGTTGAGCGTGAGCACCGCATCGTGGTCGACGTCGGCGCTTATGGCGTTCGTAACGCTTATGAACAGGTAATCGTTCTGCACGTGAACATTGAGGTCGACAATATGTTCGCCGTCGGTTTTAAGCACCGCCTCCATGGCGTTGTCGATAAGATTTACAAGTATTCTGCACAGATCGTTTACCGTAACCGACAGCTCGGCGGGGACGTTTATTTTGCTTATTATATTGACGCGTAAAGATGCAGCTTTGAGCGTTTCCATGTTCATTATCGAGTTAAGCGCGGCATTTCCGCAGTCGGTAAAGTGCGGGAACTGCGCAAACTCGGTCTTCATGGAATTGAAGTAATTTTCCATCTCGTCGTACCTCTTCTCTTTGAGCATAACGCCCATGACGAGGTATTGGTTTTTGATGTCGTGGCGCATCTCCCTCATCTCTTCGGCCACCTGTTCGGAGAGAGAAAGCATTTCGATATCTGCCTCCATGAGCTTTTTATCGACTTCGAGGACGAGTTTTGCGTTGTGCTCGGTGCAATGGTGATATGTAATTATGTATATCGCCACGGTTACGAGGTAAATATACAACAGCACCAGGCTGAACATGCCGGGAGTATTCAATCCGTTCATTACGGCATATTTTTCCATCCATATGACGAGCGTAACCGAGGCAGTTGAGACGACGCCGTCGACCGCCACCGACATTTTTGGAATATCTTCGTAAATATGTATCGAGCGGTTGCGTATGAGCACGGCAAACCCGACGATTAAGAGGTCGGCGAGCACGCCGAAAAATTCGGTGCCGAAGTCGGGATTGGCAAAAAAGCGCATGGTCTGAACGCCGAGTTCCGCCATATCTATGGCAGTGACGAACATAGTGACGGACAGCACTATGCGGCTTTTTACGTTATATTTGCTGACAAACGCGGCGTACAGCGTTATTACGATGAGATGCGCGAGCGGAAAATTTATTCCCGCGAGCCACTGCCAGTAATGCGAGATGAAAAACAGCAGCCAGTTGAAGAGCGTTTCCGCCGCAAACACGCACACGATCTCTGCGCCGAAGCGCAAAAGCCCCCTTTTGTTGAACGAAAAACCGCTCAGCACAAAGACTATCGAAAACGATACGGCGATTAGTTGCACAACGTTTACCCAGTCATAGACAAAGGTAAAATACAAAAATAATTGTTCCATCAATCCCCCTCTCACGATATGCGCACAGGCAGGCGCAACGGTATGCAGATAGAGATTTTTTGTTGCTTAAATGACAATTTAAGCAACAAAGGCGATATCGCCTTTGCATACCCGCTTTACGTATTAATATTAGCACAAACAAGCGCGCATTTCAATACGGCAAATCAACTTGCATAATTTTTGATACGAACAGCATAAAGCCCCCCTGCCGTCAATCGCCGTTGCAAGGGATATTTTTACGCAATATATTCCCGAAAAGAATGTTTATTTATTAAAAGTGTATTTACTTATTAACTGTCATTTCGACCGAGTGCAGCGAGCGGAGAAATCTCGGAGCAACGCGACGGACAAAAAACTTTATTTATTACTTATGTCATTTCGAGTGAAGGGCATTAGCCCGTAATCGAGAAATCTATTCCTTATTTCTTGCTTTATTGATAGATTTCTCCATGCGCCGCAGCGATTAAAAAACGCTTCGTCTTAGTCGAAATGACACACGGGGCGCAGGGCTTTGTCGAACTTAATAGAAATGAAAAAAAAGTATATAAAACCGACAGAAATAATGTAGTTGGCACACCAACAATATCGCGTTGAATTTCGGTGCAGACAAAAAGAAACGCAACAGAAATTCCGTTGCGTTTCTTTACTCTTATGGAGGAAAAACAAGGTGGTTTCTTGCGAAACCGAAGCATTTCAGTGTAAGTTATTTTTGTTTTTTATCCTTTACCAGGCAGACTATATACATGCCTATGCTGCCCGCCGCAAGCACGCCGAACGCGCTCATCGCGGCGATTAACGCGTTGCTCCACCACCAGCTTGTTTCGCCGACGGGGGTGTCGGGCGTCATGCCGTTGACAGCCGCGCTGTAATTGGAAATTACATATAAAATTCTGTGGCTCGCCTCGCGCATTGCCTGTGCAAACGTGGCGTTGTTGCGATAATCGTTGAGCGCCGTGCGCGAACCGCTGCCGAGGTAGACGTCCGTTCCGTTGGGGATACCGTCCTGATAGGTCATGATGTATGCCGTATCGGAAGCCGCCATATCGGTTATGCAATAGCCGTCGAAGCCCCATTCGCCGCGCATTATGCCGTTGAGAAGCGCGTCGCTTGCGCCTACCCATACCGCGCCCGCGCGGTTCATTGCCGACATCACGGCGTGCGCGTTGCCCATGCCGTCTGCCGAGGACAGGGAATATTCAAAGGGCTTTAAATAAATTTCCCTCGCCGACTGTTCGTTGAGCCACACCGCGCCGCCCGAGCGCTGATCTTCCTGGTCGTTGAACGCGATGTGCTTGACGTGGGCTACAACGCCCTTGGATTGTATGCCGGTGATCTCCGCCACGCTCGCCATGCCCGAAAGGTAAGGGTCTTCCGAGAAATATTCGTGCGATCTGCCGCCGAAAGGCGTGCGGTGAATGTTTATTGCGTTTGCATAAATGCCCGTGTCGCCCGCGGCGAGCGCGTCCTCAGCCAGCATTTCGCCGACGCGCTCTATGAGTTCGTCGTTGTACGTCGACGCCCATATACCCTCGCTGGGGAAGGAGAGCGAACCCAAAGACGTTGTGCTGCCGGTGGGGCCGTCGTGCTCGCTCGTGTCGGGCTTTGCGACCGAACTTAAAGGCACGGTGGTGTACTGGCCGTTGGTGATGAGATAAGCCTGGTCTTCAAACGACATCTGGTCGAGGAGATCGTCCCACTTCTCGCTGTCGTAAGGTTCGCCGCGCAGTTCGGTTATGGTGTAGCCGTTGTTTGCGCCGTAGACGGGGAAGGAAACGTCTGCATCCTCCTCTATCGGCTGGTTGCGCTGCAAATCGTTGTAGAGCGTATCGGTGAGGTTGACGACTATCGCCGCCTTGGGCATGGTACCCTCCCAGTTGCCGCGCGAAACATAAGTGACTTTCGTGTCGCTGCCCTCGTATTTATTGAGGTCGGCAAAATCGAGCTGATTGGTTATTTCCGCGCCTTCTACATGCTCCGACACCGAATAAGTGGTCGCGTCGTAATCCTTTTCAAAACTTTCGACGAGCGAGGAATTGCCGTCGGCGTCCATGCGCCCCTTTGTATTTTCGACCGTGTAACCCTGCGCCGCGAGAATGTTGTTTGCCGCCTCGTGCGCGCCGTTTGCGACGGTGAAGAAATACTCGCCCTCGTCGATTATGTATGTCTTTGCGTTTTCGGAATCGTAACTTTTAAGCGAACTTTCGGGGACGACGATTTCTATGGGTTCGCTCGTTTCGCCGGGGGCGAGGGCGCCCGTCTTGGCATAGCCGACGAGCTCTACCGCTGCTTTTTCTACGCCGCCGTCGATATAAGGCTTTTGAAGGTAAACTTCAACGACTTCCTTGCCCGTGTACGAATCGCCCGTATTTTTTACGGTGACGGTTACGGTGTATTCCCGCGCCGCGTCGTCGTAAGTCACTTCAAATGTTTCGTAAGAGAAATCGGTATATGAAAGCCCGTAGCCGAAGGAATAAGCCACGTCGTCCGCATATGAATATTCGCCGACGTTTTGACGCGCGGTTACGTAATCGGTGTAGCGCGTTTCGTAGTAGCGGTAACCCACATATATGCCCTCGGAATACACCCCGTAATACATCTGCGAGGTATCGGCGAGGCGGGAAGCGCCCTCGTACTGGCGCATAAAGTTGTTGAACTCGTTATACATCTGCTGCTGCATTGCGGGAGACGAGAAGTTATCCACAAGGTACGTATCCGCAAGCTTGCCGCTGGGCACATATTCGCCCGTCATAACCTTTGCGACGGCGTTTATGCCGCTCTTGCCTACGTTGCCTATCCACAGACAGGCGTCGACGTCTATATCCTCGTTTTGCAGAAAATCGAGCTGAATGGTAGCCGAAGAGTTCAAAAGCACGATGATTTTTTTGACCTGTCCCGACGCTTTGAGCGCAGTCAGCTCCCTGAGAACGCCCAGCTCCTGTTCGGAGAGCGAAAGATAGCTGCCGTCTACCGTGTCAGCGCGGGTGGAGTTTATGTCAGAACCCTCGCCGCTGTTGCGGGCTATGTTGACTATGGCTGTGCCGTACTCGGAGAAAGTTGCCGTGACGTCGGAGGATATGTCGGAATAAGGCACTTCATTGACCATGTAGCGCGTGCCGCCTTCCTTGTACCTGCCCATGCCTAACAGGGTTATCTGGTCGGAGTAGAAGTTCCAGAGAGCACCGTTCACCTCCAATCCTGCACCTTCGAGCGCCGTTTTGAAGTCGGTATAACCCTCCGTATTCACCGCGCCCGATCCCGACGCCGAGTAATTGAACATTACAGAACCGGTGAGGAAAGTGCTTACCTTTTCGCCCGAAGATAGGGGCAGGGCGTTGTTGTCGTTCTTTAAAAGCACTATGCCCTCGCTTTCGACCTCCTCTCCTAGGGCGAGATAGTCGGATTGCAGCTTGTCGTACTCGTCGGCGCCGTAGTCGCTTTTAAAGTACTGATACTGAGGGTCGGAGGAGCGCTCTATGCTTGAAGTTGAGATATTGAGCGCATTGTTTATGGCGGCGCTCTGGCTCATGGCAATGGAGTACGCGCCCGAAACGACTACGAACACCGAAGTCATTCCCAGGGCGAGCCCCTCCCACAATCTTTTTTTAAACAGCTTCATCTGCCGCCTCCTCTGCCTTTTTTATCTTCGCCCGGGGGCGCCATGCGGTGAAAATTCCCGCGAGCAGCGCAACGGCGAACGAAAGAATACAAAATACGAACGTTGCAATAAACCCTGCGGTAAAGCCGTAGCCGTCTATCGCGACGAACACGTTGGCTATGTAAGTAACCTGCGAATAGAGATACCACATAAAGCCGTACAAAAACAGCATTGCCGCGACGTATCTTATTTCCTTTATGTCGAAAACGATCGTAACGGCGCACAATGCTACGGCGAGCCATATGCACCAGAGCGCGCCCGAATTGAGGTCGGGATTGAACGACGTTACGCCCGTAGCCATGTACAGTGCGCCCGCGGTTATGCCGCAGACGAGAGCGAGCAGCGAGAGGTAGTAACCTACCCCTCTGCCCGTCAAAAATTTTTTAACCGTTCCCATAATTCACCACTCATTTGTTGTATTCGGTCATGGTGAGGTTTGCATTGGTTATTATCTTTATGCAATCCACCATGGGGGAAGCCGCATCGACCGTGCCTGCTTCGCCCGCAGGAGTCTGATTGTTGTTTACGGTCAGGCGAATGATGTTTTCACCCTCTTTGAGGCTGATTTCGCCTATGTTGACTTCCTGCCAGCTGCCGCGCAGTCCGGGCTGCGAGGAGACTTCTGCGCCGTTGCCCAGCTTTATCTGCGTGGTGTAAGCGATGTTTGTGCCGTTGACGGACACGCGATAAGTTGCAGCGGTCAGCGTTATGTCTGCGTATTCGCAGCCGAGCACGAGGCGGAGCTGGGCGTTTTCCACAGCCGCGTCCGAGGTGATGACAAACTCAATATAGCCGCCGCGGTAGTAAAGACCGCTTATATACTGCCCGTTGCTCGCCGAAGCGTCCGACTTGATGAGATTTGCCCCGTTTGCCGAGCCGGAGAAGTTGTAGCCAAGTTTGTTGCCGTTGGCGTCGGCATAGTCGGGATAGTCCTCAGTCAGCCCCGTAACCTGGGTATATTCCGCCTCGAACGTGTAAGAAGCCTGCCACTGGGCATAGAATTCCATAGATGAATCGTACTTTCTCGCAGGGCTGAATTCTTCGCCGTCCTCTGTGTACCAGCCGCCGAATACATAGCCGTCGCGTTCGGGGCTGGAAATGGCGCCTATTCTTTCGCCCTCTTCAAAGTTTGCCGTGTAGAACACGCCGCCGTCGGGCGCGCCGTCGTAATTCCAGTAGAACGTTGCCGTGAGCGCGCTGTCGGCGCTTATCCAGCTTGCATATATGGTAGTATCCTTTGTTATCTGCGTGGTTTCAAATTCAAAGGGCGTTTCGAGCGTTTGCTCTGCATACCAGTTTCCGAAGAGCACGCCGTCCTTTACGGGGTCTTCGGGGCGGGTTGCGTAATCGCCCTCTTCGACCGTCTGCGAGGGAACTGCCGAGCCGCCGTCGGTGTCGAAATCTACCGTATAAGTTACGGCAGGTTCGGGGATATCGCCGGGATCGTCGGGATCGTCGCCGGGGTCAACGGGGGTGTCCGTAATTCCGTTGCCGCACGCGGCAAAGGTAAACATGAGCGACGCCGCGCACATCGAAGCAAATAACAATTTTGTAAGTTTTTTCATGATATGTACACTCCTTTTTTGGGGTTTTATTCGTTTTTAATGGTTTTTATTACATCATGCGGCTGTCGCCGCCAAAAAATCAGGCATATTATAAAATTTTCAGGAGACAGGTATGCCGGACTGCTCCGGCACACCGTGCCTGCCTGATGAGTGTTTGATATACGGCTAACACCGGTATATCAGGGGGAAGTGATGTTAATCATTCTTTTTTCTGCTCTTTGCAATGACAACTACTGCCGCAGCCAGTGCGAAGCTTGCGCCCACAACTGCTAAGGTGCTGCCAATGTTGCCGCTGCAACCGCCGGAAGTTTCGATGTCGGCGATAGCCGCGTCGATGAGAGCCTGAACTTCGGCTTCGGTGAGGCCTCCGTCAACTTTTGCAATGGCTTCGTCGATCATGGACTGAATTTCTTCAACAGAAATCGATTCGCCGCCGCTCACTCCTTTGAGCGCTTCTTCGATCATTTGCTTAACCTGATCGGAGGTTACATAAGTGGGTTCTTCGGGCTGTTCGGAAGAAGATGCGATTACAAAGGTGAGAACGAGGTCAACTTCGGTAGTCGTAGTTGTGTCGCCGCCCTTGTTGCCGAAATCAAAGGTCTGGACGCCGTTTTTGCTGCCCTTGCTGCCCTTGCTGCCGCCGCCACCGCCGCCTTGCGTTGCGGTAAGGCGAATGGTCGTTGTAAACGTGCCCGCCTCGGTGGGAACGCCCGTAATTTCGCCCGTTTCGGCATTGATGGTCAGACCTGCGGGGAGGCTTGAACCGGGAGCTACGCCCCAGCTGATTTCAGTATAGTTTTCGGTTGTGAATTCTTCGGATTCGAGCAGCGCATAGAAATCTTCGCCGACTTTGAGTTCGCTCAGCGAGTCGCTGTCCTCATTGATGGTGATGGCTTCCTCGATTACTATCGAATAGCTTGCCGTTTTGTCTACCCAGCCGTCGATCATGAATTCGACGGTGAAGTTATAGGTGCCGGCAGCTTCGGGAGTGCCCGTTATTGCGCCCGTGTTCTTGTCGAGTTCGAGCCCTGCGGGCAGACTGCCTTCGGTAATTTCGTAAGTAGCCGTGGAGCCTGCGGAAAGAAGGCTTTCTACCGATACGCTGGCTTCGTAGCTTACCTTCTGCATACCGGATACGAGCGCGCCGCCCGTGGGGTTAGCCTCGCTGTAACCGTTGAACTGTGCGGAGGTGTCTGCAAGCTGGTAAAGTATTGCCTTTGCCGCCTGCCTTACGCAATACCACTGCGTGGGGCTGGCGATGAGCTGATTGCTGTCGTCAGTTGCGTCGGTGTCGAGCATTACCATGCCCTTGTGCTTAGTGCCGTCGGACGCCGTCCATTCGTAGTCGGGATCCCATTCGCCCGAGAGATATTCTACGAAAGGAGTGGTGTAAAGTTCCATCTGGTTGCCCGCGCGCACCATCATGTCGGGGTCGGTTCTCTTTGCCCAGCCGATGTAACCGTCGGTTACAAAGTACGCCTGCGTGCCCCACTGCTCCTGATAGAGCCTGGTGTTGAGGTTGTAGTTATTGGTGTTCGACCAGCCGCCGAGACGACCATAGCCCGTCATTGCAGCCTTGCTGCCGCCCTCCTGCAACGCCATCTGGAATGCCTTGCAGTAATTTTCGCGTATGGTCTGTTCATCTGCCCACGTGAAGAGGTTGCCGCGGTTGGTCTCCTGGTCGTTCATGAAGCAGTGCTTTACGTAGCAAACTATGCCCTTGGACTGCACACCCTGAATGGCTGCGGCTGCCATAGTGCCGCTGTGGAAGCCGTCCTGCGAGTAATACTCATTATTTCTGCCCGAGAAAGGCGAACGGTGAATATCCGCGCCGGGTGCATACCAACCGTTTCTGCCGAGCAGCAAGCCGAGGTTGCCCATTATGGTGCCCTGCTTGTTGGCGAGTTCGGTGTTGAAGGTAGCGCCTATCATATCCTCAGATGCCCAGCAGTGCGAGCTGTCCCAGTTGTTGGGGCCGTCCGAATCTTCCGATTTGAGCTTGCCGACCGAGCCGATGTCTACCGTGGAGTAGCCGCCGAATTCGATTACCGTGCAGAGCTCGTCCCATGTGAGCTGGTTGAGGAATTCATCCCACTTTTCGTCGTCGAGGGCGACGCCCGCCATATCCTTGAACTTGATGGGCGATTCGGAAGCCTGCGAAACATACATGGGGAATTCGAGTTCGGTTCTGTTGGTCTGAACCATGTGATGCTCGTCATATACACCCGTAGCCTGCGTCCACGAAGTGGGGATATCTTCGTATGTAGTATACCAGGGGTCGCTCTCCTTGTCGGCGCTTGCGGGATATGTGCTGGTGCCGGGAATTTCGACGCCGTTATTACCGAGTTCCTGCAAGTCGGTTACGGAGAAGTTATCCCAGTAAGCTATATTGTCGAGCACTTCATTCTCGAATGTCAGATCTGCGACGGTGGGAGCTTCGGGGAAGGACGAAACGAGATTTGCGCGCGAGATTATGGTCATGCCGCTCTCGCCGTCCGCCATCATAGAAGCTTCGCGCACGTTGTTGTAATCGTGGTCGCCCTGCTTCGTAGTGCCGTCGGCGCTGCCGTTGTCTGCCGAGAAGAGGTTTGAAAGCGCGCCGTGCGAATAGTCGTCGAGTTCGAGATACGCCGTCTGATCGAGGCTGAACGTCACTTCGTCATAAGCGTCGGTTTCGGATGCGACGTCGGTCTTATAGTCGTAGTGCGAATCTTCCATCAGCCTTATGGTGTATTCGCCCGCGTCCATCTCGTAGCAGCCCTGAACGTCGTTGCCGTTGGCGTCGTCATAGTCCCACGAAGCCATATCCTGTACGTTAATGGAAACGACGACCGTCTGGGACTGTCCGGGTTGAAGCACGTCGGTCTTGGCAAATCCGACGAGCGAAACTGCCGCTTTTTCTATGCCGCCCTTTGTATAAGGTGCGGAAACGTACGCCTGCACCGTCTTTTTACCGGCGACGTCGCCCGTATTGGTGACGGTGACGGGGACATAAATCTTTTCGATCTCTGCGGGAGTTTTATCGCCCGTTTGGCTGTTGTAGGACGAGCTGAAAAGCTGCGCGAGGTTTTCGGATGCGAGCGCCGTGTTACAGCCTTCGTCGGTATAGATACCGCCCGCATTGAACGAGAACGTGGTGTAGTTGAGGCCGTAACCGAAGGGATAGAGAACGTATTTTTCCCACCATGCTTCGGCGGCGTTAAGGGATTCATCCGTCTGTCCCTTGGAAGTTGCGTTTTCGGTGAGCGTATCGCTTGCAACGTCATAGCTGAGGTTGCCGAGGGCGATTTCGGTGTAAACGGTTTCGTAATACTTATAGCCGAGGTAAATGCCCTCTTCGTAGTCGACGCCGTGATAACCTTCGTCGTCATACTTTGTAGCGCTGGTATCCTCGGCGCTGCCTACCAGAACGCCGTCTTCGCGTCTGTAAGCGTTCGAGCCTGCGCCGTCGCCCACAGTTGCGTCGCCCGTCTGGTTGTTGGAACCGAAGTTATACCACGTGGGGTCGGTGGTGAAGTCGCTCATCCACTCGTCAACGAGCCCGCCCGAAGGGCTGAGACCCGTGAGGATATCGGTCATGCCTTTGAGTCCGCCTACGCCGGGGCGACCGATGTGAAGTATTGCGCTTATCTTTGGATTGTTTTCAAGTTCTTCGATCTCCATGGCGTTGGAGGTGTTGGTGAGAATTATTACCTTGTTGAAACGCGATGTGACGTAATCGATGAGTTCCTGCTCCTCGTCCGTCAGCATGAGGTAATGCTTGTATGTATTGCCTTCGTCGTCGGTATAGAGGGCTTTATGCTCGTCGTCCTCACCGACCGTCTGATCGGTCACGCGCGATGCGTCCGAACCTTCGCCGCCCTCGCGGGAAAGCACGATGAAAGCCGCGTCGTTGTAAAGCTTTGTCGAGCTGTCGACCTGTCCGCTGAAATCGGTGACTTCTCTGCCTATTTCGGAGTTGTCGAGGCTGTAAAAGTTCTTTAAAGTGGGATTGACCTTAAAGCCCGCATGTTCAAGCGCGTCGGCTACCGTTTCATCGCTGCCGGAGCTGCTGTCGCTCCATGCGCCGGCGCTGTCCGAAGCGCCGATAAGGTTATCGGAACGCACGCCGAACACGCTGACCCATTCGCTGCCGTTCATGGGGAGAGCGTTGTCCTTGTTTTTAAGAAGAGAAGCGCCTTCGGCAACGATTTCGCGGGTGAGGTCTTCCGCCGCCGTCTTTGCCTCCTCCATGCTGTTGAAGTCGGTGTAGTACTTGGTAAGACTGCTTTCCGAACTTTCGTCGGCAGAAGCGAAAGGCGTGCTCGCCACTAAGCTTGTGCCCATTACCATGGCAAGCGCTACCGCCGCGAGAGAAGCCGCTCTGCGTTTGCCTTTTTTAAGTTTTTGCATTTTACCCTCCTGTAAATGTAATTCTTTGCTTGTCACATACATTTTCTGTGACTTTGCAACAGAATAGTAACATCGGGAGGGGCGACTTTCAATAAAAACAATTCAACACGCACGATTTACGCGCGATAATGAAATCGGGAATATAAACTGCATTTTTTTTGACATGAAATGCAATGTTTACACCCTAACGGACAAAAGCAGTCGCCTTACCTCACCTTCCCCTTTGCGCGCACAAAGCTGTGCGGCAGACCGCCGGAGACAAAAAATTGCCGCGGCGGCAATTTTTATCAGAGTAACCATAATACTGTAAATTTTACAGACAGCCGCCATGCGCTTATTGTTTTATGCTGAATTTATTTGACGGACGCCGCAAAACAAAGCGGAGTTTCTGAAAGGCGTTTAATTTAAATTAATATGTCATTTCGACTAAGTGAGCACGCGAACGCATGGAGAAATCTATTTTATAACGGCTCATTTTCATTGAGATTTCTCCACTCGCTGTCGCTCGGCCGAAATGGCAATTAAAAAGTAACCGCACTTTTCGGGAATACCTAAAACAAAGACTATTCTTTACCTCCCGATCTGCCTCAGCGCAAAAAAAGCTTGCCGCGCAAATAAATTGCGCGGCAAGCAGGGGATAAGGATAAGGAGAATGAATGAAAAACTTAGTATAATCTTTTTTTAATGACCCTTTGCGGGTACGTGTTCCCTTACGGGTCGCCCGCCTGCGCGGGCGACCGTTCAGAGAATAATGGAGGTAATGAAAAAAACAATTACTGTTGTATGAGCTTATTTTAATGCCGCTTTACCAGCAATCCGCCTTAAATCCCGGGCGGATTTATCCGACAATGCGCATCATTCTGATTATTCAAGCACGGGCTTGTTGTTCTGCTGCCTGAGCTTATTGAATTCAACGAGCGTTGCAGCATCCCTTTGCGCCAGCTTCTCAGCCTTCTGCTGTTTCTTCTGCTCGATTTCAGCCTTCTGCGCATCGCTGAGAGCCGCATACTGCTGCGCCTTTGCCTCTTCGGCGGCTTTCTTCTTTGCTTCGGCTGCCGCTTTGCGGGCCTCTGCCGCGGCTTCCTTCTGTGCGCGCTGCGCTTCGTACTTGGCTTCTTCTTCCTCGTAAGAAAGCCCCTTCTTTTCGCAGTACTTTCTCAGCTCTGCCTTTCTGGCTTCCTCAGAATCTTTTTCAGCCTGTTCCTCTTCCATCCTCAGGCGCTCTGCGGGGTCGATGTATTCAACGCCCTCGGCTTCTGCCTTGGCTTTCTGATCCATTACGATCGCGCGCTTGTCGAAGTTAGTGAACTTTTCTACGCCCATGAATATGAAGATGAGCGCAATGAGCGCATAGCATATAGTTTCGCCGCCGATGAATACCCAGGTCATAGCCGTCTGGATTGCGGGGCTGGAAACGACGTCGCTGCTGTAACCGGCGGCGCTGAGCGTGATATTGAGCACGCCCGTTGCAATGCCCGTCATGCCCGCCATTATTGCGCCGTATATGGTCATAGTGAAACCGTCGGTACGGAAGCCGTGCATTGCCTCCTGGTGGTCGAGCACGTCGGCGAGGAGCGCGAGCGACAGATACATCGCAGGCGTGGAGCCGAGAGCCTTGACTGCAAACGAGATGCAGACGACCACGAAGTTATCGGGGGCGATAAAGCCTATCGCGCCGCCTATTGCCGACAATATCGCGCCGAACAGTATCGCCTTGCCCTTGCCTATTTTATTGGAGAGTGGCCATGCAAGAACCATGCCGAGCGCCGTGGGAATTGCGCCGATTATTGCAAGAGTGCCCGAGAACGAACCGCCTATCGTGGTGGAATAACCTTCAAGCCCCGTCGTTTCGTTGATTATGCCCTTGAACTGCGCCGTGCAGAAGTACAGCTGGGAAACGTTTTTGAGCATGCCGCCGAGCTGATAGAGGAAGAAGAAGATTATTATTATCCACCAGAACTTATCCTTAAAGCAAACCTTTGCCTGTTTGGATATAGGTTCTGCCTTCTTCTGCTCTACTATGCCGTTGGCGAAAGATTCTTCGGTTACGCGTTCGCGCGTGAAGAAGTACTCAATAAGCACGCCCACCGCCGTGATTACCATCAGGGCGACGACAAATACCTTCCAGTGGTTGAAGGATGCGATTTTATCTATCTGTCCGACGCCGTTAATCTCTATCTGCTGACCGTCGGGGCCGATGAGAGGAACAAAGAGAAGATTGAGGAAGAACGGCAATATCATTGTCGTAAGACCCATCGCCGCGAGCGTCGTAGCGTTGGATATTGTCGCCAGGAGCGAACGGTCTTTGCTGTTCCTCGTAGACAGGTTTACAAGACCTGCATGGGGGGTGTAATAGAAAGGATATGCAATGGCGAACCAAAGGTTATAGCCTATTGCTATCATGCTCAAAAGAAGTATCTGACCGTCGATGTTTTCGGTATCGCTTGCATACGGCGACACGACGAACAATACTATAAGTGCGAGTACGGCGAGAGGTATGGAAATAAGAAGCAGCGGTCTTGCCTTGCCGGCCTTGGTGCGGCTTTTATCCATGAGTCTGCCGACTATTATGTTGCCGAGTATGACGAATATTACCGATATTACGGGCAGCCAGTTGAAGAATGTCGCCGCCCATGCCGTAATATTCAGAACGTCGGTCATGTATTTGTTGAAGTAATTGGAGAGCACCGAGTTAGCCAGAAGGGCAAGCGTGGGGCCTATGAAATAGCCGAGCACGCCCTCCGGGAACAACTTTGCGTTCGCCGATTTTACTTTGGTTGACAGCAAAGGATTGTCGAATACCGACTTCTTTGCCGCAGTGTTCTGATTTTCTGCCATTATTTATTGCCTCCCTTTTCTTTCGATAAAAACCTGCCGATGCCCTTGAACATATGCCCGTTGAACATCATTATAAGAGCCTCCATCTGTCTTCTGGACATTCCGCCGTATTTTGCAAGTCCGCGCACGGGCTGATGCAACATGCCCTGAACGAGGGTGTTTGCCGTGGTGCGCTGACCTATCGCGCGGCAGAACCATATGGCGAAGCGTATCGCGCCGGAGAACAGTCTGCCCACCCAGCGCTTTGAATAGCGCAGGTCTGCGACAGTGCTGTTTTCGCCTATGACCATGCGGTTCTTTTTATAGAAGTTGTATCCCGAGCGGGGAATGGGTCTGCCGAGCAGTTCGGCAAATTCCTTATCGCCGACATTTGCGGCTTTGCCGCTGTAATATGAAGGGAGTTTTGACTTGTCGTAAGGGTTTACGGTCGTGGTGCCCTTGCGGATTATGCTGCCCGTAAGGCGCATATCGCGCGAGCTCGCGCCGATATAAATCTGGTATTCGCCGCCTTCTTCTTCCCACTTGCCCGTTTTGACGTTGAAGTAACGGAAGGTTTTGTCGTCGAAGGCGATTTCGACTTTGCAGCTTTCGCCCGCCTTTATCGCAACCTTTTTGAAACCTTTGAGCTCGTGAACGGGGCGGAAAATTTCGCCGTCCTTTTTGCCTACATAGAGCTGCGCAATCTCTGCGCCGTCCCTTTCGCCCGTATTCTTTATGGTAAAGCTTACGCCGCTATCCGAAACTTTGAGGTCGGAATATTCAAAGGTCGTGTAGCTTAATCCGAAACCGAATGGATAGCGGACGGGCACTTCGGCGGTGTCGTAATAGCGGTAGCCGACATAAAGACCTTCGCGGTATTCGACGGTCATTTCGTGACCGGGGAAGTGAGACGCCGAAGAGCAATCCTCGTACTTTATGGGGAAACTTTCGGCAAGTTTGCCCGAGGGATTGACTTTGCCGGTGACTATGTTGAGCATAGCTTCGGCGCACGCCTGACCGGAGAGGCAGGCATATACTATGGCGTCTGCGTCGGAAGCCCAGCCGAGGTCTACCGCGCTGCCGCAGGCGAGCATGACGACAACTTTCTTGCCCGTGGCTTTGAGGCGCTTATATAAGTCTATCTGATTTTTGTTTATGTTTAAGTGCGTTCTGTCAAGGCCCTCCGCTTCGGCAACTTCATCGAGGCCTGCGAAGTACAGTACGACGTCCGCGCTTCCGGCGAGATTTACGGCGCCGTCGGCGAGCTTGTCGTCCTCCTTGCCGTAACGGTCAAAGCCCTGCGCGTAGCCTATTATATTCAAAGTATAATCGCGCACGTCCTCTACTATATTTTCGACGACGGGGATGGATACGTTTTTGGCGGTGCCTAAACTCTGGCTGTATTTTTTATTCTTGGGCGCGCCTATGTAATCGGTGAAGCGGCTTAAAATAGTGGGATTGACTATGGACGAACCCGCGCCCTGGTAGCGGGGGTTGTACGCAAAGTCGCCTACGATTGCCACGCGCACCGAGTTGTCGAGGGGAAGAACGCCTTCGTTCTTTAAAAGAACTATGCTCTCCTCCGCGCAGCGGCGCGCAAGCGCGTTGTGTTCGTAAATATTGAATTCCTTGCCCCTTTCGACGGCGGAAGTGGTTTCAAGAAGTTCCAGAAGCCTGTCCACGCTTTCGTCCACGAGGGCGACGTCGAGTTCGCCGCTTTCAACGGCTTTGACTATGTCGTCCGCGCCGTAGCGGCAGGAAGGCATTTCGAGGTCGCTGCCCGCTTTGGTGGAGGCAACTTTGTTGTTTGTTCCCGCCCAGTCGGAAACGACAACTCCTTTATAGCCCCACTCGCCGCGCAGTATATCGCGGAGAAGGAAAGAGTTTTCGTCGGCAAATGTGCCGTTTATGAGGTTGTAGGAGGACATCAGCGACTTTGTTCCGCCCTCCTTTACGGCGATTTCAAATGCCGTAAGGTAAATTTCGCGCAAGGTGCGCTCGTCGAGGACGGAGTCAGAAACCATTCTGCGCTCCTCCTGATCGTTGCAGGCGAAGTGTTTTACGCACGCAGACGTGCCGTTTGCCTGGATGCCGCGGATGTACGCCGCCGCCATTTTGCCCGCAAGGTAGGGATCTTCCGAAAAGTATTCAAAGTTCCTGCCGCAGCGGGGATTGCGCTTGATGTTGATGCCCGGGCCCAGAAGAACGTTTACGCTCATGGACGCGGCTTCTTCGCCGAGCGCTTCGCCCATAACTTCGCCGAGGTCGGGATTCCAGCTGTTCGCCATTGTTGCCGCCGTGGGGAAACAAGTTGCGGGAATGCTGGGGTTGAGACCGAGGTGGTCGGCTGCCGCCGCCTGCTTTCTCAGTCCGTGGGGCCCGTCCGAAAGGAACATCTGTTTGATGCCCAGCTCGGGGTACTCCTGAGTCTGCCAGAAGTCCTTTCCCGTGAGGAAATCGGCTTTCTGGCGCAATGTCATTTTCTTGATAGTTTCTGCGTGCTTCAAAGTCACTGCCTCCTTATCCGTTTAACCGTGTACCATTGTAACACTTTTCTTTTTCAAATAACATATAAGTAGCACAAGTTGCATTTTAAGCGACATAAATTGCAACTTGCAGACAATTTTTTGTGCCAATCGGGCGCGTTGATTGTAAAATATAACTAAATTTTTGCCCCATCGTCCGCCTCCTCAACCCGGCGCGGCAGGGCGTTTTTAATGCCCGGCGCACCTTATCTGACCCCCGATTCAAGCCACGAACATTCGGCGGCGGTAAGGGTCAGATCGGCGGCGAGAGCATTTTCTTTAAGGCGCCCCGCGCCCGACCCGCTTACCGCGGCAAAGGTATTCATCCCGCTGCAAAGCACGTAAGCGAGCGCTGTCTGCGCGACCGAAACGCCCTTGGCCTTTGCAAGCTCTTCGCAGCGGCGAAGACGTTCAAAATTTTCTTTGCTCACGTAGCCGCGCATAGTTACCCTGTCGAAAATTTTGCCCGCCGACGAGTAGTCGGAGCTTTTTATCCTGCCCGACAAAACGCCGCGCGCGAGGGACGAGTACGCCACCACGGGCAGTCCGCTCTCCGCGTACCACGCCCGGGCGGACGCATTTTGGCTGCCCGTTATGCCAAGGCCGTTCTTGCCCCACGGGTCGCCGTATTGCTCGGCGAGACTGTAATAGGGACTGGACACCGCAAAGGGTACGAGGTTGTGGCTGTAAGCGTATTCGTTCGCCTGTTCTATGCGTTCATGCGACCAGTTGGAGCCGCCGAAGGCGCGTATTTTACCCTCCGACAGAATGGCGTTGAAAATTTCGACGATTTCTCCGACGGGGACGGAAGTATCGTCGCGGTGGGCGATGTAAATATCTATGTACTGCGTGCCGAGAAGAGAGAGCGACTTCTTTAAGTCTGCGCGTATCGCGCGCTCGTTGACGCGCTTTCTGCCGAACAGGTCGGGGTGGGCGCATTTTGAGAGTATTACAACCTTTTCGCGCGCGTCGGACGAGCGCAGCCATCTGCCTATCGAGCGCTCCGCACCGCGGTACACACGCGCCGTATCTATGGCGTTTATGCCGAGCGACAGCGCGGCGTTGAGAAGGTCGGAACAATCGCCGCCGCCCATAAATCTTTTGGTGCACGTGCCGAGAAATATCCTCGACACGGGTTTGTCCACACCGGGAATTTTACCGTACTTCATATTTTCCTCTTTTATACGTTTATAAAATGCCGTCAGGCGGCAAAAACGACGAAATATTATACGCATACCGCCCGCGCCCGTCGGCGCGGGCGGTATGCATGTAAAGCCGTATTTCAGACCCGACCGAATTTATACTCTATACGGTGGGTTTGCCCCTCCCCCGCCTTCAACAGGGGCTTTTCAAACGACGGTATGTTTGCCGCGTCGGAGAAGAACTGCGCCTCCAACGCGTAAGCCGCGCGGGGCGCAAGAGCGCCGAAAGCGCTGTTGCCGCCTAAAAAGTTGCCGCTGTAAAAGTGCAGACCGGGCATATCGGTATATATATCGAGTTTTATGCCGCTTTCGCGGCTGAAAGCACACGCGGCATGTTCGCCGCGCAGCACAAAATTATGGTCGTATCCTCCCGCTATGGCGAGCTGTTCATCTTTTTCGTCAATTCTTTCGCCCATGGCGCGGAAGTCCCTGAAATCGAAGGGCGTTCCCTCCACCCTCCTCACTTCGCCCGTGGGGATTAGTCCCGCGCCCGAAGGCGTGAAACAATCGGCATTTATGCGCAGCATATCGCCGCACGAACTTGCAGCCGCCGAAGCGCCGCCGAGGTTGAAATAGGCGTGACAGGTGGGCGCCCATAAAGTATCTTTATCGCTTCGGGCTTTATAGATTATGCCGAGCGACGAGCCTTCGAGCTTATATGTAACCAAAAGATTGAGATTTCCGGGAAAGCCCATGTCGCCGTCGGGGCTGAAAAGGCTTAATTGCAGCATATTCCCGCGCCAATCGTCGCCTTGCGCGCCTTCGGTGAGCACTTTGAAAAACTTTTTGTCGAACCCGTCTTCCCCGCCGTGCAGACAGTTCTGCCCGTCGTTGCGCGAAAGATTGTAAACGTTGCCGCCGAGTGAGAACTTTGCGCCGCTTATGCGGTTTGCCACCCTTCCCACCGTGGCGCCGAGATATGTGCCGCTCTTCGCCCACTCGCCCGCGTCGTCAAAGCCGGGGCAGACGTCGGTAAAGCCCGAGGGCGTTTTTACCTTTATGTACTGCACCGCCGCGCCGACGTCGGATATGCCGACGGAGAGAGAGCCGTTTGAAATCTCGTAAATATGCGCGGGCTTGCCCCGCCATTCGCCGAAAGGCTTTATCATATGCGTTCGACCGTAATTCCGTCGTCGATATCGGCGCGATAGCACACTGCAGTGTAGCCCGTTTTTTGGTGGTATTGCTTTAAAAGGTAATCTTCAAACTGCTGCACGCACTCCTTTTTGACGAGGGATATCGTGCAGCCGCCGAAGCCGCCGCCCGTCAGGCGCGAACCTATGCAGGCGGGGTGAGCCTGAGCCGTTTCGGCGAGGACGTCCGGCTCGACCCCCGTCGTTTCGTACAGATTTTTTAGCGAGGCGTGCGACTCATTGAGCAGCGCGCCGAGCGTTAAAATGTCGCCCTTGCAAAGCGCCTCTGCGGCGCGCTTTACGCGCTCGCACTCATATACTACGTGCTCGGTGCGGTTTTTTATGACGCCGGGCAGAAGATGGCTGTATTTTTGAAAATCTTCGGGCGAGACGTCGGCGAGGCAGGTTATATCCAATTTTTCTTTGAGAATGGCGAGCGCCTGTTCGGTCTGTTGCCTGCGCTCGTTATATTTGCTCTCGACGAGGTTATGCGGCTTTTTGCAGTCGGTGATGACCATGGCGTAGCCGCCGAGGTCGAGGGGCAGATAGTCGCATTGCAGCGTTTTGCAGTCGAGCAGCATCGCCATGCCCTTTTTGCCGCAGGCAGAGGCGTACTGGTCCATTATTCCGCAGTTGACCCCCGCATATTGCCTTTCCGCCGCCTGCGCGGTGAGGGCGACTTCGACGTTATCGAAGCCCTCCCCCGCCACGGTGGCGAGGGCGGCTATGGTGGAAACTTCTATCGCGGCAGACGAGGACAGCCCGCTGCCGAATGGTACGGTGCAGTCCTGCACCATGTCGCAGCCGACTATTTTATGCCCCGCCTTTTTCCAGAGATATGCGCTGCCCGCCTGATAGTTGCCGTATCTGAGATGCTTGTAGCTGTCGAGCCTGCTTATATCGAGGCTGACTGTATCGGGCAGGGTAGTCCAGCTGAGATTTATGAAATTTGTGCCGTTGGGGCGCACATATACCGTGTTTTTGAGCGAAAGCGCCGCGGGCATTACCTTGCCGCCGCAGTAGTCTATGTGCTCGCCGATGATGTTTACCCGCCCCGAGGCGGAAACTTTAAATTTGTACTCGCTTTGATTGATCATATTGCCCTGAATCCGAGCTCCTGCATGAATTTTACTGTTTGTTGCTTGTCTTTGAACACGGCGGTATTTTGGAGTATGCGCCCGCAAATGCTGCCCAGTTCTCTTTGCACAGCGGCGTGCGCGCCGCCCGCTTTATCGCCCTCGTAAATGGCTTTTGCCTCGCTGTATACAAGGTTAAACCGGCTATATTCGGGGGGCAACCGCCCGCCGCGCTCTATTATTTTTTCAATTTCGGAAAGCTGCTCCTCTAACCTTCCGGGCAGAATGAACAGCCCCTGCGCTTCGATGAGCCCTATCGATTCCTTTTTTATAGAGTGGAACTCGGGATGGGCGTGAAAAACGCCGTCGGGATAGCGCTCGCTGGTGACGTTGCTGCGCAGAATCATGCTCATTTCGTAGCCGCGCGCCGTCTTTACTACGGTGGGGCTGACGGCGTTGTGCGCGCCCTGGTCGTCGTAGGGGATTATGCCGAGCGCTTTATCCTCGTAATCAACCCACTTGGCGCGTATTAATTCGCATATATCCGCCAGGCAACCTCTGTCGCGGCAGACAATTCTTATTACCGTGCCTGCCCAGTCTACTACCTCGGCAAAGCCTTCAAATCCTTCGAGCGACAGCGTTTTATAGGCACCCGCCCTGTGCATGGGCAGAATTTCGCCGCCGCCCTGGAAATGGTCGTGCGCGAGCACGCTGCCGCCTATGCGGGGCAGGGGGGCGTTGCAGCCGATGAAGTAGTGGGGAAACGTGTCTACAAAATCGCACAGTTTCAAAAATGTACTCCTGTCGACGTGCATGGGCGTGTGTTCGCAGTTTACCGCGATGCCGTGCTGGTGGAAATAGCCGTAGGGCGAATACTGCCAGAACCATTTTTCGCCGTCGAGGGTTATGTCGACGGTGCGCAGCGTGCGCTTGTTGCGCACGGGGCAGCCCTCGTTTTCGCGGCAGATGGCGCACTTAGGATAGCCGCCCCTGACCGAATTGCCGCTCGCCGCCTTTTTGGGGTCGCGGAATTCGGGCTTTGCCTTGTTTATGGTTATTATCAGCCCGTTCTCTTCGAAACGGGGATTTTTGTCGAGCTTGCTCTTCTTTACGTAGTCGTTTTTGACGCAGTAATCGTAGAACCAGTCGGTCGCCGCCTTGGAACTTTGTGCAAGCTTTTGGCTGAAAGAGCGGCGGATATCATGCGGCGAAAGCGTGAGAGCGCCCATAATTTTATCGGCGAGCTGCTCTTCGTCGTCCGCACCCTCAATGCCCTGCGAGGCGCATTCGGCGAGAAGCTCTTTTAGCACCTCGTCGGGGGACGATGCGCGCGACTTTTCGCCCGTGTAAGCGTAATCGGGCGAGCCGAGGATATCCAAAACCGCGTTGCGGGCGCAAATTTCATTTTCGGGCGCGAGCCCGAGGTTTGCCTTCGCATAATCGATGAGTTTGTCAACCGATGCGCTTATGCTCATAACCGCCCCCGTTACCTGACCGCCACGCTGACCTGCGCGTCGCCGTATTTGCTGTGCGCGGTTACGACAACGGCATCCGCGTTCTTTGCGGGGCGGATTATGGCGAGGGCTTCGCCGAAGTACGTGTCGGTAGTGTCCGAAAGGTAACCCCTTTCGTTATAGGGGCAGGCGCTGCCGAGAGCGAGCAGTTCGCCGCCCTCCACCTCCATCTTGATGTCGCCGCGCGCGAGCGGCTTCCATACGCCGTTGGCATCGGTATATTGCAGGCGGACGTAGCACAAATCGTCGTGCAAAATGCTGTCGGCTTCGGGCAGGGCGCAAAGCTTTGTCACCTTTTCGCCCGCGCTCTTCAACAGCGTGCGGCAGACCTCGTTGCCGTTTTCGTCGAGACCGACGGCGACGAGCTCGCCGGGGTGATATGTCACCTTGAAATAGGCGCGCGCATCCTTGCCGACCTTTTTCTGTCCCACCTTTTTGCCGTTTACGTACACGGCGGTCTTGGGGCAGGTGGTGTAAACTTCTACCATTGTCTCCCTGCCGTCGCAGCCGTCCCACGACCAGCTTTCCCACGCGCTTGAAAGCTTCCACGCCGAGGGGGAATGTTTTTCGAACGCCTTATCGGGACGGACGACACCCACGCGTATGGGGTCGAGGTCGAACGCCACGCGGGTGTAGAGCGCCTCAGCGAGGGGACGGCCGTTCAAATCGAGCCTGCCGCTGCCCGCGCTCACCCAGCCGACGCCGCCCGTGAATTCGGGCGCGTAGTCGGCGTGTTCCCACGAGCCTACGCCCACTTCGCCGAGGTAGTCGATGCCCGCCCAGACGAAATCGCCTATGAGAGCGGGGTGCTCCTTTGCGATCAGCCAGAACTTGCGCGCGTCGGCGCAGAAGGTTTCGCTGCCGACTATTACGCGGTGAGGAGATTTTTTTATGTCGCGCTTGTAGCGCAGTATGCCGTAATTATAGCCCGCCACGTCCATTGCGGCGAAGGCGTGTTTTGTCTTGGCGTTGCAGCCCGGCATGGTTGCGCCCACCTTCATGGTGGTTGCGCCGAGTATGCCCGCGAGGTCGTTGAAGAACTCGCTGCCCACCGATTTCTTTTTCTTGGGTGCCCGGGCGGCGCTGTCCGCCTTTTTGTCGCTGTATATGCCGAAGCCGAGCGAATATAACAGGTTGAAGAAGATGTTTATGCCGCAGGTGACGGGGCGGTCGTCCATGGTGTGGATGAACTTTGTCATCTGTCCCGCAAACTCTATACCCTTTTTCTGCCCCGTTTCGGCGACTTCGTTGCCAGTAGAGTACATGACGACGCTGGGGTGGTTATAGTCCCTGTCGACGAGCGCCTTCAAGTCCTTTTGCCACTCGTCGGCGAATTGCGAGGCGAAGTCGTATTTATTCTTGTGAATGTACCACATGTCGACATATTCGTCGAGGACGAGCATACCGAGGCGGTCGCACGCTTCGAGCGTCGCCTTTGAAGTGGGGTTGTGCGCCGAACGTATGGCGTTGTAGCCGTATTTTTGCAGCAGTTTTATTTTGCGTTCGTCGGCGTAGGGGTGATTTACGGCGCCAAGTATGCCGTTTTCGTGGTGAATGCACGCGCCGCGCAGTATTACCCTTTCGCCGTTTATGCACATGCCGCGCTGCGCGTCGCATGTCAGAAGGCGGACGCCGAATTTTTCCTCGCGCACGTCGTCGCCGAAGGTGACGCGGCAGGTGTAAAGGTAAGGATTTTCGGGACTCCAAAGCTGAGCTTCGGGGAGGTCTATTTCGACCGACGCCTGTCCCTGCGTGGACAAATCCTTTGACGCGATTACCTTTGCGCCGTCGGCTATGCTTATGTTGAGCTGCCCGCCCGCGTTGGTTGCCACCGAAACGCTTATGCGGGGATTTTTATAATCGAGCGTCTTTATTTTTATTCCGCCCTGCAACTCGATATGCGCCTTGGGCAGAACATAGAGCCATACGGGGCGGTATATGCCCGCGCCGGAGTACCAGCGGCTGTTGGGCTGGTCGGCGTTGAACGCCTCCACCTTTACGGTATTTTCGTCGCCGTATTTCAAAAATTTATCTGCCTGCACGTAAAAACCCGTGTAGCCGTAAGCCCACTGACCTGCAAGCTGACCGTTGATGTAAACCTTGGGGTTGCGATAAACGCTTTCAAATTCAAATACAATATTTTTATCCTTCCACTCCGCGGGGGCGGTGAAAGTTTTTTCGTAAACGTAGTCGTAACCTTCGTACCAGCCCGTGTTTTTGCCCGCGGGGCTATCTGCCGACCTGTTTTCGCAGAGCGCGGCATCATGCGGGAGGGTAACGGGCTTTCGCCAATCCTCGCCGAGATGTCCGTACTGCCAATTTTCGTTAAAATTCATCCTGATCATGATTTGACCCCTTCATGCGGCGGTTCACCGCGCAAATTTCTTAATAATTATAGCATATATGTGCGGCAACTGCAATACCCGCACGAAAAAAATTTTTAATAGTTGTTAATAGCGCAGGGCATTTCTGCCCCGCGCCATTGACAAGTTAAGCCCGCTTTATTCGGGTTTATTAATGTGCCGTTACGCCGCTTTCTTTTCGCCGTTGCCTATAAAGGAGGCGATTATCAGCGCAATTATGGAGAGCACATAGAACGCCGCGCAAACTATTGCGACAGTCACGCACGATATCTGACCGGGCGTTGCCATACCGGGTATGAACAGGTTGGTCGCCACAGCCTCCCTGCCGAAGCTGAGGAGAACTATGCACATCGTCAGCATGACGACGATTGCAAACATTACTATGGTGGCTATCCAGTGGTTGAGCTTTTTGCCTGCCCCGAACAGTATGAGAAGGAGCGCCATCGATACGATAGTCAGCCAGATGGGAATCATGTCCATCTCGGAACCTGCAAGCTCGCCCGTGGTTGAATTGACAATATAGATAATGAGTGCGACGAGCGCTAAAACTACCGAGCCGAGCATTATCCACGTGCCTGCATTTTGTTTTTTAATCCAGTTCATGGCTTATTGAACCTCCTTTTCCTTTAATTTTCTCGTATCCCTTATCGAGAAACCTACATAAAGCAGGGCCGATACCGTTACTATTACGGCGCTGACGGTGATGAGCGAGATGTATGCCGCCCTCCACCAGGTTACGAGGGATATCGTGCGGGTGTTGATGTTGAGATCCATGGCGTAGCTCTGTGCGAGGGCATAGAGCGCATAGTGCATATCCTGCTTCAAAGCCTCTATCATTGCAGGTTCGTCGGACAGGATTTCAGCATCCCAGTAAGTTACGCTGGGCGAACCCATGCCACAGAACGCCGTTGTGCCGAAGAGAATGGATTCCTTGGGAGCAGCCTTCATGGTTACACCCGTGAAGTCGGTTACGCTGTATCCGATGAAGCCCCATTCGCCGCGGAGAATGTTGACCATTACGCCTTCGTTTGCGCTGGAAGCCGTTGCGCCCACGCGGTTGTAAGCCGTCATTACGCCGAGCGCGCCGTCTGCCGCGAACTTATAGGTTTGACCTTCAACGTCGCTCTTGGACGACCTGCCCTTGGCGGTAAACGCCTGCTGCAAGTTCCTGAGTTCGAGTTCGCGCGCAGCCTGTTCGTTGAGGAATTCGTTTACGCCCGAGCGGTTGGCTTCCTGACTGTTGAACGCGGCGTGCTTGATGTTTACAAGGCAGCCTTTGCTCTGCGCGCCCTGGACTATGTTGGAGCCGGTGTAGCCCGAAAGGATGGGATCTTCGGAGAAGTATTCGACGTTACGTCCGTTATAAGGCGTGCGGTGAATGTTCATGCCGGGGCCGATCATTATGGGCAGGTTGTAGAGGAGAGTAGATTCGCCGAGGATTATTTCGCCGTTTTCGTAGGCGAGGTTTTTGTTCCATGTATATGCGAGGTTGATCTGCGCAGGGCTGATTCTCGTGCCGACCACGTCTTCATAGTCTGCCGCGTCCTCGAACAGTTCGCCGCGGTTGGAAGCTTCGCCCATATTGTGCGAGTCCGAACCGCCGGGGCCGTCGTCCGCGCCGTAGCCGTTGAAACCTATCGAGGGAATGCCCTGGATGTTGTGGAATGCGTTTGCCATGAAGTCGAGCATTTCTTCGACGGGAATTTTGGATACGAGCTGGTTCCAGCGTTCGTCGTCGAAAGCCACGCCCTTCATGTCGTTGAATTCGATGTCGATAGAGGTGTCGCCCACCGTGAGGTCGGCGTCTTCATCTTTGAGTTCCATATCGTCGAAGGATATGAAGTCGTTGCGCATTATCTCGTCGAAGCGCGAACCTGCGGTTATAGACCAGCCGCCGTAAGTTACGGGGAAGGTGCCGTCCCAGTCGTTCCTCGAAAGATAAGTAACCTGTTCGGTGCCGTTGCCGTTGATGCCGTTATCCAGCCAGTAGTTGGCGTCCATTGCAGAGTCGCCTTCGGTGACCTGGTTGGTGATTTCAGCGCCGGTTGCATCCGAAACCGAGAAAGTCTGACTGTCTTGCGTGCCTTCGGCGAGACCGTTGTCCGCCGAGTTCCACTCAGCGACCGTAGTCATTTCGGAAGCCTCATAAGCCGTGCCGTCCTCGTTTACAAGCCCGTCATCGGCAGTGTAACCCTGCTGAGCGAGGATATTGTTGAGGGCGTCGTGCGAAGAATTGCCGACTGCGAAGTAATACGTGCCGCCTTCGAGGATGAAGGTTTCAGCATTGGTATAGTCGTAGCTTGCAAGGTTGGACATATCGATGTTGAGCGTGACAGTTTCGGAAGCGCCGGGTTCGAGGGTATCCGTCTTTTCATAATCGATGAGCTGGATAGCCGATTTTTCAACGCCGTTTGCTATGTCATACTGAGTGTAGGGAGCCTGCGCGTAGAGCTGAACGACGTCCATGCCCGCTACATCGCCCGTGTTTGTGACGACGACGGTAGCCGTAGCAGTTTTATAATCTTCGGAAACGGTGACATTTGTAAGCTGCTGCGTGAAAGTCGAGTAAGACAGACCGTAGCCGAACGAGTAGGAAACTTCGTGGTTGTAATTCCATGTGCCGTCCGTCGTTGCGGGCTTGAAGGTCATATTTTCAAGGTTATAGTCTACATATGTGCCAGCCGAAGCCACGGAAGCGTCGGACTGACCCGCGCCCGTTATGGCGTCGGCATATCTCGTTTCGTAGTAACGATAGCCGGTGTAGATGCCCTCTGCATTTACAAGGTAGGAGTTGACGTTGTCGCCCTGACCATAGCTGCTTGCGTTTGCCCAGGCAATTTGAGTGCCGGCTTCGTCGCCGCCGTAGTTCTGCATTGCGGGCGAAAGAGCGCTGTTTACGGCGTAAGTATCGCCGAGGTGACCGGAGGGGCTGACTTCACCTTTGAGGACGGACGCCACCGCCTCAAAGCCGTAAACGCCGGGATAGCCTATCCACATTACGGCGTCGATGTCCTCATCCTGCTTCAAGCCTTCGATTTCCATCTGGCTGGAAGTATTGACGAGCACGATGACGTTGTCCGAGCAGGCCTTGGCTTCTTCGATTATCGCCTTTTCCTCGTCGGAAAGACCGAGGATATTGTCTGTATCGGTGTTGACGACGTTGGTGACGTTGCCTTCTTCGTCCGTGGTAGTGCGGCCGACTTCGCCGGGATAGAAGCTTGTGCCCTCGCCGCTGACTCTGCCGATGATTACAATTGCCGCGTCGCTGTATTCGCCGTAGTTGAGTTCCTGGCGGGTTACATCGAGCTCTTCAAGCGTAGGTTCGGTGGGGTCGGTGGAGCTGTAAGTTTCCACATAGATGGGAGCCGTTGCGCCGTAACCCTGGCTGCCCCACGTCATGTCCGCCGTGTAATCTTCGTATGCTTGAAGCATCTGGGGATTGACGTCGAACGCCTCGCCGAAGGCATACTGCAAACCCGCGCCCAGCTGGTCGGCGTGCTCTATGGCGTTCCTGTCGGGAATGCTGCCGCCCGTCGTGCTGCCGTAGTAGGGTACGTAGCTGCGGATGCCGAAGAGAGTTACCTTGGGTTTTTCGCCCGAGAGAGGGAGCGAATTGTTTTCGTTCTTCAAAAGCACGAAAGATTCAGCCGCCTCGCGGATGGCAAACTCCTTCATGCTTTCAACCGCATCTTTCGTAGAGGTGTACTGCGTGCCGTAAGTCCATTCTCCGTCTTCGCTGTCCACCACTACCTGAGAGCTGGTAGTGCCGATGTTTTCGTCGAGAGGCTGGCGATACGATTCGAGAAAAATTCCCACCGTAATGGACACGATGAGCACGAAAGCGAAGAACAGCGCGATCCCGCGAAACACTCTTGTTTTGATGTTCATTTCTTCCTCCTATATAAATTTTTTTACCGCGGATTTTCCGCGGAAAATTGCCGCAAGTTGTTTTGCGGTTGCAGTATAACAACCCCGCGCGGTTTTGACAATGACATTTGCCTTAACTTGTCGGTTTTTTGCCTTCGTTTGCTTTTAACATTAAAATTCAGACTAAATAACAT
>ERZ1090868.95-NODE-95-length-46812-cov-7.749706_pt1 | contig 46812 bp, 40 predicted proteins | sample MGYA00478475_ERZ1090868 | MGnify/ENA primary metagenome ERZ1090868 (study PRJEB33644, sample SAMEA5815747) | chicken gut metagenome | biome: Chicken; feature: Gastrointestinal Tract; material: Caecum | place: Ireland | collected 2019-01-01 | study: A study of the...
GTACAAAGCGCTGGGCAAAAACCCCCGCCCCGATGCCAACCCCCGCTGACAGAAAACCGCCCCGCATCCCAGGATGCGGGGCGGTTCTGCGTAGTTGGGTCAATCCAGGCGGAAAACCTGTTCCAGCTTGGGCTGGGCCCCGGTGACGGGGTCCATCTCCAGTTCCAGCACATCCTGCATAAAGTCGTTCCAGCGCCGGACCACCGGGCTTTCGGCCTGGGTCTTTTCGGCAAAGACAACACCTTTTTGGCACTCATAGTAGCCAAACAGCTCGTCACCGCAGCAGAAGATGGAATAGTTCACGATGCCCGCCTTTTTCAGCACCGACACCATCTCGGGCCAGATTTCCTTATGCCGGCGGATGTACTCCGCCTTTTTGCCGGGCTTGATCCGCCCCTTCCACGCCATTCGTTCCATGGTTTAGCCTCCCTTTGGGTATTTTCTTTATCATACACGAATCCGGCAGAATTTCCATGGAATTTTCCCGGCAGTTCCGGTTCTTTTTGCAGAAGGTTCCGTCACAATTTTTTTATAGGTTGTTTGGGGTTTGTTCAAAATGCTTTTATTCCTTCCACACAACTGCCCGCTATACTGAAAACCGTCAACCGAAAGCAAATTCATCGCAGGCAGACGCCTGCACACCTTTTCCACTGTGCCTTGGACCATGCGAGGGCAACCGCCCGGTCAAGGCCAGACAACCCACAAGGCATTACGCCATGACATAGATGGGACAGCGCGGCGCCGCGCTGTCCTGCCACAACGCCCCCGCCGCAGGGTTGCGGTGGGGGCGTTGTGGTGAGGGTAGGGTTTTCGGGCCGGCCGTATTCAGGCGGGCAGAATCATTTCCAGTCCTTTTTGCAGGGTTTCGCCGTCAATGGCTCCCCGGGCCCAGGCCACCAGATGCCCTTCGGCATCGATAAAGTAGGTGGTGGGCAGCGAGTAGACGCTGTAGGTGGCAGCGGCATCCCCGTCGGTGTCAAACAGCACCGGGAAGGTGTATCCCTCCTGCTCCAGCAGAGCCTGGGCGTTCTCCTTGGTTTCCCGGCCGGTGGTCATGTTCACCATCAGGAACTGTACGTCGGAGGTTTCCTCAAATTTCTGCTGGAATTCCGGCATCTCGCTCTTGCAGGGACCGCACCAGCTGGCCCAGAAATTCAGCACCAGCGGTTTGCCCCGGTAGTCCGACAACTGCACGGCGTTGCCGTCCGCATCGTAGGCGGTAAAGTCCGGCGCTTCCTGCAAGGCCGGTTCGGCTGCCTCGGATGTGGCAGCTTCCCCGTCGGGGGCTGCGGTGGGGGCGGGGGTGGCTTCCACCGTCAGTTGGTCGGGTGTGTACCGGCTGCCCAGGGTTTTGTACAGAACCCCGGCGCCACCGATCACCACCACCAGCACCAAAATCAAAATCCAAGTTGCTTTGCTGCGCATGGGGACCTCCTTAACTGAGCAGATTCAGAAAGCGGCCCATCAGACCGGTGGCCATCAGCACACCGACAAGGATAAGGAAACCGCCGCTGACAGTATTGATGACGGAATAATGGCGCTTGATCCAGTCAAAGGCCGTTTTCAACCGGTCGATGAGGATGGCGCTGAGCACAAAGGGGACCCCAAGGCCCAGGGAATAGATCAGGAGCAGCAGCATACCTTCCAGCACATGCCCCTGCTGGGAGGCCAGCGCCAGGGCCGAGCCCAGGAACGCCCCCACGCAGGGGGTCCACCCCACCGAGAAGATGACGCCGAACAAAAGCGCCGAAAAGAAGTTCATATTGTCGGCCCGGACCGTGTGGTTGGTTCCCTTGAACAGGGTCAGCTTGATCACCCCCAGGAAATTGAGGCCGAAAAAGATGACGATGAGGCCGGACACCAGGTTGACAGCCGTCTGGTACTGCTGCAGAAAGCTGCCCACGGTACCGGCCAGGGCGCCCAGAAGCACGAACACCACGGTAAACCCGGTGACAAAGCCGAAGGCGCCGGTCAGGGTCTTGCGGGTGCTGTGCTCCCCGCCGCCCGCAAAGTAGGAGAGATAAACGGGCAGCATCGGCAAAAGGCAGGGGGACACAAAGGTGATGATGCCTTCGAGGAAAGAGATCAGATATTGCATTGGCAAAACTCCTGTAGATGGTTCTGTAAGGACATTGTAGCGGGAAGTTCCCGGCCGCTTCCGTGACAAAATCACCCAGCGGGACCGTGTGCCCTATCCTACCACAAACCGGCGGGCCCACGCAACGGGAAATTTGTCCCCGGCACTGGGCACCCCCGCAGACGCTGTGCTATACTATAGAAAAAGCCTAAAGGAGGACGTTTTTCATGCTGGAAGTTTTGTTCAGTGACAGTGCCGCCGGAAGCCTGCAGTGCGCCATGGGCCACGGCTCACAGATCGGTGGATGCCTGGGCATCATCGCCACGGACGAAAGCGGCCGCCTCCTTGCCCCCGAGGAAACGGCCCGGCTGCAGCGGGAGGCGGAAGAAAGGATGCGCCGGAACTGGGCCGAAGCGGTCCCGATGGAAGGATCCCCGCAGGACATCCTGTCCTTCCCCCTGTCCCTGGGCATGGGGCCCATCGACGAGGACGGCATCGGGCCCCTGCGGGAAAACGCGCTGGAACAGCTGCTCTGCATCTTTCCCGAGGGGCGGCAAACGGCCGCTGCACTCGTGACCTCGGCCCGACGGCATCTGGACACCCTGTTGGCCCGGGCACCGAAGGAGCCGGTGCGGTTCTGGGTGGATCGCACCCCCGATGCTGCCTGCGGACTGTGTTGGGTTCTGGAGCAGTTGCGGCCCCTGGGTTGGGAACGGTTGGATCTGCGGGTGGTGGATTTGTCCCGTCTGGCGTCCGACAAGGAGGGGCCTTTCGGCGGACGCTGTGCCGGTGAAATCAAACCCCACGCATGGGGCAAACTGGCCCGGCAAGCCCGGCCCCTGCCCGCCCGCCGGGCGGAAGCGCTGGCACAGCACTGGCACCGGCTCCGGCAGGAGGATGCTCCCCTGCGCGCGCTGCTCAACGGGTTGCTGGTCAGTGCCGCCGTGGACCTGTATGATCCCTATCTGCGGGCCGAACTGGAGGAACTGGACGACACCTTCCGGGAGGCGGAGCTCATCGGGCGGACGCTGGGGCGGTTTCCGCTGGGCTTCGGCGATGCCTGGCTGGCCCTGCGGGTGGAACAGTGGATTGCCGACGGAGAACTGCAGGCAGTGACCCCACCGCCCCAGGACGCCCCTGCCTATCACCGGACGCTGCGAAAAATGGTGCGCTGAACCTTTGCTGTTCCCGAAAAAATGTTGCCGCCTATACGAAAGCCCCGGTTTCTTCCCTTGGAGTGGGGAAGAAACCGGGGCTTCGCGTTATAGGAGGAATCCTTTTGGGGGAATGGTCAGGTTGTCCTGCCGCAAGACAGCCCCTGCGCAGAATCCGTTTTCCGGGGCCTGTCTTCCCGGTGGGTCACAGCCAGCCGGAGTGTGCAATCGGGCGCACGCCCCGGTTGATGGATGGGCACCGCTGTGGGCGATGCCCGGTTTTTACAGTTTTTCGGTGGCCAGCAGGTCCTGCAGACCGGCCGCCACGGCCTCTTCCTCGGCCCCCTCCACCGTGATGTGCAGGGTATTTCCGGGTTTGGCACCCAGGCCCATCAAGGCCATTACGCGCACGGCATCCACCGTTTTACCGCCTACCTTTTCGATCTTGATGGCAGCACCCGCAGCGTGTGCCTTGGCATAACGGGCAATCTGCCCTGCGGGGCGCGCATGAATGCCTAACTGGTCCTGGACCACATAATCAAACTCTTTCATACATTCTTCCCCTCTTCGGCGGTTATTTTCCGACGGCGGCAACGGCGTTGCGGGCCAGTTCCATGCAAGCTTTGCCGTCCATGCGGCCGTAGGTCTGCATGGGAATGACACCAAAGCCCTTACCCTTGCTTTCGCACAGAGGTTTGTAGTCCTTTTCCAGATACCGGACCTGGGGGCCCAGCAGCAGAACATCCCAATCGTCAATGATGTCGGGCACCGTGCGCACGGGACGTGCCTCGATTACATCGGCGGGATCTGCCACCTTTTTCATATTATTGACAAGAAGACTGGTGGACATACCGGCGGAACAGGCTAACAAGATTTTCATAACAAACGTCCTTTCTATGTAGGAATTCTATGGATTTCACGCTTTTTCCTGCAGGGTGTGGTACAGTTCTACAAACTGCTCGGCCATGTCGCGCATAACCTGGGCCATGGTCAGGTGGTCTTGGGCATGGACCAGAATAATGTTCACGGCCACGGGGTTTCCTTCGGCCTCCTGCTGCAGCATTTCGGTCTGGGCGTCATGGGCCTTGACCATCGTCTCGTCGGCGGCGGCCAGATGCTGGCGCGCCCCCTCAAAATCACCGCGTTTGCTGCATTCGATGGCAGCCATGCTCTCCGCCTTGGAATCGCCGGCAATGCCGATCAAGGTGAACGAAGCCTCATAAATTGCATCCAGATCTTCACTCATGGAAAAGTCTCCCTTCTTGAGCCATTATTTCGGGGCGGTTTCTTGCCGAGTTCTTCCCCGCACAGAAGCCGCATAAACCAGGTAAAGTCCCGGCATTGGATCAGACTCTTCACACGGGCGGTATCCTGCATGAACGAGGTGATCGAAAGATAAAATTTTTGCAGTTCCGGGTTGTCGTTGTCCGCAATAGAGATCAGCAACAACACCTGCACATCGTTTTTCACCCAGTGGATGGGTTCGTTGAGAATTCCCACCGCCACAAAGGTCTTTTCGCTGAGGACCTTGTACGCATGGGGAAAGGCCACCAGAGGGCAAAAATCCGTACGGGCCAGCTCTTCGCGCTTGAGCACGGCCGTATAGAATCCCTGGGGCAGCGTCATAACCTGGTTGATACGGGTACACAGGTCAAAGATGGCTTCCTCCTTGGTTTTGCCCTCCACATGGGGGAAGAACAGTTCCGGACGGTAGTAGGCCGACAGGAAATCCGCCGAGCTGCCCTCCAGAATGCCCCGCACGATGTGCATGCCGGACTGGTTGAGGAAGTCTTCCACCCGAACCACCGGCACCGATACTTTCTGGTGGATGGGGATGGAGGTGAAGATATAATCCACCGTCGAAAAATCGAAGCTGTCCAGGCGGAAGGCATCACAGACATAGATATGGTCGAGATACTTGGAAAATTCTTCCTCAAAGCGGTAGGCAATCAGGCGGGAACTGGCCGCACCGGAGGAGCACACCACCAGGATGTTTTTCTTCTGGATGCCGTTTTTCTCCTGTTCCAGGGTGAGCTGGAAGATATAGGCCAGGTAGCCGATCTCGTCCTCGGAAACATTGGTCTGGTAATATTGGCGCAGCGGGATGGCCGCCTGTTCGGCCAGGGCAAAAGCCAGGGAGTAGTTCTGCTGCACTTCGTTCAGCAGCGGGTTTTCCACCGGCATGCCGTACCGCAGACGGATATCCATGGCCACCAGATGCTGTCCCAGGTTCATCCGCAGCAAAAAGTTCCCGCTGTAATCCAGTTTGAAACTTTCGTAAACGGACTCCAGCATGCGGTCCACCAACGCCATCAGCCCGGGGGCCACCACCACGTTTTCGTCCTGGCGGTCCAGGCCGCTATAGTTGCACTTACCGGCAATGTTCAGCGCCAAAAACGCCACTTCCGGTTCGGGCAGCTCAATATTGAAAGCCTGATCCAACTGCCGGGCCAGGTCCCGGGCCGCTGCCCGGGTATGCTCGCTGATATCCTGCCCGCTCTCCTCCTCCATCAACGGGATGAAGGCATGCATCAGAGTGCGGTGTATGGTGGCAAACACCATATTGACCAGATTGCGGAAGTTGATTTCGGAAAAATGCAGACTGTAGCGACGCACCACATCCAGCAGAATCTGCGAAATCGTCTGGGCCATGCGGCGGTATCCGGCACCGCCATCCGGCATCATGTTGCTGTAATTGGCCAGCACATGGGCCGTACAGTTACGGATATCGTTTTCCTTGCCGGTGATGCGGATGCCGTAGTTGGGACGGCGCAGGATGGACAGGCGGTACTCGGCCAGAAAGGTTTCCACCTGGTGCAGATCCCCCGAGATGGTGTATTTGCTGACGTAGAGTTCTTCGCTGACATCATCCAGCTTGATGTAGTCCGCCTGGCTGAGCAGCATCACCAACAGGTAATACACCCGTTCTTCACTGCTGGAAGGGATAAAGCGACCGGTATTGTCACCCTCCCTGCACAGTGCCTCGTACCGGGCGCGGTCGTTGACCTGCAGCAGATATCCGTGCCGGGTGCGCGCCAGGATATCGGCGCCGTTGTCCAGCAGTTTTTCGCGCAGCTGTTTGACCATGCAGCGGGCTGTCTTGGAGCTGACCCCCAACGCCTTGGCCAGCGTTTCGGAGGTACAGTACTCCGTCTCGGACAATACCAGCAGGATGGCCCGCTCTTTTGCTCCTAACATCTACACGCTCCTCTCCCGGCAGGTCCCAGAGAAAAGCGTTGTTGTGCTCATTCGGTGGTAACCTGGAAATATACGGTGTTCAACTGGGTATCCGCTTTGCAAAGTTTTTTCAGTTCGGCGGCTTTCTCCTTGTCATCGCCGCCGGGGGCCTTGAAGGTCATCTTCATACCGACCTTGGAAACGAACTCCAGACCCAGGCCTTCGGCTTTGGTGCGGAACATATCAGCGCGCAGCGGCGCATTGACAATAACCATAGTATATACCCTCCTGTTCGTGTTTTGCAGATAAAATGAATTTTACATCAAAGAGAGGCGAAATGCTATAAAATAAACCAGGATCAGCACGCAAAGCGCCGTCTGCACCACCTTTTCCCGGTGGCTGAACTCGGACTTTTTGCACCAGATGCGATACAGCGCATAGGGCGGAAAGAGCACCACAAAGGGATAGGTAATCTTTTTGTACCGGGTGAACACGTGGGGATCGTTGGGATCCGGTGCGTTGAGTTCTTCCCGCATTTTCCGGATGCGCAGCTGCTGTTCACTGGTAGCCTCGGGGGCCAGGTAGTGATAGGTGCGTTTTTGCTTTTTGCGTGCCATAGAAATTCCGTTCCTTTCCTGCGGCCGCGGGCGGGCCGCCACGCGGATCATTTGTAGTCCTGGCTGTCATCCTCCAGGTCAAAAGCCTGGTCTGTGATGGTCTGCTTGTAGAAGAAAGCGCTCTTTTTCAGCCGGCGGTCCCGGTTATGCTCCAGATCGATTTCCACCAGACCGTAGCGGTTCTTGAAGGCATTGCGGGGGCTGACATTGTCGGTGAAGGCCCACAGCATATAGCCCAGGCAATGGCAGCCTTCGTTGGCGGCGCGGATGGCGCAGTCCAGATGCTCCTTGATAAAGTCGATGCGGTAGTCATCCTGAATGGTGCCGCTTGCATCCCGGTAGCGCTGTTCGTTTTCCACGCCCATACCGCTCTCCGAAATGAACCAGGGCAGGTTGCCGTATTCATCCCGCATGCGGATGCCCATGTCATACATGATTTCGGGGCCGATCTCCCACCCGCGGAAGGGATTCATCCGGCGGCCCGGCATTTCCCACTCCTCATAGAAGAAATTGGGATGGAAGGGAGCTTCCGGATGGACCGCCGTGGTGCGACCCTTGACCCGGTTGGGGTGATAGAGGTTCAGACCCACCCAGTCCATGGTGTTTTCCCGGATGTCCCGCAGTTCCTCGGGCGTGGCATCCACATGGATGCCGTAGCGCGCCAACAGCTCAAAGAACCCTGCAGGGTATTCCCCCTTGATGGCGGGATCCAGAAAAACCCGGTTGTAGAACAGGTCATACATATCGGCGGCGTAACGGTCCTGGGGCGAGTTGGAACGGGGATATGCCATCTCCACATTGATGATGGTGCCGAATTTTCCCCCCTCGATGCGGTAGCCGCCCTCCTTGTAGACCTTCATGGCCCGGTTGGTGGCCAGGGCTTTGTTGTAGTTCCAGTCCATCCAGGTCTGAGAGTTCTGCTCAAAGGGCCAGCGCTCAGCGTCCAGGTAGACGCGGGTCTGGACCACCACCGGCTCGTTGAAGGCAAACCAGTACTTGACCTTTTTGCCGAAACGCCGGAAGGCGGCTTCGGCGTAGCGGACATAAAGATCCACCACATGCTTGGAACCCCACCCGCCGTACTTGGTGAAAAGCTCCCCGGGCAGTTCGTAATGTTCCAGGCAGATCATGGGTTCCACACCGGCTGCACGGCAGGCATCGATCATCTTCTCAAAATAGTCGGCATAGTCCTCATCCACCACTACATTCTCGTAATCGGTGAGAAAGCGGGACCAGTTCAGTGAGGTGCGATAGCACTGCAGCCCGATCTGCTGCATCAGGTCCACATCCTCCTGGTAGCGGTCGTGGAAGTTGGTGGCCACCGCCGGGCCGTACCCGTTGTGCCAGGCACTTTTGTGGTTTTTATACCACAGGTCCATATAGGAATCCTGGTTATCCTTTTTGCCGTTCCAGCCTTCAGTCTGCCAGGCACTGGAAGCGGCCCCCAGGAAAAACCCCTGGGGAAGCGTGACATGTCTGCGCATAAAATGTACCTCGTATCGTCACAAAACAGTTTGCACAACCCCATTCAGCGCAAAGCGCCGCCCTCAGCCCGGTCCGGACCGCAACAGTGCGGAACGGTCGGCGCCGGAACGGGCGGCGCTTGCGCAATGGCAGGCGATTCAGTCAAAACCGGGAAATGAAGGATCAGGCCTCAGCATTCGCCATGGATTCCTTGTTGGCCAGCATGACGAAGGGGGTGTAGATCACAATGGAAACCGCAATGCAGATCAGCTGCGTGATCACGGCACCGATGCTGCCGCCGGTGGACAGCCAGGCACTGATGATCGGCGGGGTGGTCCAGGGCATGGCGTACAGTGCAACACCCGCAAAGCCGATCTTGGTGGCAAAATAGCCGATGGTACCGGTGATCAACGGGGTAACGATGAACGGAATGACCAGGTAGGGGTTCAACACGATGGGCAGACCGAAGGTCATGCATTCGTTGATCTCGAAGATGCCGGGGCCAACGCTCAGCTTGGCGATGGCACGGTAGTCGGCGCGCTTGGAGAACAGGAAGATGGCCACGATGAGGCCGAGAGTGCAGCCGGAGCCGCCCAGAGACATGTAGGTATCCCAGAAGCTCATGTTGATGATGTTGTACTTGCTCATGTCGGTGATGCCCTGGGCCACCAGGTCGGTGTTGGCCAGGATGGCGGCGTTGAGCAGCGGGTCACGCACGGCCTTGATGATCTGGTTGCCGTGGATACCGATGCACCAGAACAGCTGCGCCACCAGCATGAGGATCAGAAGTCCGGGCAGACCCTGCATGACGCTTTCCAGCGGCTTCTGCAGGAAGGTGTAGATGATATCGTACAGGCTCTTGGCAAAGAGCTTGGTGGTGGCAAAGTTGATGGCCGCGCAGATCAGCACCGTAAAGGCAAAGGGCAGCAGCGAGCTGAAGCTCTTGGTGACGTTGGCGGGCACGGTGTCCGGCATCTTGAAGTCGAAGACGTGGGACTTGACGAACCGGCTGTAAATCTCCACCGAGACCAGCGCGATGACCATGCCCAGGAACAGGCCGCGGGCTGCGGTATAGTCCTTGCTGAGGACATCGGGAACGGTGACTTCCACGTCGTTGACGGTGGTGATGATCTTGGTGGGCAGCACGGCCACGTAGGAGCAAACAGCCACCACGCCGGAGTCAGGGCTTTCGCCCAGGCCGTTCTGTTTCGCCAGCTCCATGCCGATGAGGAAGACGGCCGCAATGGTAAAGAAGTTCAGCGTGGCATAGTTGGCTGCGTTGAACAGGTCGGTGAACATCCCCAGCCAGGACATGCCGGGCAGCTTGGCCAGGCTGATGCCGGTGGTCGTCGTGGAACACACAACATTGGAAATCAACGTACAAAAGGCGCCGGTGAGGATGACGGGCATCAAGGTGTAGAACGCATTCTTGATGGACGCCATGTGCTTCTGGTTGCTGATCTTTCCAGCCACCACAAGCAGCTTCTCACTGGCATTGTCAGTGAATTTGCTCATGATATCTCCTCCGCTCGTATTTTTTTGCAATCCTCGACTGAATGGCCGCATACCGTCTTCTCCTGCGGTCCGGTTGTGCGGCAGACCGTAAGGGAAGGCTTTGATTACGAACTTATTTTATACGGTTGGAGTCACCTAACTCAATGGGGAAAATTTCCGCAATGAACAATCGTTTTAGACCCATTTCCGCAATTTATGACTCGTTTTCCCGCACCGGATTGCGCGACAGAAGAAAATTTTTCCAATTGTTGCAAAAAAACAATTCCTCGATTCGTTAGTATAAGCAAAGGTCCTCACCGTTTCCGTGCGAGCAAAGGAGTTTTTCCTATGAAGATATTACTGACTACCGACACCTGGACCCCCATCGTCAACGGGGTGGTCACTTCCACCATGGCACTGCGTGCCGAGCTGCAGGCCCGCGGCCATGAGGTGCGGGTGCTGACCCTGTCCGGCAATGGCCACACCCACACACAGGAGGGCGTGACCTATCTGGGTTCCCTGGATGCCGGGCTGGTTTATCCCGGTGCCCGGCTGCGGGCCCCGGCCCTGAACGGCGCCGTTCGGGAACTGATGGACTGGTGCCCCGATGTGGTGCATTCCCAGTGCGAGTTCAGCACCTTTGCCCCGGCGCGGCAGATTGCCAAAGCGGCCGGTGCCCCGCTGCTGCACACCTACCACACCGTTTACGAGGATTACACCCATTACTTTTCCCCCAGCCGCCGGATGGGGCGTCAGCTGGCGGCGCTGTTCACCCGCAGCATCTGCGACGCCTGCGACGCGGTCATCGCCCCCACGCCCAAAATCCAGTGGCTGCTGCACGGGTACGGCGTACACCGCCCGGTGTATGTGATTCCCACCGGGCTGGACCTGGAGCGTTTTTCCGTGGCGCCCGATCCGGCCCTGCGCACGGCGCTGGATTTGCCCCAGGATGCCCCGGTACTGCTCTATCTGGGCCGTCTGGCCAAAGAGAAAAACATCCACGAATTGCTGGAGGCCATGCCCCGCATTGCCCGGGGTGTGCTGCTGATTGTGGGGGACGGCCCGGAACGCCCCGCCCTGGAGGCCCAGGCCCGGGAACTGGGCTTGGGGGACCGGGTCCGCTTCACCGGCATGGTAGACCCTGCCGATGTGCCCCGCTACTACGCCCTGGCGGACGCTTTCGTGAGTGCTTCCACCAGCGAGGCCCAGGGTCTGACCTACGTGGAAGCACTGGCCGCCGGGCTGCCGCTGCTCTGCCGGGACGATCCCTGCGTGCGGTCCCTGCTCGCGTCCGGTCAGCGGGGATGGGTCTGGCGCTCTGCCGGGGAATTCGCCGCCCTGGCCTCCAACCTGCCTGTCGGCGCGGCCGCTGCCCCGCTGCGGGAAGCCGCCCGCCAGGGGGCTCTGCCCTACGGGCGGCAGGCCTTCGGGGACAGTGTGGAAACGCTGTACCGCCGCACCATTCTGGAGAAGCCCTCCGCCAACGGTCTTACCCACAAAAGGAAGGTGATTTTATGGTAAACACCATCAACCGTGCCGCCTCGGTACTGGGGCTTGTACTCTGCTGCGTCATGGCCTATTCCTTCTGGCGGGCGGGGCTGTTTGACTCCCGGGAGGCGTTGACCTCCTACATCGGCCAGTTCGGCTGGGCAGGGCCGATGGTGTTCATGGCTTTCCAGGCCGTGCAGGTGGTCATTCCCATCCTGCCCGGCGGCCTGGGCTGTCTGGCCGGCGTCATTCTGTTCGGCGCCTGGCAGGGGTTCTGGTACAACTACATCGGCATCTGCGTGGGGTCCTTGGCAGCCTTTGCCATTGCCCGGGCCTGCGGGCGGCCGCTGCTGGAATCCCTGTTTCCCCCCAAAATGATTGAAAAATACGACCGCTGGATGGGCACCGGCAACCGGTTTGCCCGGTGGTTCGCCTTTTTGATCTTTATTCCGGTGGCGCCGGACGATTACCTGTGTTTTCTGGCCGGCACCACCCGCATCGACTGGCGGCTCTATACCGCCATCATCTTTCTGTGCAAGCCGGCGGCCATCGCGCTGTACAGCCTGGGGCTGACTGTGGTTGCCCAGAACGTACTGGGACTTTGGAGGTGACAACGATGTTTCGTGTGCATATCTATACCGGCTCGCTGGCCCTGGTGGGCAAAAGCGGCGTGGGACAGGCCGCCAACCACCAGCGCGCGGCACTGGAACAGGCGGGCGTCCCGGTGGTGACCGACTGGCAGCCCAAGGCTGACGTGATTCACCTGAACACCGTGCTGCCCTGTTCCTTCCGGGCGGCGCGCCGGGCCCGGCGTCAGAGCATTCCGGTGATCTGGTACGGCCATTCCACCGAGGCGGATTTCCGCCATTCCTTCGTGGGGTCCGACCTGCTGGCGCCGCTGTTCAAGCGGTGGCTCTGCCTGTGTTACAACCAGGCCGACCTGGTGCTGACCCCCACGCCCTACTCCGCCTCCATCCTGAACACCTATGGACTGCGTGCCCCGGTGCGCGCTCTGTCCAATGGGGTGGACACCGACTTTTTTGCCCCCGATGCCGCCCGACGAGCTGCTTTCCGGCAGGCGTACGGCCTGGCGGAGGGCGATAAGGCCGTCATCAGTGTGGGACACTTCATGGAGCGCAAAGGCATCCTGGATTTCATCGCCCTGGCCCGGGCCATGCCCTCGGTACGTTTTTTCTGGTTCGGGCACACCGATCCTGCTCTGGTGCCCCGGCCCATCCGGGAGGCCATGGCGGCGGCACCGGCCAACCTGGAATTTCCGGGGTTCCTGTCCCAGCGCGAGCTGCGGGACGCCTACTGCGGCGCCGACGCCTTCCTCTTTTGCAGCCATGAGGAGACCGAGGGCATCGTGGTGCTGGAGGCACTGGCCTGCGGCACCTCCACCCTGGTGCGGGACATTCCGGTGTACGACGGCTGGCTGGAGGACGGCGTGAACGTCCACAAAGGCCGCACCAACGCCGACCTGCGCATCAAACTGGCGGCGCTGCTGCGGCACCGCCTGCCCGATGTGACCGCCGCCGGCCGCCAGGTGGCCCTGGACCGCAGCCTGCCCCGCATCGGCCAGGCCCTGCGGCAGATCTACGCCACCCTGCCGGCGCCCCAAAAGCGGCATCTGCCCCAGCTGCGGCACCGCACCGCCCGGACATAAAAAAATCCCGAACCATAGGGTTCGGGATTTTTTGTTCGGGATTTTGGTTTGGTTTACAGTCCGTTGCGGCGCATACTGCCGTGCAGACGGGCATTGGCACGGGCCAGAGCCGCCTTGCTGCGGAAGTATTCCCGCTGGCTTTCGTGCTGGCGCAGACGCTCCTCGGCGCGCTCCTTGGCGCGCTGGGCGCGGGCCGCATCGATTTCCTCGGGCTTTTCTGCGGTGGAAACCAGCACCACCGCATACTCTGAGGTGATCTCGGCAAAGCCCTGGGTCACGATAACCTCGTGCCAGACGCCGTCCGCCTTGAAGCGGGCCTCGCCGGGCTCCACCGCGGTGACCACCGGCTCATGACCGGGCAGCACACCGTACTCGCCATCCAAGGCGGGCAGCACCAGGCTTTCCACCGGACCGGTGAAAAACTGGCGTTCCGGGGTGATGATTTCCAGCTGAAAGGTCTTTTCCATCAGACCGCCCCCTGTGCACGGGCTTTCTCCCGCACTTCATCCACGGTACCCACCGAGGAGAAAGCGGATTCGGGGTATTTGTCCAGCTCACCGCCCAGCAGAGCCTCAAAGCCCTTGAGGGTTTCGCTCAGCGGCACATACCGGCCCTGCAGACCGGTGAACTGTTCGGCCACGAAGAAGGGCTGGGAGAAGAACTGCTGCATACGGCGCGCGCGGGCGACGGTGCGGCGGTCATCCTCGGACAGTTCCTCCATGCCCAGAATGGCGATGATATCCTGCAGGTCGCGGTAGCGCTGCAGCAGCTCCTGGGCACCGCGGGCAATCTCGTAATGGCGGCGGCCCACAATGTCGGGCTCCAGGATCCGGCTGGTGGATTCCAGCGGGTCAACGGCCGGGTAGATGCCCTGTTCCACGATCTTACGGGACAGAACGGTGGTGGCGTCCAGATGGCTGAACGTGGTGGCGGGGGCCGGGTCGGTCAGGTCGTCGGCGGGCACGTAGACGGCCTGCACCGAGGTGATGGCGCCGTCCTTGGTGGAGGTGATACGTTCCTGCAGGGCACCCACTTCGTCGGCCAGGGTGGGCTGATAGCCCACGGCGGAAGGCATACGGCCCATCAGGGCGCTGACCTCGGAACCGGCCTGGACATAACGGAAGATGTTGTCGATGAAGAGCAGCACGTTCTGCTTCTGGCGGTCACGGAAGTACTCGGCCATGGTCAGACCGGTCAGGGCCACACGCATACGGGCTCCCGGCGGTTCGTTCATCTGGCCGAAGACCAGGGCGGTCTTCTGCAGAACGCCGCTCTCACCCATTTCGCGCCAGAGGTCGTTGCCCTCACGGGTACGCTCGCCGACGCCGGTGAAGATGGAGTAGCCGCCGTGTTCGGTGGCGATGTTGCGGATCAGTTCCTGGATCAGAACGGTTTTGCCGACACCGGCGCCGCCGAACAGACCGATCTTGCCGCCCTTGGCGTAGGGCGCCAGCAGGTCGATGACCTTGATGCCGGTTTCCAGAATCTCGGTGGTGGGGCTCTGTTTATCGAAGGCCGGAGGATTGCGGTGAATGGACCACTTTTCCGGCGCGTTGACGGGGCCTTTTTCGTCGATGGGCTCGCCCAGGACGTTGAACATACGCCCCAGGGTGGCTTCGCCCACGGGGGTTTCGATGGTGTGGCCGGTGGCGATCACTTCGTCACCGCGGCCCAGACCTTCGCCGGGCGAAAGCAGGATACAGCGCACGGCGCCGTGCCCCACATGGCGGGCCACTTCCATGACGCGGCGCTCGCCGTCTTTTTCGACGGCCAGCTCCTCGTTGATCTGCGGCAGGCTGCCCTCGTCGAACTGTACGTCGACAACAGGACCCAGCACCTGTGCGATCACACCTTTGTGTTGCATAGCAGTCTTTCCTTTCTCTATGGTTGGTCCGGTCCTTGACCGGAAGTTACAGGTCGGCGGTTTCCTCGTCGTCCCAGTCATCGTCCCAATCGTCGCCGCCCGGCTGCGCACCGCCCACGATCTCGGTGATCTCCTGGGTGATGGCGGACTGACGGGCACGGTTGTAGTGCAGCGACAGTTCTTTCAGCAGCGAACGGGCGTTGTCGGTGGCGGTGTCCATGGCGTTCATGCGGGCGTTCTGCTCGGAGCAGAAGGACTCCACCAGGGTACCGAACAGCAGGCCCTTCAGGTAGGACGGCACAATGTGGTTGAGCACATGCTCCGGAGAGGGCACGTAGGTGACCACGTGGCGCTCGCTGCCGTCGGCAGCGCGGCGGGGCGTCCAGGGGAAAGCCTCCCGGTCCAGGGGCAGCAGTTTGACCATGCGGGGTGCCATCTGCATGGGGGTCACCATCTCGGTGTAGACCACATAGACTTCATCCAGATGGCCCTTGCGGAACAGTTCGATGAAGGTATCGCCGATCTCCCGGGCACGGTAGATCGTAGGGTCCTGGGCGGTGTACATGAACTCGCCGTCGATGTTGACACCCTTGTGGCTGAAGTAGTTGCGGCCGGCCTGGCCGATCAGGAACAGGGTGGAATCCTCGGTCTTTTCCAGCTGTTCGTCCACCATGCGCAGCACGTTGTGGTTGTAAGCGCCCGCCAGGCCCTTATCGCCGGTGATGACGATGTAGCCCACTTTGTGGGGACGGCCGGGGCGGGTGTCGAAGTAGACATGGTCCACGCCCTCGGTGCGGTGCAGGATGTCCGAGATGGTCCGGGTAACCTTTTCAAAATAAGGCTGCACGTCATTGAGCTGACGGCGGGCCTTGCGCAGCTTGGAGGAGGAGATCAGGTACATGGCGTTGGTGATCTTCAGGGTCTGCTGCACACTGTCGATGTGGTTGCGGATCTCCTTTATGCTTTCCATGTGGCGCTCACCTGCTCTTTGTAGCTTTGCAGCGTGGTGCGGATCTGCTCGGTGGCGGTACCGGACAGGGCGCCGGTATCATTGATTTCCTGCACAAGGGCGGACTGTTCCCGCTCCAGCAGGTCGACGAAATCCTGTGCGAAGCCGGAGACCTTTTCCAGCGGCACATCGGCCAGCAGGTTGGAGGTGGCAATGTACAGGATGATCGCCTGGCGTGCCACCGACATGGGCGCACACAGGGGCTGGCGCAGCAGCGCCATCATCTGTTTGCCGTGGTCCAGAGCCTGGCGGGTCTCGGCATCCAGATCAGAGCTGAACTGGGTGAAGACTTCCAGCTCGCGGAAGCGGGCCAGATCGATACGCAGGGTACCGGCGGTCTTTTTGATGGCACGGGTCTGGGCAGCACCGCCCACACGGGACACCGACAGGCCCACGTTGACAGCGGGACGCTGGCCCGAGAAGAACAGGCCGCTTTCCAGATAGATCTGGCCGTCGGTGATGGAAATGACGTTGGTGGGAATGTAGGCCGAAACGTCGCCGGCCTGGGTTTCGACGATGGGCAAAGCCGTCATGGAACCGCCGCCGTACTCCTTGGTCAGGCGGCAGGCGCGCTCCAGCAGACGGGAATGCAGATAGAAGACGTCGCCGGGGTAAGCCTCACGGCCGGGGGAACGGCGCAGCAGCAGGGACAGCGTACGGTAGGCCACCGCGTGCTTGGACAGATCGTCATAGACGATGAGCACATCCTTGCCTTTGGACATGAAGTACTCGCCCATGGCCGCACCGGCGTAGGGAGCGATGTACTGCATGGAGGCGCCTTCGCCCGCGGGGGCGGAGACGATGATGCTGTACTCCAGGGCGCCGTGCTTCTTCAGGGTCTCCCGCAGGCGGGCGACGGTGGAAGCCTTCTGGCCGATGGCCACATAGATGCAGATCATGTTCTGACCCTTCTGGTTCAGAATGGCATCGGTGGCGATGGAGGTTTTGCCGGTCTGGCGGTCGCCGATGATCAATTCACGCTGGCCGCGGCCGATGGGCACCATGGCGTCGATGGCCAGGATGCCGGTCTGCATGGGCTGGGTGACGGGTTCACGGCTGACCACACCGGGGGCCTCATGTTCGATGGGGCGGGTCTCGGTGCAGTGGATGGGGCCCAGACCGTCGATGGGGCGGCCCAGGGCGTCCACGGTGCGGCCGATGAGGGCCTCGCCCACCGGCACGTCGGCGGGACGGCCGGTACGGCGGCAGAGGCTGCCTTCGGTCAGGCCCTCGGCGCTGCCCATGAGCACAACGCCGGTGCGCTTGCGGCGCAGGTCGAGGATCAGGCCGGCGGTGCCGTTTTCAAACTCCACACGCTCGCCGTAGACAGCGTGGCGCAGGCCACTGACGTTGGCAATGCCGTCGCCGATTTCCAGCACGCGGCCGGTCTCGGTGGCCATGGTATCGCCGGCGCTGCCGTTGAGGGCTTCCTTCATCTGAGCAGCCAGCTGATCCAGCGAATCGTCGGCGGGGGCGTCGTTGACGCCGCGGGCCAGACGGTCCAGACGTCCCTTGACGCTGCGGTCATAGGTCACGCCGTCCACATCCAGCACAAAACCGCCCAGCAGGCTGGGATCGATCTTGATCTGCAGCACAGCGTTATCAGCGCCGCGCAGCTTGCAGACCGCCTTGCGCACGGCTTCCTGGGTGGCCTCGTCCGGCTGGCGGGCGCAGGTCATCACACATTCCACACCGCCCTGGGCGTTGAGGGCCAGGCGGTTGAACTCGGTCATCACTTCGGGCAGGGCATTCAGGTGCCCTTCCTCCAGCAGCAGGTTCAGAAACGCTTTCAGGGCGTCGCAGCCGTCCAGCTGGGGCGCACCGGCCAGCAGTTCCTTCTTTTCGGTGTCGGTGGCGGCGGCACCGGCCAGCGTATTCCAACGCTGGGTGTCAGCCATCAGGGCTTCGGCGGCAGCGCGCACGGCCCCCGCGTCGCCCTGGGCGGCTCCGAACAGAGCCGCAGCGTAACGCTCGGTCGCTTCGCTCATGCCTGCTCACCCACCTTTGCCAAAAATTCCTCGGCCAATGCACGGTCGGAGTCGGTGTCCAGCCGCTTGCCGGCCACCTCGGTGGCGGCCATCACGGCCAGGCGTGCCACTTCGCCGCGGGCAGAGCGCAGCATCTCGCCGCGTTCCGCCGCAATGCGGGCCTCGGCTTCTGCCGCCGTCTGCTTGGCGTCGGCTTCTGCCTGGGCCATCCGGTCGGCGTAGGCCACATCGGCGCGGCGCTTGGCGTCGGCCACCAGATCGGCGGCTTCCTGCCGAGCACCGGCCAGCTTGTTCTCATATTCCTGCTTGGTCTTCTGGGCCTGGGCGTTGTTCTGCTCGGCCTCTTCCACCTGGGTACGGATCAGCTGTTCACGCTGCTCCAGCACGGCATTGATGCGCCCAAACAGGAATTTGCGGAAAAAGAAATACAAAATCAACAGGTTGACGATGGTAAAAAAGATCGTCCACGGCTGGAAATCCAGCATTTGGGCACACCTCCTTTTAACCCACGAAGATGATGATCAGCGCGGTAATGAAGCCGAAGATGGCAGTACCTTCGGCCATGGCGCAGCCCAGCAGCAGGGTGCTGTTGATCTTGCCGGAAGCTTCGGGCTGACGGGCGATGGCGTCGCTGGCGTGGCCGGTGGCGATACCGATGCCGATACCGGCACCAAAACCGGTGAGAACTGCGAGACCTGCGGCGATGATTCCGATAGACATAGTAGTTTCCTCCTGATAATTCATGGTCGCGCGGCGACACCGCGCGGATGGGGCGGGGCTTACTCTTCTTCCTTGATGCCCTCGCCTGCGAACAGAGCGGTCAAAAAGACGAATACGATGGTCTGGATGAGGCCGTCGAACAGATCAAAGTAGATGCAGAAGACGGCGGGTACCACGGCGGGCACCAGGAACTTGATGATCTCCATGATGATGAAGGCACCCAGCACGTTACCGAACAGTCGCATGCAGAGCGCCAACGGACGGATGGCGATCTCCATCAGGTTGATGGGGATCAGGACCGGCATGGGGTCGGCGAAACGCTTCATGCCGCCGCGCAGACCGTTATAGCGGAACTGCGCACCGTAGATCAGCACCAGACTCATGAACGCCAGGGCGGCGGTCACGCTGACGTCCTTTGTGGGGGGCGTCAGACCGAAAATGCTGATGATGTTTGCCAGGCCGATGTAGAGTGCCACACTGCCCAGATAGGGGGCGAAGGGACGCCAGTGCGGACCGATGGTGCTCTTGACGAACCCGTTGAGGAATTCCACCGCGGATTCCAGTACGATCTGCAGCTTGCCAGGGTTGCGCACCTTCAGGTTGCGGGTTGCCAGCAGCGTAAAGATGATCCAGAACGCCATAATGATCCAGGTTACCAGCACCGCCGAACTGATGGGGATTCCGCCCAGTACCGGGATGGTAAAGGCAGTCTCATTGGCCAGGGCATCGACCAGGGCTTCTTTGAAACCTTCCAAACTTGTTCACCTCTTTTACCAGTCTATCTTACGCCCGCGGGCACCGGGCCGTAAGGCTTACGAAAATAAAAAAAACAAAACCGTGCAAAGGCGTATAATTGTCTGCCCGGTAGCGGAGAAACTTTGTGCAAGATTGACGATTTTGTGGGAAGATGGTATCATAACCGCAAAGTAACGCCTTTTTTGGTGTATGATGGAAGCAGGAAGGAGGCTGCCCATGGAAAAACGCTCCACCGGCCACACCATCTACCAGCAGATCCGCCGGGTATCGGTGCTGGGGATTCTGGTGACCATGGTACTGGCCACCGGTGCCGGGCTGTGGCTGAACCTGGCTCAGGAACGGCGTGTCCGGGACGACACCCTGACCACCGCGGTCCAGGCGGTATCCCACACGCTGACCATCACCGACGGAGACGATGCCGAAGAGATTGAGGAATATGTAGACCGCACGGTGCACGGCATTTCGGGCATTGACCTGTTTGCTGTCTACAATGCCGAAGGCGCCCCGGTGTACTTCTGCGATGTGGTGCTGGGCCAGGGGGACACCGCTTCGCTGGCCTACCTGGACGATTCCCTGCGGCAGGTCCTCAACCAGCGGGAGGGCGCCCTGCTGGACAACGCCACCGCGCCCGAAGGGGCCGACCACTGTGCCTACGCCGCCGTGCGTCGGCCGGACGGCACCGTGAAGGGCTATGTGATGGCGGGACTGTACATCCGTTCCATCCGCTCCACCGGCCTGCGCACGCTGGGGGTCTACCTGCTCATCGGCATGGCCGCCCTGGGCGTGGGTTCCTTTTTGAGCCTGCGGCTGGCCCAGCGCATCAAGCAGGACCTGCTGGGTTACGAACCGGACGCCTTCCGGGACCTGTTCCTGCGCCGGATGGAACTGCTGGACGCCCTGGACGAGGGCCTGCTGGCCATCGACCGGGAGGAACACATCATTTACATCAACCGGGCGGCGGCGGAGATGCTCTCCTTTGACAAGAACGCCGTCATCGGCAAGCCGCTGTCGGAGGTCTACCCCCAATCCACCATCCCCCGGGTGCTGCACACCCGCCAGCCGGAGTACAACATCGGGCTGGAATCGCTGCACCATGTGCGCATCCTGTCGGACCGGATGCCGGTGCGACGGGGCGGGCAGATTGTGGGGGCGGTGGCGATCTTCCGCAACCGCACCGAAGTGGCCAATCTGGCCCGGGAGCTGACCGGTGTGCAGCACATCGTGGAGGCCATGCGCGCCTACACCCACGAATTCATGAACAAACTGCATGTGATTCTGGGGCTTTTGCAGCTGGGTGAATACCACCGGGCCGAGGAATATGTTTTGCAGCTGACCCAGACCCGGGCGCTTTCGGTGGGGCGCATCTCCCAGAGCATCGCCGAGCCGTCGGTGGCGGCCCTGCTCATCGGCAAGAGCTGCCGCGCCGCCGAGCTGGGCGTGCGGCTGACGCTGGACCCCGAGAGCAGTCTGGGTGCCGAGACCCACTACCTGCCTCCCTCGGGATTGATCACCATTCTGGGCAATCTCATCGAAAACGCCTTTGACGCCTTCAGCAACGCCCCCTCCGACACGCTGCACGAGATCGGTGTCTCGGTGCGGGAAAGTGAACGCGGGCTGATCCTCAGCGTGGACGACAACGCCTGCGGCATGTCCGAGGAAGTGCGGGAACACATCTTTGAGCGGGGCAGCACCTCCAAGGGCGAAGGGCACGGCACCGGGCTGTTCCTGGTCAAGAGCATTGTGGACGCCTACGGGGGCGAGATCCGGGTGGAATCCACCCAGGGCGTGGGCAGTTCCTTCATCATCACCTTCCGCCCCAACCCGGCGGAACCCCAATAAGAAAGAGGCAAAACCATGTATTCCGTTTTGATTGTGGAAGACGACCCGATGATCACCGAACTGAACCGCCGCTATGCCGAGCGGGACGGCCGTTTCACGGTGGTCCAGTCCTTCAGTCAGCCCCGGCGGGCGCTGGACTGGCTGCGGCACAACGCGGCAGACCTGATCATCTTGGATTTCTACATGCCCCAGATGAACGGTCTGGAATTTTTGCGGGCCATCCGCGCTGCCGGGGTAGAGTCCGACGTGATCATGATCACCGCCGCAAACGACGCAACCACCGTGGAAGCGCTGACCCGGCTGGGGGTGGTGGACTATCTGGTCAAACCCTTTGCCTACGAACGGTTCTGCCGGGCGCTGGACGCCTTCTGCCGCCGGCGCACCGCCATGCGGGCGGGCAGCCTGGACCAGAACGCTCTGGACAATCTGCTGCACACGGCGCCGCCTTCGGCGGCCACCCTGCCCAAGGGCATGCAGCCACAGACCCAGGAGCGGGTGCTGGCCTGTATGCGCGCCAATCCCGGTCATGCCTTCACCTGCGAGGAGATTGCCGCTGCATCGGGCCTTTCGGTGGTGACGGTGCGGCGTTATATGGGACACCTGGCCCAGGAAGGGCAGGTGTCCGGCGACATGAACTACGGCACCGGCGGACGTCCCTGTCTGGTCTACCGGCTGCTTACCTGAACCAAAAACCGCCCCACTTTTTCAGGAGTGGGGCGGTTGACTTTTGCCTGCAAAAGTTTTATACTCACCGTTATATGTGATTTTTTTGCCCTGCAGGCCCGCAATACCTGCACGGCTTTTTGGTTTTTGGAAAGGATGTCCCTCATGAGTTCCGGCAAAGCGGCCGCCGTGCGTGCTTTTGGCAAGTTTTCCGCCTCTTCCCTCTCCTCCAGCGTAGTGGACCTGAGCGCCTTCACGCTGCTGTGTCCGGTGCTGCGCCCTCTTCTGGACGAAGCGCCGGCCATTCTGGTGGCCACGGTGGCAGCCCGGGTGGTTTCCTCCCTGTGCAACTACCTGCTCAACTACTTTCTGGTATTCCACAGCCACACCGCCCACGGCCGGTCGGCCAGCCTGTACACCGTCATCACGGTGCTCAAGACGCTGGCCAGTGCCCTGCTGGTGGCCCGTCTGGCGGTCCTGCTGCCCGTCGGCACCCCCGCGCTGGCTGCCAAGATTCCGGTGGACGTGGGGCTGTTCTTCCTGAATTATCTGGCCCAGAAGCTGCTGGTCTACTGAGTTTTCGCCTTCTAAAAAAGGGACGCGGAACCGTTGGGTTCCGCGTCCCTTTTGCTATTGTTTTTCAGCGGGTGCCTTTGCGGCGAAGCGCCGCCAGGCTTACCAGTGCCAGGGCACTGGCCACCAGCAGCACGCCCCACAGGGCCGGGTTGCTGTCGTCGCCGGTCTGGGCAATGGTGGAAGCACCACCGCCCGCGCTGCTGCCGGACTTGGGCTCATAGATGCCCTGCACGTTGCCGTAGCCGGACAACTGCTTCACCGATTCCAAATAACCGCAGTGATCGCAGCGGTAGCCCTCGTCGGTGGCGGTCCAGTTGTGGTATCCGCAGGCCGGGCAAGTGTAATACGGCGTGTTGACGGAGGACGCAGCGGCCTGAGGTACGGGCGTGGCGGCAGGGCTGCTGCCGGAATCCTTGCCGGAGGTCGTGGTTTCTTCCTCAGCCTGTGCCGTCTGCTCGGTGCGCTTCTGCCAGCTGATGGCAATGGGCGACAGGCTGTGCACGGTGAATTGCAGGCCGTTTTCCGCCTTGGTCACCGCCAGGGTTTCCACCGCACCGGGGGTGCCGGTGGTGAGCATATGGGTCACCACAAAATCAAAATCGGTGGCATTGGTGCCGTCGGGATAGGGCAGGGTCACCCGGATGCCTTCTGCCGGGAAGTTTTCCCTGGTGGCCTGCGTCCAGGTCTTGCCGCCGTCCGCGCTGTAGTAGAGTTTCACATCGTGCAGAACGGTATTCTGCAGGGTAACCCCGGACAGCTGCTGGACCGCGTACTTGAACATTTCTTCCAGTACAGCCTGGCTGGTGGGGAAGCCCGCTTCCTGCAGGACATGGGGCACATAGGGCAGCCCCTCGGTGGATTCCAGGCGGAACCGTTCGTCGCTGTCGGGCAGCAGGGTGGCCTGTGTCACGGTCAGCAGGGCATATTCCCCGATCTGGAACCGGTAGTTGGCTGCCGCCGGCTTGGCCATCAGGCTTCGCATCATCTCCTGGCAGTTGGCCCAGTGGATGGAATAGTACCCGGCCTTCTTGCTCTCCGGCCAGCCGGTAAAGGTAGCCTCCTGGTCGAAGGTCATATCCTCCCCTTCCAGCGCGCCGCTCCACACCAAGCGGGCGGTGGGCAGGTCCTCCCCGGTCGTGATCTGGTTACTGGAAAGCTCCAGTCCCACCGTAAAGAGCCGCGGCTCCACTTTCACGGTGACCATAATGCTGGCCGTCGTGTAGTCCTGGGTAGCATCAGGGGTGAAATGCAGCACAACGCTGTACTCCCCGACATTTTTCAGTTCCGGAGTATCCGCATCCAGGGCCCAGGTGCCGGGCACCGAGGCCTCGGGTTTCAGGTCTTCCAGCATAACGGCCTTGCCGTCATAGGTCTTGGTCAGGCCACTGGCACCGATCTGGGGCACCGTCTTGGCAATCAGCGTAAAGGTGGTGCCGCCGTTCTGTGGCACAGAGGTATAGTTGGTATATGCCGGTTCGGGGGTAAAGACCCAGTACAGGGTCATCTTTTCCCCCTCCTGCCCGTAGAAGACATAGTCTGCGGGCAGCTGCCGGGTATGGGCTTCGTCCGCATACCAGGCCACGGAACCCCGGAGTGTCTCACCGGCCACACCGGCGGCGGTGGCGGCCACATTGACGGTGTCCAGAACATTGCCGATCTTCACCGGCTGGTCGGCCACACCGGCATAGGTGTAGGCAGCGGAGGTAATGGAGGCCGTGACGGTTTCGGGGAAGGTGATGGCATAGTTGCCGTTGTTCCAGGCCGCCTTGGTGGCATCCACCGCGACGGTCAGGTTTTCGCCCACGTCCTTGCGGGCAAAGATACCCTTCAGCCCGGTGATGGTCAGGGACTCCCCTGCCACACCGGTATCTGCCGTGGCAGTCACCGTGGCATCGGTGGTGCCGTCATACACTTTATCCTCTGCCGCCACCTGGGCCGCAACGGTCTTGGGCTGCACGGCGTAGTCATACACCAGGGTGCCCGCGTAGTTGCCCTTGCCTTGCAGGGTGGCCTGGTAGCTGCCGGCATCCTTGGCAGACGAGCCGGTCACGGTAAAATCGGTTCCGGCCTGCAGCTCCGTGCCGGATGCATCCGGCAGGATCACTCGGATACCGGTGAGCTGCTGCTCCGCACCGTTGTACACAAAGGTGTCGGTATCCGCCGTGACCCGGGCGCCCTCAAGGCTTGCGGGCAGAACCTGCACGGTCAGGTCCGCTTCGGCATCTTTATAATTTTTGTCGCCGGCGTATACAGCCGGGAAGACATTTTCACCGACATTGCCTACAGAGGTCCCGGCGTCCTTCCAGGCCCAGCCTTCGGGCAGGGCCACTTCGGACAGGGTATCCCCGTAAGCAGCCGTCAACGTATCGGTGGGAACGGTGGGATCCGCCTTGGCAATGGCATTTTTCAGCGCCACAGCCGCGATATCCGCATGGTTGGCATCGCCTGCCACCTTATACCAGACGGTATAGGTATCGGCATCGGTGGCCGTGGGCAGTTCCTCGGAATAGGGGCCGTTTTCCGTCAGGGCATACAGCAGGGTGCCACCCTTGGCGGTGCCCGTCGTGATCAGGGTCTGCGGCTGGCCGTTGTAGGTCAGGTCCGCCACTGCCTGGGGCTGGGTGGTAACCTGGGCATCCGCCTTGGTGATGGTCACCTGGACCCGCACCTCCACAGAGGTGTAGGTTTCGGTGTCGTCGGGTGTGAAGACCAGCACCTTCTCGCCGGAATCCGCCACATTCCTGGGCGCGTCGCCCTTCCAGGCCCAGCTGCCCGGCACATCTGCCGCAGTCTGCAGCTGCTCCACAGTGACGGGCTGGCCGTCATAAACTTTGGTGTACTCTTCCGCGCTGGCCACGGGTACCTGCAGGGCCTCCACGGTCAGCACCACCCGCACGGTGGCGTCCTGGTAGTTGGTGGAGGAAATGACCACCGGCAACACGGCGGTAGCCCCCGTCGTTCCCTGACCGGACAACGTGTAACGCACGGTGCCGTCCGCGGCCACCGACCAGCCGGTGACCAGGTTGTTGTCATCCTGCTTGGTGCCGGCCGTATAGGTCAGCGTGCCGGCATCCTCGGGCATCAGACCGGCCACCGAGAGGGTCTTTTCGCCCGTTTCGGTGACGAAATACTGCGCGGCCTGCTCGCTCAGCCGCGGTGCCGCCGCCTGGGCGATGGTCACGTTACCCGCCACCACACAGGAGGACGGGATGGTATAATTTCCGGCATCCGCGCCGGTGAGTTGCAGGTTATTCAGGTGGATTGCCTGGTAGGCACCGGCACCCGCGGCGCCCACGGTGGCCTGCAGGGCCGTCAGGTCCAGCGCCACGTCGTCCCCCGTCACGGGGGTGGCCAGCATGGCACCGGTTACCTGCACATCGGCAGTACCGTCATAGGTCTTGTCCTCGGCCGTGACACTTTCCACCGTAAGGGCTCTGGCCGAAGCCGTACCCGCCAGGGTGGTGGAGGTTTCGGTATAGGTGGCATCGCCGGCCTTGGTGACGGTCACCGAGAAGTCCCCCACGCCGGTGACCTGGACGGATACACTGGCAGGGTCAGTGCCTTCCACCAGTTTCACCGGACCGTCACAGCTCCAGCGGAGGGCACCGCTGCCGCTGCCGCCCGTGACGGACAGCGCAAACACATCCCCGTAGGCGGGCTTCTGCTGCCAGCCGGAAACGGTCAGTGCGGCCTGTTCCTGGTCCTGGGGTGCCTGTTCCTCGGTATTGGAATAGCCGTCGGTGATGGCATAAACAATGCCGTGGTCGGCGGAAAGTACCGGGTAGGTATCCTTCGGGTTGCCGTTGTCCAGGTTCTGGCGCCAGACGTTGGCCTCGCCGGGATTTTCGCCGTTGAGCAGGTAGGTCACTTCGCCGCTGGCAAAAGCCGTTTGCGTTTTAGCGGTGGCATTCCCTGTCGTCCAGCTGCCTTCACCCGCACCGGTGTTGGCCGAGGTGTCCAGATAGTAGCAGTTGGTAACGTTGGCATAGGGTTGGTTCAGCCCCGCTATGCCGCCCACATACCGGCTATTCTGAAGACTCTGGACCTTGCCCACGTTGTAGCAGCCGGTGATGGTACCGTTATTGGAAGAAGCAATACCACCTACTTTCGCTTCCCCCTTGCCGGTGATGTTGCCCAGATTGTAGCAGTTTTCAATCGTGGCCCCAGACTCATTGTTGTTGACAATACCGCCTGCCTGATTGAAGTCGGGAGTCAGATCGGCCAGGTTGCCGCAGTAGCGGATGGTGCCGTAGTTATGGAACGCAATACCGCCCGTCACGGTGCTGCCGGCTGTCACACCGGCGAGGATCAGGTTTTCCACCATGCCTTTGCTGTCGATGCTGCCGAACAGGGAGCTATAATACCCCTCGGGGTTCAGACCGGAAACGGAATGTCCCTGGCCGTCAAAGATGCCTGCATAGGCTCTGCCGGTACCGATCTCGCCGATGGCGGTCCATGCTTTGTCCTGCAGGTTAATGTCCTGGGTGAGGACGGCGTCGGCGATAATATCCTTTGCGTCAAATTCCGCATGGGTGGTATCGCCGTTCACCAGCGCCGCAAACCAGAAGAAGTTGCCGGCGTTCCCGATCTGATAGACCCCGTCCTGCAGTTCTGCCGGCTGGTAGAATCCGCATTCACAGAAGCCGTCGGCATCGTAGCTGTGGGTGTGCACCGTCTGATTGGGATCATAGTCGGTATCGGACAGGGTGAGGACATCGGTGTTATAGAGGGAAATGATATCCTTATCGTAAGTATAGGTGATTCCATGGACCACGTAGCTCTTTTCCACACTTCCCGTGGCACCCTTGAGGAAGAGCAGGTCGGGGTAGCCGGTGGTGCCTGCGTCGCAGTTGGTCACGTCCACCAGATAGTTTTTGCCGTCCAGCGGTACGATGTTCCACATATGACGGCCCGCGCCGGTGCCGCCTTGCATGACACCGGTGACGGTGTAGCAGGGAATGCCGGACAGATCGCACAGGTACTGGAAGGCCTTGGAATAGCCCTCACAGACCACGTTGGTGGAGGGATCCCCGTCAAAGACGTAAATCAGCTGCCAGGGATCGCCGTAGGACGCACCGCCATTGGCAGCAGCAGTGTTATAGCTGGTCAGCTCACAGATGGCGTCCTTGTAGGCCAGCAGTTTTTGATAGGTGGTTTTGTCCTTGTTCTGGGACACAATCTCCTGAGCCTTGGCCAGGGCTGTCTGGGCCGCACCGGTTTTGGCGGTATCCACCCCATAGAGCGTACCGTCGCTGTAGGCCTGGACGACAGCAAGGCTTGCCCGTCTGTTGTACACCTTCACACCGCTGGAACTTGCCAAATAAGAGTACGGGGTGCTGATTCCCACAGTCTTGTCAAACCAATACAGGTCGGCCGGACAATCCACCAGCAGGCAGTTCAAAAGCAGACGGGTGTCCACCAATTGGTCCACCGCCGTTGTCACAGCTTTTTCGAGATTCTCGTCATCCTTGTCCTTGAGTCCCAGCTCCTCATAGGTCCAGGTGTGTTCAAAGGGCAGCGGAATCTCTTCCGTGCTGCTCGCTTCGCCTTTGGCCACCTGCTCGATATATTCCCGGAGGGTGTTGTAGATGGCCAGCTCGTCCGCATTCAGAACATCCTCTGTGCGGCCCCAGTTGGCCATCGTGGAAGGTACGCGGTCGGGGTACATCTGCTGCTGCAGATAGAGGGCAAACAGCTCGTCGTTATCGGGCAGGTCTGCGTCGGAGGTGTCTACCGTAACGTCCACCTCAAACACTTCTTCCTGGGGCCCATCCTCCTGGGACGCAGCCGCCGGGTCCTGTGCCTCCTGCTGGGTCTGCGTTGCCGCAGACTCCTGCTCGTTCTGCGATTCTTGCTGCGTTGCCGCAGGCTCCTGTTGGAGCGGGTCCGCCGTTTCCACGGTGGCCATCTCCTGTGCCGACGCGGCAGGGACCGCCGTCGGCACATCTTCCAGCGCATAAACCGGCAGGGCGCCCATCAGGACTGACCATGCCAGCAAGACGCTGAGCAAACGTTTTTTCATGACAAACCTCCCCTTATCTCAACAAAAAAGCGGTTTTTCCGCTTTTCCATGCTTACCAAACCGTACTTTTCCACACCGGGGTGCAAAAAAGTCAATTTTCACTATTATAACACATTTCAATTCCCGCAGAAATGGATTGATTGCACATTTATTTGTGTATTTTCTGTGCAAGATGCGCAAAAAAAGCCCGGCCCTGCAGGGCCGGGAGAAACAGTTTTATAAAATCCAGTACAACAGCAGCAACAATGCCAGCATGCCCACGTTGCACAGGGTGAACCAGACAAGGTAGGTGTTGCGCCGTTCGGGGCTGTTCTGGGCCACCAGCTTGTAGGAGATCAGGCTGGCCATCGACGCGATGAGGGTCCCCAGGCCGCCGATATTGCAGCCGATGAGCAGCCCCTGCCAGTCGGAGGTAAAACCGGAGAGCAGCAGCGCCGCGGGCACATTGCTGATCACCTGGCTGGCCAGCACCGACACCGCCACCACATGCCCTTCCAGCACCGAGGCGATGAAGTCCTTGAACCAGGCCACACTGCCCAGGTTGCCGATGAAGATAAAGAACGCAAGGAAGGTGCCCAACAGCGAGTAGTCCACCCGGGCCAGCACCTGGCGGTCATAGAAGGCCAGAAAAACCGCAGCCACAGCTGCAATGGCCAGGGGCGGCACCACATCAAAGATGCCCAGCAGGCACAGCGCAAACCCCACGCCATACACCGCCAGCGTGCGGGGCGGGGCCAGTTTGCTCTGCACCGGTGCGGCCTGTACCGGCACCGACTCGCACCGCAGAATCAGCAGTGCCAGGCAGACCGCCGACAGCGCCGCGTAGGGCAGCATGAGCCCCACCAGCTGGAAAAAGCTCATGCCGGATTTGGTATAGAGGTAAAGATTCTGGGGGTTGCCCATGGGGGTGAGCATGCTGCCCAGGTTGGCCGCCACCGTCTGCAGCACCACCAGCGGCACGATCAGCCAGTCCTGTCCGGCCATATGCAGCACCACCAGGGCAAAGGGCACAAAGGTGATGAGCGATACGTCGTTGGTGATGATCATACTGCAGAAAAAGGGCAAAAACACCAGCACAAAGAGCATCTTGCGGGTGGTGTCGGTGCGGCGCAGCAGGCGGTTGCCCAGCCAGACAAACAGTCCGGCCTTCTGGAAGCCCTTCATGACGGCCATGAGGCTGAACAGCATGGCCAGGGTTTCCCAGTCGATATACCCCGCATAGGCCGCACTGGGCGGGTTGAACGCCACCGACAGGATGGCCAGCAACGCCGCAATGCACAACACCGTTTCCCGCTTGAAAAAGGCAGCCACCCGCTGCCCCAGACCGCTTTTCATCTTCCTACGCCTCATTCATTACCAAATTTCCTACGGTATTATAGAAAATGCGCAGCGGACTGTCAATTCCTTTTTTACACAAAACGCCCGCCGGGCCCAGGGCCCGGCAGGCGTTTTACGGGGAGGATGGCGGACGGTACCCGCTGACCGGCCGCCGGTTACAGGATCAGATTGCGGGAGCGGTTCAGCCAGTATTGCAGTTGCCCGTCGTCGGTGATGCCTTTGTAATGGCGCAGAATGATCTGGTAATACTCCGTCAGTTCCCGCTCGATCTGGTCGTCGGTCATTTCGCAGTAGTCGGTGGCCAGCATGACCCCCAGCCCGTAACAGCGGAACTGCATCTGGTAGTGCATACGGCGGGCGGTTTCCACATCCATCTCCAGGTTGTGGGAGAGCAGGCGGATGGTCTGGTCGTAGTTGATGTCATCCAGCAGCGTTTCGCCCCGCTCCCGGCGCCGTAAATACACAAAGCGGAACAGTTCCTTTTCCCGCCGGGCAAAATTCAGAAAATGCCGCCCGAACTCCTTGTAATTGCTGAATCGGAACTGCAGATACTGCTGCCGCACATAGGGCAGCAGTTCTGCCCGCAGATGGTCTGCATTTTCAAATTCATAGTACAGGGGCTGGGTGGAGCACCCCAGTTCCGCCGCAATGTTGCGCACCGTCAGGGCGTTGTGCCCTTTTGCACGGATCACCTCAGTGGCGGCGCGCAGGATATCCTGCTTGTCCACTTGTTTGGAACGCGGCATAACGCCCTCCTTTTCACGTTTTTGTAACAGATGTTATTTTTATTCCATTGTAGCATGCTCTGTTCAAAAAGCAACAAAAAATTTGCCTCTTTTTGATTTTTTTGCGTTTTTACAACAAAAGCCCGGCAAAGTCGCAAACTTTGCCGGGTTTTGGCATCACAGGTCCAGGGCCTCGCCGCTGTGCAGCGGCCGCAGCCGTTCCCCCAGAATTTCCTGCAGCCGCTCCTGCGCAGGCCTGCCGGTACAGTGGCCGGTGAAAAACCGGGTGCGCCGGTAGCCTTGCAGCGCCCGGCCGGTTTCCTCGATGGTCTGCCACTCGGCATCGGTGTAGGGGTCGGCTTTTTTCATGTGGAAGCCGCTGATGACCACATCGGGGTCGTCACCGAACAATTCCCGGTAACGGTCCAGAATGTTCAGGATGCCACTGTGGGCACAGCCGGACAGCAGGATATGCTGCCCGTTCTGGGAAAGAACCAGACACTGCTCATGGGAAAAATCATCCTGCACCAGACGACCGTCCGGTTCCGCCACCCGCAGTTCCAGGTTGCTCCGGGGCCAGAACCGCCGTCCCGTGATGCCGGCAAAGAGGAACAGCTCGTCGTCCAGGCGGCAGTCCCCGTCCAGCAAATGGAGGCGGGGCAGACCCAGGATGGTTTTGTCGATGCCGATATACCGGTCCCCGTGGTAGAAATCCCGTCCGGCCCCCCGCTGCATGTACACGGCGGCGCCGGGGGCCAGTTCCACCAGGCGCAAAAGTCCTCCCGCATGGTCATAGTGTCCGTGGCTGAGCACCACCGTATCCACCCGGGACAGGTCCAGTCCCAGGGCGGCGGCATTGTCCGCAAAGGCGCCGGTGGCCCCGGTATCCAGCAGCAGGGTGTGGTGTCCGGTTTCGATGTACAGGCTCAGGCCATGTTCGTGGGCACAGCCCGGTGCGCCGGGGGTGTTCTCGATGAGTGTGACGATCCGCATGGCAGTTCCCTCCTTTGGGTCCAGTATACCACAAAGGGCGACACAGCCCAAGCTGTGCCGCCCAAAGAAATCGCGGTTGTGTCCGATCAGCCGACAACGGTGACCGAAGTGATGTGGGGGTTGGCGCCCTCGTACCAGTAGAGGAAGCCCTCGGCGTCGATGGTCTGACCGATCTGCAGATTCTTGACTGCATTATAGACGTCGGTGGTGTTGTCGCAGAGGTAGCTTTCCACGGTGAAGGTGTAGGTCTGGCCATTGCTGGAGACGTTGAAGTACAGGTCATCGCCGTCCGTGCCGGAGCCGTTGTCCTTGTACAGGAAAGCAGCCTCGTTGCCGTTGCCATCGGTGCTGGGTTCCACGGTCAGGCCCTTGAAGGCGACCAGCTCATTCTGATGGTCGATGAGCTCATCGGTGCCCAGCAGCTCGGTGACGTCCAGGGGCTCGGCGACGAAGGTGTCGGCGCCGTCCACGAATTCAAAGGTGCCGTCCACGATCTCGACCTCACCGCTCCACTCGCTCTTGAAGCCGGTGACGCGGATGCAGGTGCCCTCGGTCAGTTTGTCGTAGTCTTCCTCGGAGCAGGCCATGTCATAGGCAAAATAAGCGCCGTCCTGATCCTGCAGGTAAACGGTGGCCGTGGACTGCTCGGCGTACCAGGCCTGCTTGGCCTGGACGTAGGCTTCGATGGTGACCTGGCTGTCCAGATCGGCGGCCATGTATTCGTCATGGCTCAGCACGGTGCCGGACGCAGTCTCGGCGGTGGCAGCCTCGGAAGAGGCGGCCTCAGAGGAAGCAGCCTCGGAAGAAGCAGCTTCGGACTCGGTGGAAGCCGCCTCGGAAGAGGAAGCGCCACCGGCGCAGGCGGCCAGGGAGAAGGCCATGCCCGCTGCCATCAGCACAGACAAAATCTTTTTCATGTTTCTTATCCTCCTTATGTGTGTTGCGGTTTCGGCAATCACATTGCTTATTATACCGCAACCACCGGGAAAATCAACCTTTTTTGCCCGGATCAAAGCCCTGTTGCGCCCTTTGGGCACGCCGGCGCCGCACCGACTGCCAGGCCACATAAACGAAGATCAGCACCCAGGCGAGGGCCAGGCCCGCCAGCAGCGCCACGGCGGTACCGGGCAGCGGCCCCAGGTCCGCCTTGCCCCCCGAGGGGGATGCCGCGTCCAGATGGTAGAGGGACCGGGTGTCGGCATACAGAGCCTGGATGTAGGCTTCATCCACCGTCTGGCTGCGGCGCACCGACTTGGTCACATCCTCGATGAGCTGGCCCGCCGCGTCCCGCAGCGAGGCCGAGCCGTTGAAGACCGCCGTCACAAAGGTGTCGTCCAGATGGTCCAGCAGCAGCCGCACCGCATCCAGCTTGACCTGGTAGTGGATGCTGTTGTCCTCTCCCGCCCGGCTGAGGTAATCCTGGTAGTCGGGGTCCTGCTGGGCCTTGGTGGTCACCGGCACATAGCCTTCCGTTTCGGAGTAGGCAATCTGCACCTCGTCGGTGAGCAGGTACTGGGCAAACAGCCAGGAGGCCAGCACCTCCTGGGGGTCATCCTTGTTGAAGATGCAGACCGACGGTCCCTGGGAGATCATCTGCGGGTGGTCGGGGTCAAACTGAGGAATCATCCGCACCTCGGTGTCAAAGGGTACCACCTCGTCGGCGGCAATGTCCATCAGCGGCGCATCGCTGCCCATCCAGGTGGAACCGGCGGTGGAGTCCACCGCAAAGACACACTGCCCGGCGTTGAGGAAGTTGGCCGGGTAGCCGGAAATTTTGAAGGTGGAGAACGCCCCGCTGGCCGTATGGGAGGCAATGTCTTCCAGCAATCCGGTGGTGGTGTCGTTGAAGAGCTGGATCTCGCCGGTCTGGGTGGAGTAGCCCGCCCCCTTCTGGCGCAGCATCTGGATCATCATGTTGTCGGTGGATTTGTACAAAAACGGGATCAGCACCTTCTGCCCGTTGAGGCTGTAGATGCCGTCGGCGCCCTTGGTGGCGGCTGCCGCCTCGGACACTTCCCAGACAAAGTCCCAGGTGAGCACGTCGGGGACCTCATATCCCAGTGCCTCCACAAAATCCCTGTTGATGTAGCAGGCTTCGGTGGAACGCATATAAGGAATGGCGTAGTAGGTGCCGCCCAGCTTGCATTCTTCCAGGAACTGGGGCACGATCTCGTCCCGGGTGGGGCCGTCGAACCGCAGTTCGCTGCCGCCCAGGCCGTAGCGGTCGTCGTCAAACAGCTGGTCCAGCGGTACCACCACGTTGTCGCCGGTGAGGTAGGTGGCGATGTGGTCGGGGTAGGTGATGCAGACGTTGGGGGTGGTGCCGGTGGAAATGTTGGTGATGACATCGTTGTAGATGTCACCGTAGTCGGTATAAAGCCGCAGCGTCACCGTGATGTTAGGATAGAGCTGCTGGAAATCCGCAATGGCCTGTTTGTAGATGTCGGTCTGGGTTTTGTTGGTGTCGTTCTTGGCCCAGAAGACCACCTCGTAGTTTTTCGAGGTATCGAAGGTTTCCGGCACCGCAAAGGCCGCCTGCTCCCGCCGGCCGTGACAGCCCGAGAGCATGAGCGACGCCGCCAGCAGCGCCGCCGCACAGAGCGATACAAACTTTTTCATCCCTTGATGCCTCCCCGGGACGCACCCTCCATGATCTTGTTGCGGAACGCCAGGAACAACGCCACCAGCGGCACCGAGATGACCACGACGGCGGCCATCATGGCGGGGATATTCTCCCGGCCGAAGCCCTCCTCGCGGATCTGCTGGATGCCGTTGGACACCAGGAAGTAAGCCTGGTCATCGGTGACGAGGCGCGGCCAGACGTAGGAGTTCCAGCATTCGATGAGCTTCAGGATCGTCACCGTGACGATGGTGGGCCGGCAGATGGGGATCATGACCTTCCACAGGTATTTGAGATCCGAGGTGCCGTCCACCTTGGCCGCCCGGTAGAGTTCGTCGGGCACCTGCTCGAAGCTCTCCTTGAGCAGGTAGATATAGAAAATCGAGGTGATGGAGGGCAGAATCAGGCCTGTGAAGGTGTTGCGCAGGTCCAGGTTGGTGATGGTGACATAGTTGGTGATGACTACCAGTTCACTGGGGATCATCATCAACGACAAAAAGGCACCGAACAGCAGGTTTTTGCCCCGGAATTCCAGCCGGGCAAAGGCGTAGGCCGCCAGCGTGCTGACCACCACCATGGCCGCGGTGGTGATAAGGGAGAAAATCAGCGTGTTGAGCAGGTAGCCTCCCAGCGGCACGGCGGTGAAGGCCTGGGTGTAGTTTTCCAGCGTGGGGGAAAGGGTGAAGAACCGGGGTGTGTGTTCCGAGTTGTAGGCGCCGTAGCTTTTCAGCGAGGTGAGCACCATCCAGTAAAAGGGAAACAGCACCACCACGGCCCAGATGCTCAACCCCAGGTAGGTCAGCGCCTTCCGGAAACCGGCCTTGCGGGCGGCGGCGCGGCGCCGGGCTTCAAAATCTTCCGACATTGCAAAACGCCTCCTCAGTCGCGCAGCTGCCGGCGGGTGACCAGCAGGTTGATGCAGGTGATGGTGAGTACGATGACGAACAGCAGGATGGCCGCCGCCGAAGCATAGGACGGGTAGCCGCCGCTGTCGCCGTAGAGCATGTCATAGACATAGCCCACGATGGTGTTCATGCCCGCGGCGTTCAGGTCGGTGCCGAAGAGAGCCACCGCGTCGCTGTAGGCCTTGAACGCCCCGATGAAGCCGGTGATGACCAGGTAGACGATCATGGGCGAGATCATGGGCAGCGTGATGCGGAAAAAGATCCGCCGCCGGGAGGTGCCGTCCACCCGGGCCGCCTTGTAGTAGTCGGGGTTCACCGAGGCCAGCGCGCCGGTGAGCACAAGAATTTTAAAGGGCATGACCACCCAGATGGTGTAAAAGCAGAGCACGAACATCTTGGCCCAATGGGGACCGTTGATGAAATCAATGGGCCCCGCCCCGAACCAGCGCAGCATCAGGTTGACCAGGCCGTCGGTGTACTCGGTCTTCTGGAACAGCACCATAAAGACCAGGCCCACGGCCAGGGTGTTGGTGACGTAGGGCAGGAAGTAGACGGTCTGGTAGAGCTTGCGCAGCGGGCGGATGGAACTGAGTCCCGCCGAGATGAGCAATGCCAGGCAGGTGGAGATGGGCACCGTGATGATGACCAGCACAAAGGTGTTTTCCACCGCCTGCAAAAAGTAAGGGTCATGGAGCACATAGCTGTAGTTGTACAGCCCGACGCCGAAGTAGGTCTGGGAAGCAAAGTTGAAGCCTTCCTCCACCGAGTAGATCAGCACGTCGATGAGGGGGTAGACCAGAAACGCCCCCAGCAGCACCAGCGAAGGCAGCAGGTACAGCCAGGCCTTGTGGGAATTGCGATGCATGGACAGTTTCCTCCCTTCGGGCCGTCAGACCTGTACATCGAAGCGGATGCGGGCTTCGGTGTCGCGGGCAAACAGGAACACCTTGTCGGGGTGCAAGGCAAAGCGGACGGTATCGGCGGCGCCGTCCACATCGTGGCGGGCGTTGACGATGGCCCGCAGGGTGTCGGCGGTACAGGCGGGGTGGGTGCAGACGATGCTCACATCCCGGCCCAGCACCTCGACGCGGGATAGCCCGCAGACCACCGGACCGGCGGCATCGGGCACAAAACCCTCGGGCCGGATGCCCACCCAGACAGCCCCGTCCGGGGCGCCGGGCACGGGGAGCACATCCTGCCCGGCCAGCAGCAGCCGGCCGGTGCGCACCTGCCCTTCAAACACATTGATGGGCGGCGTGCCCAGGAACTTGGCCACAAACAGGTTGGCGGGGTCGTCGTAGACCTGCTGGGGCGCGCCCTGCTGCATGAGGATGCCGTCCTTCATGACCACGATGCGGTCCGAGATACTCATGGCCTCCTCCTGGTCATGGGTGACGAACAGCGTGGTGATGCCGGTTTTTTTCTGAATCTTGCAGATTTCTTCACGGGTCTGCAGCCGCAGCCGGGCGTCCAGGTTGGAGAGCGGCTCGTCCAGCAGCAGCACCTTGGGCATCTTGACCAGTGCCCGGGCGATGGCCACCCGCTGCTGCTGGCCGCCGGACAGCTCCTTGGGCTTGCGGTCCAGCAGTTCTTCGATCTGCACGAGAGCGGCGGCTTCCAGGGCACGGCGGCGCATCTCGGATTTGGAGAGTTTGTCCGCTCCCTTGAGGTTTTCCAACGGGAAGGTGATGTTCTGCAATACCGTCAGGTGGGGGTAGAGGGCATAGTTCTGGAAGACCATTCCCACCCCCCGCAGCTCGGGCGGCAGGTGGGTCACATCCTGCTCCCCGAAGAGGATCTTGCCCTCGGTGGGGGTTTCCAGGCCGCAGATCATGTTCAGCGTCGTGCTTTTGCCGCAGCCCGAGGGGCCCAGCAGCCCCACCAGCAGCCCGTCCGGGACTTCAAAGGTCAGATCCGACACCGCCGTGACCTCGCCGTGGGCCTTGCGCCCCCGGGCCGGAAACCGCTTGGTGAGGTTCTGCAATTGAATATTCATGCACTCCATCTCCCCTTGTGCTTTGCATTTTGTCCTTTATTATACAAGGTTTTCCCCCACTCCACAAGGCTTTGCCGCGGTTCCGGCCCCGGACACGGTCGGATTTTGCCGCTTGACACCCCGCCCCCGGGCGCGTAGGATAGGAGAGAAAATATAAAAACCGAGGTGTAGGAAAGCGTGTTTGAGAAAAATGTTTCCCTGACCAGCGGCAGCGTGGCCAAGGGCATGCTGGTCTTTGCCATCCCCATCTTTTTCAGCAATCTGTTCCAGCAGTTGTACAATGCCGTGGACTCGCTGATCGTGGGCAACTTTCTGGGCGGCAATGCCCTGGCGGCGGTGGGCTCTTCGGGCAGCCTGATCTTCCTGCTCACCGGCTTTGTGAACGGCGTCAGCCTGGGCGCCGGCGTGCTGGTAGCCCGCCACTACGGCGCCAAGGACGAAACCGCCCTGCGCCGGGCCGTCCACACCACGGTGGCCCTGGGCCTGGCCGCCGGCATCGCCCTGAGCGTCATCGGTGTCATCCTGACGCCCCAGATTCTGCGCTGGATGGGTACCCCCGACGAGGTGCTGGTCAACTCCATCGTCTACTTTCGGGTCTACTTCATGGGTTCGCTGGCCGTGGTCATGTACAACGTGGGCGCCAGCATCCTGCAGTCGGTGGGCGACAGCCGCAGCCCCATGCTCTACCTGATTACGGCGTCCATTCTCAACGTCGTCCTGGACCTGTGGTTCATCGCCGGGCTGCACATGGGGGTGGGCGGTGCCGCCCTGGCCACCATCATTTCCCAGACGGTCAGTGCCCTGCTGGCCTTCCGCAAGCTGACCCTTTCCAAAGAGGCCTACGGTGTGCGCTGGCGGGAGGTGCGCTTCCACGGTCCCACCCTGCGGGCGGTGGTCGTCCAGGGTGTGCCTTCCGGCATCCAGAACTCGGTGATCTCCATCGCCAACGTCATCGTCCAGGCCAATATCAACGCCTTCGGCGCCAACGCCATGGCCGGCTGCGGCGCCTACAGCAAGGTGGAAGGATTCGCCTTCCTGCCGGTGACCTGCTTCGCCATGGCGCTGGCCACCTTCGTGAGCCAGAACATCGGCGCCGGCAAGCTGGACCGGGTACGCCGGGGCATGCGGTTCAGCATCGTCACCTCCTCCCTGCTGGCGGAATGCGTGGGCGTGGCCATGTTCGCCCTGGCGCCGCTGCTCATTGCGGCCTTCAACCAGGAGCCCGACGTCATCGCCTTCGGCGTGCGGCAGGCCCGCACCGTGTCACTGTTCTACTGCCTGCTGGCCTTCAGCCACTGCTGCGCGGGCATCCTGCGCGGTCTGGGCCGGCCGGTGGTGCCCATGGCCATCATGCTGGCGGTCTGGTGTGCGCTGCGCATCACCTACATCACCATCACGGTACATTTTATCCCCCAGATCAGCGTCATCTTCTGGGCCTATCCGCTGACCTGGACCATCAGCTCGCTGCTGTTCGCCTGGTACCTGACCCACTGCCCCATGCCGTCCCCCGGCGGTGGGGCCCAGCAGCATCCGGCCTAAATTTCGCCCGGACAAAAGGCGAAGAACTGTATAAAAAACGCATTGATTTTACGGTGCATCGGGTGTACTATAAAAAAAGCGCATCCCGTGGAAAAGCACTGCAACCGCAGAAAAGGGCGCGGGTTTTCCGGTCGGTTTCCGGCCGGGGGACCCGCTGTTTTTTTGTACGGGATTGGGCGCGCTGAGTAGAGAGAGGGAAAAAGTATGCAGATTGTAGAGACTTTCGGGCGTACCGTGGAAGCCTGGAGCAACACGAAGCCCGTCCGGGCGCGCAAACTGCTGCGCACCGGCTGGGAAGCCCAGAACCTGAAAAACCATTTCACCCCCGACAAGCGGCTGATGCCCGCCGACCGCAAGCTGGCCTGCATCATGATGGACGCCATGCTGGCGCCGCTGCAGGACCCCGAACATTCGGCCATGGTCAGCGTTTTCACCCCCTGCGAAATGCTGCAGGAGGTGGGGCTGAATCCTTACAACGTGGAGGCGTTCTCCTGCTATCTGTCCGGCTCCCAGGCGGAGCGGACCTTTTTGCAGCAGGCCGAGAACACCGGCATTTCCGAAACGCTGTGCAGCTACCACAAGACCTTTCTGGGTGCAGCCCAGAAGGGCGTGCTGCCCAAACCCAAGTGCATCGTCTACACCAACCTGACCTGCGATGCCAACCTGCTGACCTTCCGCACGCTGAGCCAGCTGTACCATGTACAGCCCTTTGCCATCGATGTGCCCATGCAGCAGAATGAAGAGAACGTGGAATATGTAGCCGCCCAGCTGCGGGCGCTGGCCGCCTTCCTGGAACAGCAGACCGGACGCACCATCGACGAGGACGCTCTGAAGGAACGGCTGCGCCGCTCCAAGCGCACGCTGGAGAAGTACCGCACCTTCCAGCAGAAGCGAGCCCACCGCTATATTCCCACCGACCTGGTAACCCCCCTGTACGCCGGCATGACCAACAACATCCTGCTGGGTACCGAACAGGTGGAAGCCTATGTGGACGAGCTGCTCCGGGATGTGGACAAAGCCCCCGCCGCCAAGGGCAAGCGGATCTACTGGATGCACACCATCCCCTTCTGGTCGGACGCCATCAAGGAGGACCTGCTCTTCCGGGAGGATGCCCAGATCGTGGGCTGCGAGCTCAGCGAAGTGTGCGAGCCGGACTTTGACCCTGAGCATCCCTATGAAGCCATGGCCCATCGGATGGTCTACCACGCCCTCAACGGCAGCGCCCTGCGCCGCATCGAGGCGGGCATCCGCCACGCCAAGCAGGCAAACGCCGACGGCGTGGTGTGGTTTGACCATTGGGGCTGCAAGCACACGCTGGGAGCTGCCCAGCTGGCCAAAAAGAAGTTTGAGGAAGCCGGCCTGCCCCTGCTGATTCTGGACGGCGACGGCTGTGACCGCAGCCACGGCGGCGAGGGCCAGACCTCCACCCGTCTGGGTGCCTTCCTGGAGATGCTGAACGAGCCGGGCCGCACCGGGGAAGGAGCCACAGAATGAACAAAACCTATTATGTTTGCAAATATACCCCCATCGAACTGCTGACCGCACTGGGCGCCCAGTGCGAAAACCTGAACGGCATGCAGGAGGGCTTTGACAGAGCCGACCAGATGGCCCACTCCAACATCTGCGGTTTCGGCAAATCGCTGCTGGAGGCCGTCATGAGCGGCCAGGTCCACGAACTGGTGCTGGTGAACTGCTGCGACACCATCCGCAGTGTCTACGACGTGCTGGAAGAGAGCGGCAAGCTGGACTTTTTGTACATGGTGGACATGCTGCACAGCGGCGGCGAATGCAGCCGCCAGCGCACCGCCGCCCAGCTGAAGGGGCTGGCCAAGGCCTATGCCGCCTACAAGGGCACCACCTTTGATGCAGGGGCCTTCCGGGCGGCCTTCCATGTGCCCGAAAAGACCCGCGGGCCCCACATCAGCGTGCTGGGCGCCCGGATGGGCAAGGAACTGTTCGAGATGGTCCAGAACGCCATGCCCTACCCCGTGGAGAACGAAACCTGTGTGCACAACCGGTCGGTGGGCGAAGTGCTGCCCCCCGAGGATGCCGACTTTGACGCCCTGATGGAGTGGTACGCCGCCGAGCTGCTGGGCCAGGTGCCCTGCATGCGGATGATGGACAACACCGGCCGCAAACGGTTGTTCAATGACCCCGACCTGAAGGGCATCATCTATCACACGGTGAAATTCTGCGATTTTTACAGCTTTGAGTACGCCCAGGTGAAGCAGAGCGTGGCGGTACCGCTGCTGAAGATCGAATCGGACTACACGTTGCAGAGCAGCGGCCAGCTGCTGACCCGCCTGGAGGCCTTTGCCGAGAGCATGGACCCCAACCAGGGCGAAGAGAAGGAGATCAAGATGGGAAAAGGCTATTTTGCAGGCATTGACAGCGGTTCCACCAGCACCGACGTGGTGATTCTGGACAAAGACAAGCAGATGGTCACCGGCGTGATCCTGCCCACCGGCGCCGGTGCCGCCGTGGGTGCCGAGCGCGCCCTGGAGCAGGCCCTGGAACAGGCCGGGCTGCAGCGCGGCGACATCGACGCCATCGTCACCACCGGCTACGGCCGCACGGCCATCCAGGACGGCGACAAGAGCATCACCGAAATCACCTGCCACGCCCGGGGCGCCCACTATCTGGATCCCAGCGTGCGCACCGTCATTGACATCGGCGGCCAGGACAGCAAGGTCATCCGGCTGGACGAGAACGGCGCCGTGGAAAACTTTGTGATGAACGACAAATGTGCCGCCGGCACCGGCCGTTTCCTGGAGATGATGGCCCGTACCATGGAGATGAACCTGGACGAGATGAGCAAGGCCGGGCTGCACTATAAAGAGGATATCACCATCTCCAGCATGTGCACGGTTTTTGCCGAGTCGGAGGTGGTCTCGCTGATCGCCCAGAACAAGCCCACCGACGACATCGTCCACGGCCTGAACAAGGCCGTAGCCTCCAAGACCGCCGCCCTGGCCAAACGGGTAGGCGGCGCCGAGCGGTACATGATGACCGGCGGCGTGTCCAAAAACCAGGGCCTGGTCAAGACGCTGGAGGAAAAGCTGGGTACCACCCTGGTGGTCAGCGACAAAGCCCAGCTGTGCGGTGCCCTGGGCGCCGCCCTGTTTGCCATGGACATGGTCAAGACCCACTGAATTTTCCAGTAAAAAAGACCTGCTTTCTTGCGAAAGCAGGTCTTTTTTTGGTTATCGCAGCAGTTCCGGGTCGATGGGATGCTGTTTGAAGTAGTATTCCCGGTCGTTGTCGGTGATGGGGCGCAGCACCCGGCAGGGGTTGCCCACCGCCACCACATTGTCGGGCAGGTCTTTGGTGACCACACTGCCGGCACCTACCACCACATTGTCCCCGAGTGTGACCCCTGGCAGCAGCACCGCCCCCGCACCGATCCAGCAATTTTTACCGATATGTATCGGGGCGTTGTACTGGTACCCCTGCGCACGCAATTCCGGCAGGATGGGATGTCCCGCCGTAGCCAACGTCACATTGGGGCCGAACATCGTGCAATCCCCCACATAGATGTGGGTGTCATCCACCAGCGTCAGGTTGAAGTTGGCATAGACGTTGTTGCCGAAGTGGACAAACTTGCCCCCGAAGTTGGCATGCAGCGGCGGTTCCACATAGCAATTTTCGCCGAGTTCCGCGAACATCTCCCGCAGCAGTGCCTGACGCTTTTTCCCTTCGCCGGGACGGGTGGCATTGTAGTCGTACAGCCGCTCCAGACAACGGGTCTGTTCTTCCACCACGGCAGGGTCGCTGGGCAGATACAGCGAAACGTTGTGCATCTTTTCCTGAACGGTCATTTCCTTTCCTCCTCCGGCTGTGCCGCCAGATGGATCAGCTTGGCCATCAACGGCAGGTAGGTCACAAAGAAGAGGGGCAGCCCCAACGCCACCGCGGTCTTTTTGTGTCTGGGCGGGACCAGCGCCCCCACCGTAATGCCCAACCCCAACAGGCAGAATTTAAGCAGGGCCATGGTTTTCCAGTCGGACTCCTGCAGATAACGGTCGGCCAGGACAAACAGCTTTTTCATGGCAGGCACTCCCTTGGCACAAAATTACAGGATGGCCCGGACGTCGGCCTCGGGTACCACGCTGTTGATGCCGCCGTGGGTCTGGGTGGAGAGGGACGCCGCGCAGCAGGCGAACCGGGTGATGGCGCCCATCTCCTCGACGGTCAGCTCCTCCGGGGCCTTGCCCAGACGCAGGAACTGGCTCATGGCGCTGCCGCCGAAGATATCCCCGGCGCCGGTTGTGTCGATGACATGCAGCCCCGTGGGGGAGGCTACCTCCCCACAGCCGTTGCGGTTGGCAAAGTGGCTGCCCTTGGGGCCCAGTGTCGCGTAGACCAGCTTGACGCCGTACTCCTTCAGCCGCTTCTGGGCGCCTTCCTCGGGGGAAAGGCCCCACAAAAACTCAATCTCCTCGTCGCTGATCTTGACGATGTCCGCCTGGTGCAGGCCCCATTCCATCTGCTCTTTCGCCGTCGCGTCGTCCGGCCACAGGGGCTTGCGCAGGTTGGGGTCAAAGCTGATGCGTTTGCCCTGTTTCTTCGCGTAAGATACCGCCGCCTGCGTGGCGGAGCGGGCCGGGTCGTTGGTCAGGCTCAGGGTCCCGAAGTGGAACACCTTGCAGTCGTCCAGCAGTTTGTAGTCGATTTCCTCACTGCGCAGGCAGGTGTCGGCGCCGGGCTTGCGGGCAAAGCTGAAGGACCGGTTGCCGGTGGCGTCCAGCGTCACAAAGGCCAGCGTGGTGAAGACCGACGGGTCGGTGACGATGCCCCCGGTGCCGATGCCCAAAGTATCCAGCGTGCCCTTGAGCAGGTGGCCGAAGGCGTCGTCCCCCACCTTGCCGATCAGCGCGGTGGTGCAGCCGTATTGCTGCAGCGCCGCCAGGAAGTTACCCGGCGCGCCGCCCGGCTGGGCTTTCAGGGTGGGATACCCGGCGTCGTCGGTGGATACGGGGGCGAAGTCGATGAGCAGTTCGCCCAATGCCACTACATCTTTCATGTGAAAAACCTCCCGGAATCATACCTTTTTTGCAAGGACCGTCCCGGCAAACCGGGACCAGTCACGGTTTTCTTTATTATACAACACCGGACCGGCCACAACAAGCACCGCCCCCCTATCGGCGCGGAAAAATGTCAATTTTTTCACAGTCCCGTTCTGTCATTTTCCACCATGCAAAGTGCAAAAAGCAGCGGTCTGCCAAGGGCTGATCTTCCCTTTTTTCAATTTTCTCCATTTTCCCCTTGCATTTGCGCCGGGTTCATGGTATAGTTACTGCTTGAAAAGGGAGTAGTTGTAAGTCGCACCGTCAACATCCCGATTCCGCAAGGAATCTGGCGGAGCGCGCCCAGAATGTGGTAACAAGACTTTTCGGCCGGGTATAATACCCAGGGGCCGGGAAGTCTTTTTTGTTTGCCCGCGCCCCGACAGCCCCCGGTACACTTTACAAGAGAGGCGAGAACGTATATGCAAAAACCGTATTTCAATCTGTCCCCCCAGGAGGCGCTCACCCAGCTGGGTGCCACCTCCGGCGGCCTGAGCCGCGCCGAAGCGGAACAGCGGCTGGCCCAGTACGGGCCCAACCGGCTGGCCGAAGGTGAAAAAAAGAGCTGGATTGCCGTCTTTGCCGAGCAGTTCAAGGACCTGCTGGTGGCCATCCTCATCGTGGCGGCCATCATCTCGATGTTCTCCGGCAACCTGGAGAGCACACTGGTCATCTTTGCGGTGTTGATCCTCAACGCCGTGCTGGGCACCGTGCAGTACTTCAAGGCGGAAAAATCCCTGGAAAGCCTGAAAGCCATGAGCGCCCCGTCGGCCAAGGTTCTGCGGGACGGCCAGCGGATGGAAGTGCCCGGCGACCAGGTGGTGCCCGGCGACATTGTGGAGCTGGAAGCCGGCGACCTGATCGTGGCGGACGGCCGCATCCTGAACAGCTGGTCGCTGAAGGTGAACGAAAGCTCCCTGACCGGTGAGTCCGAAGCGGTGGAGAAGACCCGCGAAGCCATTCCCGGCGCCGAGGTAGCCCTGGGCGACCAGAAGAACATGGCCTTTTCCGGCTCGCTGGTGACCTACGGCCGCGCCACCATGGTGGTGACCGGCACCGGCATGAACACCCAGCTGGGCCGCATTGCCGACCTGATGAACCAGACCCAGCAGCGCAAGACCCCGCTGCAGAAAAACCTGGACGACTTTTCCGGCAAGCTGGCCGTGGTCATCATGGTCATCTGTGCCGTGGTGTTCCTGCTGTCGGTCTTCCGCAACGGCATGGGCGTGCTGGATGCCCTGATGTTTGCCGTGGCCCTGGCCGTGGCGGCCATTCCCGAAGCGCTGAGCTCCATCGTAACCATCGTGCTGGCCATGGGCACCCAGAAGATGGCCCGCCAGAACGCCATCATCAAGGAACTGAAAGCCGTGGAAAGCCTGGGCTCGGTGCAGGTGATCTGCTCCGACAAGACCGGCACCCTGACCCAGAACCGGATGACCGTGCAGACCATCTGGGCGGACGGCACCCTAACCAAGGGCACCGACCTGGAGCTGGCCAACGACGCCCAGCGCGCCCTTTTGAAGATCGCCGTGCTGGACAGCGACGCCACCATCAACCCCGAGACCGGCGCTCCGGTGGGCGACCCCACCGAGGTGGCCCTGGTCCAGCTGGGCAACTACTTCTATGTGGAAGCTCCGGTCTACCGCAGCCAGCATCCCCGCCTGGCGGAGCTGGCCTTTGACTCGGACCGCAAGCTGATGAGCACCCTGCACAACACCGACGACGGCCCGATGCTGTTCACCAAGGGCGCCATCGACGTGCTGCTGGACCGCTCCACCCGACTGCTGACCGCCGACGGCGCCGTGCCCATGACGCCGGAGCGCCGTGCCGAGATTGAGCGGGTCAACCGGGAAATGTCGGAAAACGGTCTGCGCGTGCTGGCCTTTGCCCAGCGTCCCCTGCCCGAAGCCCGGCTGCTGACGCTGGACGACGAACAGGACTACACCTTCGTGGGCCTGATCTCGATGATTGACCCGCCCCGTCCCGAGAGCGTACAGGCCGTGGCCGAGGCCAAGAAAGCCGGCATCCGCACCGTGATGATCACCGGCGACCACAAGGTCACCGCCACCGCCATTGCCAAGCAGATCGGCATCTTTACCGAGGGCGACATGGCCGTGGACGGCGTGGAGCTGGACGGCATGTCCGACGCCCAGCTGGACGAAAAGCTGCCCCACATTGCGGTGTACGCCCGGGTATCGCCCGAGCACAAGATCCGCATTGTGACGGCCTGGCAGCGCCGGGGCTGCATTGCCGCCATGACCGGTGACGGCGTCAACGACGCCCCCGCCCTGAAGAAAGCCGACGTGGGCGTGGCCATGGGCATCACCGGCACCGAGGTGAGCAAGGACGCCGCCGCCATGATTCTGGCGGACGACAACTTTGCCACCATCGTCAAGGCCGTGCTCAACGGCCGCAGCGTCTACGCCAACATCCGCAACGCCATCCAGTTCCTTCTGTCCGGCAACATGGGCGCCATCCTGGCGGTCATCTACGCCTCGCTGGCGGGCCTGAGCGTGCCCTTCCAGCCGGTGCACCTGCTCTTCATCAATCTGCTCACCGACAGTCTGCCCGCCATCGCCCTGGGCATGGAACCCGCCCGGCCCGGTCTGATGGACCAGAAGCCCCGCGACCCCAACGCTTCGATGATGGACAAGCCCATGCTGAGCCATGTGTTCGGCCAGGGCCTGATGATCGGTGTGGTGGCGATGATCGCCTTCTATATCGGCCTGGCCCAGGGCGACGCCGCGCTGGCCAGCACCATGGCCTTTGCCACCCTGACGCTGGCTCGACTGTTCCACGGCTTCAACTGCCGCGGCACCGAGTCCATCTTCCGGCTGGGCCTTTCCGGCAACCCCTACTCGCTGATGGCCTTCGGCACCGGCGTGCTGCTGCTCGCCTTTGTGCTGTTTGTGCCCGCCCTGGAAGGACTCTTCCTGGTGGCGCCCGTCAACGGGTTCCAGCTGCTGTGCATCATCGGGCTGGCCTTCCTGCCCACCCTGCTGATCAAGCTGTCCCGCGTGATTCGAGGCAAGTTATCATTTTGCAAGAAGAGTCGC
>ERZ1090868.96-NODE-96-length-46409-cov-9.814989_pt1 | contig 46409 bp, 53 predicted proteins | sample MGYA00478475_ERZ1090868 | MGnify/ENA primary metagenome ERZ1090868 (study PRJEB33644, sample SAMEA5815747) | chicken gut metagenome | biome: Chicken; feature: Gastrointestinal Tract; material: Caecum | place: Ireland | collected 2019-01-01 | study: A study of the...
AGGGGAATGGAACGACCTTGCCGCCACCTGTTTCATACCTACGGACAACCAAATTTGTTATTCTACAATAGGTTTGCGAGTTAAGGCAAGCCTATTTTTTTAACCCTCATAAAACGGCTTGATAGGTCTGCCTTGACTTGGCAGACCTATTTTTTGTTTTACGGAGGTATAGCTTATGGGCAAGAAAAAGGACGCTGTGTATCTTGGTGTCTGCCTTTCAGCCGCTACCCACGAGGAGCTCAAAAAGCTCGCAGCCGAAAAAGAGCTTTCGATGAGTACCCTCGTAAGGCAGCTTATCAGAGACGCTATTGCGGCGAACACGCAAAAATCGGCATAAAGGAGGGGCGACAGCATGAAACGCTTGAAAAGGTTGGAATCAATCGTGCGCGCGGAGCTCGCAGAGAACGAGGCGGCAAGAAAGAGCGATACGGCTCTGCTCATGGGTTGCTTTGAACGCATGGGAATCGACACGACGCGCTCGTTCGCCGAGCTTGCGGCAGACGGTAGCCTGCGGCAAATGGAGAGCATTACAAGGGCTCGCCGCAAAATTCAGGCAGATTCTCCCGAGCTTCGGGACGGCACCGTTACGGAGCTGCGCGCAGCCCGCGAGGAAGAGTTCAGAGAATACGCGAAAGCGAAATAAGGAGGACATACAAATGGTAGGCGAAAAAGGGTTTGGCACTCCGTCCGAAATCATCATCGACGGGCGCAGAATGAGCAGCGAGGAGTTCGAGGAGCACATCGTGCAGTCGGGCGTCCCGCAGGTTGACGTCAAGAGCTTTGCGCTCACGCGCATAAACGGCGTCGTGAAGCTGTACATCGCTACGGTCTGACAGGAGGTAGCTATGGAACAGTTGATGATGAATGCAATCAGGCAGTTCAGACGCGAGCACAAATTTTCGGAGATACGTTCTGTGTCGGTACAGGAATGGAGCGGCAAATTCGGTCAAGCCGTGGACGCGGCTTTCAAGATCGAGTACGTCGATGAGGCAGGCGGAGAATACAAGACGGCTTTTTACTTCGCCGCCAACAAGTCAAGGCTTTGAGGAGGAAACACAAATGAAAACAATCTCGTTCAAACAGGTAGAAAGCGCACTTTTCAATCTCGATAGCATGAGGACGAAGCTCATGAACGAGCGCGACGAGGCTTACGAGCGTGCTTATGAGGCGTTCGCCGAGAAAAACAGGGAATTGAGCCGAAAGCTCGGAGATGAAGCCGATGAGATACAGGCAAGAGTCGATGAAGTCGAGGAGCTGCTCGGCAGAATGAGAGGCGGGCGCGTAACTCGTAAGGAGTGGGACAGAATACAGGAGCTTGTCGCTGAAAGGCAAATGCAGCGGTATGTAACTTGCCTCAATAACGGCATGAACGAGCGCACCGCCGCAGGCGCGTTTGAGGACTGACGGCGATCATAACGAACGAAAGGAGACAGGGCAATGAATAACATCAGGCAAACAATGAGCTTATCGGTGGCGAATATCTTTGCGCACGGGCTCGTCGGGGACGGCGGGGCGGCGCGAAGTTCTCGCGCATTTCAGATAGGCTCATTTTTCTGTCTCGGGAGGGCAGAATGGCACTTGAAAAAATCAGGCTGAAACACGGCTCTCCCGAGTGGCAGGCGTTCCGTAAAACGGGCATAGGCGGCTCGGACGCGGCGGCAATTCTCGGACTTTCCCCGTTCAAGTCAAACATCGAGGTTTGGGAGGAGAAAGTCGGCTTTCGTGAGCCCGAGGACATCTCCGATAAGCCGCAGGTGCAGTACGGTACAAAGGCAGAGGATATGCTCGTCAAGCTGTTTGCGCTTGATTACCCGCAATATCGGGTGAAACAGGACAAACAGACGGTGTATCGCAGGGGCTTTATGTTCGCCTCGCTTGACGCGGAGCTGACGGAAAAGGCGACGAAAGCGCGGGGGTTTATCGAGGTAAAGACCACGGAGATACACTCCGCCGCCGCTCTGCAAAAGTGGGACGGGCATATTCCCGAGTATTACTACGCGCAGGTGCTGCACTACTTCGTTACGCTCGGTTGGACGTTTGCGTGGCTCAAAGTGCAAATCAAGCAGACGGGCAGGAACGAGCAAACCGAGCTCATCACGAGGCATTACCCGTTCCTGCGCAGAGCTCTCATGGAGGACATGAAATACCTCTACACGAGAGAAAAAGAGTTTTGGGGCTATGTCGAGCGGAAACAACGACCGCCGCTGATCCTGCCCCCGATTTACAAAGAGTAACAAAAATCAAATTTTTGGAGGACAAACTTATGGCAAACGAATTGGCACTCATTCTGAAAAACCCCGTCGAGGGGCTTATTCCGAAGATGATCGCGTGGAACAACGCGGAGCTGCTCGCAAGGGTAGAGGCAACGCTCGAACAGTACAAGGGCGTAACCTACGACGACTCTCAAATCGCCACGGCGAAAGCTGACAGGGCGCAGCTCAACGCTTTCTGCAAGGCTCTCAACGACGAGCGTATCAGGATCGGAAAGGTCTATAACGCCCCGTATGAGAAGTTCAAGGGCGAGGTTGACGAGGTGCTGCAAAAAGTCAAAGGCACCGTCGCGGAAATCGACGCGCAGGTCAAGGCGTTCGAGGAACGCAAGCAGCAGGAAAAGCAGAACGAAATCATCGAATACTTCAAGGCGACCGTCGGCGACTTCTCGGGACTCATTCCCTACGAGCGCATACATAACCCGAAGTGGCTGAACGCCTCCACGACGATGAAGTGCGTCAAGACAGATATCGACGCCGTGTTCGAGAACGCCCGCAATGCGCTCACGGCGATTGAGGCGTTGCAATCGGAGGACGAGGAGCTCGTCAAGGCGTTCTACTTCCGCACGCTCGACCTGTCTGCCGCGCTCATGGAGGACGCAAGGCTCAAAGCAGAACGAGCCCGCGTCGCGGAGATGAAAGCGCGGCAGGAACAGGCGGCGGCAGAGGCAGCGCAGGAAATGCCGCAGGAACAGACAGAGGCTATCGCGTCCGCGCCCAAAATGCAGGTGGTGCGGTTTCAGGTGGAGGGTACCGTCGAACAGCTCAAAGCGTTGCAACGGTTCCTCAAAGAGAACAAGATCAGATTTTCGGCAATTTAAGGAGGATATATCATGAACGGAGCAGTAGCAACGACAAATCAGAGGCAACTTTCAAACAATCAGCCGAAGTTTTCGGTATTCATGAATCAGGAGCAGATCAAGGGGCTCGTTTCGCATGCGGTCGGGAAGAACGCGCAGCGGTTTACCGCGAGTATCATCTCGGCGGTCAGCACAAGCCCCGCGTTGGAGAAGTGCACGCAGAGGTCTATCCTTTCGGGCGCGCTTTTGGGCGAAAGCCTCGGGCTTTCCCCGTCGCCGCAGCTCGGGCAGTATTACCTTGTCCCGTTTGACAAGTGCGACAGGCAGGGCAACGTCATCGAGACAAACGCGCAGTTTGTGCTCGGCGCAAAGGGCTACAAACAGCTCGCCATGCGTTCGGGGCAGTATCTCGACATCGACGTGCTCGAAATCAAAGAGGGCGAGTACAAGGGCAGGGACAAGCTCACGGGCAAGCAGATGTTTGAGTTCATCGAGAACGACGACGAGCGCGACGCGCTGCCGACGGTGGGCTACATGGCGTACTTCGAGCTGCTCAACGGCTTCCGTAAGCAGGTCTATTGGACGAAAGCGAAGATGATCAAGCACGCCGATACATACTCTCCCGCGTTCCATGCAGACAAGTACGACGATTACGTCAACGGCAAAATTCCGAAGAATGAGCTCTACAAATACAGCTCGTTTTGGTACAAGAACTTTGACGAAATGGCGTTCAAGACGCTGCTCCGTCATCTGATCTCGCAATGGGGCGTCATGTCTATCGAAATGCAGGACGCATTTGTCCGCGACAATGCCGTCATCAAAGAGGGCGGCGTGCCCGAATACGTCGAGTACGACGAGGCGGCGTTCGCAGAGCCCGCGCAGGCGGCGGAAACGGGGGCTCCTGCGGCAGAACAGCCGACGCCCGAGGAACAAGGCGAGTTTGACTTCTTCGGCGATACAGACGGCGCAGAGGGCTGACAATGGAGTTTGAGATAGCGGGTGCGCCCGTCGGCAAAAGGAGACCGAGGTTTTCGACAATCAACGGCTTTGCGCAGGCGATAAAGGTTGACGCTGACGTCGAGTACGAAAACATGGTGCGGCTGATGTTCAGGCTGAATAAACCGACGGACTACGACCTGTTCGACAAGCCCGTGAGAGTTCGGATAGAGGCTCATTTTCCTATCCCGAAGTCGTTTTCAAAGAAACGGGCAGAGGAGGCGGCTGCGGGTGCCATACACCCGCAGAAAAAGCCTGACGCGGACAACATAGCAAAAATCATCTGCGACGCGCTCAACAATATCGCTTACGGCGACGATACGCAGGTGATTGAGCTCACCGTCGTAAAAAAGTACGCAAGGGAGCCGAAAGTCAAGGTATCAATCAGCGCGTACTTATAGGGAGGTACACAATGCAAAAAGAATATTTCCCACACGATTACGGTGCGAGGTTGAGCTTACGGGGCATACGCAAGGACTTTGGCTTGCAGGGTTTAGGCTTTTATTGGTGTTTCGTTGAGATACTGCACGAGGAGGGCGGTTACATCAAGGAAAGCGATCTCGACAATATCGCCTATGACCTGCAAGTCGCGCCCGAGCTGTGTTATGCGGTTACGCACAACTACGACCTGTTCACCGTGAAGAAAGGGAAGATATTTTCAGAGCGGGTGCTGCGGAACATAAAAAAGCGCGCTGAAATATCCGCCGCCCGAAAGAGAGCGGCAAGCGAAAGGTGGAGCAGTCAGCCGCCCGAGGAACACGAGCCCGAGCCGTCTCCCGCTCCCGTTTTGCCTGACGACGAGGCAGAGGAGAGAGCGCAGGCGGCGGACGAGAACTTTGAAAGCGGCGTGGAGTTTTACACGGATCAGGTAAATATGCGCTGCGATATGTGGGAGGACGAGCTCAAAAAAAAGGGAACAAGCGCATTTGATCTTTTTTCCTCGCCGCCCGCAATCATTAAGCCGAGGCTTACGAGCCTGTTTGAGCTCATTAAGGGAAAGCGTCAGCAGAAAATCAACGGGCAGACCGTCGGGACGTTGGAAGTCATGCAGGCAGTAGTGGACTTTTTCACAAGCGACGAGAAACGGTGGGCTCTCTATAACCTGATAATCGAAGTGGACGAAAAAGCCGCAAGCGGCGAAATAAAAAACAAGCAAAATTACCTCGTTTCTGCGCTGTACACCGCGGCAAAGATGAACGGGGCATAACGGAGGAAACATGAAAAACGAAAACAACGCCGCTATGGTGGCAGGCGTGGTTGCGACGGAGCCGAAAAAGTATGACTGTTGCGGGGAGATGTTCTACGCGTTTGACCTTTCCGTCATGCGCATGAGCGGGGCGATTGACCTGATTCCCGTCAATATGCCCGTGGTGCTCTGCGACGAATTGAACTTCGGCGACAGAATCTCTCTCGTCGGGCAGGTGAGAACGTACAACAGGGTGGTGGACGGCAAAAGCAGACTTTTCGTTGTATTTTTCGCTTTGGAGACGGCGGACTATACGGACTACATAAACGAGATCGAGCTTACGGGCTTTTTCTGCAAGCCTCCCGTACACCGCACAACGCCGCTCGGACGCGACATCTGCGACGCGCAGATCGCGGTCAACAGGGACAGGCAAAAGTCTGACTATATCCCGCTCATCATTTGGGGCAGAACAGCGCGCCTGATTTCGAGGCTTGACGTCGGTGCTCACGTCGACGTTAAAGGTCGGCTGCAATCTCGCGTGTATCAGAAGCAGACCGAACAGGGCGTAATCGAAAAGACGGCATATGAGGTGTCCGTCAGCAGAATATCGGAGGTAACGGACGATGAATAAGGTTTTTCTTATCGGAAATCTGACGCGCGATCCCGAGCTTTCGGAGACGAACAGCGGAATAGCCGTGTGTCGATTCGGGCTTGCCGTGAACAGGCAGTATGCCTCGTCGGACGGGGAGCGCGAAACAGACTTTTTTCAAGTTACCGCATGGCGCGGCACGGGCGAGAACGTCGCAAGGTACTGCAAGAAAGGGCATAAGGTCGCGGTGGTCGGCAGTATTCAAATGCGCAGCTACGAGGACAGAGAGGGCGTAAAGCGCACAGCTGTTGACATTGTGGCGCAGGACGTCGAGTTCCTGACGCAGAGAGCCCGCGACGATGACGGGCAGTACGATGAGCCGACGCCGAGGAGACGGGGCGCAAAACCGCAATTAGAGGCGTTTGACGACGACGGGGACATTCCGTTCTGACGCATAAAACAAAAATATGGAGGCAAACAGCATGAAAGAAGTAACAAGCGTTTTGGAGTTCGCAAACGCCGCCGCAATCGAGCGTATCAATTATGAGCTCGTAAAGGTCATCGAGAACATTCAAAACCCGAACACGGACGAGAAGCCGCGCAAGCTCACCGTTGAGCTCTGCCTGACGCCCGTCAACAACAGAACGACGGTGAACATCAAGACCACCGTCAAGAAGCAGCTCCGCCCCACGAATGCCGTACATTCGCAAATGGCAATGGCTCTGATAGACAACAGCTATCAGCTCGTTGAGAGCGGCTGTGGCTACATCGACGGACAAGCCGACATCTTCGGCGAAGTCCATGAAACCCACATCGTCAAAATCAAAAAATCGGAGGAATAAGGCAATGGAAAACAACAACAACATCGTAAACGACATCGAGCGTATCGTCAAGGAGAACACGGTGCAGGTCATCGAGAGTAACGGTCGCACTTTTGCGACAAAAAGTCTCGTCGAAATCGAGCCCCGTAAAGACGTCGCGGCGGAGATCAGGTTTTCCGATCTCTCGTCTATCGTGGAAATCGTCAAGAGGGAAATGCAGCGATTTGTTCTTCCTATCTACATCAACATCGAGTCGGAGGCGTGCGTATCGGTCATCACTTCGCTTGACGACGAGAAAGACAGAGAAAAGCCGTACAGCGCAGTCGCGGAGGGCAATAGGTTCCGCTTCGGCAATGGCTATGACTACGAGCGTTTCGTGATTGCGATCCGTTCGCTGTTCATTCAGACGGAGCACACGGCAAACCTTTTGCAGCTTCTCAAAAAGGTTTCAAACATCGAGTCGGTCGAAACGTCCGACGACGGTATCACGCAGCAGGTGGTGGCAAAGCAGGGAGCAATGCTCGCCTCCGACGTCAAAATCTCACCTATCATCAAGCTCGCACCGTTCCGTACCTTTATCGAGGTAGAACAGCCCGAGTCGGAGTTCCTGTTCCGTATCAGCGACGGTAATTCGTTCGCGCTGTATGAAGCGGACGGCGGGGCTTGGAAAATGAAAGCAAAACAGTACATCAGAACATTTTTCGAGACCGCTCTCGTCGAAGAGATCAAGACGGGAAACGTCGTGATTTTGGGATAACAGAACGCCGTGCGCCGCGCGCTGTCGCGCGCGGTAGCAACGGCAGAGAGGTAACGCGCATGAAAAAGCTGACTTACACGAAGAAAGAACTGATGAAAGAGGCGCGGACGTTCTCTATCTACTACGGGCGAGAGGAGCTCATGTCGGAGGGAACGCGAAAGCGGTATGAGGCATTCTGCGAAAAGTGCCGAATTTACGAGGAGGAAACAAAGAGCAGAGCGTCAAGGAGGGTCACAGCATGAAGTGCCTAATTCCGAACTCATGCGAGGACAAGCAGCTCTGCTGCGCATTCTGCAAGAAAAAGAGGTGCCCCGAACAGTGCAGAGATAACTACGAGGGTTGCAGATACTTCGACGCCGAGAAATACGAAAGAGAGGAGAAAACGGAGGACAAAGATGTTTCAGGATAATCTGTTCAGGGAACTTGTCGTGGATAATTTCGCGGGCGGCGGAGGGGCGAGCACGGGCATGGAGCTTGCGCTCGGCTATCCCGTCGATATAGCGGTCAATCACGACGCGGACGCGATCGCCATGCACAAGGTCAATCACCCTTACACACGCCACTTTCAGGAGGACGTATTCGCCATTGATCCCGTGCAGGTTACGGGCGGGCGTGCGGTCGGTATAGCGTGGTTTTCTCCCGATTGCAAGCACTTCTCCCGCGCCAAAGGCGGTAAGCCCGTCGATAAGAAAATACGCGGGCTGTCGTGGGTGGTGCTGCGGTGGGCTATGTCGAGCGTTGCTCCGCGCGTCATCTTTATGGAGAACGTGCCCGAGATAAAAACGTGGTGCCCTCTCATCGAGATAGACGGGCAAATGCGCCCCGATCCTGCCCGAGAGGGAGAGACGTTCAACGGCTTTGTATCAATGCTCACGGGCGGCATAGAAAAGGAACACCCTGCGTTTTCGGAGGCTTGCGAGTTCCTGAAAATAGAGCCCGACAGCGAGGAGGGCGACAGGCTCGCGGCGGGGCTCGGCTATGCGGTGGCATGGAAAGAGCTCAAAGCCTGCGACTACGGCGCGCCGACGATACGCAACCGCTTTTACCTCATAGCGCGGCGGGACGGGCAGCCTATCGTATTTCCCGAGCCTACCCACGGAAAGGGCAGGAAGCCGTACAGGACGGCGGCAGAGTGTATAGATTGGTCGCTCCCTTGCCCGTCCATATTTGGACGGAAGAAAGAGCTTGCCGAGAACACGCTGCGCAGGATCGCGCGAGGGCTTGACAAGTTCGTCCTACGGAACGCGAGCCCGTACATTATGTGCAACAACACGAATAATGTGCCGCACGGCGTAAACGAGCCGCTGCCGACACAGACCACGGGCAACAGGAATTACATCTGCGCCCCGTCGCTTGTTCAGTACCATTCCGAACAGGGAAAGGGCGAAGTCCGCGGGCAGGAGGCAAACAAACCGATTATGACAATCGACGGCTCGCCTCGTTATGCGATGAGTGCCTGCTATCTGACAAAGTATTTCGGCGGCGAACGGCAGGCGGGCGCAAGTCTTTCAGAGCCCACTCCGACGGTTACGGCGATAGACCACAGCGCATTGGCGGCGGCAAACCTGCTGCATTACTATGGCGGCGCAGACCATGCGTCCCGCGTTGACAGCCCGCTGCCTACGGTTACGACGCTGCCGAGGCACTACGTCGTCAAAACGTATCTGCAAAAAATAGACACAGCGCAGGACTTCGGGAATTGGGCGAACGTCCGCGAAATTCTGAATAAGTACGCGGGCTATTCGATAGCCACCGATGAGATTCTCATTATGGAGATTGACGGCGAGCGGTACTTCATCTCCGACATCGGAATGAGAATGCTCAAAGCGCGGGAGCTCATGGTTGCACAGGGTTTTCCGCCCGACTACATCATCGACATCGAGTCTCACATCGGCAAGCGGTACAGCGAGGCGAAACAGATTGCCCGCATGGGGAACGCCGTCTGCCCGCCTGTTGCGGAGGCTCTCGTGCGGGCGAACTGTGCGGAGATCGCGTCGCAGCGCGTCATTGCTACAATGGCAATGCTCAATGCCGTTATCGACGAGAGCTGCCACAGGAAAAGGCAATATAGGAGGGTAGCTCAATGACATCAAAAATAGGCAGGGTGCAATTGGAGATAAAAAGCTGCGACGAAAAGGAGGGGCATGGTGGAAATCAAGGGCATTGAAAAATTTACAGGACAACAGGGCTGCGTGTTTTCTCAAAACGAGAGTTACGATAAGGTTGTTGCAAGGTTTAGAGCAGACTTTTTACGCGACCGTGAGGAGTATGGCAAGGCTGTTGCGCGCAATGTTTTTTCGCGCCTAATTGCAAGAGCGGAAACGGGAGAAGTGCTCAATGCGGAAAAGTTGCGGAATATGGCAAAAGAATACGGTGTGTTTTTGGAGGACGAACAATGAAAGTAATCATTTACAGGGACAAAGAGACAAAGCAGATCGTGAGAGACGCAGGCGATGATTATGAACGGCTCAAAGAGCGGGGAAAGACCGACGAGGACATCGCTGCGCTTGTAGAGGAGTTCAACGGTCGTGAAAACTGCCCTCAAACGGTTGAAATCGTGGAGCTTGATGAGGTTGCGGAGTTTTACAGGACGCAGGAACTGAACGCTTACAAAGAACAGCTCAACGACTTTGCGTTCATGGAGGACAGGCTCGATGAATTGTCGAGAATGATAGAGAGCTACATCGACGAGGCAAAGAAAGCCTACAAGGAGGAAGAATGAAACTTATCGACAGGGAAATGAAAGCGGTCGAATCTATTACGGCGAAAAGTAATCATTCGCTAAAATGTCAGGCGAGTTTTAATTCTGACGGTGTTTTAACACTTCGGAATTACAACATGGAGGACAAAAACAGCGACGAGATTATTATTCTTTCCCGCGAGGAAACAGAGGCAATCGTTGAACTTTTTAGAGCCATTAAGCAGCTCGGCGTGCCTAATATTCCGTTTTGAGGAGGGCAAATGCCGATAAAGCCTGAAAATCGCGGGCGTTATCCCGCGAATTGGAAAGAGATAAGAGCCGCGATTTTGGAACGCGCAGACAATAAATGCGAGTTTTGCGGCGTTGAGAACTACGCCGTCAGGGACGGCAGCCGCGTCGTTTTAACGATTGCGCACCTCGACCATACGCCCGAACACAACAACCCTGATAACCTGCGAGCATTGTGTCAGAGGTGCCATAACAGATACGACGCAAAGCATAGAGCAGAAACGAGGAGGAGTAAACATGATTAAAACATTTATTTTCGTGGAGGACGGCAGCGTCGATCTCGATGAACTGAAAAGCAGCGTCGGCGATGACGTGCTCGTGATCCCTTACAGGCAGGGGGCTACGCCGCCCGCAATTCAGCAGCCGAAAGAGCCTGTTTCGCAAAATAGTTGCATGGAGCAACTGAAAGCAGAGAATTTTTCTTTGCGCGAGCAACTTATTGCGATTACGGAGTTTGCTCTCGAAATGTGCGACGAGGACGACTGCGCGGGAGACGAAAGCGTCGGGCTGCCGTCGTGTGAGATGTGGAAAGATTATGAAGATGAAAGAGGTTGCATTTGCTGCGAGTGCTCTCTTAAACGGTTTCTAACAAAACTAAAAGGAGAGGACAATGAGTAAACAGCAAGAGATTGAGAAAATGGCAGAGATAATGCAGCAGGGGGAGATTGATCGAGAGGCAGGAAAAATAGATTGCTCCGAGTTTGCATTGTGCGCTGTCGTAAAAAACGGAATGCAACGCCTTGCAGGGGCAACTGCCCTTATCAACGCGGGCTACGGCAACGTGCGGGCGGCGGTCGAGGACGTTGCGGAGCGTATCAAAATGGCGTTCTACTACGAGTTTGACGAGCTTATACCGTCCACAATGGCGGACAAGATAGACGGAATCGTCAAGGAGGTACTCAATGAACACGACCTATAAGTGTAACTGCTGCGCAAAAGAGAGTGTCTGCAAGTATTCGGTGGAATACAAACAAGACTGCGGAGCGATTTTAAGCGCGATTTGCGGCAAGACAACGGAGGTGCGGATAGTCTGCTCGGAGTTTGCGCCCGTCGCGCCGACCGTCAGGGAGGTGGCGCGATGACGCAGGCAAAGTACATAGAGACGTTCGCAGGATATGACTACTTCCGCGATGAGCACGGCAACATCTATGCCAAAATCGGGGACGAGATCATGTTTTGCAGCAATCACAAGCGCGGTCAGTTGACGGAGGATAAGGCGGAGCCGTCCTATCCCGTCCACGACGTTGAAATCAGTTATTAAAAAGCCGAAAGGCAAAGGAGATATTATCATGAAAGAACTCAACAACAAGCCCGAAGTCGCCGATGTCAGCGACGAAGAAACAGCCTGCTGCTGCGACAGCAGCGAAAGCACGCCGTTCTCCCGTCTTGTGGAGGAAAAGCGCGCCCTCGATGAGAAAATCGTCAAGCTCAACGCCTTTCTCGAAGATGAAGAAAGGGCAGGAAAAATTGCAGGCTATTGGCAGCTCGGACAAATGCGAGAGCAGCTCGATGTCATGCTGCGGTATTCGGGCATTCTGAACACGAGAATTTTGACATGGAGGCATATCTAAAATGGGCGACAAGGAATTTCAGGCTCTCGTCAAAAAGGTGGTTTGCGAGTATGCGAACGCGCACCTCGACGTGTCGGACGTCATTCAGATCAGCGAGGACGACGTGTACATCGTGTGGCAGGTCAAAGTCCTGCAAAACAACAAAGCTCTTGCGAGCACGACGCTCAAAGACGGTATGTACTATGAGCTCACATACGACGGCGACAAAAAGCGGTGCTATGTGGACGCCTACAAGAAGTGGGAAAACTTCTGCGTGAACGGAGCGGGGGAGAGGCAATGAGCGATGAGGTCAAGACCTGCAAGGACTGCAAACACTTCATCGCCGACGGCTCCTCCCGCCACGGTCTTTGCGGGCTGAAAAGGAGCCGCATTGACAAGTGGGGACAGGAGGTAACTATCAGGCGCATGGCGTCGGGCAAAGCCTGCAAAAAGGCAGAGCCTGCGGCAAGTCAAAGTGTGGACGACGCGCCGCTCCGCGAGCTCGAAACCTATAAGCAGGAATACCGCCTCGCGGCAGCGGCGAACAAGCAGCTTGCGGACGCGCTCGACAAGGCACGCGAGGAGAACAAAATGCTCCGCCTGCAAATGTTCGCGTTCGTCCGAAATGCCGCCGTCCTGCCCGTTGGCGTTCGCCTACACAAGAGCGATCAGGAAATCACCGACAAGACGTTTGAGACCATAGAGGCGGCAAAGGCAATGCTTGACGTGGAGGCGGTCAAAACAGCTATGAACTTGGCAACTAAAAGGGAGAACAGGTTCGACAACGCCGATTAAGGTTATCGGCAGAATGGAGGAAACAGACTTATGCCAAAACCGAAGTTGTATTTTCAATTCGAGTTGCCGTCATCGGTCGTCGAGATCGTAAAGACGATATGTGCCGACTACGCTCGTCGCGAACGGGCAATAAAGTACGGCAATGTTACGGGTGCGGTTTTGGCGCGATATGTAGAGCTCAACGCAATCATAGACGCCGCGTTGGAAGAGATAGAGATCGGCGTCAGAGAGGATATGCTGCGAGACATTCAGAACAGGCGAGGTTACGACTTTTCGCCCGTGTCCTACTGCATATCAAAGAATACATACTACAAGCGAAAAAAGAAACTTATCTACGACATCGCAAAAAACCTCGCGCTCGTATAGCTTATATATAGACTCTGTATATAATACTCTGTGTATATGAGTGTAAATAATTATATACAAGTATATAGGCTATCGAGCCGAGGTGAGCCGAAAGAAAAATAAATTGCGACTAAAAGCGCAAAAGTTTGTGATAAAATAGTAAGTAGATAATGTGCCGAATACCCTTTGAGGTTAGAGCCCTTTTATTCCGAAACGGAGTAACAGGGCTCATTTTGTTTTTTATCGGAGGATAGACAGAATGAGTCAGACAAAAAAGCCCGCAGGGACGAAAAAGAGAAATGCCAAAGGTCAATTCGTCAAGGGCAATAAAATCGGAGAGGAAACACGCTTTCAGAAAGAGAACGAGGCGGCTTGTAAGTACAAAGAGGAATACTGCGACAAGCTCATGGAGTTCTTTAATCAGCCCGACGTCGATATTCAGTACAAAGAGGTCTTTGACAAGCAGGGCAACGTCGTTGCGAGGACGCCGATCATGCTGCCTGCGGCTTATCCGACGTTCGAGCTGTTTGCGGCGAGCATAGGCGTAACGACAGGGACGCTGAAAAATTGGTGTGAACAGCACCCCCGATTTAAGGACTGCTATGCACGCGCGAAAGAAATACAGCTCGGCAAACTCACGTCAAACGCCCTGCGCGGGCTGTACAACCCGATCTATGCGAAGTTCGAGGCGGTGAACAATCACAATCAGAAAGACAAGCAGGAGGTCGAGACGAGCGTCTCGGGCGTCGGCTTGGACGATAAGACGCGCGCACTCATAGAACGGGTGGAAAGGCGGCTCCATGACGGGGAAAAGAAAGAGTAAAGCCGCCGCCGTCGATTACAACGACTACATACGGGACATCATGCGCGCAGAGTTTGAGTATTGCCGTAATGACGTCGTTTATTGGGCGAATAATTACTGCGTCATCGAGGACAAGGACTCTCCCGAGATTATTATTCCTTTCAAGGGGTGGGAGGCGCAGAATCAGACGCTCCGCGACTTCGATACGCACCGCCTCAACCTGATACTCAAAGCCCGACAAATGGGTATAACGTGGATCGCGCTTTATTACTGTACGCATGACCTCGTGTTCAATCTCGGGCATACCGTCGTTGCTCTTTCAAAGACGGAGGACGACGCAAAAGAGCTTGTACGCCGCATGAGCGTCATTCTCGATAATCAGCCCGAGATTTTACGAGCAGGCGGCTTGGTGTGGCGTGCGACGGCTACATCGGTGCTCATAACGGATATGAGCGGAAAGCTCGTCTCAACGTTCAAAGCCTTTCCCTCGTCGCCGTCGGCAGGGCGTTCATTTACGGGCAATATCCTGCTGCTCGACGAGTGGGCGTTTCAGGAGTATGCGGAGGAGATTTGGACGTCAGCGTACCCGACGATCAACCGACCGACGGGCGGTAAAGTCATCGGCTTATCCACAATCAAAAAGGGCACGCTCTTTGAGAGCCTGTGGATAGAGGACAACGACTTTCACAAGATATTCCTTTCTGTGTTTTCTGATCCTCGCAGAACGCAGGAGTGGTACGAAAGGACAGCCAAAGATTTGGGCGTCATGGTTAAGCAGGAGTACCCGCGCACGGCGGAGGAGGCTCTCTCCAACCTCGGAGGCAGCTACTTTCCCGAGTTCGATTACAGCAAGCACACCTGCGAGCCGTTCCGAATCCCCGAAGATTGGACGATTTACAACACGTTGGACTACGGGCTCGATATGTTCGCGCATTACAAGGTGGCAATCAGCAACGACAATATCGCCTATGTATTCCATGAGATTTACCAAAGCGGGCTTATCATCTCGGACGCAGCGGCAAAGGTCAAGGTTGCAGAGCTGCGGGAGAATGAGGACGGGAGCGTGGAGACTTGGTATAAGCCGAAACTGCGGCTCGCGCCTCCTGACCTGTGGAATCGCTCGCAGGAGACGGGCAAAAGCAGGGCTCTGCTGTTCTACGAGAACGGGCTCGAACTTGTGAAGTCGAACAACGACCGCCACGCAGGCTGGCTCGCTATCAAGGAACTGCTCAAAGAGCGCGTCGCTCCGAACGGAGAGACCTACACGCGGTTAAAGATATTCCGCACCTGCGCAAACCTCATACGCACGCTGCCGCAGCTCCTCATCGACGAAAAGGATCCCGAGGACGCGGCAAAAGAGCCGCACGAACTCACGCACGCGCCCGACGCCTTGCGATACTTTGCAATTTATTGGACGCAGCCGCCGCAGCCGAAAGCTCCGAAAAAGGTCAAGTACCGTCCCGACATCTTGGAGGACTACCTGAACGCGAGCGAGGAGGAGCGGCAAATTATCATTAAACGGTATGGAGTGCCATTGCTATGAAAATTGATCTGAACGGAAACACGAAATTGTCCTTTTTCAAGGACTTGTACGATGACGCGCGCGCAAATGCGGACGTGTTCTATGAAAAGCTCAAACAGCACCTCGAACAGTACAAAGGCAGCCCTAAAATAGACGGCTCCGATGTGGACGCTTCGCAGGTGCGTAATGTAACCTACGAGCTTGTGGAAAGTCAGGTAACAAGCTATCTGCCTAACCCGTCCGTATCGCCGAAAATGTGGAGCGAACAGAACGAGCGGAATGCAAAGAGCGTTGAAACGCTGCTCCGAAACAAACGCAACGAGCTGCCGTTTGAAAAGCTCAACGACATGGACGAGCGTTTCAACCCGATTTACGGCGGCTCCGTGTGGCTCATCGAGTGGGACAATTCGATTACCACGCATAACACGGTCGGAGACGTGCGCGTGAGCTGCCTTTCGCCGCAGAGGTTTACGGGGCAGCCGAGCGTTTATGATGTCAAGGACATGGAATACTGCTTCATTCAGTTCGAGACGACGAAAGAGGAGATCGTGCGCAAGTACGGCGTTACCTTCGACGTAGCGGACGAGGGCGAGAACGACGACAACGCGGACGATAAGACCGCGACGCTTTATATCTGTTATTACAAGAACGACGCGGACAAGGTATGTCAGTACATTTGGTCGGGCGATACGGAGATTTCAGACATCGAGGACTATTTCGCCCGCAAGCGGTACATCTGCAAGAAGTGCGGAAAGCGCAAAGAGCTCTGCAACTGCGAAAAGCCTGATTACGAGCTGCAAGACGAGGACTACGAGGAGGTCGTGCGCGATATTCAGCGTTCGGACGGCTCCGTTATTCCTGCGGAATGCGAGGTCATTAAGGACGGGCAGGTCGTCATGGAAACCGTCAAACAACAAGCGGTGGACGAGACAGGGCAGCCGATTTTCGATGATTCGAGTGGTATGCTCCTGCCATTGCTTGTGGACGTGCAGGTGCCGAAAATGCAGCCCACAAAGCTGCCTTTCTATACGCCGAATATCCTGCCTATCGTCATTCGCAAGAACACATCGGAGGAGGACAGCCTGCTCGGGCAATCGGACTGTGAGTTCATTCGCCCGCAGCAGCAGGCTATCAACAAGATTGAGAGCCGTATCAACGAAAAGCTGCTCGGCGCAGGCGTTTATCCTATTGCGCCCGAGGACGCGACAATCGAGTACGACAACTCCATTTTCAAAAAGGTGTTCCGCGCGAATCAGAGCAATTTCCAACTGTTCGGCAAGCTCGATTTGCAGGTCGATATTTCCCGCGACATCGCGCAGGCTGAACGGCTCTACGATCAGGCAAAGCGTATTCTCGGCATTACAGACAGTTTTCAAGGGCAGTACGATTCAAGCGCGCAGAGCGGCAAGGCAAAGCAGATTCAGGTGCAGCAGGCGGCGGGACGTCTCGACAGCAAGCGGCAGATGAAGAACGCCGCGTATGCCGAGATAGATCAGATTATCTTTCAGTATTTCCTTGCGTATGCCGATGAGCCGCGTCCTGCAACGCATAAGGACGCGCAGGGGCGTATGCAAAACCGCGTTTTCAATCGCTATGACTTCATCGAACGAGACGAGGCGGGCGAGTGGTACTACAACGACGAGTATCTGTTCTCCGCCGACGCCTCAATCGACGTTGACAAGCAGCGCGAGCTCTTATGGGAGGAGAACAGAAAGAACTTTCAGCAGGGCGCATACGGCAACCCGCAACTCCCGCAGACGCTGCTCATCTTTTGGCAGAACATGGAGCAGGCTCATTACCCGTGGGCGCATGAGAATGTGGAGCGAATCAGGGACGAGATCGCGCGGCAGCAAGAGCTTCTGCTCGCACAACAGCAGGCGGCGGCTGCACAGCAAGACCTTGAAACGGAAAAGCAGAACAGGACAGCTTACGAGTCGTACCTCATGGCTCAAATAAATAACGGAGGACAGGCAAATGGCGGTAGTCAATAACAGAATTTCAATGACGGCAAATCTCGGCGGGGGCGGCGGATCGTCGTCGGGAACGAAAAAGAAAAGCACGATCAGCACGTCGTACAGCGACAATCTTCTCGGAGGCGGCGTTTCAAACCCGCAGATTTCCCTGCCGCAGAACTTGTCGTACAGGGATAATCTTGTGAATTTACAGCCCGTGGGAGGTGCAGGCGCAGGTACGGGCGGGGTAACGAACGAGGGCGTTGTTCTCGGTAACCCGAACGTGGAGCGCATGCCGCAGATTAAGGAAAAAACCGACACGTCATACTCCGCAAATCTCCTGAATGCCGCCGCCCAACAGCCTGCTACGCCGATAACCTACGGACAGCAGCTTGCCGCCGCCGCTTCGCCGCAGCAGACGCCGACGGAAAGTACCCCTGTTACATCAGGCGGGACAGGCGCAACGGGCTCCACAGGCTCAACAGGAGGCTCTACGGCGGGCAGCGGAGAGGTCGATACATACGAGGAGTTCTTGCTCAAACAAGAGGGCTTTTACAAAGAGCAGCTCGACAAGCTCAATGCTCAAATCGAGCAGAACAAGCAGAACGCTTTGCAGCAGGCAGAGTCGGAACGCGAGCGCGCCGTCATCGACGCACGGTCAAGCTATGCGCAAAATCTTGCCACTTATGGCGCGAACGCAGAACAGCTCGCCGCTATGGGGCTTTCGGGCAGCGGGTACAGCGATTACCTCAATCAGCAAGCGTATGCCACGCAGAGGGCAGAGACGCAGAACGCCAACGCGCAGGCGGAGGCAACAAAGGTCGCTGCCGAACAGCAGGCGAACTCCGACAAGCTCAATGCAGAGCTCTCCTACGCCGAGAATATGCAGAACAACGCCGAAAAGCTCGCACAGTATCAGCAGCAGAAAGCGGAGGAGGCAAAAGCCGAGGAAGAACAGAAAAAGCAGTATTATGCTGCGCTACTTACTTCGGCAAATACAGGCGAATACACCTCCGAGCAGATCGCCTCTCTCGGTGCGCAGTATGGTCTCGACGAGGTGCAAATTTCGCAGCTGCAGGCGGCGGCGGACAAGTACAAGTCGGATCAGCAGTCGCTGTCTTATACGGAGGCTTTGCAGATGATTTCCGATTACGGCGCAGACCTCGATGTTTCGTACTTGGAGACATTGCTCAATACAGGCTCCATTTCGCAGGAACAGTACAATCAGCTCATGGCACAATACAGCAAGGAGCTTGTCGAGAGCGGAGATGTTGCGACCGAAGATACGGACAAAATCGACGAGCTGCACCAAAGCGGGCAGATCAGCGACGCGGACTACAACAAGCAGAAAGAGCAATGGAACTCGCAAATCGACACCTCCGACGCATTTTTCAATTCGGGCAGTATGTCTGCGACCGAGGCTAAAAAGCAACTTGACAAGATTCTCAACAACGAGTGGACGAGCGAAGAAAATAAAAAGGCGTTGCAGAAAACCTATGATATGCTTTACAAGGTTGTTACCAACGACGTCAAATTCAACAACGACGGCGGTTGGTGGATATTTGGCTCCACCAATATGGGAGATGTCGGCAACAATTTCTCTCTCATCGACGACAGCGGGTTTAAGTACCGCGTTGAGTCAGGCGGCGAGGTTACGGACGCGGCTATCAAGAGCTTTGCGAATGATGTTGCGGACGGCTCAATATTCGGCGTGCGCAATCAAATCTACTACAAGAAAGACGGAAAGGTTTACCTTGTTCAAAAGCGCGAAAACTCTTACGGAGATCACTATACGAAGCTCTATAACAAGTTCTTTGGGTAACAGACAACGAGGTGCATTATATGGCAGATACAACGAAAAGACTCTCTACGTCCCTTGCGGAGCTCTATTCGCAGCGTGCGGCTGAAAAGCGGTACGAGCGCGAGCAGGAGGAGCAGCAAAGGGAGTATGAGCGGGCAATGGCAGAGCAAGCGGCTGCACAGGCGGCGGCACAGGCTGCCGCACAGCGTGAACAGAATCAGGGCGGCTTTCTCGGTGGTATCGGATATTCGTTTGAAAAGACAGGTCTTGGCTTTTTGAGCGGTATCGAGGGCATTTGGGACTATGCCGCAGGCGGGCTTGCAAAGCTGTTTGGTGCTGATGATTGGGCTGAACAGCAGATAGCCAACGATTGGGTGAATTACAATCATGCCGATGAATGGTTTAACCCCTCGGAGGGGTGGCGGTTTGTCGGCGATGTTGCGGGCGGTATCGGTACGAGCTTGCCCGCGATAGCAGGTGTTGCCGCCGCAGGCGCGATTACAGTTGCGTCAGGAGGCGCGCTGTCTCCCGTTGCTGCGACGCTCATTGCAGGCAGTATTGCAGGTTTGGGCGCGGCAGGACGCGCAACGAAAGAAGCATACGACCAAACAGGGGAGCTCACGGGCAAAGAGTTCGGGTATGGCGCGCTTGTAGGCATAACAGAGGGTGCAATCGAGGGCGTTTCGTCTGCTCTTGGCGCGGGTACGGGTGCCGTTGTAAAGAGCATTTCAAAGTCTTTCGGCAAGGAAGTAGCAAAGTCCGCGACGCGCAACACTTTGCTCAAAGGCGTTGTAAAAGGTTTTGCAGGCGAAGCGTTCGAGGAGGGCGTACAGGCTATCCTTGAACCCGTGTACAAGCGAATGACATACGATCCGAACGCGAAAAACGCGACCTTTCAGGAGGTCGCATATGCTGCTCTTGTCGGCGGTTTGAGCGGTGCCATTATGGGCGGCGGAGATGTCGCTGTCAGGAATATCCGCGGCACAACGCGCGGCAATACACTTGTCAACGAGGGCAAGGCGGGCGATGTCATTACTACGGCAGAGCAGATTTCGTCCTATCAGACGGAGAATCAGACCGATTACGAGACCTTTCAGGTCGTGCAGAACACGCTTAACGAGCTGAAAACGAGCCTGCAAAAGACGGGCGGAGAGGTGCGCACGGTACGTCAGAAAATGCTGCTCGGTGTGCTTGAACAGGCGAATACCTCCGCCGCCTTTGAGCCGATTGTTACGGCGAGCGCGGAGAACATCTACAACAATGCGGAAACGGTCGCGGCGCGCCTCAACGAGCTTGGCTATCAGGATCAGGACGGCAAGCCGATTCAGATTACCGCAGAGCAAATCAGAGAGGGGATCGACACGACGGACGCAAAGTCGTTCAGAAAAACGATGTCAAGAGCCCTCAAAACAAATTCCGCGCTGCGGACGCTTGCGGTTGCCGATACGGTCGGGCAGATTTCAATGGACACGGCGCGTTTCAGGGACGCAACGCTTGCGGGACAGCAGCTTTCCACGCAGGCAGACCTCAACAGGTTTGTCGAGCAGGCGACGGACGCAGAACGTCAGGCGGTCGCTGACAGGCTCGGTATTGAAAATTGGGAGACGCTCACAAATGAGCAGTTCCACGATAAGATTACCGAGTTTGTGGCGAACGGCGGCGTGCAGGAATATCAGCAAGAGCGCAGCTATGTAAAAGAGGCGCAGGCGGTCGCTCCCGAAGCTGCAAGAAAGCACCTGCCGCGCATGGTAAACCTGCGCAACGACGGCACATATCGTTATACGCAGGGCGGCACCGATATTGCCATTACAAAGCGCGGGGACAGCTACTATGTGTATGACTACGAGAGCGGGCTCATGTCAAAGGCTCTTTCTCGGACGGAAACAAACCGCGTGCTTCGTGAGATACACACAAACGAGCAGAACTATCAGAACGGCGTCAGACAGCACACGGAGGCGCAGAACAGGCTCCGTGAGCAGGCGGCGGAGATTGATACATACGCCCGAGAGAATATCTCCGAATACAAGAATTTGAGCGCGGCGGGGCAGGCTGCAATCAGAGCGACAATTCGTCAGGGCAGAGCTGCGGGCGTGCAGGAGGACTTTGTACTCTCATGCGCCCGTGTTTCCGCGCGCTCGGGACTTCGCGTTGTGTTCAGCAAAGAAGCTTCTTTCGTGGCGGCAAACGGCTCTTATGCGGACGGCGCAATCGACCTGAAAAACAATCGTATCATCATCAACCCCGAGGCAAAGAGCAGGACGGGGGAGAGTATTCTCATTCACGAGCTTACGCACGCAATCTACAACGATACGGACGGCTCTCTGACCGTTGCAGAGGGCTTGGAGACCATGACCGACGCCGAAAAGGAGAAAATTCGCAAGCGGTATGCAGCGGTCGGGCAGGGCACTGCATTGCAGGTCAGCGACGAGATCAACGCGCATTTTGCCGAACAGACGCTCTCGAACAAGAATATCCTCGAACGTCTTGTGCAGAAGAAGCAGACACTCAAAGAGAAGATACTCGGCTTTTTCAAAAAGGCTCGCACGGACTATCAGAGTGATGAAAAGCTCACAGGGGCGGCGGCTCGGCTTTATCGGCAGTACAAAAAGCTGTTCGATGAGTTCTCTGCGAGCAATCAGCGGTATTTGGGGACAGAGAACGCCTCCGAACAGGAGCGTGCTGCACAAAATCAAGGCGCATTCGCTCTGCAAGACGCGTTGCAGACTCTCGGAGACTACGACGCTACGCGTCGCAGGCATATTGAGAGCAACGAAAATGACCGTGTGTCCCGCAATTATGATGAGATTGTGGACTTTATCAAGTCTGCGACAAAAGAAATGCCCGTCCGCCGCCTGCATATAGGGACGATAAGTGATAATACTGCGGCTTTGGTGCAGGAAAAGACAGGCGCAAATATCAAAGGCTACGATTTTGTTTTAGCAAGCAATTTTATCTCTCATATCTTCGATTCGCACGGCAGGGTTGCGACGGAAGCTCCGAGGGGGCAGACGGCTGTCAATTACAGCAATATAGAGAATATTCTTGAAACCGTGATCGCGCCTGAAGATGTTTCTCTTGTGAGCGACAATACAGGGACTGCGTTGCGCTTTGAAAAAATGCTTGACGGGAGAAATGTTGCAATCACGATTACCTCCACGAAAAAAAGCACTCTTACGTTAAAGAGTGCTTGGATCATAAATCAAAAAAGTGGAGGTCGTACACCGTCAGCAAGTGCAGATACCCTTGCAGGAACGTCCGAAACGAACGGCAGAAGCTCCACTTTGAAGCAGTCTACTTCTCCGACGCCCGATGTGCAAGCCCCGAGCCTTACGTCCGAAACGGGACGGAGGATAAAAACTACTTCTACAAGTAGTATATCGCAAAACGCGGAAAATGTCAACTCTGAATCGCAAAAAGGCAAAAAGTTCGCTTTGGCGGGCGAAACGAGCGAAACCGCAAACTTATCTTTGCTTGATAGAGCAAAACAGTTACAGGCGGCGGGAGAGGACAGCGAGACTATAAGGCGAGAGACGGGGTGGTTTGTTGGGTATGACAATCAATGGCGATATGAAATCGACGACTCGGCGGCAACCCTTGTAGAGAAGCCTGCTTTTGAAAATCATTCCACGGAGGACGGGAGCTATCGTACGGCAAAACTTGGCGACATAATGCACCACGAGGAACTGTATGCTGCATACCCGTTTCTGAAAGACGTTACGGTCATTTTGCAGGAGACGGAAGCGGGTGTTGACGGCTCGGCTTTTGCGGAGGACGGGCAAATTGTCTTGGATCAACGGCTTTTTACGAGAACGTCGAAAGAGTATCAAAAATACCTTGAAAACAGGCAGCCTGAAATCAAGAGAATTGAACAAACGCCCGAATATCGGGAGTACAACAGATTTTATACGGACGAAAGCCTGCAAGAGACGTTATCTGCCGAGGAGTGGCTTGCGCAGGAGGAGACGGCAAGAAATAAATTTTTTGCTTCCGAGCTCGGGAAAAGGTACCATGAGCTTATGTGGGGCAAACCGAATGTCGCCACAACCGAACTCGGGTGGTCTGATAAGGCAAAATCTGTTCTTATGCACGAAGTGCAGCACTTGATTCAGGCGCACGAGGGTTTTGCGGGTGGATCAAGCGATACATATTGGTATAACCGTCTGCTGAAACAGTACAGGAGTGAAGCAGAGACTGCACGCGAGAAGTTCTTAAAACTTCGCATTGAGGCTGCGCCCGAATTGCAGCAGGCTATGTACGACATGGAGGACACTCTGAATCGCCTTGATGTTTCGACGTCATCTATTGCGCGGGCATACGATAACGCGGCGAGATATGCAAAAAGCGATAGTCAGAGAGACATTTTGTGGGACTATACGCAGGCATACAGCAAGCTCTCCGATTTTTATAAAAACGGTCGTCGGTATGCAGGTGATATGTACACAAATACGGCAGGTGAAATCGAAGCTCGGGACGTGTCGTCGCGTTTGGAAATGACGGCAGAGCAAAGGCGCGAGACAAGACCTGATATTGACAGACAGAGGGTGTATTTTTCCGAAAAGAACGCGGGTAGCAATTCGAGACGGAACAGGAGCACCGAAAGAGATTCCACTATTCGCTACGCTCTTACGATTGACGGGGAAACTGTCTCGGGGACGGTCGAGGAAACGAACGACCTTGTGGCGTTGCATAACCTCACCGAGGAAAAGCTGCTGAAAGTGTTAGACCTCGGCGGTTTTCCTATGCCTTCGATTGCAGTTACAAAGCCGTCTTTGGTGCATGACAGCTTTGGAGATATTACTGTCGTTTTCGGCAGGGAAACGATTGATCCGCAGCGCGATTCGAGAAACAAGGTGTTTTCTCGGGACGCATGGACGCCGACCACACCGAGAGTGGAGTACAAGCTCAACGAAAAGCGGGCGGAGGAGATCAACAGGAAGATAAATTCCCTCATTCGCGGCACCGACGCTGAGCTGTTCGGCTATCTTGCGCTTGACGAATCGAACATGACGGAGTTTCTCAACCGTAACGGCGGCGATTTGGCGCAATCGTATCGAGACAAGGACGCTTTTAAGTACGCTTATTTGCGCGACAAGGGTATTGAGGTTACGCTCCCGACGGTAGATAAGGAGGTGTCGGCTTATGGTAACGCTACAATTAAGTGGGTGGCGGACAATCTCGGAAAAAGCACGCTGAACAGCTTGGAGCAGTCAAATTACTCGAATGAGGCTGTGCAGCCGTATGTGGCGCAGGTAAACGAGCTTGTTTCGGATTATTGGCAGCGTGAATACAATATGTCTCCGAACAACGAAATTGATCTTTACGAGGCAAAGGATATTCTGCGTGAGGCGGCAAGATACGCTGACAGGGGCTTTCCGAAGTCGCTGGACGAACGGGCGGCGCGGGAGGTCATCAACGAACACCTCGACGAGAGCGGCTATAATGCGTGGATAGAGGAGCTGTTTTCCGATGTCGTCGAAAAAGCAGGTCTGCGAAACAACAGGGATATGTACACCTCTGCGGGCAGGTCTCGGAGCTTTGAGGCGTTGCACGATGACTACACTCTCGAAAATGTCGTGCGCGCAATGTCGAAAGCGGATCCAAAAGGCGGCTCATGGCTTGGGCTCAACCCGAGCTCGCTTGCGGCAAAACTCTCGAAAGAGTTTAAGTCTATTTCCGATATGAAAAAGGCGGCGGCGTCTCTTACAGAGGTATCAGACGACGCGATGAGCAATTTTACGACCACCGCAGGGCAAATGCTCGATGAGATTACCGCGGATATGGTTACGCGCGAAGATTACAGCAGCAACTTTTCGTATTGGAACGCACTCGACGGCGCAAGGGAGGTGATCGGAGAAATTGCAGACAGAAAGCTCTTTACCGAGAAAGCAATCGCCGATTACATGAAACGCGAATATTCGGGTTTCTATAATTACAATGCGGACATTGGGAATAAAATTCTCGGCTTGTTCGCGTATGCAAAACAGATGACGCAGACGGGTTATTTTGAGGCAAAGCCGCGCCGTGCCGTCAATTTCAGCGAGATTAAATCCGTTCTTTTGCCCGATACAGCCTCTGAACGCTTGAAAAGCAGGCTTGACCGCCTGCATATTCCGTATGATGTTTACGGCAGCACCGCTGCGGAACGCAGCACCGCCATTCAGCGGCTTGACGGAGTTCGCTTTGCGCTGCCTGAAACAGATAACGCAGGGGAAAGTCTTTCACAAGAGCAGCGAGAGTTTTTCAAAGACAGCAAAGTCGTTGATGACAACGGAAAGCTGCGAATTACTTATCACGGCTCTCCAAACAGATTTTTCACCTTTGACAGGGGACGTATAGGGAAAGGCAACGATCAGTTTGGCGCAGGCTTTTACTTTGCCACGAGCGAGGAAGCCTCGCGGAGTTACGGGGACAATGTTCACAAGACTTATCTCAACATCACAAAACCTATCGTCATCAACAGGACGGCGGACGGCGGCGATCTCTTCGACGTAAAAATTACGCAAAAGCAGGCGTATGAGATACTCAAACGGCACCCGCTTATTTATGATCCCGAAAGTTCTCCTCTCGGCGATATGTTTGAGGAGTATTGGGAAGTCGGAGCAAAGGACTACATGATACGCGAAGCTGCGAAAAACCTCACCACGATAGGCTTGCTTGATAGTGATTATATGGCGTTCAGGAATTACCCGAACGAACTGCACGAAGCGTTGCGTGATGTTATAGGTTATGACGGTGTGGAAGTACGCTTTGAGTCAGGGGACAGATTTTATGTTGCTTGGTTTGAAAATCAGATAAAGCTCACGAGCAATAAAACTCCGACTACCGATAATGACATTCGCTATGCTCTCCCCGAGACTGACAGCACAGGTGAGAGCCTTTCGCGGGAGCAGCGAGAGTTCTTCAAGGACAGCAAGGTGGTTGATGATAACGGGCGGTTGCGTGTAATGTATCACGGCTCGAATGCAGAATTTTCTGTGTTTGATGAGAGCCGCATATCATCAACAACAAAACGGTACATGGCAGGCTTTTACTTTACTGCTGAAAAACGTGTAGCCGAGAAGTGGAGCCGATACAGGGCAAGAACACAGGGAGGTAGCCCCGCTGTTTTTGAGGTTTATTTGAACATAAAAAACCCGCTTTATCTTACAGAGCAGGAGTACAAAAGGCTTGGTTACGATGAAAAGTATAGGGAAAGTGTCGTAAATCAGCTTTTTGAAAATCAGAATGACGGTATTTTAATATCTCCCGAGCAAGAACGCATTAGCGGTTTGTTTGAGGATAGCTACAATTATGAGCTTGACGACAGTGTATATTATCAGTCCGAAAGATACGGAATAACTGATAAGGAGTACGCATGGTGGTTACTGCGGGCGGTACAAAACCCTGATTTTACGTCAACGCAGGCTGCCGTGCTCCATGCCGATCAAGTTAAGCTGGTTTCAAACAAACAGCCAACAAGCAATGCTGATATGCGTTTTGCACTATCCGACAGCGTAGTAAACGTCGATAGCGCAAACGAAACGGCGGCGTGGACATCGGAGCGCGTAACAGACCTCATAGAACGCTATGGGGCAACAAACCCGCGCTACACGCAGGCATATGCGACGTGGATCAACCCTGCGGACTTCGTAAAAGCAACGACGGTCAATCAGACGCGCCGCAATCAGATTTATGATGAGGCGGGCAATCTCGATATTGACAGGCTATCACACGAGACGCAGACGCCGTATCTCTCCGTAGACTATGAGACTATGCGCATTGTCGGGCACGAGGGCAGGCACCGTATGGCTGCGCTTGCAAAAGCAGGCGTAAAGCGTGTCGCGGTGGCGATTCGCTTTACAGAAAGTTCTTTGAGCAGGTATGACGCGCGTATCATGGAGGGCGAGCACAAATTCAAAGGGCAGACATTCTCATCTTGGGACGCCGACGCGCAGCGCGTGAGAACGCGCACGAGCCACAATTCCGCTGCCGTCGGAACGCTTGTACCTATCAATGCGGCGTATTCGGCGCAGCTATCCGAGTTCACGAGCGAACGCGGGGTGCGTTTCGCCCTTGACAGTTCCGAGGACGGGAACGCGCAGCTGCGCGGCAATTATTCCGTCGGACAGAGAGCCCGCTTTGCCGCGAACAATACGGGTATGCGCGTATATACCAAAGCGGAGGCAGCGGAGGTCATCAATTCTATCATTGAGGAGCGGCTCGTGTTCGAGGACATCGGAATGTACGGCGAGCTGCGAGGAAAGGATCGGCAGGCGGTCATTGACTACCTGTTCAGGAAGCTCAATACGGTAAAAGAGGGCCATCGCGGCGGCGTTGCGCTGCGTATCGCCGATTACATGATTGAGCATACCGTCCTTACGGATATGTATGCGGAGAGCAACGGGGAAGTCTCCGAGGCAATGCGCAAGCTGTCTGTTCTGCGTCGGTATATGCACAAAATCGACTTGCGGCACATTCAGGACGAGATACAGTACAGGTTTGATAAGAGAAACAGTATCAACCTCGTGTGGGGCGCGAAAGAGGGCGGCATTGCTCCCGATACGCTCCCGCAGCTTTTGGCGGAGGAGGGAATCTTTCTTGACGCGATCAATGAGGCTGATTGTTTCCTGCAAATGGTCGATATGTACGAGGACGCACGGGCGGCGGTCAACAATGCAACCGAACAGGTCATGCTTTCGACATACGGCGACGCTCGGACTATCAAAAACCTGCGGCAGCAGATCGCCCGCGACGTTCTGAACGCTTACGAGCAGAAAGGCAGAAAGTCGAAGTACGCAAAGCTCGTGGAGAAGTACACAAAGCAGATTGCCGAGCTCAAACAGCGGCTGCGTGAGTCGAACGCCAACAACAGGCTCATCAACAGCATTGTGGATCAGGCGCAGAAAATGCGCGACCTCAAACTTGGCACGTTCCAAAATGCAACGCAGTACGATACCGAAATTTTCAGGAGCTCGATTGAAAAGCTCGGAAAAATCAAGTTCAGGGGCAACTTCAATATCGCGGGAACGCGCAAAATTATGGCTGACCTGCGGACGTGGTACACAAAGGACAACCCGCTGCTTGCCGATAGCTATGAGCAAGGCATAGCCGATATGCTTGACGAGGTGGCGAACGGAAAAACGAATAACTACACGAAACGGGAATTGCAATCTATCCGTAACATCATGGCGTACTTCACGAACTATGTTGAGCACTTCAACAAAGTATATCGTCAGGGCAGGTGGGTTGACGCCGTGCCCGAGGCAACGCGGTACATCGACATTCTGCACAGGAACGAGGAGCTCAAATCGAGTTGGTTTATGCGCAAAGTCGGCACTTCGTACTTGCAGACGTTCGGCGATCCGATGTCGGTTATGCGCCGCATGGATAGGTACGAGAGCGGTTTTTATACCGAGATTTTTACCGAGCTGCGCGATTCCAAAATTGACGCGGAAATTGCTAAAATGCAGCTCATGGAGGAATACGAGGCGTTCCTGAAAAAGAACAAGAAGTATCTCGCGCAGGCTACCAAAGAAACAGTACAATACCGTGGCGTGGAAATTCCGAGAATGCAGCTCATCAGCCTGTATATGACGCTCAAACGTCAGCACGCGCAGGCGGGGCTTGCAGAAAACGGCTTCGGTTTTTGGAACGCACAAGATCAGCGTGTTCGCGTGGACGGTTTTGCAAAGGGCATTACGGAGGAAAGCGAACTCCGCGCCGCCGCCGTGGACGAACAAGCAAGAATCGCAGAACTTTTGACGGAAACGGACAAAGAGTATATAGCGATTTTGGAGAAAGGGTATCAGGAGGCGGGACGGCTCAAAGCGGAACGAGATATACAGCGTCTCGGCTTTACCAATGCCACGGAGGACTATTACTACCCGATCAGGCGCGGGAATATCGCAAAGAACGTCGATAGCGCAGAAATGCAGCAGGAGCTCGACAGAATCAGCAATGCCTCGTTTAACAAGGACACGGTGCGCGGCGCAAAGCAGGAGCTCTACATTGAGTCTGCCGACGTGGTATTTAACCGTCATGTGCGCGGCGTCGTACAGTATGCGTATATCTCGCCCGCCATTGAGACCTACAACAAGCTCTATAACTTGGATATTGCAGGTACTCCGAATAAGCCCGTAAGTGTATCGACGGAGAGCGCGAACGTATGGAAGCAGGGCAATGACTACTTCAAAAAGCTCATCACCGATATTCAGGGCATTTCCCCTGTTTCTTCGGAGGGCAGGGCGGTCTTGTCCTTTATCCGCGGCAGCTATGCAAAGTTCCAACTCGGCGCAAACCCGAAAGTGTGGGTAACGCAGTTGTCGTCCCTGTTCGCCTCGTCGAGCCTGCTTGACGCAAGCAGTATTACGCGCGGCATGACGGTATCGGCAAAAGATGTTGATACCTATTGCCCGCTTGCAAAGCTGCGCGCGCAGGACAATACGGCGGCTATGGCGCAGGGCGTTCTCGACAAGGTAGGCAGAATTTCAAACATGCTCATGGCTCCTATCGGAAAAATGGATAGGTTTGTTGTTCGCCGCCTGTTCGGTGCTTGTCAGGTACAGGTGCAAAAGGACGGCGGCGCGAAAATCGGTACCGAGGCAAACAAGATAGAGGCGGGCAAGCTGCTTAAACGGGTTATCCTTGAAACGCAGCAGAACTCCCTCGCAACGGAACGCTCTGCTGCAATGCGTTCGGGCAATGAAATCATGCGCACGCTGACGATGTTCTCGGCGGACAGCATGAAAGTTATCGGGCGCGTCATTGACTCGGTGGGCGAGCTTTCCGCTTTGAAAGCAAGATTGCGCACGACGACAGACACGGAAAGCCGCAGCACTTTGCAGACGCAGATTAAGGCGGCGCGCAGAAATGTACGCAAGTCTTTGACCGCGCTTGCCACTTCCGCGCTGTTCATGGCAGCTATTGCGCAGCTCTTTAATTGGCTGTACAACAAGGACAAGGACGATGACGAAACGGCGGCGCAGCAGGTGCTTGTGGACTTTGTGGGGAATTTGCTCGGCGGGCTTCCGCTCGTGCGTGATATTTATTCGCGCATTGCAGAGGGATATTCCGTTGATAACTATGCCTACTCTGCCCTTAATGACCTGCTCGACAGCGCAGTCAATCTGTTCGATACCGTCGGTAGCCTTGTTTCGGGCGATGAGAGCAATTCAAAGCTGACCGCCCGCACCAAAAACCTTTTGTATGCACTCGGGCAGTTGACAGGTATTCCGACGAGAAACCTCTACAACGTGTTTTATGGGCTCACAAAGCGGATCAGTCCGACGACGGCGTATAAAATCGACGAGGCGTTCTATGCGAAAAACTATGTAACCGACCTCAACAAGGCGATTGAGAGCGACGATACGGACATGATCGCCATGCTCACGAGCATGATTTTCGGCGAGAGAATGGGGAATACGACCATGAGCGACGCCGTGCGCAACAAGTTCGTTGACCTGTACTCGAAAGGCTATTCCGTGCTGCCCCGCAGCATAGGCGACACGATTACCTATGGAGGAGTAGAGATTCCGCTGACGGACGAAGAATACAGCCGTTTCAGAGCGATTTATGCGCAGTCCATGAAAGACATTGAAAAAATGGTGAATAGTGGCACGTTCAGCGTACTCTCGGAGGAAATGCAGGCAAAAGCCATAAAGCAGGTGTACGACGCATATTATTATGACGCGCTCTCCGATTTGGTGGGCGTGGACGAACGCACGACGATAGGCGAGCTGTCTGAATGGATAGACATGAGCAAGCTCTCCGTTGTGTTCACAGGGCTTTCCGATATAGAGTCGGACAAGAACTCAAACGGCGAGACGATTGCGGGCTCAAAGAAAAAGAACACGGTCAAGTACCTGCTCGGGCAAAACCTTTCAGACGGCGAGCGGCTGCTGATCCTTTGCTATCGCGGATATTCCATTCAGGACGGCGATTATAAGGGGTACACGGCAAAGCGTGCAAAGCGCATACTGTTGCAGTACATCTTGAAGCTGAACGGGACGCAGGCGGAAAAGGTTGCGCTTGCCGAAAAATGCGGGTTTACCGTCCGAAACGGCAGAATTATCAGAGATTTTTAGGCATTTTTGCGGTACTTTGCCAAAACTATTGCCATTTCTCGATGAATGTGCTATACTATATGCGCTACACAACCAAATAACAAGTAGTGGGCTACATCTCGGCATAGGTGTATCCTTTATTCCCACTACTTTGTGGTTGTGTAGCAACAAATTGAGGGGTACATACCAAATTCTATGCAGGGCGGCTCCTTAATTGGAGCCGCCCTTAATGATTGCGGGAGGATATGCTATGCAGAGATTTTATGGATCATTGATTAAGGACGGGAGCCCGATTTCGGGTATTTGGTTTACGGACGGAGTAAATCTAACTTTTAACAGACGCAGTACAGGTTTTGTTGCTATGTTTGGCTTGCTTTCCGATACATTGAGTATTGGAAAACAAATGATGACCATGCCTATTTCAAGTGTGAAAGAGGTAGAATATTTTAAGTTTCGCCTCAACAAAAAAGCGTTGCGCTTACATACCGATAACGGCGTTGTGGAATTGGTTGTGAATAAGCCCGAACGTGTGTATGAGATAATACAGCAGCAAATGATCTGATTAGGGGCGAGATATGTACTACGAGTTCTCTGTATCGCCGCCGACCAATATCAAGTCTGTAACAACATATAAACGACGAATGCGAGAGATAGTTTGCGGGCAAATGAAGAACGTGTTTGCAAAAGGTCGTTTTATGAGTCCGTTTTTTTGGCTGTTCTGCATAGTATTTATTCCTTTATCAGTTGTGTACTTGTTTGGCTGCATAATGGAAATATTCGTCGATACATTTTTATTTCCGCTCTCGCTAATACCTATTTTGCGAGTGATCCCAACTGCCGCGCGAATTGCGGTTTGGTCTTTAACGGTGGCGGTCGGGTGCTTTTCCTGTGTGGATATGGTTTACGAGGTTGATTAAAAAGGCTGTACGAAACTGTACAGCCTTTTTTCTGCCGTCTGATTGCGTTTCGTCCCCCGTTTTGAAAAATAAATTGCGACTAAACGGCGTTTAATCTATGTTATCATAGATAATAGGAGGTGCACAAACAGATGTTGAGCATAACGCCTGCTGTGAAATCTGATATTACGCATATCGTTTGTCCTCATTGCAAAGAGAAGCTCGCCCGCGTCGGTTTGCATAAAAGCAGCAAGATTGACGGGTTGACGTTCAAGTGCAGGAAGTGCGGCAAGCTGTGGAACGTGAAAACTGAATAGCTTGTGCAAATGCACGGTAAACATTATTTTGTGCCAAAGTCCCGAGAGACAGAGCCCTATTTGCCAAAAGCGGCAATAGGGCTTTTTTGTTTCTCAAAAATCTGAAAAAGGAGGATACAGCTTTTATGAAACCGAGCAGAGATAACAGGTTTGCAACGAACAAGGGCGGCATTATCAAGGCACCCAAGTCCGTGGGCTCCGATTCGCCAAAGGCTACGGTCGTAAAGGGCAATGACCTTCGGAGCGGAAAAAGCGGCAAGAAGTAATCTATCTCATAAAATTTGAAAGGAGGAGCAGACGATTATGGAAAAAGAGAAGAATATCGACCTCGACGAAGAAGAAAAGGGCGGCGTTCAGGGCGAGGAAACTGACGACGAAACCGAAAAGGACGACGAGTTCGAGTATGATGACGACGGGAATATCATTATCCCCGACGTAATCGAGGACGAAGATCAGAACGAGGACGGCGACGATGACGCCGCCGATACCGATGACGACACGGACGACGAGGACGAGGGCGATGACGGCGACGATGACGAGGACAAAGAGCCGAAAGAGCCCGAAGCCAAACCCGAGGGCAAGGACGAGAAAGACGCGCAGATCGAGGCTCTCCAAAAGAAGCTCGAAGCGCAGGGCAAGGAGTACGAAGCCCTGAAAGCTCAAAGCGCGGACACGCTCGCCAAGCTGGGTGTAAAGTCGGACAATGTGTTGGAGGGGCTCGAAAAGGTGGCTGCCGAATCGGACGATATGTCGCTTGACGATTATCGGAAGAAAAAGGCAGAGAGTCAACGTGAGGACGCTGCGAGAAAGCTCTATCAGCAGGCTGAATTTGAAAAGAAAATGCAGTCTGACTTTGCAGAGATACAGCGCGAGTTCCCCGAAACCCGAGGTCTGAAATCTCTCCGCGAGATCGAAAATCTCGCAAAGTTCGGGAGGTTTAGGGACTTGGGACTGTCCCCGAAAGAAGCGTATGCGGCGGCAAACCCCGACAGCGTGCGCAAGAGCGTCGCGGCAGCGACGAAACAGCAGTCGTTAAACGAAACGAAAGCTCATCTGAAATCTGCCGTGCTCGCAGGCTCCAAAGATGACGGGATCGCTATCTCAAAAAAGGAGCTCAAAGAGTGGAGAGACCTGTTTCCGAATCTGTCGGATAAGGAGATCAGCAAACTCTACAAAGAATCAGCAAAAAAATAAAAAGGAGATTTTTCTATGTTCAAACTCATCAAGATAGAGAACGCGAGAATGAACGTACCTGAGCCCGTATTTCATGAAGTAAAGGCGAGTGAAGCGGTGCAGCTCGGCGAGGCTCTCGTTCTCACAAGCGGTAAGCTGACAAAGTGCGGCGCTACGGCAAAGCCCGAGTTTATCGCTATGGCAGACTGCGCGGCGGACGCGGCAAAGCGTCTCATTCCCGCTGCGCGCGTGGAGCCGAATCAGCTCTACGAGGTGCCCGTACAGGCGGCTCCTACGAGCCTCGTTGAGGGCAGCAAAGTAACCCTGCACACGGACGGCTTGCAGGTAACGGCGACGACCACGAGCGGCGTTGTAACGGTTGAAAGCCTCAACGGTGCAGCGGCGGCAGGCGATATTATCGTCGTCAGAATCGTATAAAGGGAGGTACAGACAACAATGTCGAATTTCATTTACAGCGCAATGTCGGGCAAGAACGATCCCATGTTCGGAAAGTTCGAGCACCCGATCAAAGCACTCATCGAGAACGAGTCGAATATCTGCGAGAAGCGCAAGACCATTCTCGATACCCTTTTCAACGTGGAGAAGTCCAACAGATACGCCGAGACGATCATGGGCGAGTCTGATTTCTCTACGTTCATGAGCAAGCAGGAAGGTCAGGGAGCCGAGAACGACAACGTGGAGCCCACGTTCAAAAAGACTATCGAGCACATCGAGTTCGCCAAAGAGTTCACCATTACCCGAAAAATGGCGGACGACGCGAAGTTCGGTATCGGTGCCGACATGAAGAACAAACCCCGCAAGTTCGTCCGCGCCTACTACAATACGCGCGTCAAAATCGCGGCGCAGGCACTCATCAACGGCACGAACAAGACGATGACGTTCAACAAGGCAAAGGTCGATCTGACCTGTGCGGACGAGCTCGCCCTGTTCCACAAAGCGCACCCGTATTTCACCGACAAGATGAAAGGCAAGACGCAGAGCAACTATTTCTACGGCGAGATCACGGGCTCCGCGGGCGTGCTTGAAGAATCTCTCGGCGTTCTCGCCAACAAGGTGAGGAACTTCAAGGACGAAAACGGCGAAGTCATGGAGTACGTCGCCGACGTCGTGGTTGTTCCCTGCAACCGCCCGAAGCTCGAAAACATGATGAAGAAAGTCATCGGTTCCGAGCGCACGGTCGGCAGCGACTACAACGACATCAACACGCAGTACGGCAACTGGACGCTCGTCGTGCTTGACGGGTGGGAGACGACCGATGACAGGTTCATGGTTATGTCGAAAGAGGCAAACGAAAACCTGCTCGGCAATATGTTCTACAACCGCGTCCCGCTCGACATCACGAGCGACATCGACAAGCACACCCGCAACTACTTCTGGAACGGGTACTGTCGTTTCGGTGTCGGCTTCAACACATGGAAGCACATCGCCCTCGCCGTGAACGCAACGTCCCTTTCCGACGCAACCGCGCTTTGAGACAGGTGCCACGGGAGGTAGGTCATGAACGTAGCTGAACTCTATTTACAGACTGCGCAGCTCGGGTTTGAGACCACTCTCGAAGATAGCGACAGGTTTTACTTCGCGGCAAATCGTGCGCTTTTGCAGGTCTGCAAGGTCAGACCTGCAATAAGGCATTGCCTCATCAATCATAAACCGCTTGCAAACCTGATAAGGCAGGACACCTTTTCGCCGATTGAGAAAATCGAAGATATTACTTATGAGGCGGAGGGGGCAAAGGCGTATTACTTCGAGGCGGACGGCAACGGCGTTCTGTACCTCGAAGAATACATTACGGACACGGGGGAATGGCGCATTTTCGGCGAGATTCCGCTGCAATCAAAGCAGATTTTCGTGCCGTATAGGGGCTTTATCAAAAAGCAGGGCGCGTTTGTAAGCGGTCGTATTCGGTTGCGTTTTGCGGGAGAGTATCTGTATTCCGTGAAAAACGTCGCGCTGTATCAGTATCTGTACGGCGGCGAAGTGGCAGACATTCCCGCATACGAGGCTTATACGCGGTATGACGTGAAAAAACTTGTTTCCGACTTCATGGCTCTGTGTAGTCCGCCTATCAGAGAGGAGGAGGAAAACACCCTGCTCAATCAAAATTACGAGCAGGAGGGCGACAGTATCATTCTGCTGCCTTATGACAAGCGCGGAGTGTACAAGGTGCTTTACGAGCACCGACCGACCGCGATTGAAAATACGGGCGCAACGACGGAGGACACGCAGGAGCTCGATCTTGATGATGAGCTCTGCTCGCTTATGCCGATACTTGTTGCTGCGTATGTTTGGATCGAGGACGAGCCCGAGAAGTCCGAATACTACATGAGCCTTTACAGGGAACGTGTACAGGAGATCGTGCTCTCTCACAAAGATACCTCGCCCGTTTTGATTAAAAACGTGAACGGGTGGTAAGCAACATGGCATACAAAACGAGTAAAAACCTATTGACCCGAAAAGGACGTCTATAATCGTTATTACGGCGATTTCCGCGGCGTGGACTTTTCAAGCGATCACACGCAGGTACACGAGCGGCGTCTTGCCTACATGGTCAATATGTTCAAGGACTATCAATCGGGGCAGGGGCAGGCAATCGAGACTATCGCGGGTTTCAGGCGGCGCGTTGTGCTGCCCGAGGCGAGCGAGATTTACGGTATTTTCAATTTTGCGCACAAAGACGCAGAGGGGAATACCGTTACAGACGTGCTCATTCACGCGGGCAACAAGCTGTATCTGTGGGCGAATTACCCGAACACGGTAAACGTCGTTCTTACAGACACAATCGAGGTGCCTGCTCCGACTTCGACAACAAACGGCACCCATACGTTCAAACAGACGCTTTCGGAAAACATCGTCGAGGTCGTCTCCCTCGCCACTATCAGCGGCGACGATCTGACGCCTACGATGAGCTACGATCCCGAAACGCGCGAGCTCACCTATGCAAGCAGCGTGCTTGCCGAGGGCGAGCGTCTTACGATGACGTATAAAGAGGGTGTCATCAAGACGCAGGACGCCCTTTACAGCGATATGAACAATCGCAGAAGTGCGTCCTTTATTTTCAACAACAGACTGTACATCATCGACGGGAAAAATTACCTTTTCTACGACGGTGAGACGGTCAACAAGGTAGTGGATAGTGCGTATATCCCGACGACGTACATCAACATCGTTCCGAGCGGTACAAATGCCGACAACGGCACGGAGTACGAGCAGAGGAATATGTTGCAACCGAAGTTCAGGCATACGTTTATTGCCGACGGGACGACGACGGACTTCTACCTGAACGAAAACCTGCTCGATGAGGTGTCCGAGGTCAAGGTGTACGGCGTCGTAAAATCGGCAGGAACTGACTACACGGCAGACCTTGCAAACGGCGTTATCAAGTTTACGACTGCGCCCGCAAAGCCGCAGGACGTCGTACAGGTCGCGGGAGAGGACGGCGCAGAGAACGTCATGTACCCCGAGTTTTATGCGGGCATAGAGGTAACGGCGAAAAAGACATACACGAGCGTTTCAGGCGTAACGGAGGAGACGGACAACATTGCAGCTCTCATCACGGAGTGTACGCTTGCGGCGATCTACGATAACCGCGTGTTTCTTTCGGGAAACCCGAGTTATCCGAATCACGTTTTTTACTGCGGCAGGAACAGTACAGGCTTTGCCGATCCGTCGTATTTCGGCGTTTTGAACTATATGCAGGACGGCGTGGGAATATCGCCCATTACGGGTATGGTGGTCGTTGCCGACACGCTTATGGTGCTGAAAGGCGACACGCAGCAGGACGGCTTGACCTATTTCCATACGGCGACAGATTCGGGCAACGACATACAGCCGCGCATATACCCCGCGCAACAGGGGTTGAGCGGATCGGGCTGTCTCGGTGCTTGTATCAACTTCTTGGACGATCCCGTGTTCGTTTCCCGCCTCGGCGTCGAGGGCGTCGGTCAGCTCTCTGTTCGCTATGAACGCGCGGTTGAGCACAGATCAAGCCTCATCGACGCAAAGCTCGTCAACATGAACTTGGAGACGGCTGTCTTGGAGGAGTGGAACGGTTACCTGCTTCTGCTCGTGGACGGCAACATCTTCATGGCAGACAGCAGGCAGCGGTACACGCACGACATCGGCGTCCCGCAGTATGAGTGGTATTACATCGAGGGCGTCGGCGTGTACGACGGGCAATATCCCGAGTACACCTATGCAACCTCCATTTTCGAGGAGCTGCAAGGCGCGTCCGTGCATTATTGCACAAAGTGCAAGAAAGGCGCGAAGTATTGCACCTGCGGAAACGACGACAACATCGTTGAGCTGCCCATACGCCTTGCAAATGCCGTTTATTACGCCGATACGAACGAGACGAAAGACCTCACGGGAACGGTCGTAAACGCGCCCGACGACAGCGGGAACGCGACGACGGAAGTATTCGACGAGGGCGTTACCGTTCAGATCGGAGACGAGAACTATACGCTCGGCGTGTACTTCACCGTGCACGAGGTGCATGACTTTTTCACGGGCGATTTGACGGGCTACGAGGCGTATTTGTGCGAGGGTAAAGGCAATCATATCGGCGGCGTATTCCGCAAGGCAACGACCGTCAAGAGTATGTTTGACAACATCTTTTTCGGCACGGAGAACGGCGTCGTCTGTTCGTTCAACTTCGATATGCGGAACAGTCAGGGCGAGATTCCGAGGCAGTATTATACGTTTGACGAGCGGACGATTTACAGCGGGTGCGCAACGAAAATGGACTGCTGCGACATTCCGCACCTCACGAAAAGCACGATAAAAAAATCGACAGTCATCAAGACAAAATCGTTGAGCTCGTCCGCGGCGAAAATCAAGGTCAGGACAAACCGAAAGGCTTACGAACAGATCGCGCGTATCAACAGCAGCCTGTTCTCGTTCGACGACATGGACTTCACGGACTTTACGTTCAATACGACGGAGCAAAGCCTGTTCGCAATCAAGGAAAAAGAGAAAAAGTGGGTTGAAAAGCAGTATTACATCTATTCCGATGAATACATGAAGCCGTTTTCTCTGTACTACGTCTCTTTCCGCTATCGTGTTGTCGGACGGCTCAAAAATTAAAGGAGGCTACATACATGAGTCTGAAAAAACTCTCGAATATAACTCCTGCGGAGCTGAAATCGAAAGGCGTTGTTTCGCTTGCGGATAAACCGAACGCGGCGGCGTCTTATGGCGTCGGCGGCTTGTCTCCGACTGCGCTCAAACTGTGGTTCGATCAGTTGAGCAAGCTGCTCGCCGACAAAATCAACGCCATTCAGGACGCATTGAGCGGGGATCAGGCGGCGGAGTATATCAAGCTCATACTTACGGGACTTGACGACAGCAACGAGTCGGGTGAGTATAGCCTGCAAGACCTCTGCGACGCTTTCAAAGACGGCAAGTTCGCGGAGTATTTGCAGCTTTACGGCTCCGCCGCCGCAGAGAATTTGAGCTCATTGCAGACAATCGTTAATGCCTTTGCGTTGGATATAAGCGAAACAAAAGAAACCGCAGGCGCAGCGAAAGAAGCGGCGGAGACCGCCGAAAACAACAGGATCACCGCAACAGCGGTTGAGTATCAGGAGGGAACGAGCGGGACGTCCGCGCCGACGGGCGCGTGGTCGTCGGCAATTCCTGCCGTGCAAGAGGGACGTTACTTGTGGACGAGGGTTACACTCACTTTTGCAAGCGGCAGTACGGCTGTGTTCTATTCCGTCGGCAAAATCGGTGCGAGGGGCGACGACGTTTACAGTTTTGTCATCAGGGACGGCAATCTGATTCAGGTCAAAGCCTCGGCTGCGGACGATAATGTACAGTACGGCATTGATGAGTTCGGCTATTTGAGCGTAAAAATCAATTTTTAAGGAGGGCACAAAATGCCAAGCACAACTCTTAACTTGGGACGAGTAAAAGGCTCCATGTGGTACACGGGAACGGCGGACAGCAATGTTGACATCGCCTCCGCGCTGACCTCTGCGGGCTATACACCTATCAAGCTCGATATGTACCTGAATACGAGCAACGGCAACGTCTATCAGTATGCGCCCGTGGACGACGGGCTGCAATGGACGCTGAAAGGAAACTTGCGCGGCGCAAAAGGCGAGGGCTTTCAGATCAAAAAGACCTACGCAAGCGTATCTGCAATGAATGCGGGATATGCAACCGACGGGCTTCCTGTCGGCAGCTTTGTCATGATTTCAAGCAACGTCGATGATCCCGACAACGCAAAGCTCTATGTCAAAGGCGAGACCGCCTATACGTTCGTTACGGACTTTTCGGGTGCGCAGGGTATCAAGGGCGACACGGGAGACAAGGGCGATAAAGGCGATACGGGTACTGCCGCAACGGTCTCTGTCGGCACGGTAACAACGGGAGCCGCAGGCTCGCAGGCGTCTGTTACGAATGTGGGCAATGCCAACGCCGCGGTCTTGAACTTCTCTATTCCCAAAGGGGATAAGGGAGACAAGGGCGACACGGGCGATACAGGCGACGCCGCGACAATTCAGGTCGGAAGCGTTACATCGGGTGCGGCGGGAAGTCAGCCGCAGGTAACGAACGGCGGTACAGCGCAAGCGGTCGTTCTCAACTTTGTTATTCCCAAAGGCGACAAAGGAGATAAGGGCGATACGGGAGACAAAGGAGATGACGGCAAAACCCCGTCGTTCTCTGTGAATGCGAACGGCGAGCTCATCGCTACGTTCGAGTAAGGAGGTACAACTATGTCAGAGGTAAATCTTGGGCGCGTGCAGGGTGGCGGGATATTCTATTCCACGGCGAGTTCGGGCACGAGCATTGCAAAATCGACGCTTACACCGACGGGACTTGCGCCGCTTGTCGGAGATTGCGTCGTGTTCCCAAACGGAGACCTGCGCAAAATCACCGCGGTAAGCGGCACGAACGTAACGTGTGGGAGCGTTTCCGCGAACTTCAAGGGCGACAAGGGCGATACGGGCACGACAAGCTCGATTGTCAAAACCGCCGCGGAATGGGAGAGCCAAAACCCCGTTCTCGGCGCGGGTGTGTTCGGGTACGATTCCACAAATAAAATAATCAAAGCGGGTGACGGAACAACGGCGTGGAAAACATTGCCCACGCTGCTTTCGACCGATTTTAGCTTTGAAAAAGCAAGCTGGTCGGATATTGCTGCACTGTCAGAGAGCGGCAGCGCAGATAAATATTTCTCTGTCGGCGACGAAAAGACGATCTCTCTTACGACGGGCGAGCAGGTTACGCTTGTAATTCTCGGCTTCGACCACGACGACCTCACGGGCGGCGGCAAAGCGGGTATGACTATCGGTATGAAAAACCTGCTTGCAACGACCTACCGCATGAATGCGACGGCTACAAACGAGGGTGGTTGGGACGAGAGCGAAATGCGCACCTCCACAATGGCAACTCTGCTCTCGCAGCTTCCGTCCGACTTGCAGGGCGTGATTAAGCAGGTCAATAAGAAAGCGACGGCAGGAGGTGCGAGCACGAGCATTACAACGTCTGCCGACAAACTTTGGTTGCTTGCAGAAGTCGAGGTTGACGGTACGACATCGGCAGGATATGCAGACGAGGGGGAACAGTACGAATATTGGAAAACAGTTAAAGACGGTACAGTCGCTGCCGACAGGATAAAGTATTTATCTAACGGCAGCGGCTCCGCGGACTTCTGGTTGTTGCGCTCGCCTACCGTCAGTAGTAGCAGCACCTTCCGCTGTATCAACTCGACGGGCAGCGTCAACGCCAACATCGCGATCAACACGCGCGGCGTGTCTTTCGGCTTTTGCGTTTAATCTATCATCGCGCATATCCGCGCCCTTGTATGGGCGCGGAAAGAATAACAAGGAGGTAACTCATGACATACGGATTCAAAAACACGCCGATCATGCCGCGGTCAAGCGGGGACGGGCTAATCGCAACTGCGCTTGACGGCGTGGTCTATACCGAAAACAGCCGTCTGCACGTCAAGGGGAACACGGCGCACTACGTCTATAAACCCGACGGCTCGCCCGTGGGGTGGTATGCGCGCAACATCAAAACCTGCGATGACATTTATCTCGGCGTCGGCGCAAGCCCGACGATCGGTTTGGAAAACATCGAGGTGGTAAACACGGCGATGTGGGAAGCAATCGAGCAAAAAGATGAGTCTGAAACTTCGGAACTGAAAGAATAATAAGGCGGAGCTGAACAATGAATGTGTCGATTGCAAAAGCGCGGGTACTTGCCTGCGCCTGCATAGAAAAGCCTGTACCCGTTTTCATCGGGGACGACCGCTTTGGGGTGGAGCTCATCGGCGGCACGGCAATAGAGATTTATAAAAATCTCATCAGAGCCGATGAGTGCAGTCTATCGAACGATGACGAACGGAAAGAGCGGCAACGCTTTCAGCGCGAGGCAATCGTCGGCTGTCGCGTGCTTGCGGGGCTTCTCGATTATTTTTACGATGACGATGACAAAGAGGAACTTTGCCGTTCTGTTTCAGAAGTCCGCCGCCTGTCCGCAGCATGGCTGCGAGGCGAAAAAAGACAAGCAGACCAAAAAGGAGCAGGGAAATGAAAATGGAATACAAGCTACTTAACGGCAACAGCGGTGTGATAATGACGAGAACACCTGAAATCGTTTCAGATACGCTGTATATCACTTTCGCGGGCGCGCCCGACAAAGCGACGGCTATTTTTGAGCGGGACGACGGCGAGAGTGCGTACAAGACGCTGTCTGACGGTCTGTGCGGCATTGAGAGCGATTGGCTGAACGGCTCGACCAAGGTTACGGTCGCCGTGCTCGACGGCTCTACGCGGTCGCAGAGGTGGTTTTGCGAGGGCTTCTGCGCAAAGCGTCTTACAGAATGCGGTGCCGTTCTCATCTATCCCGACGACATGGATATGCAGAAGAAGATCGCAAAGCTGCAAGAGGAGGTTTCCGACCTTACGGCGGCGAAGAACGAACTTTCTGACAAATACTCGGAGCTTGAAACAAAACTCAACAAGCTGCTTGAAGGGTACGACATTGTATAGGAGGTATCAGCAATGATTAAGGCAAAAAGGCAGCTTTTGCGCTGTATAATCTGTATGGCACTTGTGCTCTTTCTTGGCGTTGCAATTTGCTTTATAGGCGCAGGGACATCGGCTGTGGCTCACGCAGAGGAGCTGCCGCAGGACGGCACCGAGATCGTGCAGGAGGAGCAGACGGAGCCCGTCGAGGAGCCTACATTCTTTGGCAGAGTGTGGGAGTGGGTAACGGCGAACGCAGCGGAGATTCTGACTGTTCTCGGCGACATCGCTCTTGTCGCCTGCCTGATCGCGCAGCGGGTGAAGCAAAAAAAGAAGCTCGTCGAGCTCGGCACGAATATTATTACCGTTAAGGACGACGTTGCGAATACGGTGAGCTCGCAGAAAAACGTCGTAAATGTTACGAATGAGCTTATTGAGGGCTACAATAATTTTGAGAAAGCCCTGAATAACTTTGACGCTACCGAGAGCGAGCGATACAAGACCTTGCTCGCAGCGTTCGCGCAGACAAAGGCTATACTCGAAATTCTGACGACGGTGTATGCGAACTCGAAAAATATTCCGCAGGGAGTCAAAGACCTTGTAAACCTGAAATATGCGGACGTTCTGAAACTCGTCGGAGACGAGGACAAGCTCAAAGAAATTGCCGAGCCTGCGGAAACAGCGGAGGAAACGGCAGAGGTGGGCGAAAACAAGGAGGGGTAAGCCATGCAAAGAACAACGAAAGGGAAGATACTCAAAATCTCTGCGCTTGTTCTCGATGTCGGGGCTCCTCTCGCTGCTACAATATCGCAATTCCCCGTGTGGGTGGATAGGAGCGCAGGGGCTACCGTGTCGGGCTTGTTCGTTCTTTTCGCGTTCCTTTCCGCCATTCCATTTTTCAAGCAGATTAAGGCGTATTTTAAGTCCCCGTCCGCGTGGGTGATGTGGTGTATCATCTTTGTTGCACTCATTGCGCTGCGGGCAATCATAGACGAAATGCTCGTGATTTGCGCAATCGGTGCGCTCGCAAACGTCATCGGAGCAGGACTATACAAGCTCGGCGATAAATATGATCCGCCGAAAAACAATGGCGGCGGAAATGGAAATACAGGAGGTAGCCCGTAATGGAGCCTATAAAACAAAATGAGTCTGGGCGCGACAGGGAAGAAAAACCGCGTAACCTCGGAGAGGTTATAGAGCAGACGACAGCAAAGAAAAAGCGAATCGTTCGCGGTGTCATGAATTACTTTGGTACTGCCGTCGGAACGTTCATTATCTTCGTCGCAATCGTTGTTTCCACGACCGATATTACGGTCATGACTGCGTTTGATTGGACGGTACTCGGGCTGTCGTTCTTCGTGTTCATGTTTTGCGCGTATGCGATGTACATAAACGGCTCGGGAAACGGTATTCGGGCAGGAAGAAAGAGCGAAATGTATTTGACGGCGAAAAAACAGTACGATGACTTGAAAAACGAGGTTATCACGAGGAAAATGCAGGGCAGACTTCCTGAATTTTGCCGATATTATATCGAGGAGGAGCTGCGAAATACCCGAAATTCTCTCCTGACGGAGGTCGGTATAGACTTTTCCGTGTATCAGGAGAGATATGTCGGAAAAGACAAGGCAGAGCTTGAACAGCTTACAATCCTTTCAAAATCGCAGGTCGAGGCGATTGTTTCTGCGAATAATATCAAGCCTATTAAACTAACTCCCGAGATGATATTGAAACGCGGCAGAGGCTCTCTGCACAGAAACCCGCTCGGTATCGAGCCGTCAAAGAAACGCGGGATAGGTTATGTGTGGAAGTTCGCTTCCACGTTCGCCGTTGCCGTTTTAATGGTCGGCATAACCTTAAACCCGAAATCTGACCTTACATGGGGGACTTTTGCAGAGTGCATATTAAAGCTGTTTCCGATTGTCCTGAATGGGTTTGCAGGGTATAAAAGCGGCTATGAGAACATTGTCGTCGATACCGTGAATTACATGAACGATCAGTCTGATTTAATGCGGCAGCTTATACATTACGTCGAGGAAAACCCTATGGCAAAACCGCTTGTGGAAGCGACGGAAGTCGCCGATGAAAGAGAGTTTATGGCTCCTAAAATTGCCGTCGGTGAGGGACGATGAGGCAAAGAAAACCGCTCTTTTTGGGGCGGTTTTTCCTTATGCAAACAGTATGCAAAAGCAATGCAAGTGCATAGCAAATGCAAAGCTCGTGCATACGGTTTGCTATGCAAATGCAATGCAAAATTATGCAAATAAAAATAAATTAAATCAAATACAAATAGAAAGAGAAATATAAAAGAAAGAATCATACTGGCTGACAGACTACTATATGCTATGAGGGGGTTATAGGGGGAGAATGTCGGTCAGTCGGTCTGTTTTTATTTTTTTCAAAAAATTTTTTTCTCGGTGTAACCGAGAACATGCCTGTACGCATTGAGGACTTTTGATAAATACTTGAAATCGGCTTAAAAGTGTGCTATAACTGAAAGACACTTTACACGAGAGGAGGAACGAAAGATGAGCAGGGGAGTAAGATTCACCATTCGAGAAAAAGAGCGGGCTCTTAAAATGTGGCTCGGCGACCACGAGGACGTTCTTTGTGTAGCAAGGAAAGTGAAGTGCACGGAGCAGACGCTCTACCGTTGGAAAAAACGGTATGACGGAACGCGGGAGAGCTTGCAGAACAAGTCGAGCCGCCCGCATACGCCGCACCCGAACGCGCACACGAAAGAGGAGGCGGCGTACATACGCAGGCTTTTTGAGGAGCAGCCGAATATCAGCTATGCGGAGGCTCTCGGTGTTCTGCGGCAAAAGTATGCCTACTCACGGACTTACTACGGCTTTTATCGGTATGTCATCAAGAGCGGTATTCGCCCGAAAGAACAGATCGAAAAGTACGAGCCGCAGCCCTATGAGACGCCCGAGATGTTCGGCGTCAAAATGCAAATGGACGTCAAGTATGTTCCGCGGGAGTGTTTCAGGGGTGCGGCAAAAGAGCGATTGGAGGCGGGCAATGCGCGTTTTTATCAGTACACGATGATTGACGAGACGACGCGCGAACGGTTTTTGTACCCTTACCCCGAATTGTCTGCGCGGGCGACGGCGGACTTTGTGAAGCGCGCGATTGTTTACTTCGGGTATCTCCCGCACATCATTCAGACGGACAACGGCGGCGAGTTCACAAACCGCAAAGACTGCAAGAAAGTACACATCTTGGACGAGCTGCTTGGCAAGCTGCGAATTAAACATCAGCTTATCAGGGCATACACGCCGCGTCATAACGGGAAGGTGGAGCGATCCCACCGCACAGACGGAGAGAACTTTTACAGGACAATGACTTTTGAGACCTATGATGAGCTCAAAGAGAAAATGGCAGAATGGAACATCAGATACAACAACCGCCCGCACTCCTCGTTGAGGAACAGAGAGGGGAAACGAGTGTGGTTTACGCCGCTGCAAAAGAGAGCCGACCTTATGGCTGTTCTGAAAGAAGGACAAACGGACGTACCGCGTGTGCGGTTTATCAAGCGGAAAGTTGCGTAAGGCTCTCACGGAGAGCATAAAGCCTCTACACAGGACGGGTAGGGGAGCTTCTTGCTGCCCGTTCGCTCTTGAAACGAGGATATTGCGAAGTCATCTACGAGGTCAGGCTCCCGAGAGGGGCTATTTTCATGCCCAAAACAGCAGTACCAAAAAAATTTTTAGAAATTTTGGAAAAGTTACTAAAAAACGATTGACAAATCACAAAAAATTTTTCCGATCCTATTTACATTACTGGTAATGTATGATATAACTCAAAT
>ERZ1090868.99-NODE-99-length-45814-cov-83.928539_pt1 | contig 45814 bp, 69 predicted proteins | sample MGYA00478475_ERZ1090868 | MGnify/ENA primary metagenome ERZ1090868 (study PRJEB33644, sample SAMEA5815747) | chicken gut metagenome | biome: Chicken; feature: Gastrointestinal Tract; material: Caecum | place: Ireland | collected 2019-01-01 | study: A study of the...
TACGGTAACGCATGGGTCTTCGATAACGCGAAGGTCTGCGGTGACGCGAAGGTCTGCGGTAACGCGTGGGTCTGCGGTAACGCGGAGGTCTGCGGTAACGCGTGGGTCTGCGGTGACGCGAAGGTCTACGGTAACGCGAAGGTCTGCGGTGACGCGTTGGTCTACGATAACGCATGGGTCTTCGATAACGCGTTGGTCTGCGGTAACGCGGAGGTCTTCGATAACGCGAAGGTCTGCGGTAACGCGGAGGTCTTCGATAACGCGAAGGTCTACGGTAACGCGAAGGTCTACGGTAACGCGAAGGTCTGCGGTGACGCGTTGGTCTGCGGTAACGCGTTGGTCTGCGGTGACGCGGATTACACAACTGTCAAGGGGTTCGGAATTGAATTCCGGACAACTACGTTTTTTAAATGTAAAGACGGGGTAACGCGGGTAAAATGCGGGTGCTTTTATGGGGACCTCGGCGAATTCCGCGAGCAGGTGAAAAATACCAGATCGGGCAAGATTGCGGAAGAATACCTGATGATCGCGGATTTGATGGAAAAACACTTCAAGGAGTGATGAAGAAAGGAGAAAAGTCAAGTATGGGAACGATATATGATTTAACAGAAGCGTATGCCACAGTAGAAGAAATGTTATATGACGGTGAGACAGATGAGCAGGTGATTCTGGACACGCTCGAGGCCATTGACGGCGAGATCGAGGATAAGGCGGACAATTATGCCAAGCTCATCAAGAATCTTCATTCCGACGCAGAATCACTGAAAGCAGAAGAAGAGAGGATTTATCAGCGGAGGAAATCCCTTGAGAACCGGGAAAAACTTTTGAAGTCTACTCTTCAGGCAAACCTGGAGTTTATCGGGAAAACAAGATTCAAGACAGCATTGTTTACCTACACGGTGGCCGTAAATGGCGGAAAGGCACCTCTGTCGATCACGGACAATCTGGGAGATATTCCAGGAAAATTCCTGATCCCGCAGCCGCCTAAGGTTGACACAGAAGCGGTAAGGGCTCTTCTGGAGACTAAAGAAGTTGAATGGGCGCGTTTGGAACCAAGAGGGACGAGCTTACGGATACGGTAAAAGGAGGTAAATTATGTTTCTGAACAAGACAAAATTCAAAAAAATGATGAAGGAAGCTTATAACGGTGGAGGTTTGAGAGTGGGGCGGATTTATGATGGCCTGGTGATTTCAAACGGCACATGGATTTCCTGGACCAGGGAAGGGGATATTCCCAACTGGTTGAAAGCTGCCGTCATAGAATTGGCCGGGGAACTTCCGGAGGAAGGAGACATGTTCCAGGTATCATATTCAGATGGGATGCAGTACCAGATCAAGGACAACCCTATTTATGACCTTCCCAGCAGGTTCCGCGAATCTCATTTTTCTTTTACCGACACAAAGGTAACGCAGGAAGGTATCCGTTTTTTCCAGAGCAGTCAGAGTAGACGGATTATCGCGGTAGATGGAAGGTTTGCCTCCTTGATCGATTTAAAGGAACTGCAGGGAGAAAATCCCCCTATGGGACCAGTAAGTGCTACAGAGAAGGGAGATTCCTTGATCTATAAAAATGAAGAATCAGCTTTTTGTTTTATGAGGCTCTCGGTCTCAAATAGCCAGACAATGGAAGTTATGAATGTCCTTGGATCTATTTCTTTTAATGAGGGGGTGAGGTGATGGCGAAAGTTATTTGCATCATGGGTGAGTCTGGATCAGGGAAAACAACATCTATGAGAAATCTAGATCCAACGACTACATACTATATTGACTGTGATAAAAAAGGACTTGCTTGGAAAGGTTGGAAGCAGCAATACAACAAAGAAAATAAAAATTACTATAAGACAGACCGTCCTGATGTAGCTATGACGCTTTTAAAGCAGATTGATAAAAGCAGTACTGCCAAGTATATCAAGACCGTTGTTATTGATACGATTAACGGGATTATGGTAGCTGATGAGATGCGTAGATGTAAAGAAAAAGGATATGACAAATGGCAGGATTTGGCGCAGTCGGTATATGACCTTATTGATTATGCTCTAATCGCGCGTGACGATTTGACGATCATCTTTGTAGCACATACCCAGACTGATCATGATGATGGCGGATATACATTTACGCGGATCAAAACCAATGGGAAGAAGCTGGATAAAATCTGTTTGGAAAGTAAGTTTCCGGTGGTGCTTTTGGCAAAATGCAGGGATGGAGAATATTTATTTGAAACCCATGCCAATATGAGTACAGCAAAATCTCCGATGGGAGCTTTTGAGGACCCAGAGATCCCGAACGATATTACATTAGTTATCAAAAATTTAGAAGAGTTTTAAGGAGGAATAAATATGATCAGCAAGCCAAAAGGATATGATGAAGCACCGGCATATACAGGAGAGTTTTCACAGCTCCCGGCTGGATTGTATGTATGTGAAATACTTGGGGTAAAGCAGGAAGAATATAACGGACACAGCCGTTTTATCATGCAGTTTGACATCGCGGAAGGGGAACACAAGGGATTCTACCAGAAACAGTACAGCATGGAAAAGCAAACAAATCAGAATGCTAAATATAAAGGCGTGCACCGCCAGAACATGGAAGACCAGGGACTCCCGTTCTTCAAGGGCCTTATGACCAGCGTGGAGCGTTCAAATCCTGGTTATCATTTCCCGTGGGGGACACAGGGGAACGAGAATACCCTGAAAGGAAAGAAGTTCGGCGCCGTCATGGGCCGGGAAGAATTCCTTACCTCTGACGGCCAGAAGCGCATGGCAACAAAGGTCGTGCAGATACGGAGTGTGGACGGGCTCAAAGACGCCAGGGTACCGGAAGATAAACTGCTTGACGACAATTCAGTGCAGGAACCGCAGATGACGCCAGCTTCCGATCCCGCGCTGGCAGCGGATGGATTTATGAACATACCGGACGGAATTGACGAAGAGCTTCCGTTTATGTGATATGCGTCTATGTAAGGAAGAATACAGGGAGATCAAGGAAATGGTGGGGATGCGGCAGGCTGCAGGGTTCTATGGATACCATCCGGACAGGAGGGGGAACTGCATCTGCCCTTTCCATCAGGACCGGCACCCCAGCATGAAGATCTATCCGCATGACCGGGGGTACTATTGCTTTTCCTGCGGCAGCGGAGGGGACGTGATCAATTTTGTAGGCCGCCTGTATGGGCTGGACAATGAGCAGGCTGCCAAAAAGTTGATAAATGACTTCTCCCTGCCGATCAAGACAGAAGGGCTGTCCTACAAGGAAAACCGGGAACGATCAAAAAGAATACGGAAGCAGAAGCAGATGAAGGAATTTTATACGTATGCCAAAAACATCCTGTCTGTTTACAGGCAAATGCTCTGCGACGCAATACGGAATCCTGAAGATCCCGATTTTACCGAGGCATGTCAGGAATTATCCATTGTGGAATATCGGCTTTCTTGCCTTGATACGGACCTGGAAGATTATTTTAACGATGAAAAGGCGGTGAGGAAGATTGGAGAGGTCAGAGAACGAATTACTGGATGGCATGAAGGAACTGGCGCCGGCAGAACCATTCCCGGATGAGCTGTTTTATCATATCTTTGAGATCGAGGACATGGTAGATCGGACACAGTACATAGAAGCGATGAAGAACAGGGCCAGACAGATGAAGCGTGCCAATGAGCTCAATAATCTCCTGAAAGCCTTTTTCATGGACTACAGCCAGAGGATGAAGGATAAGGGGAATGTCACCGCCTTTACCGGGCAGCCGATGGAACTGCAGTGCGGATCCTGGAGGGCAAATGACCTGGGCGTCACTATGCAGAAGTGGGATGGATCCGGACAGCCGTCTACTATAAGCGCCTGCACCCACCCTATCATGCCAGTGGCGATCTATAAGAACATCGATACCGGGAAGGAGCGCGTAAAACTGGCGTATTTTAAATACGGGCAGTGGCAGACTGTCACAGTCAGCCGTAAGGTCTGTGCGGATAATTCGTCTATTGTGGAAGTCCTGAGTGATATCGGTGTAGAGGTGACCTCTGAGAACGCGAAGGCACTTGTCCGGTATATCAGTGACTGTATCGGGTACAACCCTGCAAAATTGGAACCAAAGAAATCCATCAACCGGCTGGGATGGGCCGGACGGGAGTTTATGCCATATGCGCAGGATATTGTTTATGATGGAGATATGGCTTTTGACGTGATCTACCGGAATATCGGGGAACATGGAAGCTTTGAGGTGTGGAAAGAGCACTGCAGCACCTTACGAAAAAATAAGATCGTCCGGATGGCTTTTGCCGCCAGCTTTGCCAGTGCGCTGATCGAGCTGGTCCATGCACTTCCTTTTGTATTCCACATCTGGAGCGGGGAGTCCGGGACCTGCAAGACTGTAGCGATCATGGCAGCTATGTCCATCTGGGGAAATCCTAAGATGGGCGGGCTGGTGAAGACCATGAACACAACGAAAGTAAACATCATGCGGACATCCGCGTTCCTGTATTCCCTGCCTTATGCCGGCGATGAGCTCCAGACTATGAAAGACCGCTGGAATTCCAATTTTGACCAGCTGATCTACCAGATCACGGAGGGCATTGACCGCGGCCGTGGAAAAGCCACAGGAGGCGTGGAAGAGACGCGGACATGGAAATGCAGCTATCTTTTTACAGGAGAGGAGCCGATCACGAAACAGAACAGCCGCGCCGGATCCAAGAACCGTGTGATAGAAGTAGAGGCAGAAGAGAAGCTCCTGGAGGATGGAAACCATACGGTAACGGTCCTGACGGAACATTACGGCCATGCCGGAAAAAAGCTTGTAGAGTATCTCCAACAAGCAGACCTGGCAGATCTGCGGGAGGAATACAAGCGGTATTTTGATGCGATGTGTAAGCTGGATACCACGGAAAAACAGGCGATGTCCATGGCGTGTATCCTCCTGGCGGACCGGATCCTCACGGATGTGATCTTTACGAATGAGACCGCTTATACGATAGAGGATGTGAAGATGTACTTGAGAAGCGCCCAGGAAGTGGATGTTGCCGAGCGGTCTTATCAGTCCGTGTTGAACTGGATCGCTAAAAACCCCGTGCGTTTCCAAAACCCAAATGACGATGATTCCCTGAATAAAGGAGAGGTATGGGGACGGATTGATGAGGATAAGGAACATCCGGAGATCCCGCCTGTGGCAGTGATCAATAAGGACGTCCTCTGCGAATTCCTGGAGAAGAGCGGGTATGATTATGCTGCTGTCAGTAAGAAATGGGCGGCGAAGGACCGGGTGGTGAAGAACTCCCAGGGAAGGTACATCCACAACACAAAGGTATATGGGATCAAGGCGAATTATATCAAGCTGAACATGGAGCCTGATACGGATAAAGATGGATTTATCAATGTGAAAAATGAGCAGATCGAGCTGCCTTTTGATTAAAAGTCTAACATTGAAAATTTATGTTAGACCAAATGTTAGACCTAAGAAGCCAGCAAAATAGCGGCTTTTAGATATATGGTCTAACAGTCTAACCGGTCTAACATGGTTTTATATACGTGACGCGAGGGACGTAATTCCAATTTCCCCCCTAAAAAGTGCGTATATGTTGCAAAAATTTCGGTTAGACTGTTAGACCCCTTGATTTTACTAGGGTTTCAGGCCCTGATTTTAGAAAAATAGCGTTAGACAAATCGTAAAAAATGTTAGACCCTGCGATAGGAGGTAGGAAAATGAGCAATAAAAAAGACGGATCAGCCTTTGAAAGGGAATTTGCAGAGAAGCTTTCCGCAAATGGATACTGGGTGCACCTGCTGCGCGACAATCACAATGGCCAGCCATTTGACCTGATCGCTGTAAGGGATGGTGAGGCATTCGCCTTTGACTGTAAGGACTGCACATCAGAAAAGTTCCTGCTGTCAAGGATCGAAGAGAACCAGAAAACAGCAATGGGGCTGTGGATGGAATGCGGGAACAATGAGCCGATGTTTGCGCTCCGGTTCCCGTCTCAGAATATCCGGCTGTTGAAGTATTCAGATGCCATGGATCTTGAGGAGATTGGCATCAAGGCGTTGAGCAGCGGAAACCTTGCCATATATACGTCTCCATTGAGGAAACTGCTATGAGGGTGCTGATCAGCAATGAGATACGGATCCAGGGATCGCCAAAGGCACTTGTGGAAACAGTCAGGAAAGAGCTGACGATGCCAAACCCAGAATACGGCAAAAAGCAGCGTATGGGGCTCTGGACAGGAAATACGGATCCGCAGATATACCTTTACTACGTGGATGGGCTGAGTCTGGTGGTCCCCTGCGGCGCCGGGAAGCTGCTCCGGCCGTATCTGGAAGGGGCAGAGATATCTCAAGACCTGGCAGATAACGGGATTATAGAATATCCGGGAAGCATCCCACTATATGAATACCAACAGGCAGCAGTGGAGGCCATGAAGGAATCCGGGAACGGGATCCTGAAAAGCCCATGCGGGTCCGGAAAGACCCAGATGGGGATCGCGCTGGCGGCAGCGTTGAGAAGGAAAACTTTGTGGGTGACGCATACGAATGACCTTTTAGAGCAGTCATATTCCAGGGCGGTGCAGTATTTTCCAAAAAATATCCTGGGGAAGATCGCAGCTGGGAAGGTGCAGATCGGAAGCCACATCACCTTTGCGACTGTGCAGACTCTTTCCAAGATAGATTTGGAAAAGCACAAATATACATGGGACGTGGTGATCGTAGATGAATGTCACAGAGTGGCAGGTACTCCGTCAAGTGTCAAGATGTTTTACAAGGTGCTGAGTTCCCTTGCTGCAAGGTATAAATATGGCCTGAGCGCTACGGTACATAGGTCTGACGGGCTGATCAAGAGTACATTTGCAGTGATTGGGGATATACGGTATACGGTTCCGGAAGAGGCCGTAGCAGAGAAGACGATGAAAGTGCAGGTGATCCGCAAAGATACCGGTATCAAGATCAGCCGGGAATGTCTGGACACAGATGGAACATTGATATACCAAAAACTGATCCCGTATCTTACGGAGAATTGCAAAAGGAACCAGCAGATCATTCAGGATCTGACCGCCAATGCCGGACATTTTAGCCTGGTCCTCTCTGACAGGCTGGATCACCTGCGGCAGCTCCGGGAGATGCTTCCGGAAGAATTAAAATCTTCCAGCGCCATGATTGATGGAAGCATGACGTCTAAGAAAGCAAAGGCCGAACGTATACAAGCTATAAAGGATATGAGAGATGGAAAAAAGCATTACCTGTTCGCTTCTTTTAGCCTGGCAAAAGAGGGATTGGACATCCCAAGGCTGGACCGCCTGTATATGACCACGCCGAAAAAGGATTACGCAGTTGTCACACAAAGCATCGGGCGCATTGCCCGGACGTTTGAAGGAAAACTGGATGCCATCTGCTACGACTATGTAGATGATATCGGATTTTGTGAAAACCAGTGGAAGCGCCGGAGGAGTAGTTACCGGAAAGCGGGGTGCAGGATCACATGAAGCTTAAAGAAATGGGTGTTTCTGAGTTAAAAAAGGCTGTCTGCACTCTTGAAAATAGAAAACGTAAAAATGAAGAGAATGTTCCGGCAGATCTACTGAATTCAAAATACGCAAAAGCATACGAGAGCCTTTGTGAAGAATTAAAATTTACCAGGGGTGAGCTGGTTGCCAGATATGTCCGAATGACTAGGAAACTTTATGAAACAATGTCGGATGATGCGTATGAACAGATTACGCTTCCTGAGACGCAGGAGCCCCTGTTTTGGGCGTTGTATCTTACTTTCCGAAGCTATTTAAACGGAGACTGGGAGCCATACCTGGATGTCTTGAAGCTATATGAAAAATACAACGACATCCTCCTGGAAGACGATCCCGCCTGGAAGGATCTCGCAGAACAGGCCGAGGCAATGATCCGGGATCCGGGCTGTACAGAGCTGAAAGAAAAACTGATTCTCTACACAGTGGCCGAGCTGGAGAGGATGGCAAAGAAAAGGAGGGGAAGATCATGAACAAGATGCGGGAATATGAGCGCGGCCGGGAAGATGGGCTGTCCCTGGCTCTTCGGATCGCGAAAGAGGGTGGAATAGAAACTCTGGAACGTGAGATCAAATTCCGGGGAATCACAGGGGTTCACACGAGCCTGGCGTCAAAGGATCTTGATAAAGCAGCGGAAAAGATCAAAGAAATCACTCTGGACACCTTCACGGTGATGAGCGTGGCGGTGCTGCATGACGAGTTTGGTTTCGGCGAGAAGCGCTGTCAGCGGTATATGGACGGGATCAATAAAGCTGCGGAATATATCGTGGACGGTCTAGCAACCTGGCCGGATTACATAGCGGCGATCAAGGAAGAAATCGGGCTGGACCTGCGGATCCGGTGGGATGGAAGGGAAGTGACTCCGTAAAATGCGTTTTAATCGAAATTATGCATGCAGATGATAAAAGTATCAAATGAAACAATAGAATTGATTTTAGGCATCAATTTGAGCGTTAGAGAGGGAAATGAGGATGAGACATGATTGAGATCATAGAAACAGAGCCGACACTGATGGAAAAGATCCGTAGCATTTCGGAATATTACAGCTCGGAACATCAGCTTAAAAAAGCCAAGGAAGAGCTGCAGGAGCTTCTGGCTGAGCTGGAAGCGGCACAGATCATCAACGGACGGATCATCCTTCCGGGAAATACCTGGTCTGAAGATGCGGATGCAATGATTATGTGTATCCAGCTTGCTATGCAGCACGGGAAAGAAGAAAAAGTCCTGGAGCAGATGCACTATAAAGCGGATCGCCAGCTCCGAAGGATAGAAGACGAGAAAAAGGAAACAGCGTGGCAACAGGGGATTATGAGCAGGTTTACAGAGGTGGAATAGCCATGGAAGGACAAATGAGCCTGGAAGAGTGGCAGAAGAGCGTTGAGAGCAAAGTAAAATTTAGCTGCGCAGCCTGCATTTGCAAAAAATTTCCTGTACTGGCACTCCTCCAGGTGTCCGTATGGCGAGTGCTGGGATGATCACCGAGCAATCATAGACCCATATGACAAGGCTCATCCTGGTCAGGCACCGCGAACACTCTGGAGCAACTGGAATAAAAAGGGAGAGCAGGCGCACTGGTGCAGAGGTGGAAGTTTTTACCCAATTCGCTACTGTGAGCATTTCGTGAAATACAAAGGGCAGCAGGTCAAGACCTGCCTGAAGTCTAACGTATCAATTTTTCAGGACGGATATATAGACTGTAGCATCATTAATTCCGTAGGATGTGAGAGATGTTACGAAGAATTTGAAAGAAGTCAGGAATGAACAAAACAGAGGAGGATGCAATATGACGTGTAAAGCAGCAAAGAGAACAGATCAATATCACGGCTGGGAATGTGAGATCACAGGAGGAGCATGTTTATTATTTTACCCGGACAGTAAAGTCTGCGCAGAAAAATACGGAGAAGGCCCGGATGCGGCAGCAGGTGACGATGAAACAGTCCATGAGTGTTGTAATTGCCCGTGGATGAAAGAAATAGAAAACAGCGACGGAGAAGACGTTACTTTGTGTGTATGCAAAGAAAGCCCTGCTTATTTAAGCGAGACAGGAATATGCGGAGAGTGTACTTACTGAAAGGAGACGAAAATGGGAGAAAACATGAATTATCCAGAAAACCCGGTGGATTTTATCAATCAGTATTCTTTTATCGATAAACATGAAATTTACACAAATGGAGCAGAAGTGATTCCAGTATTCCGTGTGGGACAAATGCTAGAGCATTATATGTCAGACCTCACCCCGCAGCAGATCAAGGATATGCAGTTCTGCCTTCGGGAGAAATCCCGTGAATGTGCGGAGTTACGGAGAGAATTGCAGGAGCTGAAAGAAAGAGATACAGCGAAAACGCCAGTAGAGTTTGACGAACACTGGTATAAATGCCCGAGGTGCGGAAAGTACGCAGGAGGATTAAAAGGAAACTTTTGTCATGTGTGCGGACAGAGGCTGAAATGGGAGGACTGACATGCAGGAATTAGAGAAGATTCTGAGAGAGATAGAAGCTGAATTTGATAGGCGTATCGATATACAACTAAAAATCATGGCTGGACTAGGTGATGATGTATACCGATACGGTTATGGAAAGAGCCTTGAAGCCTACCAACAGGGAAAATTATTTGTGGAAGACATCATCCGCAAGCACATGAATGACGGCTGGATCCCGGTGGAGGAAGCATTGCCGGAATATGGCAAGAAAGTTCTCGCATATGGTAAAAGCGGGGAAATTGATATTGCGAGCCTATATAGTCGAGATAAGCATATGTGGTTAGTCGGAAGTATGTGCTCCGTAGCGTTTGACATTGTCGCATGGCAGCCACTTCCAGAGCCATACCACCCGGAAAGGAGCGATAACCATGACGGAGAATGAAGTTTTAATTAAAACACCAGAAGAAGCAATCGAAACAATAAAATCCAATATGCCTACAAGTGGGTATCAGATGTTGAGGGAGTCACTTGATATGGCAATCATCGCTCTCAAAGAAATCCAGCAGTACCGAGAGATCGGAACAGTGAAAGAGTGCCGGGAAGCGGTGGAGAAGCAGAAGCCGAAGAAACCAAAATTAAAGTACAAGCCTCGATTTTTAGGGAAAACTATGTACACCTGTCCTAACTGCGGAAATTGCTGCTTGGAAGAGTTTGCAAATGAACGCCAGCGAAATAACTATTGTTGGGATTGCGGTCAAAAATTGGATTGGAATGAGAATTTGGAGGGAATGAAAGATGAGTGAGAAGAGATGCCCTGTCGGTGGCGTAGACAGAAGTGGAAAGATCGATAAAATATCTTTACAGAATGCCGTAGAAACACCATTTTGGATGATGGTATGGGCGGCAGAACCAGAAAGACTTATTGATGTCAGAATGTCTTATAGCGACTTAAAAATCATATGTGATTTGATTGATAGTGAGAGGAAGAAAAGGGCAGGTGAACAGAATGAGTATAAGAGAGACATATCTTAAAGACTACGGTCTTAATGAAACAGATGCAAATAAAATATTATCTTACTGCAGGTCCGCTACCGGGTACGATCAGCAGCTTATCTTGCAGGCAGCCCAAGAGGTATACCCGGAGATAGCCCCGTATCTCTTCCTGAATCTGACAACCGGTCTTGGATATGACCGCATGGGAAACATACCAATGCAGCGGAAAGATTTTCAGGGATACCGGCGGAAGACGATAGAGGTATACGATAGGTACATGATTTGCAACGGAAAACCATTGACTTGCAAACCTAAATACAACATTGAAAAACTCAAAAAATTCAGAGAAGAACAAATTAAAAAGCTGGAAGCAGAAATAGAGAAATTAAAGGAAATGGATTTTGAGAGCAATAGAGACGTATAACAGGTATATGATACTGAATGGGAAACAGATTGTGTGAGGTGAAGCATGGAAAAAACAAAAATAGATTGGTGTGATAGCACATGGAATCCGGTAACAGGGTGCCTGCATGGGTGCGAATACTGTTATGCCAGAAGAATTGCAAATAAGTTCGGAACAAAAGACCAGTGCCACAGTTTTTACGGTGGTCATCCGGTAGGAAATATTCATGAATTAGAGGAACCGGCAGTAGTTACCGAAACTGGGAAGAAAACGCCATACCCATTTGATTTTGAGCCTACATTCCATAGATACCGTCTTGATGAATATCAGAACAAGAAAGGAAGAAACATCTTTGTGTGTAGCATGGCTGATTTATTCGGCAGATGGGTACCGGATGAATGGATTCAAGAAGTATTTAAGGCTTGCGATAATGCGCCGCAGCATAATTATCTGTTTCTTACCAAAAATCCGAAACGGTATAAAAAAGTTCTTGACAGGTACATGCCACCGAATATGTGGTTTGGATGGTCGCAGACCGGTCCGATGGGGCATGAGTGCGATTTCACAACACATCATTCAGTCAAAACGTTTATTAGCATTGAGCCATTATTAAGACCATTCAAAGAATTCCATATCAAAGGCGTGGAATGGGTAATTATCGGAGCAGAAACAGGACGCAGAGAGAATAAAGTCGTACCAGAAAGAAAATGGATTGAGGATATTGTGAATGAGTGCAGGAAAGCTGATATACCGATATTTATGAAATCAAGTCTTTTAGATATTTGGGGAGAACCGTTAATGCAAGAGTTCCCAGATGAACTGAAAATTGAATAAAAATATGGGTACAACGACACCACCCCACATGCGGTAAAATATAATCAAGAATACCGTGTGCGGGGTGAGTTTGCGTGAATCTGAATACCATAATACGAAAACTGCAAAGAGCAATCCTTCAGAAAGGACTTGTTATTAAGATAGGCTCCACACAATTTTACAGCGTAGAACAGAATCGCATGATAACCATACATATCCTCAGCACCCGGATAACCTACCAGAACACGCACGGGGAATGGAAAGAGAAAGATTATGAGATACTGCGGAGTGCTTCGCAGATAGAGATTGTGAACTGTTTAAATGATATATGGCAGGCGGTGAGAGAATGAACATATTTGTAATTATTTATTTATGCATTGTCATATCTGCATTTTTGCTAACGATTAAGGACTTTGATTGTTTTGCGTGTACTCCAAAAGAAATTTACGAGTGTAACAATATTAACATGTTTGGAGCTGTTTTGATATTTGTGGTAGCCTTTTTGCTTAATCCAATATTATTTATATTGAAATTTCTGTGGTGGATTTTCCATGTCGGAAGGGACGGTGGGTAAATGAAGCTCACACCGAAGCAGAAAGCCTTTGCGGATGAATATCTGATATGCGGTAATGCCACTGAGGCGGCAAGGAAAGCGGGATACAATCCGAAGAGTGCAAGGCAGATCGCAACCGAAAACCTTGCAAAGCCGTCCATTTCCGCCTATATAGCCGAGCGCCAGAAGAAGATTGAGGATTCCCGCATCGCTACGATAAACGAAGTGATGCAGTATCTAACTTCCGTCATGCGTGGAGAGATCAAAGATCAGTTCGATCTGGAAGCACCTCTTGCAGAGAGGACAAAGGCAGCACAGGAGATCCTTAAGCGCAACAACGAAAAGAGAAAGTTGGAAGTGGAACTTCTAAAGCTGGAATCTCAGATGAAAGATACAGTATCGGAGGAAGAGTCAGAAGATAACTTCATGGATGCTATGAATGCGGCTGCCGGAGAGGTGTGGGAAGATGGAACAGACGATAGAACAAAGGATTAGTGACATCCGCGCCGGCATACGGAAGCGGAAGGAATCTCTGGGGCATAGAGCGAAGAAGCAGGCGTTCCAATTCAAGCCGTTCTCCCGAAAGCAGAAGAAGGTTCTTACATGGTGGTGTCCTGATAGCCCTGTAAAGGATGCAGACGGTATTATCGCGGATGGCGCTATCCGCTCCGGCAAGACACTGAGCATGTCGCTCTCATACGTTCTGTGGGCGATGAACAGTTTTAATCAGCAGAACTTCGGAATGGCGGGAAAGACAATTGGATCATTCCGAAGAAACGTTCTGTTCTGGCTGAAATTGATGCTTGCAAGCCGTGGATGCAAGGTGGTGGATCACCGATCCGATAATCTTCTCGTTATCAGCAAGGGGGATATAGTCAATTACTTTTACATATTTGGCGGTAAGGACGAGCGATCACAGGATCTGATTCAGGGTATCACACTTGCCGGAATGTTCTTCGATGAAGTGGCACTGATGCCGGAATCATTTGTTAATCAGGCAACGGGTCGATGCTCTGTAGAGGGATCAAAGTTCTGGTTCAACTGCAATCCTGATTCCCCGCAGCACTGGTTCAAAACAAAATGGATTGACCAATGCGAAAAGAAGAATCTCCTGTATCTCCATTTCACGATGAACGATAATCTGAGTCTGTCGGAGAAGATCAAGAACAGATACCGCGGAATGTATGTGGGAGTGTTCTTCAAGCGGTATATTCTCGGACTGTGGTGCGTGGCTGAGGGGCTTGTGTATTCCATGTTCGATCCGGAAAAGCATGTTACATCAGAGTGTATGACTGGAGCGAAAGAATATATCGTTTCCGTGGACTACGGAACTGTAAACCCATTTTCCTGTGGGCTGTGGTCCTTTGATGGAAAGAATAGTATCCGGGAACAGGAAGTGTATTACAACAGCCGTGAGGTAGGACGCCGGGTGGATGATGAAGAGTATTACCATATGATGGATGAGATGATCGGGAACCACAAGGTGTCATATATCATCGTGGACCCGTCAGCAGCCTCATTCATCGAGGTTATCAAGAAACACGGAAAATATATCGTCAAGGGCGCAAATAATGATGTGCTGGACGGAATACGAGTTGTGACGACATTTCTCAACAAGGAAATGATTAAGATACACGAAAACTGTAAGGATTGTATAAGCGAGTTCGGGCTGTACTGTTGGGATGAAGAGAGTGCAGAGGATGCAGTGATAAAAGAGAATGATCATGCTATGGATGATGTGAGGTATTATTGTTATACGTTCCTGCGGCAGAGGTTGAGATGGAAATATTAAGGCAGTTGAATAGGTGGATTGTATAGGAGGAAAGCTATGTACATGGCATTAACCGAAAATCAAGCGAAAGAGATACGAAAGCTTGGGATATCCGTGATAGAGTGGAAAAACTGTGTAAGAAAAAGTGTGAATGTGGTTGTGTATATTATCAATAAAGCTGCTGAAAAAGCAGCGAAGGCATGGAAGATAATCACAGATGTTATAGATGATTTCATTGATAAGGTGGCTCTTGTCATTGAGGAAATCAAAGAAAAATTTCACTATCCGGTGTCGCGCCGGTACAAGTTCGTGAAGATACTCGGCATTATGGGATATGACAAGCAGCGTGTATGGACGCAGACACGGCACACATGGCTTGCAAGGAGTAATTGTTAGGAGGATATATGCAAGAGTTTAAAGTATATAAGATTTTAGGCAAAAGCGTAATAAAAAATAATGAGGTAGGCGGACAGCCTTTTATAGCAGTGACAGAAGGCGGATATTGTGTATCCCAAACCGGAGTTGTAAATCAGGATTACATTGACACATTTCAGCAAAAGAATTTAGAAGATGCAGTAGATTCCTGGAACCGAAAAGCTGCGAAAGATTCTGGAATGTATACAACTATTTTAAAAGTTGGGGCAAACGGAAAGGAAGAAGTATATATTCACGATTGCGAAAACATTTCTGATTCTGGATATATCATAAAACTCTGCTGCATTGGGATATTCTATTCATACAATGGCGGAGAAGATTGGGTTCAGTTAGGGTGATGTAAATGGGGCTGATAACATGGATAAAGGCGGTGTGGAATAAATTGTTCAGGAAAGAAATAGAGGAGCGCTTTCAGGCAGATATACAGCTTTCGGACGCTATGGAGAGAGCAATCAATAAGTTTTACAGCATCACCGCCGGGAGACCGCCGTGGGATGACCCGGACGATGATATAGAAAGTATCAACTTCGCTGGGTACATTGACGATGTTACCGCCGGACTTGTGACGCTAGACTTAGGGATTGATATTTCCGGCAGCGAGAGGGCGGATTATTTGCAACAGCAGGCTGACTATGTCCTGAAAGTTATCCATGATAAAGTATCCGAGGCTGTGGGTAACTGTGGAATCATGTTCAAGCCGAACGGGCAGAATGTGGATTATATCGAACCGGGAAACTTTGCACCGACTGAGACGGACAGCAACGGGAATATCCTGGGCTGCGTATTCCAAACGCAAATACAGCGTGGAGATTATACATATACAAGGCTGGAATGGCACAGGTTTGAGGATGTGACGTCAGAAGACGATACGCCGTCAAAAGTATATCGTATTACCAACTACGCATATAAAAAGCGCACAGGAAAATATGGTAATACTGTTTCTACTTCTCCTGGAGACCAGATCGCATTGACAGAGGTTAAGGAATGGGCGGACATTCAGCCGGATATTGCCATAGAAAACGTAGAGATGCCGCTGTTTGCATACTTCAAGAATCCTGCGCCGAACCGGATTGACCGGACAAGCCCACTTGGAGTGCCAGTGTGGCACAATGCGCTGAAAGAGTTGAAAGACCTGGATATCGCATGGAGCAGAAAAGGATCTGAAATAGAAGACAGTAAACACATGACATTTGTTTCACAGTCCGCCATTCAGTATGCAGATCAGCATGGGTTGAAATTACCTCGATTCATTCGTGGTCTGGAAATGGGTGTGGATGGAGATAACACGATTCAAGAGCATGTATCCACACTGCTTACAGATCAGCGTATCGCAGACATTAACTCTATTCTGTCTCTAATTTCTACAAAATGCGGATTCTCCCAGGGATTCTTCCAGTTGGATGAAAAAACCGGGATGATGACGGCAACACAGGTGGAAGCGGACGATCAGGAGACGATAAGGACGATCAAAAACATCCGTGATGCACTGCAAGACGCAATCACTCAGCTTTTGTATGGGTGCAATGTCATGGCTGATCTTTATTCTGACACTGCGCCGGAACTGTGGGAAACATTGAAAGAGTCCATGAGCTTTTCTTTCGGTGACATTACATACAATTACCAGGAAGACATGGCGAACTGGTGGAAATACCGAATTCAGGGAGATGTACCTCCGTGGATGTATTACGTTAAGTTTGAGAAAATGAGTACTGAAGAAGCCAAAGCCATGATTGAAGAATCAAAGGCGGAACAGCAGGAACAGGAAACGCTTTTTAACAGATTTGGGGAGGAATAGAGATGGCAAATATACCAGACCCGATTACAAGAACAGAACAGTATTATGCATATATGGCGGGTAAATCCACTTATCTGCCAGAACCAATAACGAGAGAAGAAAAGTATCTCTATTATTTATGCATTAATGGAAGTGGCGGTGGCGGCACTCCCGGCCCAGCAGGAGTAGGAATACAGAAAATCGAGAAAACCGGAACGGATGGCCTTGTTGATACATACACTATTACTTATACCAACGGGCAGACTACAACTTATACCGTCACTAATGGGGCTGACGGCCCGAAGGGAGACAAAGGTGATAAAGGTGACCCGGGAGAAAAAGGGGCAAAGGGTGAGCGGGGAGAAAAGGGTGAAAGCGGAATTACTACACAGGTAGACCACGGAACAGCAGACACGACCTTTGAGCTCCCACCGAACCAGTACCACACATGGGGCGAGGTGGCAAGCCTAACCATCACGCTCGGAACAGGAACATCCGGTCAGGCTAACGGTTATTGGTTCAGCTTCGACAGTGGCGATACCGCAACGACATTATCCCTGCCAGAAACAATCATAACAGATATTGTGGTAGAGCCGAACATGCATTACGAATGTTCCATTGTTGGTAGCTACATGACGTTCGAGGAATGGGAGGCAGGCGTATGAATACCTTAGATGCAAGGAGAAGGCTGTTAGGCAGGAATGTGTATAAAAAGACAGTAGAGGGCAATCCAGCCATTGCGCAGGGCAGCTTGGCGCGGATGTATCCGGGAATCACTATGCAGGGATGGACAGAGCAGCCGAGTACGACTGGGGCACAATTGTTTGACATTGATGAATTTTTGGAGTTGCCATTGGAACCGTTCGCAAGCTACGGAAATGCAAGAGTATTAGCGCTTACTCTGAAACCAAATACAAGTTATACATTATCATCAAATAATATAGGAGCAATTAGTGGAGATGTAAATAAAAATATAAGTTTATATTTTACAACGATAGACGATATGGGTATTGCCGCCCAATCTTGCGCTGTATTTGATGGAAAACCTGTGACAAAAACAAGTGATGAAGAAGGGAAATTAAAAATTGTACTGATAGACCGAGAAAACGCAGACCCGATTGTGAATAAAGAAAAATGGGTAATGCTCAATGAAGGAGATACTGCTCTCCCATACGAGTTATACACCGGCGACGCACCTTCCCCATCACCTGAGTATCCTCAGCCTATCACAAGCGCAGGTAAGTACAATGAGGAAACGCAGAAGTATGAAGTGGAAGTGAAGCTTACTGGAAAGAATTTGATTGACAAAGAGGATTTATACAGCTATGAAAAACTAATTAAAGATTTTAGCGGTCAAGGTTTTTGGATATATCCAATAGATATTCCAGACGGTACCTATACTTTCAGTGCTGAAAATTCTCCATATACTTCTGGAGGATATCTGGCTATAGGAACTTATACACAAGATAGTGTTAGTGCTAGAGCATATATTGCACATCCGTCTGTAGCAACTAAAAAAGTCACAGTTGAATTATCTGGAAATAAATGCATATTCCTAAGTGCAGGAAATCAGGTAAATGATAATGTTAAAAACGCAATAGGTTGGATTCAGTTAGAACATGGATCAATAGCAAAAGCATACGAACCCTACCGCACCCCGCAGACCGTCACCCTCACCGCAGACCGCCCGCTGACCAAGTGGGACAGGCTGGAGAAGCGCAATGGCCAGTGGGGATGGGTGTATAAAGGTATGGAAATAACGGCAGATGGGAGTGAGGACTGGAGAGTGGATGGTGTATGGATATACCTGTTTAATTCTAGACTGTTTGAAAATAGTCAAGCAAACAATTATGACACTATTTATTGTGACAAACTTAGAAAAAGTCTTGATAGTGGGGAAGAAAACATATTCAAGATATCCGGGGGTGGATATTTTGAAGTTACGAATATCGATGTTGGAGGCGAATTTACCCCGGATAATTTAAAAATTTGGCTCTCTCAAAACCCTCTCACTGTCTGGTATGAAACCACAGAAGAAACCTTCGTCCCGCTTTCTGCTGAAGAGCAGGAGCAGATGAACGCCCTGTACACATTCCGTCCCACAACGGTATTATCCAATGATGCGGGGTGCGAGATGAGTTTGACCTACAAAACTAAGAAATCATTGGAGGTGACTACATAATGCTTGGAAAAATCATAGACGGAGTACTGACCTACCCGCCAAACCGAATTATCCTGAACGGGATGCAGATATTCAGCCCCACAGAGGAACAGCTCATGCAGGCCGGATGGAAGACCGTCACGGAAACACCTATGCCAGAGAAACCGGCACCCGAAGGACAGCACTATGAAGCACAGTACATGGATACCGGAGATACCATCACGCAGAGCTGGGTGCTGGTTGATGATGAGCCAGGTGACCCGTCCGGGAAAACCATTGAGCAGAGGGTGACGGCGCTAGAACAAAATGTGACGGGTATCAGCACTGCAATCGAAAGGGGGCTGACGACATGATAAGTGAAGCATTAGAAAGTGTAATTCGATACGCAAGAACAAAGCTCATGGCTGAAATTTCAGAAATGGATGATAAGACAGAAGCAATCGCCTGCAAAGGATTGTTTCTGGTGTATGAACAAAATCATTCATACTCGGTCGGTGACGTAAGACTTCATCCCACGACCGGAAATCCGAAAGAATGCATGACTGCCTATGACGGCACTGTGCAGCAGGACTGGACGATTGACACGCCAACGCTCTGGAAGCCCTGGCACTCCCGGAAAAAGGAATACGCTCTGCCGTGGGAAGCGCCGACCGGGGCACATGATATCTATAAATCCGGGGAATACATGATTTGGACGGACGGGAATACATATAAGTGCGTGCAGGATACCAATTTTAGCCCGGCGGAGTATGCGCAGGCGTGGGAAAGTGTGTAACATGGGGACAATATGCTCCAAAATTTAACATATTATATAAGGAGAATGAATATGGAAAATATCGTGAATTATGTAAAACCGGAACTGATTGTTGTAGCGGTTGTGCTGTATTTTATTGGAATGGGTCTGAAACAGGCGCAGGCCGTAAAGGATAAGTATATTCCGCTGATTCTTGGTGTGGCTGGTATTGTACTATGTGCAATCTGGGTATTGGCAACCAGTTCTTTGTCAACTCCACAGGATGGCGCAATGGCAGTATTTACGGCAATCGTACAGGGTATTCTTGTTGCCGGACTGAGTACATATGTAAATCAGATAATTAAGCAGGTGCAGAAAACGGAGGAATAATTTATGTGTGATAAAAGACCAATGGAATTAAGCGATACCGTTGAAATGATGAACAGCGAAGATTATAAAGAACGTTTCAGAGCGGAATACTGTCAGACGGTGATCCGCTATGGAAAACTGAAAAACATGCTGGACAGATGGGATGATGGTAATCTGAAATTTACTCCAACATGCCCGAGAAGCACATACAATATGCAGATCAGGGCAATGACCGACTACATTGCGGTACTTGAAGCGAGAGCGGTAATGGAAGGTATTGATCTGGAGGACTAACGATGGTTAAAAGAAACATTGTCGAAATCGAATTGAACGAAGCCGAAATAGAAGAAGCTGTAAAAGCATATGTCGAAAGTCACAATAGAGGAACATCTGTGAAAAACGTCGAAATGCTGTATGATGCAGTGATGAGAATCTCCGATGTTGGATTGTTACATGAACAAAAAATCTCTGGTTGTAAAGTAATTTGTGCAGAGGGTGAGTGAAATGCTTACCCCGGATTATCTGTACAGAATCACAGAAGGGGCTGAGGATATTGCTTCTCAGCTCCATGCGAACATATTACAGAAGATCATTGAAAGAATGATGATCCGCATTGGACGGGGCGAAGATTACCTTCTGACAGCCACAGATAAATGGCAAATAGAAGTGTTACAGGAAGCCGGGTATCTGCTGGAAGATATCCAGAAGGAGCTTTCCGACAAGACCAAGAAGCAGGTTAAAGAGATTCAGGAGGCTATGGAGGACGCCGGAGTACAGGCGTTGCAGTGGGACGATAAAATCTATCAGGCTGCCGGGCTTTCTCCTGTTCCTCTCCTGCAATCTCCGGCGCTTATGCGGATAATGCAACGGAATTATGAGGCTACCGCAGGAGAGTGGCGGAACTTTACCAGGACTACCGCAAACGAGGCACAGCGGCTTTTTATTAACCAGATGGATAATGCTTATAACATGGTTGTTTCCGGGGCTGTATCGTATACAGAAGCAGTCAGGGACGTTATCAATGATGTGTCAGAGGTTGGAATGAAAGTCAACTATCCTTCCGGTTATAAGCTGTCCATTGAATCCGCAACAATGATGATTGTCCGTACTGGCATATCTCAGGCGGCGGCAGAGGTGGGGCTGGCGAGAATGATAGAACACGGTGTTGGGTATGCGCTCACATCAAGCCATATGGGCGCAAGGCCGACACATCAGCCATGGCAAGGAAAAGTGTTTTCTATCGACTGGGATACCATGAAACAATTAAAACCGGAGCTGTTTACAGGAAATGAAGAACTCCCACAGCCAGATAAGAAATATCCTGATTTTGTTGAATCTACCAGGTTCGGCTATGTTGACGGGCTGTGCGGGGCAAACTGTAGGCACTCATTTTCGGCGTTTTATCCGGGAATATCAACAAACCCGTTTGAGCAGTACGACAGCGAAGAAAACCGGAAAGCCTATGAAACACAGCAACGGCAGCGGACGCTTGAGCGGCGTATCCGGGATAGCAAGAGGAAAGTGCAGAACTTGCAGACCGCCGTGGATAACTGCAAAGATGAAAAACTAAAATTTGAGCTTCAGCAGAAACTTGACAGGAAGTCTTACACGCTGAGCAAGCAGAATAAAGCGTATAAGCAGTATTGCAAGGACAACAACCTGAAAGAATATGCTGAACGTTTGAAAGTGGCGAAATGGGATAGACAGCAGGCGGCGAAAGCAGCAGGAGCGTCCAAGAGATATTCCATTTCAAAAGGAGGCACGGCATGAAAGAAACCGAAAAGCAGACCCGTATATTAAAAGAGCAGATGAAAAAGCTCACAAGTGATATAGCCAAATCAATGTCAGACACTTTAAAATCAATAAATGAATCATGGGGAAGTCCTTATCCAGAAGAAGTACACAAAGAATCTTGTTATTTTTATAATTCAGTTAAGGACATGAGCGCTAATATACCGACATGTGATTATTATGGGAAATTAGGATATTGTCCATGTGGCGAGTGCATGAAGTTTATTGATAAATCGGAAGCTTTTTACATTTTAAAGAAAATAGCGGATAAAAGGTAGGTCAGGACACAAGGGCAAGAATATCTAAAGTCGGTATCAGAACGCAAAGGGAGAATGATTATGAAAGGACTGTATAGTTTTTGGGTGTGGTTAAAAGAAATATTTGGTTTTGGAAATCTTGGGACTATTCATATGATTAATGTGGAATGGGAAAAGAAGGAAGAAAATAATGAGTAGATGGAAACTATACAATCCAAACCCACGGGGAAGTAATGTCGGAGACTGCACTGTCCGGGCAATCAGCAAAGCTATGGGTCAGGACTGGGAAACAACCTATGCAGGGCTGTCTATGATGGGGTTCTGCCTGTCTGATATGCCCTCTGCAAATTATGTTTGGGGCGCATACCTCCGGCGAAATGGTTTCCGGCGGCATCTGGTAGACGACCACGGGCAGGATATTTACACCGTCCGGGATTTCTGCGAGGATAACCCGAAAGGCACATACATACTGGCGATTGACGGTCATGTGGTATGCGTGCAGGACGGATATTACTGGGATTCGTGGGATTCAGGGAACGAGATACCAATATATTACTGGGAGAGATGATATGGGAAGTTTGTCAAGATTGTCTAAAAAGTGCAGAGAGTGTCCATTTAAAGATAAGTGCAACAAGAAAAGAATGGAAGCGGAAGCATACTTACCAAAACCTATGGCGGCCTCTGCTGTTATGCCGTCAGTATCGGAAATGGCTGCTCCTATGGCTGTAAAACATGATTACAGAAACGTAAAGGTGTCAGAGGGAATGACGGTCACGATAGATTTGGAAGAATTAAAAGAACAGATGAAACAAGAATTTTACAAGTCTGTTGGTTTAGGCCTTGATTTTGGAGCATAGGAGGCGCACATGGACGTAATGGAGACGATACAAACAATTCTTGCCGTGTGTGGCGGTATCTCTGTTGTAGGTGGTGCGGCTGCGGTTATTAAAAAATGGATTGCCCCGGCGATAAAGCTGAATGACCGGGTGAAGGTGCTGGAAGAACACGACAAGAATGATTTTCAGGCTATTCAGGATATTAAGGAGCGTGACGGGTTAATAATGGAAGCGCTGATAAATATGCTTAACAGCCAGATTTCCGGGAACAACATTGAGCAGTTAAAAAAAACGAGGGACAAGCTTATCTCTTACCTGTCGAAGCAGCAATAAGGAGAATGCTTTTGAAAGTGTATGATTTTACCGTGCCGGAATTGAATTATTTTCGTACATATTGCAATTTCACAGAGGACGAGCGTACACTTTTTGAGTACCGGAGTAAGAATATACCGCTTGAGCAGTGTGCGGAGCTGATGAATGTCAGCGTGTTTACGGTGAAGCGGTTGAGTAGAAAGGTAAATAGTAAGATTATAAGGGTGTGTTAATTGACAAATATTTTTAATCATGCTTAAATAAAGTTAAAGGAGAGATTTTATGATTTTATTTATAGGCAAAAGACGGTTTTTAAATTATTTGTATAGTGAACGCGCTAGAATTGACAAGGAATATTTAAAAGAATTAGATAAAATAGAAAAATTAGATTTTGATTTAGATACAAAGATGAAAATGAAAAGAGAGGCTTTCTGTGAAACACAAGGAAAAAACGATGCAATTAATGATATGATAAATAAACTGATGTAAACTTTCGTGATACTTTTCAAGGACTTTGACGACCTGTCAGAGTTCTTTTTTTATGTCTAAAATTAAGTCAAGAATAAACAAGGTTTAGTCAAGAATTTAGTCAAGACCGGAGGGATAACATGGCATTACCGCTTTATGGGTATAACCCGTATCAATTCGGGCAGGTGAACCCGTTGCAGCCGCAAATGGACAGGTTAGCGAATATGCAGGCGCAGTACCAGCAACGGGCGGAACAGTAGGGCCGATCTCCCTGGCTGTAGCTCTGAATGGGGAACCACTGACAGGCTCTATCATGCGGGCTACTCCGGCAGCGGTATCTGAGTATTTTAATGTAGCAACACAGCACTATATAGATGTACCGTGTGGCTGCTGTGTGACTATTACCGTACAGAATACCGGCGCTTCCGCCGTAGACGTTGACAATCCGAACCTGACAGCAGTTAGGGTATGCGGTTGAGAAAGGAGAACAGGCTATGAGTTATAAGTTAATGCAGAATATCAAGGATGAGCTTGATAAGATTGCGGATAAGGGCCTGAACACAGGAAACCTTGAAACCGCATACAAACTGATTGATATGTTGAAGGACATGGAGAATGTCGAATACTGGAAGTGCAAAGAAGGGTATTATGACGCTGTACTTGCAGAAATGGAAGGTGGGTACAGTCAGGCAAGGAACCGTGACAGCATGGGTAGATATTCCCGTGATGGCATGATGCCAAACTATGACAGTGATAATTCCTACCGTGGTACCCGTGGAAAGCATTATGTAAGAGGACATTACAGCCGTGCAAATGGAATGGGAGACACCTACGACAATTACATGGACAAGAAAAACTCTTACCGATCTGGAAAAGACATGGACTGTAAACAGCGTATGCTGGCGGCCCTTGAAGAACACATGGATGCTCTAACAGGAGAACTGGAAGAGATGAGCCGGGACGCAGACTGCCGGGAAGAAAAAGAGACTCTTGGTAGATATATCCGAAAATTACAGGATATTGTATAAGAAAAAGGCGGTGGCTTCTGCTATCGCCTTAAAATATGGGTACAATGGAAAGTCTAAGATTTGATATAATGTGTATAAAGGAGGCGGAACATGAAAACAGAATGGATTTATTGCCCTATCTGCAATAGCAAAACCAGAGTTAAAATTAAAGAAACGACTGAGGCGAGAAACCTTCCGGTGTTCTGCCCGAAATGTAAAAATACATTCAATGCCGACATAAAGCCGGGGTTTGATGTGAAAACTAAACATTGTACTGATATATAGAGGAAATATGAAAACATATACTGATTTAATGGAAGCATATGGAGAGTTTCGAAAACACAAAACTTTTCGTAACCTAAAAAACCTATACTCAAAAGCGTTCTATACAGATGGTATATCTGCATGGAAATTGTATAGGTTTTTGAAAAACTTAGTTACAGGAAGATATAAGAAATTATATGAAAAATATTGATTAGAGCCAGTTGCCAGACACAGAGCCAGTGAACAGTTCGGATATTCCGAATAGTTTAATGGCTTTTCTCATATTTGAACCTCCTTTCTTTTAGCACACGTCCTTAATAGAAATCCCTTTCCATGAGGGAGAGGTTGAAAAGCGGATGCAATTTCCGGCGTGTGCATTTGGGCGGCTTATTAAGCAAAGTTTGAGCCAATAAGTGAACATGAGACCTGGACTTGAAATCCATAGTCGTTCGAAAAGAGTTCTGCCCGGTGCTGAAAAATGCAAAGAACCATCCGATGGGATAACAGTAGATGCAGGGGGAGGAATAGTACGGAAGGTTCGACTCCTTCCGACTCTGTTAGGCCGGGTAGCTCCCGGGTGATGTGAGAGTAGCGAAACACCTCACAGAGAATGACAATGCCCGCTGAAAACTGCTTGTTGGAAGTTCAGGCCTATGCCAAAGGTACGCCCGGAAACCATTGAAGTCATATGCGGTCGCGGTATATGCGCAAGTGCGACAATCTAAGTGGGAATCGCACATGCTATCATAGCTTAATAGGTAGAGTAACTGTCTTGTAAGCAGTATGTTGCAGGTTCGATTCCTGCTGATAGCTTACCCCGCCGGAGGTTTACCCGGCTGAATCCATTACCGCTGACGGGCGGTTAATAATCACGTTTAGGAGGATATTATGCAGAACATTGAAGCAATCTTGAAACAGTTCGGACTTGAGATTCCGAAAGAACAGGCGGAAGAGTTTCGCAAGACTTTCCATGAGAACTACAAGACGGTAAAGGACTATGAAAAGCTGGAAACAGACCGGGATAAATGGAAGGGGCAGGCGGAAACAGCAGAAGAAACGCTGAAAAAGTTTGACGGCGTGAATTTGGAGACCATGCAGACGGAGCTGAATACCTGGAAGCAGAAGGCAGAGACAGCCGAAAAGGACTATGAGCAGAAAATCTACGAAAGAGATTTTTCTGACGCTCTGAAAACGGAATTGGAATCCGTAAAATTTTCCAGTGAGGCGGCAAAACGGGCTGTTATGGCGGAAATCAAAGAATCCGGTCTGAAGCTGAAGGATGGTAAGATTCTCGGACTTTCAGATCTGATCGGACAGATTAAAGAAAGAGATGCTTCGGCGTTCGTTGATGAGGAACAGGAAAAGGCAAAGCAGCAGGCAGCACGGTTTACCGTTCCGGGCACTGGAAGAAGTACCGGAAGCGGCAGAGGAACTACTATTGCCGATATTAAGGCTATTAAAGACCCGGCGGAGCGGCAGGCTGCGATTGCAAACAATCTCGATTTGTATGGATATAGAAAGGAATAGTAGCTATGGCAGCACCAGAAAGATTGACAAAAACTACTGATATTACTATCAGAGCAAAAGAAATTGATTTTATTTCCCGGTTTAATGACACATGGGAAGCGCTGCGGGAAATTCTTGGAATTATGCGCCCGGTCAAAAAGTCGCCAGGAACGCAGCTTACAGCAAGTAAGGCAACTGTTACATTACAGGATGGAAACGTAGCAGAAGGAGAAGAAGTTCCGCTGTCTCAGGCAAAAGTTGAGCCTGTCGCATTTGAGGACTTGAATCTTGAAAAATACAGAAAATCGGTATCTGCGGAGGCGGTTACGAAGTTTGGAGCACCGGTTGCAGTTCAGAAAACCGATGATGCATTTCTGAAAGAACTTCAGGGCGTAGTTCTTGACCGATTTTACGATTTTCTTCAGACCGGACTTCTGACATCTACAGAAAATACATTCCAGATGGCTGTATCTATGGCGGTGACGCTTGTTAAAGACAAGTTCAAAAAAATGCGGAAAGACTACACCAACATTGTTGTATTTGTAAATACACTGGATGTTGGAATGTATCAGGGCGCAGCAGAAATTAGTATTCAGACCAGAGAAGGAATCGAATATGCAAAAGATTTCATGGGAGCCAACACAGTAATTATCTCCTCCGAAATTCCGAGCGGAACAGTTATCGGTATCCCGGCAGAAAATATTGTGCTGTATTACATCGACCCAGCGGATGGGGATTACCAGGAGTTAGGGCTTGATTATACAGTAGTTGGAGAAACAAGTCTGATCGGAATACACAAAGAAGGAAACTACGGAAGAGTAATCGGAGAGACTCACGCCCTTATGGGTATGAAACTTTTTGCTGAGTATTTGGATGGAATTGCCGTGGTGGACATCACTGATGATACCACACTGGGCACCCTGACGGTAACATCTGCGGCAGGAACCGGATCTGGAAATACAAAGATCACCGTAGAACCTACTCTTGAGACCGGTCATCTGTATAAATACAAAGTGGCAGCTTCTGCAGCTCCTGAGGTAGAGTATGGACAGAGTGTACGGAACTGGACTGCGTGGGACGGAAAATCAGACATCAAAGCAACGACAGGGCACCATATTACTGTTGTCGAGTGTGACAACACCTATAAGGCACTGAAAGCAGGAAACGATGATGTGACATCAGCTTCCTGATAACGAAAGGAGATCACCGGCATGGCATACGCTGACTATCAATTCTATACAGAAAAATATTATGGCGATACTGTGCCGGAATCCGACTTTCCGAAATATGCTGAACGTGCCAGTGATCGCATAGACGCTATTACCTTTGACCGCCTTATAGACGGGCTACCAGAAAATGAACGAGCACAAACAAAGGTAAAAAAGGCTGTCTGTGCGGTGGCTGACGCACTGTACCAGATAGACCGAATCAAGAAATCGTCTATGGAATCTGTTGGAACCGTAACCAGAGAAGACGGCACAGTGGTAAGCAAAGCCGTTTCCTCTGTCTCTTCCGGTTCTGAAAGTATTTCTTTCGCTACTGGAAGCTCCGGAGGTACAGAAAGTATCTACGGACAGGCGGCGATTGATAAGAAAGTCGAAAGCGTATTGCTGTATCAGGTTGCAACCGAATATCTGTCCGGCGTGACGGATAAGAAAGGGATATGCCTGCTGTATGCGGGAATGTGAAGGAGGGGATACCAATTTATAGTAAAGTCGTCACAGTATTCAATAAATATGAAGACCAGACCGGCGAAATATATTGGTATCCTCATGTTTTATATGGAGTTGACCTGATTGTAGATAAGGCTGCCAATATCGCAAAGACCGGACTGGATAGTGCAGATACGGCGAAGCTGCATATTAAATACCATATTGACGATGGAAAGAAAATTATTGGAAGTCTTCCGTGGCTGCCGCCGAAAGAATGGGAACAGCAGCCGAATGATGAACTTTCAGAAAGCATTACCTTTGATTCTGGTGATTTCTTCATGGAAGGCGAATACTCCACAGACCAGATAAAGGATTCTGACTATACAGACCGGGTAAACGGCGGATTTTATGATTACATCAATAAGCGTCATGACTATGTGTTTTTGATAACCAACGTGGGCGGCCCGTATACGCTGATTCCTCACTTTGAAATCGGGGGTGCGTGATATGGCAAAAAGTAAGATGTTTCATTTCCCAAAATGGTCTTTAGTAGAGGGCGATATAAAAGTTGATGTGAGCCTAAACCGGTTTGAGAAGCAGTTTCAGGAAGCGCAGTTTTGGCTTGATGGACAGGTTATGAATGACATGGTGCCGTATATGCCGCAAAGAAGTAATGCATTAATAAACTTGACAAGATTAAATAGTGCGGCGTTACAAGGAACCGGAAAAGTATATGCTGCATATGCGATATACGGAAGATATCAGTATATGGGAAAAGTTATGGTTGATCCTGATACAAAATCGCCGTGGTCAAAACCGGGTGCAAAAAAGATTGTAACGGAAAGACCTCTTACATATGGAAATCCGAAAGCTACACCAAAATGGTTTGATACAGCAAAAGAAAAACACGGAAAGTCATGGGTGAAGGGAGTGAAGCGAATTGCCGGAGGAGGCAAAACATAAGCCAGTCAAATATGATGCAGGTGTTGAACAGATTATAACGGATGTGATTGGAAATCTATTAAATCAGTATCCGGGACTTCTTGAAAGTGAAAGAATCAGGTTTTCTTCACTTAAAGAAGATTCTGGAATTGCATTTTATCCGGTTTCCGGCGCAAAAGTAATGACAGAGAGTAAGGATGTTCTTGGAAAAGTATCACAGCAATGCAATTATCCGTTTTATGTAGTATATAGAACCGCCACTGATTCCGAAAATTCCAAAAGAGATATTAAGGAATTTTTGGATAAATTAGGAGACTGGATTGATATGCAGCCTGTGATAATCGAAGGTCAGACATATCAATTAAAAAGTTATCCAAAATTGTCAGATAATAGAGAAATCAAAGAAATAAGCGTAACAGATGTTGCAAGCCCAGAAACACCGAATGAAAACGGAGTACAAGACTGGGTAATAGGAATATCGTTTAAGTATCAAAAAACATTTTACAGAAATAAATGAAAGGAAGATAAGCTATGAAATTAAATCGTGAGGCTTTAATGCAGTACCTCGATACCAGCTTTGGGCTGAAAACAGCGTCAGCAACCTGGGAAATCATCGGTGACGATATCGAAGAGATGTCTGTAGAGATGAACCCTGACGTGGAGACACTGAAGAACATACTTGGGCAGACAAAGACGAAAGATAATGGATATGAACCTACAATGGATGCTGATCCGTTTTACGCTGATCCTGATAAGAAATTATACCCTAAGATTAGGGATATCGCGCTCGGTCAGATCAAAGGAGATGCCTGCAAAACACTCATGCTTGATGTTATTGTCGAGGATACGGGCGCATCAAATCACTTAGCTTACGTGCAGGAAGTACTTGTTAAGCCACAGAGTTACGGCGGAGACACTGGCGGCCTGAATATTCCATTCCAGGTGTCTTTTAACGGAGCCAGGACAAAAGGATATGTGTCCGCATCAACATTATCATCCGGAAACCCGACATTCACTGCCGGAGAAATTCCAAGCGAAGAATCCTTATGATTCTGATGAGGAGGATATATGAGTAATAAATTAGTTAAACCGCAGCAGCAGAACAACGTCATTGTTGTTGATGACGGCAGTAAAGCTTATGACATTGTAAACAAGAGAGGGAAAAAGCTCGGAGTATTTGAGTTTCGTCCCTCCGATACAAATATCGTAAAACGGTACGAAGAGGTTGTGGACTTCTTTAATAATTTCTCTCTTCCAGACGATTCTGAAAAAGCAATGCAGGAAGCAGAAAGCCAGATGGTGGAGAAGATGTCCTATCTTATCGGTGGAGATGCTGGGGATGCTTTTTTCTCCATCATGGGGCCATTTTCCGCACTTGCCTCCGGTGAACTGTTCATTGAGAACGTACTTGGATCCATTGCGAAAGTCATTGAAAAGGAACTGTCCATAAGAACAAAACGGGTACAGCGGCGCATGAATAAGTATGTTGCCAAGTACCATAAATAATGTACGCCTGGAATCTTCCCACTGCGCTGAATGTCGGCGGCAGGAATTACAAGATAAGAACGGATTACCGTGTGATACTGGATATCCTGGCGGCCATGAATGATCCAGACATCTTCGAGCCCGGAATGACGGAAGATGAAAAGCAGGACGAAAAGGCCCTTACCATGCTGCAGATATTATACATAGATTTTGACTCTATGCCGGAATGTGACTGGCAGGAAGCTGCTCAAAAAGCCTGTGAATTTATTGACTGCGGAATTAAGGATGATGGAAAACAGAAGCCACGCCTAATAGATTGGGAACAGGACGCACCTGTTATTGTCCCGGCAGTTAATAAAGTGTGTGGGAAAGATGTCCGCTCGGTGAAATATATGCACTGGTGGACATTTTTCGGATATTACATGGAAATCGGCGAATGCACGCTGTCAACTATTGTAAGTATCCGCGATAAAAAACGCCGTGAAAAGAAACTGGAGAAGTGGGAACAGGAATTTTACAGGAATAATAAAAAACTTGTTGATTTAAAGACTAAGAAAATAGAGCGCAGCGAAGAAGAAAAAGAAGCGCTGCGAAAACTATTTGGACTGAAATAGGGGTGAATGTATGGCTCAGGCCGACGGCACAATTTTAATAGATACAGAAATAAATGCTGACGGCATGGAGGCCGGAAATAAAGAGGTTGAGACTGCTGTAAGAAATATGGCTAAGTCCGTAGAAAATTTGGGTACAAAAGCTAAAACAGCATTAAATAAACAGGTGGACGCTTTCACAAAATTAAATGCTGAATACACAGCACAACAAAAAAAGGTTGATGAGCTTAAAAAGAAAGTAGCTGAATATGGGAATCAGAAGATTCCTACGGATGAATATAAAGAGATTCAGAACCAGATCGCGCAGGCAGAAAAAAGGCTTAATGCACTCCTGAACGCGCAAGAAAAATTTATTGCGCTTGGTGGAAAAGAAAATAGCCAGAGGTACAAAAGTCTCCAATATGACATTGACGAATTAGCGAATACTATTCGATATGCCGAAGGAGAATTAAAAGACCTTGAGGAATCTGGGAAAGCATTTACATTAGGCAGCGAAACAAAAGAGGCAGCAGCCGACATGCAGCGGTTAGAAGCTGAAATGCGAAAGCTTTCCGATATGAACAACCGCCTGGGTACGTCATACTCATCAATCAAAGGACAGGTAAATGATTATAAAAACGATTTATTAAAAACTGATAAAGCCCAAAAGGAAACTAGCAAATCCGCTAAACAGCTTGATAACTCTCTTAAAAATACGGGAAAATCTGCCAAATCAGCCAGCTTTGGCATTGGAAAAATGTTGGGAACATCCATCCTGTTCAGTTTCGTATTTCAGGCCATTTCCGGCGTTATGAATGCAATGAAAGAAGGCTTCACAAATCTTGCACAATATTCCGGAGCTACAAACAGCAGTATATCTATGCTCTGGAGCAGTCTGGAGCGCCTGAAGAACAGCCTGGCAACAGCGTTTGCTCCAATCCTCAATGTTGTGGCTCCGATCCTGTCAAAGTTTATCGACATGCTCTCGACTGCCGCCAGCTATGTGAGTATGTTCTTTGCCTTTCTGTCCGGTAAAAGTACATATACCCGGGCGATTGCGGTGCAGAAAAATTATGCCGCGAGCTTAGAAGATACCGCCGCAGGCGCGCAAGACGCTGCAAAGGCGACTGATGAAGCAGCTGAAGCGGCTGAAAGGTATTTGTCTCCGCTTGATGATATCAACCGGTATACAGATAATTCAAGATCTTCCGGAAATAATAACCCGTCATACGGTGGAAATGGAAGCGACTTAGGTGCCGGAGAAGGACCTCTCTTCGAAGAAGTTCCGATAGATAATAAATTTGCAAGCCTTTTAGATTCCGTTTTGGATAAACTTAAGCAGATCCGTGATATTTTTATGGATGGATTTTGGGACGGTTTAGGAGACTATAAACCCGTCCTGAAGGATTTAAAAAAAGATCTGAAATCAATCGGAAAGTCTATTAAAAAAATATTTTCAGACGCAGATGTACAAAATTCTGCGAAACAATTTGCAAATTCATTTATATATGCATTGGGGCAAGTCGTTGGATCATTTGCGAGTATTGGACTCACAATCGCGCGAAATGTTGTTGGAGGAGTAGAGAAGTATCTATCACAGAATACAAAACGAATTCAAAAATATATTATTAGAATTTTTGATGTAGGAACTGATATAGCAAAGCTTGTTGGAAACTTTTCGTCCGCTTTTGCAGACGTTTTTTCTGACGTGTTTGGCAGCGAAACCGCTCAACAAATAACTGGAAATATTATTGGAATATTCTCAGAAGTCGGAATGATTGTAAGTGCGTTAGCGGTAAACTTAATGAATGATCTAATAAATGTTATCGTAACACCATTTATTGAAAACAAGGAAAGGATTGCGCAAGCACTTCTTGGAACATTGGAAGCGATCGAACCATTTACGTCTGGAATTCTTACCGCTTTTCAGACAATATCAGACTCTGTAATGAGACTATACGATGAGTCTATAAAACCGTTTTTTGAATCTATTACGAACGGCCTAAGTACAATTATTGGTGCGCTCTTAAATGGGTATAACACGTATATACTTCCGATCTTACAAGGGCTTGGAGAAAAATTTCAGGAGCTCATGGAAGGACCGTTTTCGCAGATGATAACAAGCGTGGAAGGATTCCTTAGTAGGCTGATTAATGCGTTAAAACTTCTATGGGAGCAGGTACTTGTTCCAATTCTGACATGGCTTTCCGAAAAATTTTTTCCGGTAATTGCCCCAGCAGTCGAGGCGCTTGGAGATGTTGCGATTAGCACAATAAAACTAATAATAGATGCCGTAAAAAATATAATGGATATATTAAGCGGTATTATTGATTTTATAGTTGGTGTTTTTACCGGAGACTGGCAGCTTGCCTGGGAAGGAATCAAAGACATTTTTGCCGCATCATGGAATCTGATAAAATCCGTGCTTAGTACCGTGTGGGAGGCTATTAAAAACATCGTATCGTCCGGCCTTGAAATTGTCAAAAATCTGATTAATACGGTATGGTCAGGAATAAAGAATACTACAACAAATATCTGGAATTCAATTAAAAATTCCTTAAGTGACATTCTCGATCGTATTAGTGATAAATTCAAATCGGTATGGAACACTCTATCAAGCTGGGTTCCGAAAAAAATACAGGCGATCAGAGACGCTATAGTAAATAAATTTAAAAATGCAAAAGACACAGTTGTCAGGATCTTTGAAGGAATTGTGGATTCCGTAAAATCAGTAATTAACAGTGCAATACGCATTGTCAACGGAGCAATTAGCAAAATAAATGGAGTTATAGGCGGAATTGAAAATGCATTTTCATTTTCTTACGATTTTACGAATCCTTTTACAGGCACAAGATATTACGGAAATTACGGTCTTGACCTTCCGCGGGTAAATAGCATACCGTACCTTGCATCCGGCGCAGTAATCCCGCCTAACAAAGAATTTATGGCTGTATTGGGTGATCAGCGTCACGGAACCAACATCGAAGCACCAGAATCACTGATCCGCCGGATTATCAGGGAAGAAACGTCCAACAACGGCGGTGTATATCAGTTTGTGGCACAGCTCAATGGAAAAACAATATTTAAAGAAGTCATCGATCAAGGAAAGATGAAAAGAATTCAAACAGGAAAGAATGAATTCGAATTAACATAGGAGGTATAAAATGGCACAGCAGTATTTTAAATTTGATGACTATACAGCGCCTATGCCGGACCGTGACGGATATACTGAAGCGACAGCCACAACATCTACTGCATCGAGCGGCAGAACAATGAGAGGGAATATGATTAATACCCCTATGTTTTCTGTAGAGGCATATAACATGAAATGGTCTAACATAGCTGCCACAGATGTGGCGGCTATAAAACAACGGATTAAAGGGAAAAGACAAGTTCAATTCCACCATTTCAATACGGATACAGCATCGTGGGAAACAGGGCCCTTTTATGTTGCAAATATTAATACAGGCTTCTATTCGTTGGAAGAAGGAAAAGAAATGTGCAGCGAATTAAGCTTCCAAATCACAAGTATAGATCCATCTTAAGGAGACAAAATGTCGAAAAATGTAAGTAACAACTTTAAAAATATTATAAAAAGCGGAGGCCCTTTTTATGCATACGCAACGGTAAAGCTTGTTGACGGAACAACTTTTACAATTGATTCTGAAATCGACTTTTTCGCAACCGGGAATTCGTATTCGGAAGATGCTGGAGACGGATTCCCTCTCGGGTCCGCGTTGTCAAAACAGATTTCAATTCATCTAGATAATCATGACGAGAGATTTTCCGGATACGATTTTTACGGCGCAGAGATTGTTCTGTATACAGAGACAGACATTCCTGGTGGCACAACAGAAAGAATTCTGGAAGGAACTTTTACGGTAATTGATTCTATTGCCCCAGGGGATGTGCTTGACATAACCGCTTATGACGATATGTATAAGCTGGATTCAGATTTTACATCAAATTTAGTATATCCAGCAACATTGCAGCAATTATGGAATGAACTCTGCGATTACTTTGACGTCAGCAACGGCAGTCCGCAGTTTAAAAATAACGACTTTATCGTGCAGACAAAGCCGGATGGGGCTACTGGAAGAGAAATGGCTGGATACATTGCACAGATCGCCGTAGGAAATGCTGTTGCTGACGCAAATGGAAGATTATGCATTAAGTCATATGACTTTTCGCGGTTTGATGAATCCGAGACAGCAACTCCTGGGGAAATAGAAACAGATTCCGGCATACATATCTTATCTGAATTTATGTCAGATCCGATTATCGGGACCGATGATGTAGTAATCACAGGAATAACCACATCTGTGACAAACGATGAAGGAGAAACATCTACGGTTATTTACGGAGATGATGAATATGCAATATTCATTGATAATCCTCTGATAACTGGAAAAGAACAGACAGCAATCGCACTGATCGGTGATGAGCTGATAGGTCTATCTGTTCGGCCATTTTCTGGTGATTTTGTCCCAAATCCCACAGTAGAGGTTATGGATCTGGTCTACATTGTCGATAAAAAAGATAAAGTATACAAATCCTTTGTCACAAGCCATGGATTTACATATTTGGGATTCAGTAATGTTACAAACAACCTCGAAAGCCCGCAGCGAAATAGATCAACCTACTCGAATAATGTATCGAAGATCTATCAGCATGTTTCGCAGCAGCTCAACAATCAAAAAACGCAGTGGGAAACTGCAGTAGAGGACTTGCAAGATGAATTAAAAAATGCCAGTGGATTATACCCAACAGAAGAAAAACAGCCGGACGGATCTACTATTTACTATTTTCATGATAAACCTACGTTAGAAGAATCACAGGTAGTCTTTAAGATCACCTCTCAGGCTATTGCAATATCTACAGACGGAGGAGAGACATATCCGACGGGTATAACAGTTGACGGCGAAGCGATAATTTCTATTCTGAACACTATCGGGATAAATGCCGACTGGATCAATACCGGGGCGCTGACCATAGAAAAAGACGGTCAGGTTATGTTCAGGGCAGATGTGGATACCGGACAGGTAGATATCGTTGCGAATAGTTTTTCCCTGCGCGGTCAAACCATTGATGAGATTGCACAGGGCGAAGTCAACGAATTCGTCAACGGAGTATATGCCCCGACATTAAATGAAATCCAGAACCAAATCGACCAGAAAACTGAAACGTGGTATCAACCCACAGACCCATCTCTGCAATGGACAGAGACAGAGGAATCCGCCCTTCAAGATACCGCTGGGGCAGATATCCTTGATACAAACGGAGAACAAATTATCGGGGTTTTGAAAATTGGCAAAACTGTACACGAAGGAGACTTATGGAAAAACTCTGATACGAACGTTGAGTATATCTATCAGGATGGTCAGTGGATTGAAATGCCAATTCCGGACGCTGTATTCGATGAAATTGACGGAAAAGCCCAGATCTTCGTTGTGCAGCCGACTCCACCCTATGCTGTTGGAGATGTGTGGTTCACCGGAACGACTATATTGGTGTGTGATACCGCGAGAGAATCCGGGGAATTTAACGCCAACGACTGGACGAAACGTGATAATTATACGGATGATTCCGCCTTATATGAGTTCATAGAAGGTGATTATGCATCAACAATTGACGAATTGCAAACGCAATCTGACAAAAAAGCAGAGACTTGGTATCAAGCAAATGATCCATCCACTCATTGGAACGCAGATGAGAAATTAAAGCATGATGGAGATTTATGGTATAACACGTCCAGCCAAAAAACATACATATACAATGGCAGCGCATGGGAAGAAACGAAGTCGAATCCACCGGATGAAGTGTTTGACACCATCGATGGTAAGGCTCAAATATTCGTGAGACAGCCAGTCCCCCCATATTCCGTAGGCGATTTGTGGTTCAATAGTGCTACCTCCGACATCATGACATGTATAACCGCACGTCCTTCCGGAAGCTACAATGCATCTGATTGGCAAAAGCGCAATAAGTACACCGATGATTCTTATGCGGAAGAAGTCGCAGGCGATCTTTCGAATTTTGCAGATCAAGTCGTTGGAGACCTTGAAAATATGCAAACTCAGATCGATGGAAAAATAGAGACTTATTACTATGATTACCAACCTACACTGACGAATATTCCGGCATCTGCGTGGACAACAGAAACGGAACGCCAAAAGCATATTGGTGATCTTTTTTATTATAAGTCAACAGGATTTACTTATCGGTTTTTGAAAGACGGTTCCACTTGGAAATGGCAGCCGATTAAAGACGAAGATATCTCGAAAGCACTTTCCGACGCTGCAGAAGCGCAAGACACAGCAGATAGTAAACGCCGGATTTTCACAAGCACACCTACACCGCCGTATGACGTGGGAGATTTATGGGCGCAAGGCGGTTCCGGAGATATCATGCGTTGTATTGTTGCCAGAAGCAGTGGATCATATGTATCAACTGACTGGGATAAAGCAAGCAAATATACGGATGATACGGCTGTGGATGATTTGGATACTGCGCTGGATCAAGAGGGTGTATTTAACAGGCTGACCAATAATGGACAGGCGCAGGGAATTTTTATGAGAAACGGACAACTCTATATAAATATGAGTTTCGCGCAGTCCGGCACATTAAAACTAGGCGGATCAAATAACGTAAACGGATTACTTCAGGTATATAACAGCAGCGGTGTTTTGGTAGGCACAATAGATAACATCGGGGCTAAATTTACAAACGGAAGTGACTGGTTGCAAATATCGCAATCGTTGCTCACTGGCGGATATGGAAGTACAACCGATGGATTACTGGATTTGTCTGCGAATTATTCAACAGGACGGCATGTAGTGCTGGAATCAAAGACCGGAGATGTCGTTCTTAAATCCGCAGATGATTTCCGTGTGCAGAGGCAGTCCGGAGGCATGGGCTATCTTGTCCAATCAGGTGGGACAGACTACTTTGATGATATTGGAGTCTCATTCGGCGACACTTACCCAATCATCGGAATTATGTATGGTGCAGACGAACAGGGATACAACCCATTTTTAGATATTCGTCTTGCTAACGGAAAATCTGTATATTTTAGCGGTGGAACACCACCATCCATTGCGGATTCGTTCCTTGTGCGACAAGTTTCTGCAGCCGTCACTCAATCACATGGATACGGCGAAAGGCTGATATCACTTTCTTATTCTGGATATAAGGCACTGGGGGTTGTTGGATATTCCATTTCCAGTACTTATCATGCGATGTATAAGATGAATTTTGACTCAAGTAAGCAAACGGTTACCGTAGGTATAAGGCATGTCAACGACACATCAGCGTCTGGAAGCATAAATGTGTATTTACAAGTGTTATATGTAAAATCATAATAGGAGGTAAAATATGGCAACAAAAGGAATTGATGTATCCCAGTGGCAAGGGAATACCTGGTTTTTACGCTGAGGATGTAGAAGAAGTGAACCCTATCTTATGTCAATACAATGAAGATGGTTCTGTCGAAGACTGGAATTACCGAACCATGATTCCGTATATGCTGAAAACTATGCAGATCCAGCAGAAGCGGATAGACAACTTGCAAACTCAAATAAACGAACTCAAAACAATGATTCTTAATATGAAAGGAGCATAATATGCCAAAATTTGACGACTACACACAGAAAAACACCCCGGAGGACAACGATATTACGCTAATCCTCGACAAGACAGCGAACGTGAATAAAAAGACCCCGTTCAGCGGAATATGGACATGGATTGTGAATAAAATGACCAATGCAGTCATCCAGAATTTACAGACGACAAACAAGACTGTAATCGGGGCGATTAATGAACTAAATAGCAAATCAATTGGAAATAACGCAGGCGGACATAACAGTATTTTTCGTGGTAAAAATCTTGGTTCTTCTGTGAGTTCTTCGCAGTGGTCAGCTATTCAGAACGCATCATTTGACGACATTTTTGTTGGAGATTACTGGGCAATCGGTGGGGTAAACTGGCGTATCGCCGCACTGGATTATTTTTATAATACCGGAGACACAGCGCTTACGAAACACCATGCTGTAATTGTGCCAGACACACAACTTTATACGGCAAACATGAATGACACAAATACCACAGAAGGCGCATATGTCAACTCGAAAATGCGGACTGAGAATTTGGAACAAGCAAAAACAACTATAAAAAGTACATTCGGCGCAAGTCATGTGTTATCACATAGATTATATTTATCTAACGCAACGGCAAACGGAAGGGCTTCAGCCGGAGAATGGTATGACGCAGACGTGGAAATTATGACAGAACATATGGTGTACGGAAATGGAGTGTTTAGTCCGGTTTCCGACGGAAGTTCAATTCCGAATAACTATCGAATTGAAAAAAGTCAGCTTCCACTTTTTGCTTTTAGACCGGATTTGATTTCTAACAGACAGTGGTATTGGCTACGGGATGTAATATCTTCCGCCTACTTCGCTAATGTGAACAGCTATGGTGGTGTGCACTGCGGCAACGCTTCGGATGTTCTCGGCGTGCGCCCCTACTTTCTTATCGGTTAATCTAAAATCTCGCCCCTTTATGGGGCGGGATTGAAAAAGGAGGAAAATTATGTCTGTGCCAAAAAGTAAGAGAAAAGAATCTCAATTCGAGGTTTTTCATCATTGGACAGAAGTTAGGAAAAAGATAACTGATTTGCTCTTGATGGATTTTGGATATAGCTTTGAAAAATTTTATAAAAAATTGGAACGCAGATATGGCGGGAAATCTTTCGAGGAATTAGATGAAACCCAAAAGGCGGATTATACAAGAAAAAAGAAAAGAGCTGAATCGTTTGACGAATGGTATATTTCGCAAGAAAGAGTTGTAATTATAGAATGCCTACACAGTATAAATGAACACATTTATACAGCGAATAGTATTTATCCAACATGTCAAGAAGAATTGACAGAACGCAGAATCCATCAGGATATTGCGATAGGCCAATGTTATAGATTGATTCAGGAATTGCAATATTCGATAGAAACACTCCCTGTGGACGTTAATGTTTATCTTCGCTTTGCGGAAGACATGGAAAAGGAAGTTTCTCTTATCAAAGCCTGGAGAAAGTCAGATAATAAATTCAAAAAGAGTTTTAAATAAAAATCATGGGGCATTCTCTGAACCTCCGCCAACTTCGCTAATGTGAACAGCAATGGTAATGCGAACTACAACAACGCTTCGAATGTTATCGGCGTGCGCCCCTGATTTCGATTCCGTGATAAAAGACATTTGATCGTTTCACGGATAAAGAAAGGAGAGGATGTCCTTCTGGATAATCTAGTAAATGCAAAACACGACATCGGCAGTTACGACTGTTCCGGTTATCAGCGTGAGATATTATATGACGGAAATGTTTTATACGAAGCATTTTTAAATTCAAAGAAAAATAGTGGCTGGAAAGAATCGGTTCAGCGATTCGAAACAAATTACTTGTTGGAATTAGCAAAAATACAGAAACAATTAAAAGAAGAAACGTATGAATTTAAAGAAGGCAGTTCTTTTATACTGAATGAGCGTGGCAAAACAAGAAAAGTAACCGGTCAGCATATATCAGATCGAATTGTCAACCATGCTTTATGCGACACTATTATTAATCCGGCGCTGGAAAAGTATTTGATTCATGACAATGGTGCAAGCCGTAAGGGGAAAGGAATTTCATTTACTCGTCGCAGACTAGAACAACATTTACATCAATTTTACCGCCGCACTGGCTCTAATGATGGATATATTCTGCTGATAGATTTTACAAAGTATTATGACAATCTGAGACACGATATAATTATTGATATGATGTCAAAATATATTCACGATCCATTTGTGATTAGACTTATACAGAAAATTCTTGACTGTGAAAGAGTAGACGTGTCTTATTTGTCGAATGAAGAATATAAATCCTGTATGAATTCTGTATTCAATTCGATTGAATATTGCAACATCCCAAAAGAAAAACTAACAGGAGAAAAATATATGCAAAAGCATATGAATATCGGGAATCAAGTTGCCCAAAGCGTAGGAATCAGCTACAGAATACCATTTGATAACTATATAAAAATTGTAAAAGGCGTAACAGAATACGGGGCATATATGGATGATTGCTATGTAATCCATGAGGAGAAGAAATTTCTTGAAAATCTTTTGAGCGAATCTATCGAGGTCGCGAAGAAAATAGGAATTACAATAAATATCAGAAAAACAAGAATTTGCAAATTATCCTCAATGTGGAGATTCTTGCAGATTCAGTATTCTCTTACAGATACAGGACGAGTTATTCATAAAATCAACCCAAAAAGATTGACGGCAATGCGAAAAAAAATGAAAAAGCTGTGTCCAGCCATGAATCACAAGGATTTCAAAGACTTTTATAAATCTTGGTTCCAAAGCCATTTTCGATATATGAGCAAACAGCAGCGAAAAAACATGGATAATCTCTTTAACGAGTTGCAATATAACAAATTCCAAATGGATTCTCCCTTACTATAGAGAAAATCCATTTCTTGCTAAAGAGTTGCTATAAAATACAAACTAGCAATATTGCTATTTAGTTCATTAATAAAACATATGCCAAATGTCTTTTGTTGTATGTTTTATTTCACGGCTATGTGCCAGAAAGGAGAATAAATGTATTCAATATTAAGATCTATTATCATGTCACGTAAGGTTTCTATTGACAAGCTATATCATTATGAAGAAGCAGTATCTATCTTATCAGGAGAGGAGGTAAAATATGGAAATTAAAGGAATTGACGTCTCTGCATGGCAGGGGGATATCGCTTGGGCGACGGTAGCGGACTACGGAATGGATTTCGCCATTCTGAGGATCACGGAAGCCGGGAATGTCATTGACAGCAAATTTGAGCGCAATTTTGCAGGCTGTGAGCAGTACGGGATCCCGGTGGGAGTTTATAAATACAGTTACGCTATGAATGTGGCAGAGGTACAGTCCGAGGCACGGAAAGTTGTCAGCGTCCTTGCCGGCCGGAAGATCCAGTTCCCCGTATTTCTGGATCTGGAATGGAACAATCAGTGCGTCCTTGGGGCAGAGGGAGTACATAAGCTGGCAGCGGCGTTTGAAGAGATCATAACGGCAGCAGGATATAAATTCGGGATCTACTGCAACGTGGACTGGTACAATACAATGATCTGTTCACATCTGAAAAAATACGATTTCTGGATCGCCCGTTATCCGTCAAATGACGATGGCTGGCTGCAGGAGAGGCTCCGTCCGGATTTCGGCGTAGGCTGGCAGTACAGCAGCAAGGCGACCATTCCGGGGATCCCCGGATATGTGGACAGAGATGTATTTTACAAGGATTATGCAGATAAGGAGGATGCAGATATGGGATTATGGGAAAAGACAAAACAGCTTCTGGACGATCAGGTGGGATATCTTGAAAAACGGTCGAATAGCAATCTGGACAGCAAAACCGGAAATGCCGGGTATAACAATTACACAAAGTATTCCCGAGACGTAAATAACATGGGGCTTATGGGATGCCAGGGACAGCCGTGGTGCGCAACATACCAGTTTTGGATTTGCACACAAGTTTTTGGTAAATCAAAAGCCCTTGAAATCATGGGTAACGGATTTTACAACTGCAATAGTGTCAAGGCTCACGCAAAAGCAAAAGGAACCTGGCACAGCACGCCGAAGCTGGGCGCACTGGTGATCTTCAGGAATGGCGCTCATATTGGCCGGGTAATTTCTATTTCGGGCAACACGATCCGAACAAACGAAGGAAACACTTCTTCCGGAAGCCTGAACACCGTAGAAGCCAACGGCGGCTGTGTGGCAGAAAAACGGTATACTATCGGGAACAGCCAGATTGACGGCTATGTGTGGATTGACTACGGCGCGGAGGTCGCAGAACCAGAAACCCCATGGAAAGCCACTGGAACCGCTACTTCAACGGTAGATAACCTCTATGTCCGAGCCGAGCCAAACGGAGAAGTGATCGGTGAGTTGATGCGCGGAAACCGGTTTGAGATCAATGGCGTTACGTCTGGCAAATGGACACAGGTCAACGTGGCCAATATCGGCGTAGGCTGGGTATGGACGGATTACACCAAAAAGGACGGCGTGCAGACCGCAGAACCGCCGAAGCAGGAGATCACCAACAAGCAGGACAAGACGCAAAGGCTTTTTGTCGGCAAAGTAACCGCCTCTGCCCTGAATGTCCGGACATGGGCGGGAACGGAATACCCACAAATCAAGTCCTATCCGACTCTTAATCGTGGAAACCTCGTTGATGTTATGAATTACACCCAGAAAGCCACGGATGGATCGGACTGGTATTACATCCGGATCGCCGGAAAATATTACGGCTTTGTAAGTGCGGAATACATTGAGAGACAGTAAAAAAAGCCCCGGAGATTATTTCTCCGGGGAATCTTTTTCGATCACTATCTTCCCGTCCTCACATGTCAGAGTCACGCTTCTGTCCTCTTCCGTGACGCCCATCTCCCGCACCATATCCGCCGGGAGGGAAATCTTGTAATTTTTGCTGTTCTTCCCGGCAGTTCCACCGGCTTTTGCGAACATGATATTTCTTCTTACTTGCATACATCTATCCTCTATTCTTTAATTTTTTGTATTTTTCTGGGTACTCTTTTGAGTACCAGTTTTCAAATTCGCCGTATAGGTTTTCTTCCGCTTCCTTTCTTGCGTTTATTGCGTCTTTTATATCTGAATAAGTCCCGAGGTTGTAAAATTTACCTTTAAACATTATATAAGCAGTCCATTTTCCTGTCGGTTTTACAAGACTAACGCCTCTTGTCCCGCTTGTGTTATTTGTTGGTATTTTTTTACTGATTATGCGACTGGCGTTCGTCCCTTCTACTTGCCCCATGTATTCTTTTACGTGTTTTTTTGCTCTTCTATTCATATTACCTCCCATTTATTTTAGAAAAAAGTCTAAAAATACGCTTGACAAATGAGAGATAACTCCTTATAATAAAACCATTATTTAGAATTAAGTCTAAATCAAAAAGGCTATATAGAGAGTAATCCCAGTGATTGGTGGTGCTTTCATTTTAGATTATTCTCTATATATTGTCAATATTAAATTAGATATTTTTCTAATTAGGAAAGGAAGTGATAAATTGCTTGTTTACGACAAAGTAAAATCTATCTGTAAAGAAAAAGGTATAAGTATCCGTCAACTGGAAATATCAGCCGGTCTGACAAACGGAACAATCAGCAAATGGAATGAATCCAGTCCGACAATTCATAATCTGAAAGCTGTTGCTGATGTGCTAAAGGTCAAGGTTGACAAGCTGATTTCATAGGGAAGGAGGAGTAAAAAGGACGATGTACATACCGGAATTTGTCTGCGGATTTATCGCAGGATTTGTAGTATGCATAATTACTCTGATCGTGATTTGCCTTGCTGTGGACAAGCACGACAAAGAAGAAAAGTAAAATGCCCCGGCAGTGCCGCTAACACCACCGGAGCGTGTAACCAGTCAACCAGTCTGGCTGTTTACGGATTTATCTTACCATATAACTCCGTAAATGGCAAGAACAAATGTTTGTATGGAGGAAATTTATGGAAGAAAAGAAAAAACCATCATGGGAAGGAATAGAAGAGTTTTTTGCAACATCAGTGATTCAGCAGGCGGAGAGAAGTGCTAAACGTTGGTTTATCGCATGGGTAATCACCTTTGCGGCGTTGATCGCAACAAACGCCTGCTGGATTTACCAGTGGAATAGTTACGATTATATCTATCAGGACAGTAATGGGACAAATAACATTAACACCGGAACACAAGGAGATGTAAATGAGCCAGAAAGCGAGAATTAAGAAAGACAGAAGGAAGAGCAAGGGAATGAGGAGGAAGAAAAAGAAACGGAGATGATCGGTATGCTATATAAAATCACTTACGCGGAAGGCCGTTGCCATAATTATGCAAACAGCCGAAAAGACTTATTAGAGTGGCTGGGGCTTCTGAAGGATGAGGTGATCACAGAGATCAAGAAAATCGCTAAAAACGGGAATACCGAAATCGTAACGGATAAATACATCAAGAGGAGGGATGATCATGGTAGGTTATACTGCGGAAGAGAAGAGTTATAAGCTTCTCAAGAGGAATATCCTGAAGCGCATGGAAGCAGAGCGGGTTACTGATGCTCAGATGGCGGCGGCAACTGGAATGAGTAAAGAAACCTACCGCCGAAAAAAGCTCCACCCGGAAAGGTTTACATACCCGGAGCTGATCAGGGTATTCCGCAGGCTTGGGTTTCCAGAAAGCGAGATATTGGAGGTGACAAAGATATGAGAGACATTATCATCTCAGCAATCATCGGATCCTGCGTCCCGTTCCTGCCGTTTTGGGAGTGGGATGGAACCCATGACATGATTCTGGGCGGGATTGCTATTGGATGGGTAAGCCTGATCGCCCTGGCGGCAACAAAAAGGCCCTGTCACTCGGCAAAGTGATCCAGAACCTAACAAAAAATAACCATTTTTATTGTAAAGCAAGGAGGACAAAATGTCAAAGAAATTTGAGTTAACATCAAATTTTAAAGTGTTTTTAGGAAGAAAATTATTCCAGATCAAGGCTCTGGTCTCTTTTGGAGATGTGAAAGAGGGAGACCTTGGAGGGTATATCGAAAAGGAAGAAAACTTAAGCCATGACGGTAACGCATGGGTCTACGATAACGCGTGGGTCTACGGTAACGCGAAGGTCTACGGTAACGCATGGGTCTTCGATAACGCGAAGGTCTACGGTAACGCATGGGTCTTCGATAACGCGAAGGTCTACGGT
>ERZ1090868.107-NODE-107-length-44166-cov-6.488042_pt1 | contig 44166 bp, 41 predicted proteins | sample MGYA00478475_ERZ1090868 | MGnify/ENA primary metagenome ERZ1090868 (study PRJEB33644, sample SAMEA5815747) | chicken gut metagenome | biome: Chicken; feature: Gastrointestinal Tract; material: Caecum | place: Ireland | collected 2019-01-01 | study: A study of the...
GTCTTTTCCTTGCCGTCCTTCTTGCCGGTGAAGATGCAGCCGATGTTGGTCTTGCCGACGGTGCGCGGGCCGAGGGTTGCCGGGTCGGGCAGCAGCGCCTTGAGGAACTGGATGGGCACAATCTCGTGACCCTCGAACATCATGGGCTCGGTGGACAGCATGCCGACGTTTTCCAGACACTTCATATGGGTCAGGTAGCTCTGACCGAAGGTCATAAAGAAGCGGATGCGCTTAACGCCCGGGATGGTCTGTGCCAGCGACTCGATTTCCTCGTGGTGCAGCAGATACATGTCCTTGTGGCCGACCTGATCGAAGTCGTACTCACGCTTGATAGACATTGCCGGAATCTCAACCCAGTGGCCGTCCTCCCAGTAGGAACCGGGTGCGGATACCTCGCGCAGGTTGATCTCGGGGTTAAAGTTGGTTGCGAACGGGTAGCCATGGTCACCGCCGTTGCAGTCCAGAATGTCGATGGTGTCGATCTGGTCAAACAGGTGCTTCTGTGCGTAAGCGCAGTACGCCTGGGTAACGCCCGGGTCGAAACCAGAGCCGAGCAGCGCGGTCAGACCGGCCTTCTCGAACTTTTCGCGGTAGTCCCACTGGTAGGAATAATCGAAGTATGCCGAGAAGCCAGCCTCCTCGCAGCGCTTCTCGTATCTTGCACGCCACTCGGGATCGTTCAGATCTTCGGGCTCGTAGTTTGCGGTGTCCATGTAGTTAACGCCGCAGGCCAGACAAGCGTCCATGATGGTCAGATCCTGATAGGGCAGGGCGATGTTCATGACCAGATCGGGCTTTACGTCGTTGATGAGCGCAATCAGTTCATCTACCTTGTCGGCATCGACCTGGCGGGTGGTGATCTTGGTCTTGGTGGTGCCCTCGAGCTTTTCCTTGAGCGCGTCGCACTTGGACTTGGTGCGGCTTGCGATGCAGATCTCCTCAAAGACCTCGCTGTTCTGGCAGCACTTGTGGATGGCGACCGAGGCGACGCCGCCGCAGCCGATGATTAGAGCTTTTCCCATGGTAAAACGTCCTCCTTATTGTGATATGTCGTGGTACGGGTTAGAAATCGGGGAAGGCGAGCAGCATCTCGCGCACCACCTTGCACGCAACTGCGGTGGATACACCGCTGGGGTCTAGGGTGGGGGCCAGCTCGTTGACATCGCAGGCAACGATGTTGAGCTTGCTGCAAATGAGGGTGATTGCGGTGCGCAGCGTCTCGAACGAGATACCGCCGGCCTCGGGCGTGCCGGTGCCGGGGAAGACCGACGGGTCGAGCACGTCCAGATCGAGGGTAAAGTAGACCGGCTTGTCTTTGAGTGCCTCGACGGTCTTGTCCAAACCTTCCAGATTGAACTTCTGCGTGGTCACATGGCCACGGCCCCAGGCAAATTCGGCGCGCTCACCCGAGCGGATGCCGAACTGGAAGATGCGGCCGTCACCGACAAGCTCCCAGCAGCGGCGGATGACGCATGCGTGGGACAGCTCGGCGCCGAGGTAGTCGTCCCGCAGGTCGGCATGAGCATCCAAATGGATCACATGTAGGTCGGGATAGCGCCCCGCGACCGCGCGCATAGCACCCAGTGTCACCAGATGCTCACCGCCAAGCAGGAAGGGGCGCTTGCCCGCCTGCAGGATCTCATCGGCCTGGGCCTCGATATCGGCAAGCGCCTTTTCTGTGCTGCCGAAGCACAGCTCGAGGTCGCCCACGTCCAGCACGTGCGCATCCTCCAGGTCACGGTCCTGATAGGGACTGTACGTCTCGACGCCAAAGGACTCGTGGCGGATGGCAGACGGGCCAAACCGGGTGCCCGGGCGGAATGAGGTCGTGGAATCGAAGGGCGCGCCGAATAATACGGTGCGCGCTACATCGGCTGGGCAGTCACAGCCCAGGAAGGTCTCAACGTTCGCTTTCAACATCTTTTAGTAACTCCTCAACGTAAGCGGGAATATAGAAGGCACCCTTGTGCAGGGTGGTCGTGTAATATTTGCAGGCAAGGCCGTAGTGGTTCCAGCGCACTTCATCTAGATCCTTGAGCGGGTGATACTGCTTGGAGGCAAAGCCAAACAGCCAGTGGCCGGACGGGTAGGTCGGGATATGCGCCTGATAGACACGGCTGATCGGGAAGGATTCTACAATACGCTTGTGGGCGCGCTGGCAGGCCGTCGCGTCGTCGGGATAAAACGGGCTTTCGTGCTGATTGACCATAATACCGTTCTGGCGCAGCGCCTTGTAGCAGTTGCCATAAAATTCGCGGGTAAACAGGCCCTCGCCCGGGCCAAAGGGATCGGTGGAGTCCACGATGATGAGGTCATAGGCGTTCTCGCATGAGCGCACGAACTTCAGGCCATCCTCGTAATGGATGGATACGCGCGGGTCGTCCAGCCAGGGGCCGGCGGTTTTTGGAAGGTATTCCCGGCAGACAGCGACCACCTCGGGGTCGATCTCCACCATATCGATATGTGTGATATCGGGATAGCGGGTCAGCTCGCGGATGACGCCGCCGTCCCCTGCGCCGATGACCAATACGTCCCGCACATGCGGATGCACAGCCATGGGGACATGCACGATCATTTCATGGTAAATGAATTCATCCTTCTCGGTCAGCATCATGTAGCCGTCCAGCGTCAAAAATCGTCCGAACTCGGGTGAATCGAATACATCGATGCGCTGGAACTCGCTCTGCCCAGAGTAAAGCTGGCGGTCAACACGGATGGACAGCTTGACATTTTTGGTGTGATGTTCGGAAAACCAGAGATCCATTGGAATCAATACCTCCCTTTGAGTACGTTCAGGCGTGTGATGTCCGCGTCCTCAGGGCCGGTCATGGAGCAGCCCTTCTCCTTGGCGTAGACAATATAGTCCAGGATTTCCCGGGTGATGCGCTCACCCGGCGCGAGGATCGGGATACCTGGCGGATAGCACATGACAAATTCCGAGCACACACGGCCTTCGGTCTCCAAAAGCGGCAGGGATTCATGCTCCGCATAGAAGGCATCCTGCGGGGAGACAGCGACATCGGGTTCGATGTATTCCTGTTTCATCAAGCCAGCTTCTGAGCCGCCAAAGCGGCGTCGCACTTCGGACAGCGCGCTGACCAGGCGCTCGATTTCACGCGGCCGGTCGCCGATGGATAGATAGGCCAAGATGTTGCCGAGGTCGCCAAATTCGATTTGAATATCATATTCATCGCGCAGCAGGTCGTAGACTTCGATACCGGCCAGGCCAACCCGCAGTGTGTTGACCGACAGCTTGGTGGTGTCAAAGTCGTAGATACTGTCGCCGTTGCACAGCTCGCGCGAGAAAGCATAGTAGCCGCCGATGGCGTTGATCTCGTGGCGTGCATACTCTGCCAGCTCGCTGACGCGCGCAAAGGCTTCCTTGCCGCGCAGGGCCAGATTGCGGCGCGAGATATCCAGGCTGGACAGGAGCAGGTAGGAGCCGCTCGTTGTCTGAGTTAAGTTAATGATCTGACGCACATGGCCCTCGCTCATGGCGGGACCGCACAAAAGCAGGGAGGACTGGGTCAGGCTGCCGCCCGACTTGTGCATCGATACGGCGGCCATGTCGGCGCCGGCGGCCATGGCCGACACCGGCAGGTTTTCGCCAAAATAGAAGTGTGTGCCGTGCGCCTCGTCGGCCAAGCACAGCATGCCGTGTGCGTGCGCAAGCTGGACAATGCGGCGCAGGTCGGAACAGATGCCGTAATAGGTCGGGTTGTTGACCAAGATCGCCTTGGCGTCTGGATTTTCTCGGATGGCCCGCTCGACGTCGGACACACTCATGCCGAGCGGGATGCCCAGGCGGTCATCACAAGCCGGGTCGATGTAGACCGGAATCGCGCCGCACAGCACCATGGCGCCCATGACGCTGCGGTGCACGTTGCGCGGCAGGATGATTTTTTCGCCGCGTTTGGCCACAGACAGGACCATGCTCTGCACAGCCGAAGTCGTGCCGCCGACCATGAGAAAGGCATGGGCTGCGCCGAATGCCTCGGCGGCCAGTTCCTCGGCCTCGCGGATGACCGATACCGGGTGGCATAGGTTGTCAAGCGGCTTCATGGAGTTGACGTCCAATTTGACGCACTGTTCGCCAAGCAGGGCGGTCAGTTCCGGATTGCCCCGGCCGCGCTTGTGGCCGGGCACATCGAACGGGACGACACGCATCTTCTGGAAGGATTGGAGTGCCTCATAGATGGGCGCGCGCTCCTGGGAATGGGATTTCATTGGGACGCACCTCGGTTCAGTTAGTAAATGTTGCGGCCGCTGAAAATTTCAATCATTTCGCGGCGGATATTGTTCATGATCTCGAGCCGTGTCATGGGCGGCAGCTCATAAACATCGGTTTTGAAGAGATAGTTTTGCAGGTCGATTTCCTTGAGCATCATCTTGGTATGGAACAGGTTGGCGCTGTAAACGTTCAGGTCCACTGCGTCATAGCGGCGCAGCGTGATCGGGTCAATATAGTCCTGGATGGAGGTGACCGGATGGTCGATAAACAGCTTTTGGCCGTTCATGTCGCGGGTAAAGCCGCGCACGCGGTAGTCCATCGTGATGATGTCTGAATCGAACGAGCCGATGAGGTAGTCGAGCGTGGAGAGCGGCGTGATTTCGCCGCAGGTCGCCACGTCGATGTCCACGCGGAAGGTGGCCAGGCAGGTCTCGGGATGGTATTCGGGATAGGTGTGCACGGTGACATGGCTTTTATCCAGGTGGGCAAGCTGTGTCTGTCCGGGAACCGGGCGCTCGGCGATCAGGATGGTGACCGATGCGCCTTGCGGCTCATAGTCCTGCTTGGCGATGTTGAGAACCGTCGCGCCAATCATGTCGGTCAGCGTCGTCAGGATAGAGGTCAGACGCTCGGAATTATACTGCTCATCGATATATGCAATATAATCCTGCTGCTCGCGCTCGGTTTTTGCGTAGCAGACGTCATAAATGTTGAAGCTCAGGGACTTCGTGAGGTTGTTGAATCCGTAAAGTTTTAATTTTTCCGCCATACCGCAGGCGCTCCTTCTCACTCGTAAAAAATAAAAAAACAAGCAGTGCGCGGAAAACACACTGCTTGTAAAAAATCATATGGGAAAAGGGCGAATTTAGATTCCGCGCATGCGGAAGGAAAGCCCCAGGCTCCATGTGATATCAGGTTCTGTATAGAGTCTTATAGCAAATACTTACTGTTACTACTCTTATTGACCGTTTTACAAGTTGCGCATGCGTACCGCACACCGGTTATAAAGTAACCAACTTATAAAATTGAGCTTTTAACTCAATCAATAATAGCGGCCTGCGCCGCCCATCGGCAGTTGACCCGGCTGTCCGTATGGCCTCGCCCTGGAAAAGCCCAGGTGGTCAGAAGAAATATTTGCATGGATACAGAAAATTACATATCACATGACAACTTTAGTATACGATATTTGTCGGACGTTTGTCAAGAGGAAATGCGCTCTTTCGGCAGACGCTGCCCTGTGGGGTGGTTTCCGATACGGGCTATCGATTTGTACAAGAGTGAAGGATAGCGTTTGTGCAAGGCGGAAAATCTAAAAAATTTGCGTGCAGACGGCAGGAAAGCTTGTATAATACCCATAAGGGCGTTAAAAAATTTGGACCCTATGGAGGCTTTATGACGCAAGAAAAACAGCTCGCGCGCGTCTTGGACAAGGCGCGCCGGTTAGAGCGCACCTATGAGGCGCGCATATTTACCCGTCTGCTGGACATGCCTATGGAAGCGTTTTCCTGCACAGAGCATCTGTACGCACCGCCGGAGGACGCCGCCTACGCGCCGATCGCCGGCGGAGATATCTGGGGTGGTGCCTGGCAGTCCCTATGGCTGCGCGGTACGTTTACGGTGCCGGAGGCATTGGCCGGACGGCCGCTCTATGTGTTGCCGCGCCTGGGTGGATGGGAAGGCTTTCTGTTTTTGGATGGCGTGCCCCATGCCATTTTTACCAACAAGTATACGACCGAGACCCATGGCAACCATTATGCCGCACGCATTACGCCAGGGGCGGCGGCTGGGACCGCTTTCCGTCTGGATTTTGAGTACTATGCCGGGCACTATATCCCCGGCTGCGCCCCTTTTGAGGACTCTGGACTCAAGGATTGCCGCCATATCTACGAGGGCGTTTATATCGCCGCGCGGGACGAGGAGATTCTGCGCTTTGTGATCGACCTGCGTGTGCTCAATTCCCTGGCGGCTGCATTGCCGGCCGACAGTTTCCGCCGGGGGGATATCGTGCGCTGTCTGTACGATGTGGTCGGCCTGTGCCCGTCGGCGCCCGACGATGCCGATGACTGGCGGGAAGGCCTGCGCGCGGCAATCCATCGGATGCAGCCGGTGCTGGCCGCAAAGAACGCCGACTCCGCGCCGGTTACCGCGGTAGTCGGGCATAGCCACATGGATACTGCCTGGCTTTGGCCGGTCTCCGAGACCATCCGCAAGTGCGCCCGCACCTATGCCAACGCCGTCCGGCTGATGGACGAGTATCCGGAATACCGGTTTTTCCAGAGCTCGGCCTATCACACCGAACTGATCCGACGTCACTATCCGGCGCTGTTTGAGAAGATGCGCGAAAAGATTGCCGAGGGCCGCTATGAGCCGGGCGGCGCAGTCTTTGTGGAATGCGACTGTAACATGGTGTCTGGCGAGAGCCTGGTGCGCCAATTCCTGTGGGGCCAGAAGTATAACGAAAAGTGGTTCGGCCTGCGCTCCAACAATTTTTGGTTGCCCGACACGTTTGGATACAGCGCGGCCATCCCGCAGGTCATGCGTAAGAGCGGCGCGCGCTATTTCTTCACGACCAAACTTTCCTGGAACGATACCAACATCTTTCCGTATGACACCTTTTGGTGGGAGGGGCTGGATGGTAGCCGGGTGTTCACTCACTTTAATGCGACCCACTGCGAGCCGGACCCGGAAACGCTGCTGCGGTACACGGTTGGCAACGATGACCCGGATTTCACCCAGGAGAGCAAGGATAAGCATGTCAGCCGCCGCAAGCTGATCGCTTACGGCTATGGCGACGGCGGCGGCGGCCCACAGTTTGAGCATCTGGAGCTGGTGCGCCGCGAGCATGATCTGGACGGCTGCCCGCGGACAGAACACCGCGCAGTCGGGGCGTTCGCCGAGGAGATGGAGCGTGAGGCGTGCGGCGTGCCGGTTTACGCCGGGGAGCTGTATCTGGAATTGCACCGCGGCACGCTGACCAACCGGCATGAGATCAAGCGCAACAACCGCAAGGGTGAGATTGCCCTGCATGATCTGGAACTGCTGACCGTACTGGATGCAGTGGATCGCAATATACCTGCCGACGATACTGAGATCCGGCCTTATATGGAGATCCTGCTGAAAAATCAGTTCCATGATATCCTGCCGGGCAGTGCGATCACGCGCGTGCACGAGGAGAGCATTGCCGAAATGCACGAGATGATAGCCGCCGTCCGTGCCCGGCAGGGCCAGATATTTGCCGGGGCAGGGCACGGCGTGACCATTTGGAACCCGCTAGGCTTTGCGCGGAACGATACCGTGTATTTGCCGTTTGCCGCGCCGGAATATGGACAAACTTTCACAAATGTATTTGGAAATGCGGTCACGGCGGTAGAAGGTATCGCCCTGGATGCCATGCAGGCAAAAGCCCTTCCGGCCGCGGACGGCGTGAAGCCGGAAGCGTGCCCCTTTGTCTGCACGGAAGATGGACTGGAAACACCGTTTTATCGGGTGCAATGGGATCAGAACGGCGGTTTTGCTTCGTTGTTTGATAAACGGGTGCAGCGCGAAATCCGGGAAGGTTTGCCGCTCGGCACCTTCCTGCTGGCTGAGGACGTACCGGCGAACTGGGACAACTGGGATGTGGACGCTGATACGGTCGAGGACCGCTTCCAGCCGACGGCCGTTCTTCTAGAGCGCACCTGCGTCAGCGTAGGCAGCGGCCAGGCGCGCTATCGGTGTACCTACCGCCTGACATCCCGCTCAACCTTGGTACAGGATGTTGTGTTCTATGCCGCTCGTCCGGAAATCGTTTTTGAGACACGGATAGATTGGAATGACAAACACCGCTTCCTGAAGGTTGCGTTCGACACCAGCATCCGCGCGCGCTTTGCCGCCCATGAGATCCAGTTCGGCCATATCGAGCGGCCGACTACCCGCAACAATGCGCTCGAGCAGGCCATGTTTGAGGTGTGCAATCACAAATATACCGACCTGTCCGAGCCACGCTACGGCTGCGCTGTGCTCAATGACTGCAAATACGGCGTGTCTGTGCGCGGCGGCAGCATCCGCCTGTCGCTGCACAAGGCGGGCTGCCGGCCGGACCCAACCGGGGACAGCGGCGTACACGATGTGACCTATGCCTTCTTGCCCCATCTCGGACCGCTTTCAGCCGACACGGTCATCCGCCCGGCCTATTGCCTGAACAGCCCGGCGTTGGTCTTTGACGGCGTGCGCGCGCTGCCGCAGGCGCCGGTCACGACCGATTGTCCGCATGTTATGATCGAGGCGGTCAAGCCGCTGCATGAGACGGCGGTGCGGTCGATCGTCGTGCGTTTGTATGAGTGTGAGGGCGCAGGCGGCTACGCGGCGATGGATTTCGCCCCTTATGTGTGTGCAGCCGCAGAGACCGACCTGCTAGAAGAAGGGGCGCAGGAGGTGCCGGTGCCGCAGGCAACGCTCTATTTCAAGCCGTTTGAGGTGAAGACCTTGGTTCTGACCTATGAAAAACCCTGAGAAAGGACGAAAAACTTATGCTGAACAAGAAGGATTACGACCGCCTGAAAGCGGCCTCCATGGCCTATTTTGAAAAGGCTGGCATTGTCATCAACGAACAGGAGAAGGCAGCCTTCCAGGTGGCAGAATACAACCTGGGGTGCGTTGACGAGATCGGCCTTGAGCTCATCGAGTACGTCAATACCGACCGCTGCTGCGCCAAAGAACTCGTACTCTTACCCGGCCAGACCTGCCCGGAGCACCGTCATCCGCCGGTATGCGGCGAGATCGGCAAGGAGGAGACCTTCCGCTGCCGCTATGGTACGGTCTATCTCTACGTCCCGGGAGAGCCGGTAGAGCACCTGCAGGCTACGCTGCCCAAGAATCGTGCGCAGTATTTTACCTGCCGGCACGAGATCGTCCTGCATCCGGGTGAGCAGTACACCATTTATCCCAACACCTTGCACTGGTTCCAGGCCGGGCCGGAAGGCGCCATCGTCTCGGAGTTTTCGACCAAGAGCCGGGATGAATACGATATCTACACCGATCCGGATATCGATGCGGCGCAGGACCGCACGCTCTGACCGATCGGAAAACCGGGGCGGGCCGTTGACGCGGCTCGCCCCTGCGCTTATAATAAGAAGGCAAACGATAAGGGCGGCGCAGATGCCGCATATCCATGGACGGAAAAAGAATGGAGGAACTCTCTCATGTTTGATGTGACAGCGCTGGGCGAGGTGCTGATCGATTTTACCGCATACGGTGCCAACCCAGATACTGGAATGGAACTGTTTGAGCGCAACCCGGGCGGCGCACCGGCCAATGTAGCCGCCGCAGTCAGCAGGCTGTCGGGCCGTGCGGCCTTTATTGGCAAGGTCGGCGCGGACATGCACGGCACGTTTTTGAAGGATACGCTCCGGCAGATCGGGGTCGACACGCGCGGCGTGTGCGCCGACGATCGGGCATTTACAACGCTGGCCTTTGTCTCACTTGAGCCCTCGGGCGAGCGGGTGTTTTCTTTTGCGCGCAAGCCGGGCGCAGACACGCGACTGACGGCGTCAGATATCCCGCAGGAACTGCTGACAGACAGCCGCATCCTGCATTTTGGCTCGCTGTCCCTGACCGATGAGCCGGCGCACAGCGCGACACGCTATGCGGTGGCGGCGGCCAAGCAGGCTGGTGCGATCATCTCGTATGATCCGAACGACCGGCCGCTTTTGTGGGATAGCAGGGAGCGCGCACGGGATGTGATGCGGTCGGTGCTGCCGCAGGTCGATGTGATCAAGATTTCCGACGAGGAGACCGCACTTTTGACCGGCGCATCTGACCCAGATGAGGCATCCCGGCGCCTGATCGCGCAGGGGATCGGATGTGTCGTGGTCACACTGGGGGCCAAGGGCGCGCTCGTGCGCACGGCGGCGCAGCCCGATGTGTCCGAGCAGGTCCCGGGGTTCGCCTCTAAAGTTGCGGATACGACCGGAGCGGGCGACTCCTTCTGGGGCGGCTTCCTCTATCAGCTTGCGGCCAGCGGCAAGCGCCCGGCTGAATTGACGCTTGCAGAAGCTACTGCATTTGCGCGTTTTGGCAACGCAGTGGCATCCCTGTGCGTGGAAAAGCGCGGGGCGATCCCGGCGATGCCCGACCTTGCGGTCGTGCATGCCCGCCTGGAGGGCCGTGTATGAAGCTGATTGCGGTCGATCTGGATGGGACACTGCTCAACCACAGCAAAGAAGTGCTGGAGAGCAGCCGCCAGGCCATTGCCGCAGCGGCGGCCGCGGGTGTTCAGGTCGTCGTGGCCAGTGGACGCAGTTTTCCCGAAGCACAACGTTTTGTCGCCGGTACGGCTTGCAGCGAGCACGTGATCTGCGCGGGCGGCGCGGCGATAGTCAACCGCACCAGCGGCGTATCCCGGCACACCTGGTACCTGGATTGTCAGACCGCGGCGCGCGTCCTGCGGCAGGGAACGGCGTGCGGGATGGCGGCCTTCGCCTACACGGCGAACCAGATCTGGATGGAGGAAGCCGATTATAATGCCATCTTTTCTAATATGCCAGGGTTCCGCGCCCAGAGGGATATCTTGCACCTGTGCGATGGGTTGCCGGAGGCAATTGCAGCGCATGGTATGGACGTTGCAAAGATCATGTGCTGGAGCCTGGATCAAGATAGACAGCGGCAGACGCGGGCGCGCCTTTCCGCTATACCAGGCCTGTCTTTTACAAGCTCGGGACCGGATAACTTTGAAGTGCTGGCTGCGGGCGCCGGCAAAGGTATGGCGCTGCGGTGGCTCGCCCAGGCATTAGGCATTCCGCGAGAGGAGACTGCGGCCATCGGCGACGCGGAGAATGATCTGGATATGCTGGCGGAAGCTGGCTATGCGGTCGCGATGGGCAACGCCGCAGCGTGTGTCAAAGCCCAGGCCGATTTTGTGACCGGCGACTGTGAATCAGACGGGATTGCCCGGGCGCTGACATGGCTCATGGAGCGCAACATGTGAAGTGCTTGTATAAAAAAGCCGAATCCGGAATGGATTCGGCTTTGCTGCTGTGAAGGCCGTCAGGCCGGCTCGTCGGGATCGGGCGTGTGTGCGAACATTAGGAAAAAACCGATGAGCTGCAGAAGGGCGGCGATCCAGATGGCCGGCTCTCCGATGCGCTGACTGAGCACGGCGCCGACCGCCGCGCCGACGGCAAACACCGCAATGACAAAGTAATAGTGCAGGCTTTGCCGACGCAGTTCCGGATCGTGGGTCTGATGATACCCGCATAGGAGTGAGGCGGCGGCGCGCATGTTGCCAATGCACATGGTTGTGGCGCAGGACAGGCCGCGGAACTTACGGAAGGTGTTCACTTGCATGGCGCAGGCGAAGGACAACAAGATGTTGGCTGGGACGTTCATGGTTTGCGGAAAAAAGCCGGTCACGGCCAGCAGGGCGATCTCGCCGAGCAGGACGGTCTGTCGCCAATGGATGCGTGTGACGTGCTGGAATCTGCGGCGCACGAGTTCGGCTAGATAGACCCCCAGAACGAAGGCCAGCAGCGGCAGCAGATAGTGCAGGGCGCGGCCTGGATGGCCGGTGGCCAGGTTTTGCCCGAGCAGGACAATGTTGCCGGTTTGCGCGTTGGCGAACACTTGGCCGCGGCAGTTATAGGAATATGCATCCTGGAAGCCGCCCGCGAGCGTCAGAAAAACTGCAAGCAGCCAGGAGTCGGACATTTGCTTTTTCATGGAACATTTGTGCCTCCTTGGAGGGGAAGATTTGCCTGGTTCCCATTATACGCAGCTCCGACGCCGCACGCAAGCACAGACGCAGGAAATGTATGAGAAAAAATAGGGGATATACAAGATATTGTACTTTGCAGCTGCATGCACTCTGTCGGCTTGATGGGAATTTGGCGTGTTTTTTGCCGAAATTTCGTGCGTTTTTGCCCTATCGCGTAGACGGGAAAATCCGTACAATAGAAAAAGACTGCATCGCCCCGGGCTGTAGGGGCGTTTTGGATTTTTGGGAAGGAGTTAGGAGTACTGTGAAAGTCAAGTATGTAAGAAAGCGCACGGGCAAGGTCGTGCCCTATGACAGCCGCTTCATTGCGCGCGCGATCCATCTGGCTGCCGCCTCGGCCGGCGATTATGACGAGGAGACCGCTGCCCAGACCCTGGAGCGCATTGAAAAACATTTGGCGGATCAGCCGGATGAGACCATCCAGATCGAGGCTGTGCAGGATCTCGTTGAGCGCGCCCTGTTTGAGACTGGGCGGTTTGAGACCGCAAAGGCGTACATCCTTTACCGGATGGACAAGGAGAAAAGCCGCGGCCTGTATGAGTGGAAGGACGGCCTTTTGAGCAAGGAGTTTCTAAGCCCATACAAGCATGCGCCCAATCCCATGCATCAGCTGGGCTCGTTCGTCTATTCGCGTACGTATTCGCGCTTCCTGCCCCATCTGGGCCGCCGAGAGTTCTGGTGGGAGACCGTGCGCCGTGCAGTGGAATATAATTGCTCTCTGGCCAAGACCAGCCGCGAGGAAGCGGAGGCGCTCTACCGCAACGTATATGAGATGAAACAGTTTCTGTCCGGCCGGACCCTATGGGTCGGCGAGACCAAGGTCGGGGAGCAGTACCCCATGGCGAACTATAATTGTGCCTTTGAGGTGATCGACAACTTCCACGCGTATCACGACCTGTTTTACCTGCTCATGGTCGGCTCGGGTGTGGGCGTGCGCGTCCTCAAGTCGGATGCAGCAAAGCTGCCCCGTGTGCGCACAAACTTGAAGCTCCTGCATGAGATGTACCAGGAGGTCCCCAAGAATGAGCGCCTGGAGTACACCAACCTGACGTTTTCGGGCGATACGGCTTACATCACCATCGGCGACTCCAAGGAGGGGTGGGCCCAGGCGCTGGACGCTTACTTTGGCCTGCTCTATAACAATGAGTACAATAAAATTGGGCATATTGTGGTCAATTATAGCAATATCCGTCCCAAGGGCGAAAAACTCAAGGTGTTTGGCGGTACAGCTTCCGGCTATCAGTCCATGATGCGCATGATTGATAAGATTCACAAGGTCATCACGCAGGCGGGCGCGCGCGATGGCGTCAGCCGGACCCGGCTGCAGCCCATCGATCTGCTGGACATCGCCAACATCATCGGCGAGAACGTGGTCTCGGGCGGTGTGCGCCGTACCTCGGAGATTGGTCTGATCGATCAGGATGACCCGATTTGCATCCAGGCCAAGAGCAATCTCTATCGTCAGGTCGGGGACCGGTGGGAGATCGACAAGTCGATTGCGCATCGCCAGATGAGCAACAACTCGATCTTCTACACCCGAAAACCCACCCGCGAACAGCTGCACTGGCACTTGCAGCAGATGCGCTATTCGGGCGAGCCGGGCTGGGTCAACCAAGAAGCAGGTGCCAAGCGCCGGCCGAATTTCAACGGCGTTAATCCCTGCGGTGAGATCTTGCTGGACAACCATGGCCTGTGCAACCTGACGACGGTCAACGTCATGGCCTTTGTGCGGGAAGACGGTACGCTGGACCGCGCCGCCCTGATGGAGGCCCAGCGCCTTTCGGCGCGTGCGGGCTACCGCATGACCTGCCGGGAGCTGGAAATCCATGAGTGGGATGCGGTGCAGCAGCGCGATAAACTGCTCGGCTGCTCGCTGACCGGCTGGCAGGACATGGTCAATGCAACCGGCATGACGCGCGACCAGGAGGCTGACCTCCTGGACGAGCTGCGGCATACGGCGCGGGAGGCGGCTCGCCGCTATGCCGAGGCACTGGGCGGCGCTGTGCCGCTTCTCGTCACGACGGTCAAGCCCGAGGGGACGCTGTCTCTGCTGCCGACCGTCTCGAGCGGTGTGCACTATTCACATGCCCCCTATTACATCCGCCGCGTGCGTATCTCGGCCGAGGACCCGCTATGCAAGGTGTGCGAGGAGCTGGGCTATCCGGTATTCCCCGAAGTGGGACAGACCGCAGAGGACTGCCGCACCAAGGTCGTCGAGTTCCCGGTCAAGGCGCCGGCCGGACGGGTCAAGGCCGATGTGTCTGCCATTGAACAGCTGGAAAACTACAAGATGTTCATGCAGCACTATGTCGATCACAACTGCTCGATTACCATCCATGTTCGTGAAAACGAGTGGGATGCCGTCGAGGAGTGGGTCTGGAAAAACTGGGACGACATCGTGGCACTGTCCTTCCTCAGCCTGGATGATAACTTCTATGAGCTCATGCCCTATGAGGCCATCAGCAGCGAGGAGTATGAGCGCCGCCTTGCGGCCATGAAGCCCTTCAATCCCTCCCTGATTTCCAAATATGAGAAAGAAGAGACCGAGCTGGATATCGGCGCCTCCGAATGTGTCGGCGGCGTCTGTCCGGTGCGGTGATTGGCAAACGATGCCGGGACGGATATGAACCGTCCCGGCTTTTTTGCAGTATTTTGCCGAAAGCTGTTTACAGCAAGGGACCTTCGGTGTATGCTAAATGAAGAAATCGCGGCAGATGCCGCTCGGGAAAGGGGATATTATGCAGACACAAATTCCAGAGAAGGACCCAAAGCTTTTTTGGACGCTTTTTTGGTCCACATTCCAGCTCAGCGCCTTTACGTTTGGCGGCGGGTATGTCATTGTCCCGCTCATGCGCAAGCGCTTTGTGGAGGGGCTGGGATGGATCGACGAGAACGAGATGATCGACCTTATCGCCATTGCGCAGTCGTCGCCCGGCCCGATTGCGGTCAACGCTTCCATCATCCTCGGATACCGCATTGCGGGCATCAGTGGCGCCCTGTGCACCATTTTGGGTACAGTCCTGCCGCCGCTCATCATCCTGTCGCTGATTTCGCTGGTTTATACGGCCTTTCGCGATAACGAGATCGTGAGCGTGGTCATGAACTGCATGCAGGCGGGGGTGGCAGCGGTCATCTGCGATGTGGTCATCACCATGGCGCAGGGAATTTTGAAGCTCAAAAAGGCGCTGCCCATCATCATTATGTTCCTGGCGTTCATTGGACAAGCGGTGTTCGGCATCAACGTCATTTTGATCATCCTGATCTGCGGTGTAATCGGTGCGCTAAACTACCTGCATGAGACAAAGCAGCAGGAGGACCGGAAGAAATGATTTATATTCAGCTTTTATGGAGCTTTATTCAGATCGGCCTGTTCAGCATCGGCGGCGGCTATGCTTCTTTGCCGCTGATCGAGCATCAGGTGGTCGATGTACATGGCTGGCTGACCGCGTCTCAGCTCACCGACATCGTCACTATTTCCCAGATGACGCCCGGCCCGATCGCCCTCAATGCAGCCACCTTTGTCGGCACCCGCATCGGCGGCTTGCCGGGGGCCATTGTGGCAACTTTGGGCTGTGTACTGCCGTCGTGCATCATTGTGCTGGCGCTGGCCTGGGTATATACAAAATACAAGGACTTGGGTCTGCTGCGCGGCATCTTGGCCGGGCTGCGGCCGGCGGTGGTCGCGCTGATTGCATCGGCCGGGCTGACGATCCTGATCTCCGCCCTGTTTGTGAACGACGTTCTGCCGCACGCGCTGTCTGATGTGGACGGCATTGCAGTGGTTCTCTTTGTGCTTTCGCTCGTAATCTTGCGAAAATGGAAGCCGGACCCCATCCTTGTCATGGTTGGTAGCGGCGTGATCGGCGCGATCGCAGTGTTTGCGCTGCGCGCGGTCACCGGATAAAGACACAAAAAGATGCACCCGATTGGGTGCATCTTTTTTAGCTGCGGCGCAAATAAAGAATGGGGAAGGGCTGCCCTTGCTCATCGATGGGAGAGCGGCGGAAAACAGTGAAGCCAGCGCGCTCATAAAAGGCGCGTGCTTTGGGGTTTTGCTCGTTGACGCAGACCTCACGTACGCCATACGATTGCACCGCAAAATCCAGCAAACGCCGGCCCAGGCCGCGCCCGATCTGTGTTGGGTGCAAGAACAGCATTTCCAGTTTGGTGCCGCGGATGCCTGCAAACCCGACGGGAACACCGGCTTGATCTTGCACGGTCACTAAAACCGGGATGTGGGCGATCGCCTCCGGAATGAAGGTGGCGATCTGGTCGATCTCCCGCGCGGTCAGAAAGGTATGGGTGGCCTCGACCGAGGCACGCCAGACTGCGGTCAGCGCATGGATCAGGGCGGGCGTGCGCAGATCGGGCAGATAGACGGCAAGGCCCGTGGGCGGTGCAGACAGTACCCCTTCCACAAAAGCGGCTGGCACATCCATCCGTGCCGCGATCTCCTGCGGCGTCATCCCTTGGCAGCGGAACCGGTATACGACTGCCTGTATAGGTTCGCCGGCCTCCAGAATATGGCCGTCCGGATCGTAGAAGCGCACGACGCGCTGGCCCCAAGTTTGGGTGCACGGTGGATGAACATAGGTGATACCGTGGGCCTCTAGCCGTTGTATGAGCGCATCCAGATCACTGCATTCAAAATACAGTTCACCGGCACGGTGGCGCAGCGTGACGGCATCGGTCCCGAGAAGGGATTGCCAGGTATCCATTGTTTGCAGTGCTACATGGCCGTCCAGCGTCACATTTGCGCCAAAATCTGCCGTGATGGTCATGCCCAGAAGGTCACAGTAAAAGTGCTTGGCGCGCGCCATATCGGTGACTGCCAGAAGCGTATTGATGTATTGTATATGCATGGCGAAAACTCCCGCTCTTTCAAAAAATATGCTGGAATCAGCATAGCACAAGGGATAGGCCGGCGCAATGGAAAGAGCAGGCAAAATTTGGGACAAAAACTGTGTTTTTTTCGTCCGATTGCCCAGGAATGAAACGCTATCGCTTGGAAGCGGAGAACGCAGCCGCCTCGTGGAGCCACGCCATGAGCGTATCGTCGATTTCTGCGGGGGTTGCGAGCACGACGTGATGCGTCCAGCGGCCCGGATAGGGCTCGGCCGTGCGCGCGATCCGCGGGGAAAGCACTCTGCGGCCCAGCCCAAAGGTCAGGACAAGGTAAGGGGAGGGGAGATCGGCCTTTTTGCGCACGCGGAGAAAGGAGACGCAGGCAAACATGTGCCGGTTAAAAAACGAGATCTGGGACTTTTTAGCCTGAACCGATACGCCGTCGATCTCGGCGCATATACGCTGTGCCAGCGCCTCGAACAGCGGCAGCGCGTCCAGATGCCCGTCGAAAAATAGCAGGGTATTGGTGTCCATATCGTATTCCTCCTTTGTACCCAGCATACCATAGCTCTGGCGCGATGTCACCTGCGGCCGCCGGATGGGATTGACAGGATATGCAGAACGTGGTATGCTAAGACGCAAGGGAATGAATGTCTCCCGCGGCATGGGATGCCGGAACCGCTTGAAGATTTGAGAGCTGATGACTTCTGCAATACTTTGCAGGGGTTGTCAGCTCTTTTTTTGTGTAAAAGGAGGAAAAGTATCATGTTATGGAGTTTGGCATTGGTTTTTCTGGGCGGGCTGTTTGCCGGGGAGGTATTCCGGCACCTGCGCCTGCCGCCGCTTTTGGGGATGTTACTGGTAGGCGTGGCATTCGGCCCGTATGCGCTGGATCTGCTGGACGACAGCCTGTTGGCCATCTCGGATGACCTGCGTAAGGTCGCGCTCATCATCATCCTGACCCGCGCCGGTTTGAGCCTGGACATTGCCGACCTGCGCCGGGTCGGACGGTCGGCGGTGCTGCTGTGTTTTGTGCCCGCAACCTTTGAGATTGTGGGCACGGTCGTCTTGGCACCGCGCCTGCTGGGCGTGACCGTGCTGGAAGCTGCGATCATTGGTGCGGTCATTGCGGCAGTCTCCCCGGCGGTGGTCGTACCGCGCATGCTGCGTCTGATGGACGAGGGATACGGCGCCGCGCAGGGCATCCCGCAGATGATCCTTGCGGGTGCATCGGTGGATGACGTGTATGTGATTGTACTGTTCTCCTCCTTTGCCAGTCTTGCCGCAGGCGGCAGTTTGTCGCCGCTTGATTTTGTCCGCATCCCGACTTCGCTTGTCTTGGGGATTGCCGCCGGTGTGCTGTGCGGCTGGGCGCTCGCCGGGTGGTTTTCCCGCGTGCACATGCGCGACAGCGCTAAGGTTGTCATTTTCCTGGCCCTGTCCTTTGTCCTAGTGACCATTGAGGATCACTGTACGGGGATTATTGGATTTTCCGGCCTGCTGGCTGTTATGAGCATGGGGATCATGCTGGGCCGTCGGCTCCCGGCTGTATCTAAGCGCCTGTCAGCCAAGTATGACCGCCTGTGGGTGGCTGCGGAGCTGCTGCTATTTGTCTTGGTTGGCGCAATGGTAAATATCTCTTATGTTGCCTACGCGGGCGTGGCAGCCGTCCTCTTGATTTTAGGTGCGCTGGTGTTCCGCATGGCGGGCGTGTTTTTGAGTGTGGCCGGAACCCGGCTCAACGGCAGGGAACGCGCATTCTGTATGCTGGCCTATACGCCAAAGGCGACTGTGCAGGCGGCAATCGGCGGCGTGCCGCTGGCCATGGGGTTGGCATGTGGGGAGACTGTGCTGACTGTGGCAGTGCTGGCCATTCTGATCACGGCCCCCTTTGGCGCCATTGCGATCGACTGCACCTATAAGAGATGGCTGCAGAGAGCAGGATGAGCCAAGCTAGCCATACTGCACGGATTGTGATAGACTATTGAGATATCGACAACGAAAGGGCTGGTTGGAATGGAAAAGATTACACTGTGCGGGGACGACTGCCTGAAATGCCCGCGGTATCTGGCGCAGACGGAGGAGGCGCTGCGCCGGGCTGCAGAACTGTGGTATCGTGTGGGCTGGCGAGATCATGTCGTTTCAAATGAGGAGATCCGCTGTGCGGGATGTACTCCGGAAAAGCCATGCACGTTCCAGCTGACAGAATGTGTCAAGCAGCATCATGTCAAGGCGTGTCATGCATGCGGCGCATTTCCCTGCGAGAAGATTGCGCGGATGCTGCAGCGTTCCAGACAGACACAAGAGCGATGCAGGGAAGTTTGTACGGAGGGGGAATATCAGATGCTGCAAGCGGCATTTTTTCACAAGGCGCGTAATTTAAGCAAGCTGTGATATCCGCAGACAGAGCCGGGCGGCCCATCGGACTATATGGCAGAGATGCCTCCATTTAAATAGGCCGCCCCTCTCGGGACGGCCCGTTTTACTTGGATTGTGCTGCCTAGGTCAGGTAGCCGGTTTTCTGGAGGAGGATCAGTGCTCGGTCTTCCAGAAGGCTACCGAGTAGGGCGGCAGTTCGGAGCCACCGCCAAAGTCGTGCAGCGCGCCGGTGATCAGGTCGACCGCTTGGCCGGAACGCGCATCAAAATGCGCAATATAAGGTTCGCTGTCGGCATTGATGGCAACGAGCACGCGCTCGCCTTCGGCCTCGCGCTCCCAGATACACTGCTTGTTGGTGAGCACCAGGTGCTTGAAGCTGCCGTAGCACAGCGCCTTGGACTGCTTGTGCGCCTGGGCAAGCTTGGCGATCCAGGTGGTCAGTTCGTTTTCGACCGGTGCGTCAAAGCACGGGCGCAGGGCGTGGTCACCCTCTTCCTTTCGGCCTGTGGTGCCCCATTCGCTGCCGTAATAGATGCATGGGATGCCGGGCATCCCGAACAGCATGCCGTAGAGCAGGGGCAGGTGCTTGGGGTTTGTGAGGATGGAGGCCGCACGGGTCACGTCGTGGTTGTCGACGAAGGAGAGCAGGTGCTTGCCCTTGTAGAGCGTCCACTGTTCAGGGCCAAACTGGCGCATGAGCGAGTGGGTGATCTCAAAGAGATTCATGGAATTGAGCGACGAGTATAGGCCCTTGTAGCACTCATAGTTTGTGCACGAGTGCATCATGTCGTCCGCAACGCGCTGGTTGTAATCGCCATGCATCAGCTCGCCGACCAGGAAAAAGTCGGGCTTGAGGCTGTCGCAGAACGCACGTAGCTGGCGCAGGAACTCGGGCGGCAGGCTGTACGCGACGTCCAGGCGCAGGCCGTCAATGTCGAATTCGCGCACCCACCCGGCAATGCAGTCGAAGATGTGCTGGACCACGGCCGGATTTTGCAGGTTGAGCTTGACGAGTTCGTAGTGGCCTTCCCAGCCCTCGTACCAGAATCCGTCGTTATAGTTGGAGTTACCATCAAAATTGATATAGAACCAGTCCTTGTAGGGCGAATCCCACTTTTTGGCACGCACATCTTGGAATGCCCAGAAGCCGCGGCCGACGTGGTTGAATACGCCGTCCAGTACGACGCGGATGCCGCTGCGGTGCAGATAAGCGCACACGTCCGCAAAGTCAGCGTTTGTGCCCAGACGGCAGTCCAATAGGCGGAAATCACGGGTGTCATAGCCGTGCGCATCGGATTCAAACAACGGGGAAAAATAGATCGCGTCTGCGCCCAGTGCACGGATGTGATCGGCCCAGTCGCAAACCTTGCGGATACGGTTTTTACAGATGCCGTCGTTTTCGTACGGCGCGCCGCAGAATCCGAGCGGATAGATCTGATAAAATACACTTTCATATGCCCACATAATATAAAGTCTCCTTTGGTGCTGGCAGGTGGTGGGGCGGGCAGGGAAAGCTGCCCGGTGATTCCAGTATATCCGATTCTGCCTGGTTTGTACAGGGTGCTCAGAGAAAAACCCAAATGGCTGTCAAAAATCTCACAACATGGGCAAAAAAATACTTGCCTTTGCCGGATAGGATGTGATATACTGCTATAGAACGACGGACATTCCGCTGCCTACCGGCCCGGACGATGCGGCCTTAATCAAAGGATAGGCATGAATATCTAGTATGAAAGGAAGACTGAAAGATGGATTTAGTAAAGGTTCTGTCTGAGCAGCAGCTCAAGAGCGATCTGCCCGAGCTCAAGATCGGCGACACTGTTCGTGTACACGCCAAGATCAAGGAGGGTAACCGCGAGCGTATCCAGGTATTTGAGGGCATCATCATCGCGATGAAGCACTCTGGCATCAACAAGACGGTTACCGTTCGCCGCATCTCTTACGGCGTCGGCGTTGAGAAGACCTTCCCGGTACATTCCCCCAACGTTGCAAAGTTTGAGGTTGTCCGCAATGGTAAGGTTCGCCGTGCAAAGCTGTACTACCTGCGCGGCCGCGTTGGCAAGGCTGCCAAGGTTGCAGAAAAGGTTTAAGACTGCAAAATCCCGGAGAGGAGCGCATCCAGCGTTCCTCTCTTTTTATATTATCTCGCGTACGTTTTTCATATAATGTCCACATGGAACGGACGTTTTGGGGCGGAAGCAGGGATTTTTTTCGCAGCGGCCCTGACAAAATCACAATATCCGGTTGCGCGGAATGGGGTTTCGTAATATAATGATGGCATGTGTCAATCCAACATCCCAAGGAGGAGAATCCCCAAATGAAACTGTCAAACAGCGCCAAAGCGGCCGAAAAGCAGGCCGAGCAGGACACCGGGCGCTTTTCCAATAGCCTCTTCGACTGGGGAGAGGCCATGATCTTTTCCCTGCTCCTGGTCGTCGTCGTATTTACGTTTTTTTTCCGGCTGATCGCGGTAGACGGCACTTCGATGGTGCCGACCTTGCAGGACCGGGACATGATGGTCGTCAGCAACTTGGGCTATACGCCCGCACGCGGCGACGTCATTGTGGTGAATAAAGAAGGGTTTGGCATTGGCCCCATCGTCAAGCGTGTCATTGCGGTCGGCGGCGATACGGTAGACATCAATTTCGCAACTGGCGACGTCACGGTCAACGGCGAAGTGCTGGACGAACCCTATATCAATGAACCAACCTATACGGCAGAGGGCACCAAGTTCCCGCTGACTGTGCCGGAGGGACAGCTATTCTTGCTCGGCGACAACCGCAACGGCTCGAGCGACAGCCGCGACCCGCGCATCGGCCTTGTGGATGAGCGCTATGTAATTGGCCATGTCCTGGGCGTGATCTTCCCGTTCACCTCGCTCGGCACGGTCGAGTAAACAGGGGATATCCCCAAACTTTGTGTGGAGGAAATGGAATGAACATCCAATGGTATCCTGGCCATATGGCGAAGACGCGTCGCCAGATGCTGGAAAACCTCAAAAATATCGATCTCGTGTGTGAACTGGTGGATGCGCGGATCCCACAGGTCAGCCGCAATCCAGACATGGATGAAATTGCGGGCGATAAGCCGCGTATGATGATTTTGAACCGTGTCGACCTGGCCGACCCGGAGGCCACGCGCCGGTGGGCATCCTTTTATCGCGCACAGGGCTATGCGGTACTTGAGACAGACAGCCAGCATGGCACCGGCACCGGCCGGTTTGCAGCCGCCGCGCGGGAGCGTTTGGCCGACAAGATTTCTGCTTGGAATGAAAAGGGGCAGACCGGCCGCGCCGTGCGCGTGATGGTAGTCGGTATCCCGAATGTTGGCAAATCCACATTCATCAACCGTGTTCTCGGCCGCAAGTCGGCCAAGGCGGCCGACAAGCCTGGCGTAACGCGGGGAGCGCAATGGTTCCGCGTGCCGGGTGGCATCGACCTGCTGGATACGCCGGGCATTTTGTGGCCTAAGTTTGACGATGAGCGCGTCGGAATCCTACTGGCTGTCACGGGCGCGGTCAAGGACGATATCCTGGATCTGGAAACCTTGGCTTGCCGCCTGTTTGAGCTGCTCGCCGTGCGTGCCCCCCAGGCCATCGTGGATCGCTACAAGCTGACCATTCCAGAGCAGTCCGACTTTTTGGGCTATGACCTGCTGCAGCAGGCTGGAAGGAAACGCGGCTTTCTGATTTCGGGCGGAGAGATCGATACCGAGCGCATGGCGCGCGTCCTGCTCGATGAGTTCCGTGGCGGTGTGCTTGGCCGCATCACCCTCGAGACGCCGGAGGACTATGCCCATGCCCAAGAAGAAGATTGAAAGCGCGGTGTCGTTCGACTATGAGCGGGCGGCGCAGTCGCGCGGTTTTTCAGCCGTATGCGGTGTCGATGAGGCCGGACGCGGTCCACTGGCCGGGCCTGTGGTCGCCGCTGCGGTGATCCTGCCGATAGACTGCCAGATTGAAGGTTTGAACGACTCCAAAAAATTGAGCGAAAAAAAGCGGGAAGCATTGTTTGATGAGATCCGCGCCCGTGCGGTGAGTTACGCGGTCGCGTCGGTCGACCATGCGGTCATCGACGAGATCAACATCCTGCGGGCAACCTTTCGGGCCATGGCCCAAGCGGTCATGCACTTGTCGGTGCCGGCCGATTACGCCTTAATAGACGGCAACCGTGCGCCGGCCCTCGACATTGCATCGGAGTGCATTGTAGGCGGCGACGCCAAGAGCGCTTCGATTGCAGCCGCTTCGATCTTGGCCAAGGTCACCCGTGACCGCTATATGCGTGAGATGGATGCCAAGTATCCGGGCTATGGATTTGCCGGGCATAAGGGATATGGTACCCGGGCGCATATACAGGCGATCCTGCAGCACGGGCCGTGTCCCATTCACCGGCAGAGCTTTTTAAAGAAGATTTACGATAAATATCCAGAGGCCAGGCGATGAAGCGGGGTGCGTGGGGAGAGGTCGCTGCGGCAGCCTTTTTGCAGGCGCAGGGCTATACCATCCTGGCCCGCAATTTCCGCACACGCTGGGGCGAGATCGATCTGGTCGCATCGGATGCGAAGTATCTGGCATTCGTCGAGGTCAAGACACGGCGCTCGGACCATTTTGCACCGGCCTGCGCGGCGGTGGACGCGGCAAAGCAGCGCCGGCTGGTCTTAACAGCCGAGGGTTGGCTTGCGGCCCATCCGACAGACAACTTGCAGCCGCGCTTTGACGTTGTCGAGGTCTATGGAGCGGAAGGCGGACCGGCGTGCACCATTCGCCATCTGAAAAATGCATTCGACGCATAGGAGGGAAGAGGATTGCAGTTATTTGACCTGCATTGCGACACCTTGTATGAGTGCTTTGAAACCGGGCAGGGCTTGCGCAGGAATACGTTGTGCATCGACCGGGACAAAACGGCTGGCTATGACATGTATACTCAGGTCTTTGCTCTGTTTTGCGGCGCCCGGTCGCCGGCGCCGGTCTCCGGCCGCAGGTCGCTTTTGGATTTGCCGCCAGAAGAGCGGTTGGGCGCGCTTTTGGAAACGGCGCAGCGTGAATTTTCTGCCAATGCCGACTGGCTGATGCTGTGCCGGGATATGGATGACTGGGCATGGGCAAAGGATCATGGACGGCGGGCGGCTTTCCTGTCGATCGAGGGGGCAGAACTTTTAGACTACCCTGGCGGTTTGGAACAGGCCTATGACGCGGGCGTGCGCCTTGTAACACTGGCCTGGAACGGCCGGAATGCCTTTGCATGCGGCGCAGCTACAGACAATGATGCGGGCCTAACAGACCGCGGCCGCGCCTTGGTACGAGAACTGGTGCGGCGCAATATGGTGGTTGATGTGTCCCATCTATCCGAGGCCGGCTTTTGGGATGTCTGCCTGGCGACCGAGGCGCCGTTTGCCGCGACCCACTCCAACAGCCGGGCGTGCTGTGAGCATCTGCGCAATTTGACACCCTTGCAGCTGACCGAGATCGTGCGGCGCGGTGGGCTGGTCGGACTCAATCTATACAGCCCGTTTTTGCGGGATGATGGCAAAAAAGCCGGCATTGATGATGTCCTGCGCCATGCGGATGATCTGCTTGCACGCGGCTGCGCCGACTGCCTGGCGCTGGGCTGTGATTTTGACGGCTGTGAGGATACCCCGGAAGGGCTGAATACAGTCGCGGACCTGGATGCCCTGGCCGAGGCCATGCTGCGGCATGGGTATTTGGAAAGCACGGTGAATGCGCTGTTTTACGGCAACGCAGTCACATTTTTTACCCGTGTACTGGGTGCATAGAGATTGAAAATTTATGGGAGGTTTCACACAGATGGAATACGTAAGCAGCAGAGACAAAGGGCTGCGTGTCAGCGCGGCGCAGGCCATTGCGGCAGGCATTGCGCCGGGCGGCGGCCTATTCTGCCCGACGGAATTTCCGGCGCTATCTGCAGATGAGATGCAGGCGCTTCTGGGCATGGACTACAAAGGCCGTGCCGCGCACATCCTGGGCAAGTTTCTGACCGACTTTTCGACCGAAGAACTGACTGGCTTTGCGGCCAAGGCCTATGCCGATGAGAAGTTTGGCGGGCCGGACACGGCGCCGGTCAAAAGCCTTGCAGATGGCGTGCACATGCTGGAGCTGTGGCATGGGCCGACCTGCGCGTTTAAGGACATGGCCTTGCAGATGCTGCCGCATCTTTTGACCGCATCCCTGCGCAAGACCGGCGAGACGCGTACCTGCTGCATCCTGGTCGCCACTTCGGGCGACACGGGCAAGGCGGCCCTGGAGGGGTTTGCCGATGTGCCGGGGACCAAGATCATGGTCTACTATCCGGTGGACGGCGTTTCTCCCATGCAGAAGCTGCAGATGGTCACCCAGCAGGGACAGAATGTCGAGGTTGTCGCCATCGAGGGCAATTTCGATGACGCCCAGTCGGCGGTCAAGCGTATCTTTACCGATGCAGATGTGATCCGCCGGATGAACGACGCGGGCTGTATTTTCTCCTCGGCAAACTCGATCAACTGGGGACGTCTGGCGCCGCAGATTGCATATTATGTCTCGGCTTACTGTGATTTGGTCACCACTGGCAAGATCGCTATGGGGGACCCGGTCAATGTCTGTGTGCCGACTGGCAATTTCGGCAACATCCTGGCTGCATACATCGCAAAGCAGATGGGCCTGCCCGTTGGCAAGCTGGTCTGCGCGTCCAACCAGAACAACGTCTTGACCGACTTTTTCCGCCAGGGCGGTGTCTATGACCGCAACCGCCCGTTTTATACGACCGATTCTCCGTCCATGGACATCCTGATTTCTTCCAATTTAGAGCGTTTACTGTTCTATATTTCCGGGCAGAATGATGTCATGGTACGGGAACTGATGGAGGAACTGGCACGGGACGGCCGGTATACCCTACCGGCAGATCTCCGGGACAAACTGGCGGCCGATTTCGATGCGGGCTGCTGCGACGACGCGCAGACCGCGGAGACGATCCGCCGGATTTTCGAGACACAGGGCTATCTGCTTGACACCCATACCGCAGTCGCCGTCAAGGTTTATGCGGATTACCGCGCGCGCACAGGAGACAGCGCCCCGGTGATCATCGCCTCGACGGCGAGCCCCTTCAAGTTCTGCGGCCCGGTTGCAGCCGCGCTGGGTAAGACAGTCGATACGACGAGCGTCAGCCAGCTGGATGCGCTTGCCTCCCTGACCGGCCAGCCGATCCCGGCGCCGCTTGCCGCCCTGGCGGGCAAGACGCCGCGCTTTGACCGTGTTGTCCGCAAAGATGATATCCTGTCCACGCTGGATCTCTTGCTGTAAGAGGGGAGAGCGATGGCGCTTTATACCATTGCCGACCTGCATCTTGCCTGCTCGGTCGATAAGCCTATGGACATTTTTGGCGGCAAGTGGCAGAATTATATGGAAAAGATCCGCACACATTGGCAGGCGGTCGTCCGGCCGGAGGATACGGTCGTCGTGGGCGGCGACCTGTCCTGGGCCATCAACTTTGAACAGGCCCGGGCGGACTTCGCCTACCTGCATGCGCTCCCGGGCAAGAAGATCTTGCTCAAGGGCAACCATGACCTGTGGTGGAACACGGCAAAGAAGATGAATGAATTTGCCCAGGACAACGGGTTTGACGATGTATCCTTTTTGCATAACAACTGCTTCTTTTATCAGGACATTGCCATTTGCGGGACACGCGGCTGGTTTTTTGAAGAGGATTTCCAGGAAAGCCATGACGAAAAGATCTTCCGGCGCGAGCTCATGCGCCTGGAGACCTCGCTGCGGCTGGGAAAAGCAGGTGCGGCACGAGAAATCTATTGCTTCCTGCACTATCCGCCGCTTTACGCAAATTTCCGCTGCGGAGAGATCATCGACCTGATGAAAAAGTATGGTGTGACCCGCTGCATATATGGGCATTTGCACTCGGACAGCCTGCGATGGGCGGTCACCGGCGTGCAGGAAGGAATTGAATTTATTCTGGTGTCGGGCGATTATGTAGATTTCACGCCAGTATTGCTAAAAAAGTGAAAAAATGGGCTGGAAATTTCGCCTGTAATCTGATAGAATAGATTGGATACAATTTTAGGAGGAATAAATTGTAATGGAACTGAAAAATGTTGAAAAGCTGGAAAAGAGCATTGTCGCTCTGACCATTGAGATTTCTGCGGACGAACTGGAAGCTGCCAAGGAGCAGGCATACAAGAAGAGCCGCAACCGTATCACCGTACCGGGCTTCCGCAAAGGTCATGCGCCCCGCAAGATCATCGAGAACCTGTATGGCGATGGCGTTTTCTTCGAAGATGCGCTGAACATCTGCTATCCCAAGGCCTATGAAGAGGCCGTCAAGCAGGCCGATATCAAGGCAGTTGCCCCGGCTGATGTCAATGTCTCGGACATGACGGACGCAGGTGCGGTCGTCCTGGTCTGCAAGGTCCCGGTAGAGCCGGAAGTCACGCTGGGCGAGTACAAGGGCCTGTCGGTCGAGAAGGAAGAAGCAAAGGTCCTGGCAGCTGATGTCAAGGCAGAGCTTGACCGCATGGCACAGCGCCTGGCGCGTACCCAGACCGTCGAGCGCGCAGCCAAGAAGAACGACACCGTCAGCATCGACTTTGAGGGCTTTGTAGACGGCACGGCCTTCGAGGGCGGCAAGGGCGAGAACTACGAGCTCAAGCTGGGCTCGGGCACCTTTATCCCGGGCTTTGAGGATCAGCTCATCGGCACCAAGGCAGGCGACGAGAAGGATGTCGTCGTGACCTTCCCGGAGGAGTACCACGCCAAGGAGCTGGCCGGCAAGGAGGCCACCTTCAAGTGCAAGGTGCATGAGGTCAAGGAGACCATTACCCCCGCAATCGACGACGAGTTCGCAAAGGATGTCTCCGAGAAGGCAGAGACCCTGGACGATCTGAAGAAGGAAGTCAAGGAGCGCCTGCTGGCACAGAAGTCCGAGGTATTTGAGCGCGACTACGAGGAGGCCCTGCTGACCGCGGTCATCGACGGCATGCAGGCAGATATCCCGGAGGCTATGATTGAGGTCCAGCTGGACAACGTGATGCAGGACTTCAGCTATCGCCTGCAGATGCAGGGCATGAAGATGGATCAGTATGCCAAGATGAGCGGCATGGATATGCAGCAGCTGCGCGGCATGTTCCGCCCGCAGGCTGAGCGCCAGGTCAAGGTCCGTCTGGCTCTGCAGAAGATCGTGGAGACCGAGAACATCGACGTGACCGAAGACGAGGTCGCAGCGAAGTACAAGGAGCTGGCCGAGCAGTATGGTATGCAGGAGGAGCAGGTCAAGAAGGCGCTGCCGGCTGACACCATCACCTCGGACATGAAGCTTGACAAGGCCATCGCGCTGATCAAGGACAGCGCAAAGCCCAAGAAGAAGACCAAGAAGAAGGCCGAGGCCAAGGCTGAGGATAAGGCCGAAGATAAGGCAGAGGAGTCTGCTGAATAAGACAGAAATGGGAGGAGCCTTTACATATCCTCCCTCCACAGAATATGGGGTAAACGGGGGATCGTGGAAAGGAGAATTCTTTTATGAGTTTAGTACCTATGGTTATCGAGCCGACCAATCGAGGCGGCGAACGCTCGTATGATATTTTTTCCCGGCTGCTAAACGATCGTATCATTATGCTTTCGGATGAGGTCAATGATACTACGGCGTCGCTTGTCGTCGCCCAGCTGCTGTATCTGGAAAGTCAGGACCCGGATAAGGACATCTCGTTCTATATCAACTCTCCCGGCGGATCGGTCACGGCTGGCATGGCAATCTATGATACCATGAACTATATCAAGCCTGATGTGTCTACGATCTGTGTGGGCCTTGCGGCCTCGATGGGCGCTTTCCTGCTGTCCTCGGGTGCCAAGGGCAAGCGATTTGCGCTGCCAAACTCCGAAATCATGATCCATCAGCCGCTTGGCGGCGCCAAGGGTCAGGCTTCGGACATCAAGATCCATGCAGACTGGATCTTGAAGACCCGAGATAAACTCAACCACATCCTTGCGGAAAACACAGGTAAGCCGCTTGAGGTCATTGAGCGAGACACCGACCGCGACAACTTTATGAGCGCGGAGGACGCCCTGGCCTATGGCCTCATCGACAAGGTTTACGACAAGCGCTAAGCGACCCGGGACACACAACCATCGGCGGGAATTCCCGCCGGTGGTTTGCCTGTTTTTTCACAAAAGCGCTTTCTATGAGGTGAATCATGGCAAATTTTGACGAAAATAAGACGCTGAGATGCTCGTTTTGCGGAAAACCGCAGAACAAGGTGCGCAAGCTGGTCGCGGGACCCAACGTGTATATCTGTGATGAGTGCATCAATGTATGCGCCAGCATTCTCGACGACGAGCTGAGCATGGACTATGACGATCCATCTATCGACGTGGCAGATGCGCCGGAAAATCTGCCGACGCCACGGGAGCTGAAAGAAGTCCTGGATGCCTATGTCATCGGACAGGACGAGGCCAAGGTCGCGCTGAGCGTCGCGGTCTATAATCACTACAAGCGTATTTTCCGAGGCGGTGATGACGATGTCGAGCTGTCCAAAAGCAATATCCTGATGCTTGGCCCTTCCGGCTCGGGCAAGACGCTTTTGGCGCAGACCCTGGCAAAGACTTTGCAGGTTCCCTTTGCCATTGCGGACGCGACCACGCTGACAGAAGCCGGCTACGTCGGCGAGGATGTCGAGAATATCCTGCTGCGCCTGATCCAGGCCGCAGATTTTGACGTGGAGAAGGCAGAGCGCGGCATTATCTATGTGGATGAGATCGATAAGATCGCGCGCAAATCGGAAAATCCGTCCATCACCCGCGACGTGTCGGGCGAGGGCGTGCAGCAGGCGCTGCTCAAGATGCTGGAGGGCACGGTCGCAAACGTGCCGCCGCAGGGCGGCCGCAAGCATCCGCATCAGGAATTTATCCAGATCGATACCACAAATATTCTCTTTATCTGCGGCGGCGCGTTCGACGGCATTGAGAAAATCATTGGCAACCGTATCGGGAAAAAGGGGATCGGTTTCGGCGCCGAGCTGCAGAGCAAAAAGGAAAACCAAGTCGATCAGATGTTGGACAAGATCGAGCCGCATGATCTGATGAAATTTGGCTTGATCCCCGAACTGATCGGCCGTCTGCCGGTGATTGTTGGGTTGCATTCCCTTGACGAGGACGCACTGGTGCGCATCCTGAACGAGCCCAAAAATGCGCTCGTCAAGCAGTATCAGAAACTGTTTGCACTGGACGATGTGCAGCTCATCTTTGAGCCGGACTCCCTGCGCGAGGTCGCACGCATTGCGGTTGAGCGCAATACAGGAGCCCGTGGCCTGCGCGGCGTTCTGGAGGGCGTCATGACAGATATCATGTTTGAGATTCCGTCCGACCACACGATCGAGAAAGTGGTCATCACAAAGGACGTCGTCTTGGGTCAGGCGGGCCCGATCGTCACGCATCGCACGCCGGAAAGCGGACAGAGCGCGTGACATCTGGAAAAAATTTCCAAAAATCGTCAAATAAAAGGGCATGGCGGTGTTCGCCGTGCTCTTTTTTGTCGAATTCGCCAATGCTTTCCGCTTGAAACTACGGGCACGGTATACTATACTTAAGGTAAGGACAATCTTGTCCGAACAATTGCGCTAGTTTACAGCGGCAAATCATAAGAGAAATTCCGTTTAGGAGCGTTGAGAAGTATGAACGTGAATGATGACAAGAACCAACGGATGTTACCCGTTCTGCCCCTGCGCGGACTGACGGCGTTCCCAGAAATGCTGATTCATTTTGATGTAGGCCGTGCCATGTCCATCAAGGCATTGGAGGTCGCCATGCGGGACGGCCAGTGGATCTTCCTGACTGCCCAGAAGGATCTCAAAGATGACCTGCCGACCGTGGAAGACCTGTACGAGGTGGGCACGATCTGCATCATCAAACAGATTTTGCGCCTGCCGGGCGATAATATCCGTGTGTTGGTAGAGGGCAAGAACCGCGCGCGGGCGCTGCGCTATCGTCAAGGCGAGTCCGGCAGCGACTGCATGGAGGCCCTCGTCGAGGTACTGTATGATATCCTGCCGGCTGGTGGAGAACGCCGGGAGCAGGCGCTCGTGCGCACGGTGCAGGCTCGGTTTGAAGAGTATGCGGCCCTTTCGCCCCGCCTGTCGTCCGATGTGGCGCTGACCGTCGCAGCTGGCGGAGATGCCAGCTATCTGGCGGATTACATCGCCCAGAATATCCCGATCGACTTTGCGGTGAAACAAGAGATCCTCGAGGAACTAAATGTCAACCGCCGTCTGACCCGTCTGATCCGTCTCTTGACCGAGGAGACCGAGATTCTCCGCATTGAGAGCGAGATCCAGGAGCGCCTCAAGGAGGCGGTCGATAAGAACCAGAGGGAGTACTATCTGCGCGAGCAGATCAAGATTATCCAGTCCGAGCTTGGCGAGCAGGATGTCTACGCCGAGGCTGAGGAATACCGCGAGAAGATCCAGAGCCTGGGCCTGCCCGCAGAGAGCAGCGAAAAGCTGCTCAAGGAGGCTGAGCGGCTGGCCAAGATGAGCGGCGCGTCGGCCGAGGCCGGTGTGATCCGCACCTATCTTGACACCGTGCTGGAGCTGCCCTGGAAGACTGCGACCCGGCCGCGTCACGACCTGGCCCGCGCGGAAAAGATTTTGAATCGCGATCATTATGGGCTGGAAAAGGTCAAGGAGCGCATCCTGGAGTTCATGGCGGTCAAAGCCCTCGCGCCGGACCTCAAAGGTCAGGTGCTGTGCCTGGTCGGTCCCCCGGGCGTGGGCAAGACCTCGATTGCCCGATCGATCGCTGAGGCCATGAACCGGAAATATGCCCGGATGTCGCTTGGCGGCGTGCGGGATGAGGCCGATATCCGAGGCCACAGAAAGACATATATCGGCGCAATGCCGGGGCGTATCATCGCCGCCCTGCGCCAGGCAGGCAGCCGCAATCCGCTCATCCTGCTCGATGAGATCGACAAGATGGGCAATGATTTCCGCGGCGATCCGGCTTCGGCCATGCTGGAAGTGTTGGACACCGAACAGAACAACGCTTTCCGCGATCATTACATCGAGATCCCGTTTGACCTGTCCGACGTGCTCTTTGTCACGACGGCAAACGACTTATCCACAGTACCGCGGCCGCTGCTGGACCGCATGGAGGTCATCGAGCTATCCTCCTACACGGCAGAGGAGAAGCTGCACATCGCGCAGGATCATCTGCTGCCCAAGCAGATCAAGAAGCATGGCCTCAAGCCGGCACAACTCCAGGTGCCGAAGGAGACCCTGTCTGCGGTGATCGAGGGCTATACACGTGAGGCCGGCGTGCGCCGCCTAGAGCAGGTATTGGCCAAGCTGTGCCGTAAGGCAGCTAAAAAGATCGCCGAAGGCTCGGCCAAGAAGGTGGTTGTCTTGCCTGACACACTGGAGTCCTATCTGGGCGCACCTAAGTTTAAGCCGGATAACGTGCTGGGGACCGACGAGGTCGGCATTGTCAATGGCTTGGCCTGGACGAGCGTGGGCGGCGAGATGCTGCAAGTAGAAGTCGCGGCCGTGCCCGGCACAGGTAAGATCGAGATCACGGGCAATCTGGGCAAGGTCATGGAGGAGAGCGCCAAGGCGGCGGTCACCTTCGTGCGCTCGCGCACCAGTATGCTGCGCATCGATCCGGATTTTTACAAGAATACCGATATCCATATCCATTTCCCGGAGGCGGCGATCCCGAAGGATGGCCCGTCGGCTGGCATCACCATGGCGACTGCGATCATCTCGGCGCTGACCGGTGCGCCTGTATACCATGAGGTCGCGATGACCGGAGAGGTCACGCTGCGTGGCCGCGTTATGCCGATCGGCGGCCTGCGTGAGAAGACCATGGCCGCTTACCGCGCGGGCATCCGTACCATCATCATCCCCAAGGACAATGAGCCCGACTTGGACGAGGTTGAGCAGGTGGTCAAGGACCATGTCACCTTTGTCCCGGCGGCCCACATGGATACGGTTATCGAGACGGCGATTGATTTTTCGCGCCGTCCGTCATCCACGCCACATAAGTGCAGCGATACCCCGGAGGCCAAGATCCCTATGCCCACGCCTTCGTCACGGGTGCCGTCGCTGCGCCAATAAATCGATCAGATCAGAAAGGGACGCTATGCTCAACCTGCACAACGCCGAATTTATCCGATCGGCGGTCAAGACAGCCGATTTTCCGGCCGACGGCCTGCCGCAGATCGTATTCGCCGGCAAATCCAACGTCGGCAAGTCGTCAACCATCAATAAGATTTTAAACCGCAGGAATTTTGCCCGCGTAGGTGGGCAGCCTGGCAAGACCATCCATATCAACTTCTTTTCCATCGACCGGCAGGCCTACTTTGTTGACCTGCCGGGCTATGGTTACGCCAAGGTGTCCAAGCGCGAACGCGATCGCTGGGCCGGCCTGCTTGAGACCTATTTTACGTCCGGCTTGATCACGCTGGGCCTGCAGATCGTGGACATCCGCCATAAGCCAACAGCAGACGACAAGACCATGGCCGATTGCTTTTTGGGTACCGGCCAGCCCTTCGCGGTGATCGCCAACAAGTGGGATAAAATCAAGAAGAGTGAGCTTGCCGGCAACGTTGCCCGTATTCGTGAGACCTTGCTTTTGCCGGAGGAAGTCCCGGTCATCCCATTCTCGGCAGAGAAGGGTACCGGGCGCGAAGAGATCCTGGCGCTCATCGAGGAGCATGTCACAGGTCCTGCCCCCGCCCAATTGACAGAGTAAACCCTTGCGCCTTCTGTTTGGAAGGCGCTCTTTTTTGGCCTGGCGTCCACTGACGGGGACGTAAAATTTTGTGAAGAAAATTTGTATAAAATGTAAATTTTTTGTGGCAATTCCCGTGCAAAAAGGCATTTTTGCTGAGAATAAAATACAGAATTTTGCAACTTTTTTCTTTTGGTCAAATGGTAAAAATGGAGAAAATCGCAAAAAACCTTGACAAAAATGCAGATTTTCATTATACTTACTTCGTAAGAGAGATACGGATGTCCACACACCGCGGAGCAGAGCAAAAGCATTGTTTTGCTCTATTTTTATGGGGCGCTTTGGCGCATCCGGTCAGAAATTGTAAAAATAGGAGGATTTAAAAAGCATGAAGAGATTTCTGAGTGCAGTGCTTGCAGGCATGATGGCCCTGTCCCTGATGGCAGGCTGCTCGTCTGGCGGCGACGAAACCACCAACGAACCGGCGGACACCGGCGATACCACGACCACGGAGTCCACGTCCGAGGGCCTGTTCCCGGCGGTTCCCAAGGAGGAACTCAAGGTCGGCGTCATCCACATCACGGACCCCGCAGAGGGCACCGGCTATACCTACACCCATGACCTGGGCATCCAGGGCATGCAGAAGGAGCTGGGCCTGGACGACAGCCAGATCATCCGCAAGAACAATGTAAGCGACACGGACGCAACCGCGATCCGTACTGCACTCGAGGAGTGCGTTGAGGAAGGCTGCCAGGTCATCTTCGCAACCTCCTGGGGCTATATGGACTATGTTGAGGAGATCGCTGAGGAGTACCCGGATGTCCTGTTTGCACACGGCACAGGCAACAAGTCCAATGGCTCGAACTTCATCAACTACTTCGGCAAGATCAATCAGGCGCGTTACCTGTCGGGCATCGCGGCTGGCATGAAGACCGAGAGCAACATGATCGGCTACGTTGCAGCGCAGAACAACGAGAACGGTGAGGTCACCTCCGGTATCGATGCGTTCGCAATGGGCGTTGAGTCGGTCAATCCGGATGCAAAGGTCTATGTCAAGGTCACTGGTGCCTGGTTTGACCCCGAGGGCGAGGGGCAGGCTGCAAAGGCGCTCATCGACATGGGCTGCGATGTCATCGCACAGCACTGCGACACGGCGAACCCGGCGACCGAGGCTGAGAACGCTGGCGTCTACGCGGTCGGCTATAACTCCGATATGGCAGAGAAGGCGCCCGGCGCTACGCTGACTTCGGTCATGTGGGACTGGTCGGTCTTCTACACCAAGGCTGTTGAGGACGTTATCAATGGCACCTGGACGGGTGAGAACTACTTTGGTTCCATGCAGGATGGCCTGGTACAGCTCGCACCCTGCTCCGACCTGTGCGCAGAGGGCACGGCCGAGAAGATTCAGGAAGTCAAGGACCAGATCCTGTCCGGCGAGTGGGATATCTTTGACGGCAAGACCGAGTACGAGGACAACCAGGGCCAGACCCATACCCTCAAGGCTGAGGAGTACGGCACCTGCAACTGGTACTACAAGAACGTTGAGGTCGCATAAGAGAACACGCAAAATCCATTGCCTGAAAGCAAAGGGCGGTCAAACATCTTTGGCCGCCCTTTTTTTCCAAGTGACAAAAGAAAGAAAGGGGATCTTATGGCAACTAGCGAATATGCGATCGAATGCCGCGGAATTACCAAGACGTTCGGCTCGGTCGTCGCCAACGATCAGGTGGACCTGACCGTGCGCTATGGTGAGGTGCTCGCGCTCTTGGGCGAGAACGGTTCTGGTAAGACCACGCTGATGAACATGCTCTCGGGCATCTATCACCCGGATGCAGGTACGATCAAGATTGCGGGGAAAGAGGTCACAATCGGCTCGCCAGAGGACGCGATGGTGCTCGGAATCGGCATGATCCACCAGCATTTCAAACTGGTCGATGTGTTTACAGCCTCGGAAAACATTGCGGTCGGCACGCCGGGCAAGCGGTTACCGGCCCGTGTCATGCGCGAAAAGGTCAAGGAGATCAGTCACTCCATCGGTCTGGAGATCGATCCTGACCGCCGCGCCTTTGAAATGTCGGTCTCGGAAAAACAGACGGTCGAGATCTTGAAGGTGCTCTACCGCGGCCAGAAGATCCTGATCCTGGACGAGCCGACGGCCGTCTTGACACCGCAGGAGACCGACCGCCTCTTTGATATCCTGCGCTCCATGCGAGAGCAGGGCTGCGCAATCATCATTATCACCCATAAGCTCAATGAGGTAATGGCCATTTCCGACCGCGTCACCATCCTGCGCAAGGGCAAGTATATCGACACGGTCAACACAAGCGAGACCGATGAGAAAAAGCTGACCGAGCTGATGGTTGGCCGTCCGGTTTCGCTCAAGATCAATCGTCCGGACGTGGTCAACCCACAGACAATCCTCAAGATCGTCGACCTGACCGTGCGCAAGCCGGATGGTACGCTTGCCATCAACGACATCAGCTTCGAGGTGCGCACGGGCGAAATCCTCGGCGTCGCGGGCATCGCGGGCTCGGGACAGAAGGAACTGTGTGAGTGCATTGCTGGGCTGTGTCCGGCCGAGAAAGGCGCTATCTTGCATCAGAAGGAGAACCTGGTTGGCAAATCGCCGAGGGAAATTATCCGGCGCGGCGTGCACCTGGGATTTGTCCCGGAAGACCGCCTGGGCATGGGCCTTGTCGCCTCCATGGGCATGGTGGGCAATATGATGCTCAAGACGTACGATGAGCCCAAAGGGCCATTTATCGACCCGGCGCCGGCGCGTCGGCGCGCAGAGGATCTGGTGGAGCGCCTGGAGATCGTCACTCCGTCGGTCGATACACCGGTGCGTCTGATGTCGGGCGGCAATGTGCAGAAGGTGCTGCTGGGACGTGAGATCGAGTCCGATCCGCAGGTACTCATCACAGCCTATCCGGTGCGCGGTCTGGATATCAACTCGTCCTACACTGTCTATGACCTTTTGAATGAACAGAAGCAGAAGGGAGTCGCTGTCGTCTTCATCGGCGAGGACTTGGATGTGCTCATGGCCTTATCTGACCGTATCCTGGTCATGTGCCACGGCGAAGTGACTGGCGTTGTAGACGGCCGCACCGCGACCAAGGACGAAATCGCCCGGCTGATGGTCGGCGCAGGAGAGGAGGCCCTCGCATGATTCGCGTAATTAAGACAAAAGAAAAGAGCAAAAAGCAGCAGATGATGCTGCGCTTCGCCGCTTTTGTGCTGGCGCTGTGCGCGGGCGGGCTGTTCCTGCTGATCCTGGGCAATAACCCGTTCGCGATTTATGGGACGATCATCTCGGGCGCATTCCGGTCCGAGATGGCTGTGCAGGCAACGGTCAAGATCATGATCCCGCTGCTCATCACGGCGCTCGGCGTCACGCTGGCGTTCAAGATGCGCTTCTGGAACATCGGTGGCGAGGGCCAGCTCATCATGGGCGGTATGTTTGCCTCCTATTTTGCGCTGTTTCACGCAGATTGGCCGGGCTTTGTACTGTTCCCGGTTATGTTCCTGGCCGGCATTCTTGGCGGCGGCATCTGGGCGCTGATCCCGGCGTTCTTCAAGGTGCGCTTTGGCACGAACGAGACGCTGTTCACGCTGATGCTCAACTACATCGCGCTCTATCTCGTCAGCTGGCTACAGGAAGGCCCATGGCGCGATCCCGGCGCCAACGGTTTCCCTAAAATTGCGAGCTTTGACAAGAGCGCAGTACTGCCCAAGCTGTTTGGCGTGCAGATCGGCTGGGTGATCGCGCTGGTGCTGGTGGCGATCCTGTTCGTCTACCTGCGGTATACCAAGCAGGGCTATGAGATCTCTGTCGTCGGCGAGAGCCGCGCGACCGCTAATTATGCGGGTATGAATGTGCAGAAGATCATCCTGCGCACAATGTTCCTGTCGGGCGCCGTGGCCGGTATCGCCGGCATGGTGCAGGTTTCGGGCTCGGACCGCACGCTCTCGACCGGCGTTGCGGGCGGTGTGGGCTTTACGGCCATTATCGTGGCATGGCTGGCACGCCTGAATCCGATTTCGAGTATGATCATTGCATTTCTGTTTGCCGTCCTGGAGAAGGGTTCCTCGGTCGTACAGTCGCAGTACAACCTGTCAACCGACTGCGCCGACGTCCTGCAGGGCATCATCCTGTTCTTCGTCCTGGGCTGCGAATTCTTCATCCGTTATAAATTTGTCCGCGATAAGAAGCAGGCTGCGCCCGAAGGAGGTAAGTAAAAGATGGAACTGTTCCTGAAATTCCTGGTCGCCGCTGTTGGCGCGAGCACGCCGCTGCTCTTCGGCACGGTGGGCGAGATCTTGTGCGAGAAGGTGGGCCACCTGAACCTGGGCGTGGAAGGCCTGATGTCGATCGGCGCATGCGCTGGCTTTATGATCGGTATGCAAACCGATTCCTTTGTGGTCGCCCTGATCGCAGCGTTCTGTGCGGGTGTGCTGGCCGCCTTGATTTACGCCATCCTGACCGTCACCTTCCTGGCGGATCAGAACGTATCCGGCTTGACCCTGACTATCTTCGGCATCGGCCTGGCCAACTTCATCGGCATCTATATGCTGGGCTCCTCGGAAAACGGCACGCTGAAGCTGCCGGAGGGTATCACTGCGCAGATGCGCGAAATTCATATCCCAGGTCTCAGCGATATCCCGGTGATCGGCCAGCTGATCTTTTCCTACAGTCCGTTTGTTTACCTGGGCGTTGTCATCGCCATCCTGGCCGGTATCTTCCTCAAAAAGACCAAGCTCGGTCTGAATGTGCAGGCCATCGGCCACAACCCCGCGGCGGCCGACGCGGCGGGTATCAACGTCACACTGTGGAAGTATGCGATGATCCTGCTCGGCGGCGGTATCTGCGGTATTGGCGGCGCTTACTGCGCCATGATCATCAACAGCGGCGTTTGGATCTCGGATAACGTCGGCGGTTTGGGCTGGATTGCGGTTGCCCTGGTCATCTTCGCGAAGTGGAGCCCTTGGCTGTCGATCCTTGGCTCGTTCGTATTTGGTGCGCTGCGCGTGCTCAAGTACTATATGCCGACCGCAGTCATCCAGCTCCCCACGGCATTTTATGACATGCTGCCCTTCCTGATGACCGCGATCATCCTGGTTGTCAGTTCGATCCGCAAAAAACGCGATCTCAATATTCCAGGTTCCCTGGGTATCAATTACTTCCGCGAGGAGCGGTAAGCATCTATGCGCAAAAACGGCCCCACAGGTGATTGTTACCTGTGGGGCTGTTTTATACTGTATACTTTTACAATTTAGCGAAATGCAATTTTGAGGCAAAGAAGCGGCCGCAAAATGTACGAAACGCAAATAATATTTGACAAGTTTGTGAACTTTGTGCGGCGCGCATTGAACACCGGACAAAGTTCGCGTATAATAAAAGTAATCTAAAAAATTAAGGTGGCTTTTATTATGTTTGATTTTCTGCGTCGTCTGATGTATGGCCGCTACGGAAATGATTCGCTCAATCAATTCCTGCTCGTTGTAGCGATTGTGCTTCTGGTGCCGTGGTTTTTCACCCATTGGGCTGTCCTGTCCATCCTCATCTTCGCCCTGCTGATTGTCGTGTATTTCCGCATGTTCTCGCGGAACACATACAAGCGATCGGCCGAAAACCAAAAGTTTTTGACCTGGTTTACACCGCTGCAGCGCAAGGTGGCCGGACGCAAGATGCAGATGCAGGACAAGGAACATCGCTATTTCAAGTGTCCTTCCTGTGGGCGTACCTTGCGCGTGCCGCGCGGCCGCGGCCGGATCGAGATTACCTGCCCGCACTGCAAACGAAAATTTGTGAAGAAAACGTAAGTTTTTTGACACAAAAGGACTTGCCCTTTTTCGGATTTTGCGCGATAATGATATATGTAATGCAAAAACGCGATCGAATCTACCAAAGAAGGGGAGAGCCATGACACTCGAACAACTGACTGCAAAAACCTATAAGAAGCTCAAAGATCAAGATTTTGGCGGCGGCCCGGGCCGTCAGCTCGCGATCCAGGTGAACCTGACCGGAAAGGTCAGCGGCGTATTTTATATTGAGGTCAAGGACGGCGTAGTCTCGGTCATGCCGTATGAGTATATCGACCGGGATGCCAGCCTGTTTGTCACCATGACGAATTTTGAGAAGCTGCTGACGGGGAAACTCGACGCCAAGACGGCATACACCGACGGCAAGCTTAAAATCGAAGGAGACGTCGACAAGGTCATTGCGCTTGTTCGGCACTTTGGCGCCTGAGTTGCGCCAGCCTCGCCGCAGCGTAGCCTGTCAGCGCAATAGAAATGCCCCAATTGGACGGGGAAAAGCCATGGGCAGAGGCTGTCCATGCTCTTTTTCCCATACCATTTGGGGCTTTTTTGTAGCCGATGTGCCGGGCGTGCGTTTGTCTAGGCCCGCCAGAGAAAGATCGGCATAGGCGGGTCATTCCTGCGGTTGGCCCAATCACAGACCAGGACCGAATACTGCCGGTCGTCGATCGTCCGAAAAAAATCGAGCAGCGCGTCGCGTTCCTCGTAGCCGTTTGGGCCGCCGTAATAGAGCGACAGGCTCATCACGCCGCCCGGCCGCAGCAGATCCAGGCCGGCCCGGACCGCCCGGACCGAGGACGCGGCGCGGGTAAAGATCTGTGGGTCGCCGCCGGGCAGCCGGCCAAAGTTAAAGACGATGCAGTCGACGCTCTGGGACGCGACATAGCGCGCCATGTTTTCGTGGCTGTCCAGGATGAGCCGCGCGTCCAGGCCGCGGCTGTCCAGCAGCGCACGTGTCTGCTCCAGTGCGGATGCCTGGATGTCAAAGGCCAGGACGCTGCCGGCTGGCCCGGCCAGTTCGCATAAAAGTGCGGTATCTCGCCCGCGCCCGGCGGTTGCATCGATGCAGTGGGCGCCCGGCGGGACGGTACGGCGCAGGAAATCATGCGCGAGCGCCAGGGTGTTGAGTGCCATGTCAGGGAATGCCTCCTTTGTTGTCCCCATTGTACCAGATTTGGGCGCGCTTGGCAAATTGGCTCTTTTTCTCCCTTTGCCGCTGTGCTATAATAAAGCTATAACTTGGTTTATCCCAGGAGGTTTTTCCTATATGCTGAACCCATCTGTCTTGGCCCTTGGCCAGAAGCGCTCCACCATCCGTGAGCTGTTTGAATTTGGAAACCGGCGCGCAGCGGAGATTGGCCGCGAGAATGTATTTGACTTCTCGATCGGCAATCCCAATGTTCCGGCGCCCGATACGGTGAGGCAAGCGATTTTTGACATCCTGAATCAGGAGGACCCGGCCGTCACACATGGCTATACCTCGGCCCAGGGCGCAGACTTCGTCCGAGAGACAATAGCACAGGATCTGAACCGACGCTTTGGAACGGCGTACGGCGCGCGCAACCTGTACATGACGGTCGGCGCAGCGGCGGCCCTGTCGATCTGCTTCAAAGCGCTGACCGTTTCGGCAGAAGATGAATTCATTGTGCTCGCACCGTATTTCCCCGAGTACCTAGTATTTATCGGCGAGGGCGCAGGGGCCAAACCGGTCATTGTCCCACCACGCGCGGGGGATTTCCAGATCGACCTGGACGCGCTTGCGCGTGCGATCGGCCCGCACACCCGTGCAGTCGTCGTCAATTCGCCCAATAACCCGTCTGGCGTCGTGTATTCCGAGGAGACCATCCGCGGCCTTGCCGGCCTGCTGGCCCAGAAGTCGCAGGAATTCGGCCAGCCGATTTATATCATCTCGGACGAACCCTACCGTGAGTTGGTCTACGATGCCGACACGGTCGTGCCATTCCTCCCGCAGTACTATGACAATACGCTCGTGTGTTATTCCTACTCCAAATCGCTGTCCCTGCCGGGCGAGCGCATCGGCTATGTACTGATCCCGGATGCCGTTCAGGATTTTGCGGATACCTATGCAGCGGTCTGTGGGGCCGGGCGTGTGCTTGGTTATGTCAACGCGCCCAGCTTGTTCCAGCGCGTCGCCGCGCGGTGTGCAGGGCAGACGAGCGACCTGTCGGTCTACGCCAAAAACCGTGACCTGCTCTATGGGGCGCTGACCGCCTACGGCTATGACTGTGTCAAGCCCCAAGGCGCGTTTTACATCTTTCCGCAGACGTTGGGCATGGACGACTATGCGTTTTGCGAGAAGGCCAAGCAGTATGATCTGCTGGTCGTTCCGGGAACGGACTTTGGCGCGCCCGGCTATATGCGCATCTCCTACTGCGTCCAGACCGAGACCATCGAGCGTGCACTGCCGATCTTTGAGCGGCTGGCCCGAGAATGCCGGTGACGATCTGTAGGCTGTAATGCAAATCCCCGTCGGATAGACGGGGATTTTTTTGCGTCTTAATCGATCTCCTTGCGGGAAAAGATCGCTGAGGAGATACACGCGGACACTAGGTTGCACACGAGTGCCGCCGCGAGCGGCAGCCAGGGCTGGGCCTCCAGCAGAGCGGCCATGTGTGTGATAAGATGCTGGACGAAGGTCTCGTCGACCGCAACAATATCGCTCTGCATCACGAGAAACGGGATGCCCAGGCAGAACAGCAGCAGGATGGCAATACTCACAAAGCGTCCGCGCTCCGGACCGAACCAGAACAGGAACGGCATCTGAAACGCCAAAATCAGCAGTCCGAGCGTGACCATAAGGCTGATTTCCGGCCAGCCCAGGGCAAATTTTGGCAGCAGGCCGGCCGCGTGCAGGCCCATTAGCACACCGGTGGGGAGCAGGGCGAACAAGATGCCAAACACCGAGAGCAGATACTTGCTTGTCACCTGCGCCGTGCGCGGCATGGGAAGGCACGCGGCATAGCGGTTCCAGTGACATGCGGCATCGAGGGTCATGGCAGAGAGCGGCAGCATCATGCCCAGCAGTACAATAAAGGTCAGGAAAAAGGCGGAGTTATCGGTGAAAACGCCGATGACGCTGTAAACGACCAGAAAAATGGCATACAGGCGCAGCGTCTTTTTGAGCGACAGGATATCTTTCAAAAACAGTGCAAACATCGTGCTCAGGCCTCCTTTTTGGCGAGGAACAGTAAGATATCTTCCAGCTTGACAGGCTCCAGGGCCAGATCCTGCGGGACCTTGTCCAGTTCGACGAGGGCTTGGATCTGGTATTGCCCGCGGCGCACGCCATAGATCGCGGCGGGTTCCAGTGCAGCGAGCGTCTTTTCATCGCAGTGCAGCACGCCAAACCGTGTGAGTAGGTCATCTTTCTCGCCGCACAGCGCCAGGCTGCCCTGATGCAAGAAGCAAACATAATCGCAAATCTTTTCCAGATCGCTTGTGATATGCGAGGAGATCAGGATAGCATGGGTCTCGTCCTGCATAAAATCGTAGAAAATGTCCAGGATCTCGTCGCGCACGACCGGGTCCAGGCCACTGGTCGGCTCGTCTAAGACGAGCAGGCGGCTGTCGTGGGACAGGGCGCAGGCAATGGATAGCTTCATTTTCATGCCGCGGGAATAGCTTTTGATCGCTTTCCGATACGGCAGAGAAAACCGCGCAAGATAGTCGGCAAAGGCCTTGTGTGACCAGGTGCGGTAAGACATGCCCAGGATGCGGTCAATATCCTGTGCAGATAGGGTATCCGGAAAGCAGCATTCGTCAAAGACCACCCCAATGTGCTCTCGGTCGGGCGCGCCGGACGAGCCGAAGATCGTGACTGTGCCCGCGTCGGGGGACAAGAGCCCCAGGATGAGCTTGATCGTTGTGGATTTGCCCGCGCCGTTTTCACCGATCATCCCCATAACGCTGCCTGCGGGCACTGAAAAGCTGATCGAATCGAGCGTAAAGGCAGGGAAATGTTTGGTTAAGTCCTGCAATGTGACTGCATTCATATATCATTCTCCTTTGAAAAGCAGGGAAAGCATCTCATGCAGCTCGGCCTCGGATACGCCGGCCTGTGCGGCCAGCGCGATGCAGGCGGACAGATGGGCCTCGATCTGCCGGAGATTTTCTTCCTTAATCAGTTCTGTGTTCGCTTGTGCGACAAAGCTGCCCTTACCGGGCACTGTTTCTATGAAGCCCTCGCGCTCGAGCTCTTCATAGGCACGCTTGGTTGTGATCACGCTGATACGCAGGTCCTTTGCGAGCGCGCGCATGGACGGCAGCGTGTCCCCGGCCTGAAGCTCGCCGGACAGGATCAGCGCTTTGATCTGAGCGGTGATCTGGTCGTAGATCGGCTGGCCGGAGGTATTGCGAATGATTAGGTTCACGGTGCACCTCCACTGTGATTTGCAAATCTAGTGTATA
>ERZ1090868.108-NODE-108-length-43714-cov-18.556014_pt1 | contig 43714 bp, 43 predicted proteins | sample MGYA00478475_ERZ1090868 | MGnify/ENA primary metagenome ERZ1090868 (study PRJEB33644, sample SAMEA5815747) | chicken gut metagenome | biome: Chicken; feature: Gastrointestinal Tract; material: Caecum | place: Ireland | collected 2019-01-01 | study: A study of the...
GCAATATGCCCCGCGTGGACCCCGAGACCGGCTGCGGCCTGGTGACGGACGTCTGTCTCAAGCGGAAGATCCGCAACTATATTGAGGACGCCAAAGAGGACGCCGACGGCTACCGCATCTACATCAAAGACCAGGTGCCCCTCCAGCGCAGCGACGCCGAAGCCCTGCACTACCTGGGCGTGGACAAGGACCTGAAGGCCGCCAAAAAGGACGACCCCGCTCTGGACGGCAAGATCCGCGATTTCATGTGCCGGAACTTTTATGACATCCGCACCTTTGGCGCGGTGATGACCACCTTTGTCAAAGGCGCGCTGAACTGCGGCCAGGTGCGGGGCCCGGTGCAGCTGGGCTTTGCCCGCAGCATCGACCCCATCCTGCCCCAGGAGATCACCATCACCCGCATCGCCATCACCACCGAATCGGACGCAGGTGATAAAAATAACACAATGGGCCGCAAGTACATCGTCCCCTACGGCCTGTACCGCGCAGAGGGCTTCGTCTCGGCCAACCTGGCCCGCAAGGTCACCGGCTTTTCGGAGGAGGATCTGCAGCTCCTGTGGGAAGCGATCCTGAATATGTTCGAAAACGACCACAGCGCGGCCCGCGGCAAAATGGCCGTGCGCGAGCTGATCGTTTTCCGGCATGATTCTGAGCTGGGCAACGCCCCCGCCTACAAGCTGTTTGACGCGGTCCATGTCCAGCGTGTGGAGGGCGTGACCGTCCCCCGCAAGTACAGCGACTACCGGGTGACCGTCGACGCCGATCTGCCCGCCGGCGTCACCTGCCAGAGGCTGACCTGATGGACCCCGACCGTGATCTGCAGATGTCCGGCATCCAGCATTTCTGCTTCTGCCGCCGCCAGTGGGCGCTCATCCATCTGGAACAGCAATGGGCCGAAAACCTGCGCACCGCCGAAGGGCATCTCCTGCACGAGCGCTGCCACGACGAAGCGCTTCACGAAAAGCGCGGCAATCTGCTGACCGTGCGGGGCCTGCGAGTGGTCAGCCACCGGCTGCATCTGTCCGGCATCTGCGACGTGGTGGAATTCCACGCCGACCCCGCAGGGGTGCCGCTCCAGGGGTATCCCGGGCTGTGGCTGCCTCTGCCGGTGGAATACAAGCACGGCGCACCCAAATCAAGCGATGCCGACCGTTTGCAGCTCTGCGCGCAGGCCATGGCGCTGGAAGAAATGCTGGTCTGTGAAATCCCACGGGGCGCTCTTTTCTATGCAGAGACCCGGCGCCGTGAATGGGTGGACCTGACCCCGGAACTGCGGCAGAAAACCCAGGCTGTGGCCGGCGAGATGAACGACTACTTTGAACGTGGCTACACCCCCAAGGTCAAACCCGGCAAGCAATGCAATGCCTGCTCCCTGAAAGAATTGTGCCTGCCCGTCCTCTGCCGGCGGGCCGATCCGACAGGCTACATCCGCACCCACCTGGAAGAAACGGAGGCAGATGCGCCATGCGAAAGCTGCTGAATACTTTATTTGTTTTGACCGAAAGCAGCTATCTGACCCTGGACGGCGAAACCGTTGTGGTCAAGCAGGGGGACGCCGAAGCAGCGCGGTTCCCGCTGCACACCCTGGAAGGCATCCTCTGCTTTTCCTACGCGGGCGCCTCCCCTGCTTTGATGGGCGCCTGCGCCCAGCGGAATGTCGATCTGGCGTTCTTCACGCCGCGCGGGAGGTTTTTGGCCCGCTCTGTCGGAGAGACAAAGGGAAACGTTTTACTCCGCCAGCAGCAGTTCCGCGCGGCGGACGATCCCGGCGTCAGCTGCCGCTACGCCAAAGGGTTCCTGCTGGGCAAGATCTATAACGCCCGCTGGGTGCTGGAACGCGCAACGCGCGACCATCCACAGCGCGTCCCCGTCGAGCGGCTGAAAACCTTGTCGGGCCAGCTGGCCGCAGCTCTCCCCCGTGTTGAAGATGCCATGACCGCCGAAGAACTGCGCGGCATCGAAGGCGAAGCGGCACAGCTCTACTTCAGCGGCTTTGATGCCTTGATCCTGCAGCAGCGTCCAACCTTTGCCTTTTCCAAGCGCACCCGCCGCCCGCCGCTGGACCCGGTCAACGCCCTGCTTTCCTTTGCCTACACGCTGTTGGCCCGCGACTGCGCCGCCGCACTGGAAGGCGTCGGCCTTGATCCATATGTGGGCTTTTTGCACCAGCCACGGCCCGGCCGTACCAGCCTGGCGCTGGATCTGATGGAAGAACTGCGCGCCTCTTTTGCCGATCGCTTTGTGCTGACCTGCATCAATCAAAAGACCATTCTGCCCAAGCACTGTGTCAAGCAGGAAAGCGGCGCCGTCCTTTTGACCGATGAGGGCCGCCGGGCCTTTCTGCAGGCATGGCAGCAGCGCAGGAAGCAGACCATCCAACACCCCTTTCTGGGTGAAAAAATCCCCTGGGGACTGGTGCCCTATGTGCAGGCTCTGCTGCTGGCCCGTACCATGCGGGGCGACTTGGATCGCTATCCCCCCTTTTTCTGGAAATAAGGAGAGCGTCTATGTTGGTTTTGGTCACCTACGACGTCAACACCGAAACAGCAGCCGGACGGCGCAGGCTGCGCAAGGTTGCAAAGGCTTGTGTCAACCACGGCCAGCGCGTGCAGAATTCCGTATTTGAGTGCATCCTGGATGCCGCGCAGTACGCTTTGTTCAAAGCAGAGCTGGCCGCTTTGATCGACCCGGAGGCCGACAGCCTGCGCTTTTACCGCCTGGGCAACAGCTACAAAACCAAAGTGGATCACATCGGTCTCACGCCTCCATGGCCGCAAGATGAGGTCCTGCTGGTTTAATGCGCTCGTTTGTGGTATGCTATCCACAACGGGTGCGAGAGTCCAGCGAACAGAAAACCCCCTGTTCCCTCGCACCTGGCTGCTTTGGTCAAATAGGAAGACCATGCTTCCAAGATAGCACATCCTGCACAAATGCAGCCCACATTTTTGGTGAGCTGCAGCTTATTAAACAAATGCTGCTGATGGTAATCTTTTATTTTTCAGCACATTTGCTGTCGCTCCCCTCGCGGGGAGCGTGGATAGAAATCTCTTCGGCACGCTGTTTGGCCATAAAGCTGAAGGTGTCGCTCCCCTCGCGGGGAGCGTGGATAGAAATCCATAGGAGTCTGTTCGGACAGAAGAAGTAATAGAGTCGCTCCCCTCGCGGGGAGCGTGGATAGAAATAGAGATGAAAACCTCCAACAGCCTGTATACATGGTCGCTCCCCTCGCGGGGAGCGTGGATAGAAATTCTTGTAATGATAATGACAAAGGCCCGGCCCGAAGGTCGCTCCCCTCGCGGGGAGCGTGGATAGAAATGCCTTGGTTGATGGTTGTAGTGTTGGAGAAGTCTCGGTCGCTCCCCTCGCGGGGAGCGTGGATAGAAATTACACGGTAGCAGCTGCAAAAGATGACGCTTGTGTCGCTCCCCTCGCGGGGAGCGTGGATAGAAATTCTTGTAATGATAATGACAAAGGCCCGGCCCGAAGGGTCGCTCCCCTCGCGGGGAGCGTGGATAGAAATCACTCTGCGAGGCCCACTGTACCCAGTCGTTTCCGGTCGCTCCCCTCGCGGGGAGCGTGGATAGAAATAGGACAAACGGGTTGGACCACATATCGGCGAGGTCGCTCCCCTCGCGGGGAGCGTGGATAGAAATAACGAAGGAAGCTCACCCCTTCTGATCGCACCTAGTCGCTCCCCTCGCGGGGAGCGTGGATAGAAATTCTGATTTTGAAATGGTCGCTTACGCGACCTATTGTCGCTCCCCTCGCGGGGAGCGTGGATAGAAATTAGTAGGAGAAGGAAAAACAGTAAAACCTCCGAAAGTCGCTCCCCTCGCGGGGAGCGTGGATAGAAATCTTTCTCTTGTAATGACAAAGGCCCGGCCCGAAGTCGCTCCCCTCGCGGGGAGCGTGGATAGAAATTCGTACAGCTTTTTCATGTGTTCCACGGAGAATGCGTCGCTCCCCTCGCGGGGAGCGTGGATAGAAATAGCTGGGCGGCGGCGCTGTCTGCGTACCAGCTCAGGGTCGCTCCCCTCGCGGGGAGCGTGGATAGAAATCCCCGGCTTGTATCCGGTCTTTTCTACAGGCACCGTCGCTCCCCTCGCGGGGAGCGTGGATAGAAATCACTGGTGGATGGAGGACGGTGTGCTTCCTGGCCGTCGCTCCCCTCGCGGGGAGCGTGGATAGAAATGATGGCCTGGGCGTTGACGTTCTTGACCGACACGGTCGCTCCCCTCGCGGGGAGCGTGGATAGAAATGAACTGGGCCTATGTACGGTCCGCGTCGGCCAGGGTCGCTCCCCTCGCGGGGAGCGTGGATAGAAATTTTGTGGAAATATACTCCATTTTGACCACACTTGGTCGCTCCCCTCGCGGGGAGCGTGGATAGAAATCACATAATGCTCTTGCAGCCAATGACGGATGCCTTGTCGCTCCCCTCGCGGGGAGCGTGGATAGAAATTGGGTTAATCCACTCAATCATTTGCTTTGATCTCCGTCGCTCCCCTCGCGGGGAGCGTGGATAGAAATATCGAGCGGTTGAAAACCGTCAAAGTGGCCCATGTGGTCGCTCCCCTCGCGGGGAGCGTGGATAGAAATAGCCACACTCATGCCGCTTTGCTCCGCTCCGCAAAGTCGCTCCCCTCGCGGGGAGCGTGGATAGAAATACAGCCGGGCGTCACTTTATCCGAAATGCCGGCGAGTCGCTCCCCTCGCGGGGAGCGTGGATAGAAATCAACACCTTTAAGTGTCACAAGCGTACCGACTGCGTCGCTCCCCTCGCGGGGAGCGTGGATAGAAATCTGCAGCTGGGCGGCCTTGCTGCGGCCATACTCCCGTCGCTCCCCTCGCGGGGAGCGTGGATAGAAATCTGTCGGGCGCGGCAAAAGAAGTCGTGAACACCCTGTCGCTCCCCTCGCGGGGAGCGTGGATAGAAATAACGAGGTGCACCAGTTTGAAAACTACGACAACAGTCGCTCCCCTCGCGGGGAGCGTGGATAGAAATTCGAGCTGTTTTTGAGGCCGGCGTTATAACTGACGTCGCTCCCCTCGCGGGGAGCGTGGATAGAAATAGCGGCTTGTCGGTGGCCTCCCAGGGGACGGCCAGGTCGCTCCCCTCGCGGGGAGCGTGGATAGAAATGCCGGCTGGACGTAAAACTCAAGTAAAGGAGAGAGTCGCTCCCCTCGCGGGGAGCGTGGATAGAAATGACCAGACGAATTTCCACTGCGACAGCAGGGTCTCGTCGCTCCCCTCGCGGGGAGCGTGGATAGAAATTCCCAGTGGATAAAGTTTGGGCTGCGCTCCATCAGTCGCTCCCCTCGCGGGGAGCGTGGATAGAAATCTCAAGCCCGCCGTTGCCGACCACGCCCGGCAATAGTCGCTCCCCTTGCGGGGAGCGTGGATCAAAATGCCGGCCGACACCGGCCTTGAAAGGTGTAGAATAGGAGCAGATCACAGGAGGTTTACACAAATTATAGGATTCTCTGAAAGCGGCGTAAACAGCGGCACGGTCATACGCCGTACATCCGGAACACTACCCCTACCGTCTGGAAGATCAGCTTCCAGTCCACCCAGAAGCTGCGGTCCCGTATGTACTGGAGGTCCAGCTCCATCCACTCATCAAAGGTCAGCTCGTTGCGGTTGGGCTGTACCTGCCAGTAGCAGGTCAGGCCCGGCGTCACATACAGCCGCTGGCGCTCGTAGTCGGTGTATTGCTCCACCTCACGGGGCAGGGCCGGGCGAGGTCCTACGATGCTCATATCGCCTTTCAGGATGTTGACCAGCTGCGGCAGTTCATCTATGCTTGTCCGGCGGATGAAATGCCCTACACGGGTGATCCGCGGGTCGTTTTTCATTTTAAAGACCGGGCCGTCCATCTCGTTCTGGGCCAGCACTTCCTGCAGCTTGGCCTCGGCGTTGGGCACCATGGAACGGAACTTGTAAAACTTGAAGATCTTCCCGTCTCTCCCCACCCGGTCCTGGGAGAAGATGGGGCTGGCGCCGGGGCTGTCGATCCAGATCACCAGCGCCACGATCGCCATGGGGACGGCCAGCACGATCAGGGCCAGCAGCGAAAAGAAAATGTCCTGCGCACGGCGTACCATCCAGTAGCCTTTTTTCTCTTTTAATAACGCATCCCGGTCAAACCTATAGCTTCTCTCTTTGCTATGGGTCGAAGTTTGGTTCGGCGTATAGTAAGCCGACGACGTCTGATTCCCTGCGCCCGCATGGGGCGCGATTTCCATTTCCATCGGTTTCACTTTGTTTCCCCCTCATCTTGTTCTTCGGTCATCGTGATCTCCCGGTCGCAGATCCGCAGCGCCGCCGGGCGGTGGGTGATCAGAAGAACGGTCTTATCTGTCATTTTCTTCAGGTTTTGCAATACCCTCTGTTCGGTCTCCTCATCCAGGGCGCTGGTGGCCTCGTCCAAAATCAGGATGGGCCGGTCTGAAAAGACCGCCCGGGCTATGGCGATCCGCTGCATCTGTCCTTCGGACAAGCCGGCTCCCCGCTCTCCCAGTTGGGCATCCAGCCCGCGCTCTCCCTTCAGCACAAACGAATCCGCGCATGCAACCTGCAACGCTCGCAGCAAGCGGTCATCCTGCGCCATGGCAGACGGGTCGCCAAAGGCAACGACCTCCCGGATGGTGCCGCTCATGAGCTGGTTGCCCTGGGGCACATAGGCAAACAGGCCGCGCCAGAGGGCGGTGAGCGGATATTCCTCCGTTTTTCCGTTTTTATGTGCCCTGAGATAGCGTCTGCCTGCATCCAGCGGATACAAGCACATCAGCAGTTTGAACAGAGTGCTTTTGCCGCACCCCGACCGGCCGGTAAAGGCGACGTATTCGCCTTTTCGTATTTCCAGGTCCAGATGGTCGATCACATGGGTTTCTTGGGCGCCCGGTCCGTCCCGGTCCGCATTCTGGTACGAAAAGCTCGCGTTCTGCAATCCCAGGCTTTCGAACTGTTCCTCATAGAAGCGTCTGATCTTGCCGGCCGGCAGGCTTGCTCCGCTGCCGTCCTCCGGGTATTGCTCGGCTTCCATCAGACGCTCGGCGCTGGCGATCATGGCAAAGTACTGCGGCACCACCCCGGTGATGCCGGCAAAGGGCGACTGGATCTGCCCCACCAGCTGCAGCACCGCGGTGAAAGTCCCGTAAGTGATATTCCCCTGCAGGATGCCATAACCGCAGTAAACGGCGCTAAGCAGGTACCCCGCATCGACGGTCACGCCAAAGCCAAAGCTGCACAGGTTGGACAGGTGGTTCCGCTTGATCCGGGCTGCTTTGTGCTGTTTCATTTTTTGGGCGGCCTCCTGCAGGGTGCGGTTTTCCATCGAAAACACGCGCAGGATCATCAGACTTTCCAGCCGTTCCTGCAGGAACGACAGCACAGCCCCGTTTGCCTCCTGGATCTTTTTGTGCAGCCTTTTGAGCACCTTTCGCAGCGACGCCGTCAGCAACAGCATCAAAATGCCCAGCGGGACCAGAACGTAAAAAAACGCCGGTTCCAGGAAGAAAAGCGCCGCCATGGCGCCTGCCAGTCTGGCCAGCATCCCGCCCAGGTCCGGGAGGATGTCGATCACTCCGCCGGCCACCACGGATGTGTCGGACGTCAGCCGGGAGATCCATTCCCCCGTGTGGACGGCCGTCACCGATGCGTAGTCCTTGTGCAGCAGGCAGGAAAACAACCGTTCTTTCAGACGGTTTTCCAGCGAAGCCCGCGTCCACTCATACAGAAAGTGCTCGGCCGAAGCCAGGAGATCCTCCCCCAGGTACAGCCCCGCCAGACACGCCGCCGCCCACAGGAACCGTTCTGCCTGTCCGCCCACGGCGCCGTCGATCAGGGCACGGAACAGCATGGCCGACGCCACGCCGCACACCCCAAACGTCACCTGCACGACGAACAGCACCGCCACGCCCGTTTTGTACAGGCCGGTCACCTGCCAGAGCCATCTGAGCACGTGGACGGATGCCGAAGCGTCTTTTGTTTTTCCGGCATTCGTCATCTTGCATCCCCCAGGATGCCCGCTGCGCGGTAGATCTCCTGCAGCTGGTCGTACCGGCTTTGGGTCTGGTATCTCCGCGCGGCGGCCAGCTTATAAGGCTCCCGAAAGACGATCCGCCCTATCCGGACCGCCCAGTAAAACGGCAGCAGCCAGGGCGCGCGGCGCAGGCGCGGATAGGTATTTTTCATCGTTTCCAGCGGCGCAAAGCAGCGGCTGAAAAAGTCGTTCCGCCTGCTTTGCCCGATGGTTTTTCCCTCGTTTTGGAACAGGCGTGCGGTTTCCATCGTGGCGCGGTCGCCGTAGATCCCGGTATGGGTCAGGTACTCCACCACCAGGCGTGCGTTTTTGTCCAGCCTCTGCCCTTCCAGGCAGGTTTGCGCCAGCTGCGCCATCCGCCGGGCAAAAGCGAGGATGCGCAGCGCTTCCAGCTGCTTTTCCAGGTAGGCACGGTCCAGCGTCTGTCCCTTCTTCTGCAAGAAGAGATACAGGTCCGCCAGCGGCCGCAGCCCCACGCCCGAGCCGGTAAAATGCTTATAGAAATGCAGCAGGTGATGCACCAGAAAATCCTCGTCGCTCAGGCGGTAAATGTGCGCTTTCCCTTCCAGGCGGAAGCCCGGCTGCCACAGCGACGCCAGGCAGTTTTCCCGCCAGGCGGTGTGCTGCCGGCGCAGGCGGCCTTCCTCCATCAGGCGGTGGTGCAGCTCGATGTTCATGTAAGGCGGCTTCCGGTAGGTGTCGTGCACGCTCTGCTCGATATGGTCCGGCGCGTACCCGCGCGCCTCCATCCATTTCTGCATCCGCTGGCTGTCCATCTCCTTGAGCAGGACGTCAAAGTCGGCCATGCTGCGCATCAGCGGATCGGGGTAATACTGCCGCATGACCCAGCCCTTCATGGGCAGGCAGTCGATGCCGTCCCGTTCCAGATCGTCCAGCAAGGCCCCGATCTCATATTCCTGCATCAGCCCCCGGTGCAGCTCCCGGTCATAGACCGGCTTGAGCCTGGCGGCAAGCGCTTCCCACGCCCCGCCGGCCTGCCCCCGGATGGTGGGGTACAACATGGTGACCAGACTTTGTTCCTCGACCTGCTCCGCCAGCGCCGGCGCGCTGCAACCGTCCATCCAGTCAAGAGCGCTGTCCGGCCGGCACAGCGCCGCCCGCATCAGCTGCAGCAGCAGTTCGGTTTCCGGCCTGTATCCCTCCATGGTCTCCCCCCTTTTGTTCATCCCGCCCCCGCAGCGCGGCGATCAGCGCGGCCCGCGCGGCCTGCGCCGTGGGTTCCGGGCCACGCCCCGCCAGGTATTCCAGCGCGTCGTTCCACTCGTGCAGGGACGCCTCCGGCGCTTCGATCCGTTCGAGCTCCTGCGCCAGCCGCATCTTCTGCCCGCCGCTCAGCCAATGCAGGTCCGAAAGGTACGCACACCCCATTTTCCACTGGAGATAATCCAGCAAAGGCACTTTCATGTGTCCACCTCGCACTTCGGCAGCGGATACTTCGCCTCCGCCTCACGGATCGTCTGCAAAATTCGTTCGTCGTAATGGTTTTTCCAGAACATACACATATCCCGGTCGCAGCCCATCAGGTCGTGGTCGGCGCCTGTAAGCGCGGCCGCCCGGCATCCGCCGCCGCATTTATAGCGGTAGCTGCATCCGGCGCATTCCTGATTTGCGGCAAACAGATCCTTGACGCGGCCATTGACAAACTGCATATAGTAGCTGTCGCTCAGCCCCTTCTGCAAACCGATGTCCTGCACACGGGGAAATTTGCTCTGCTCCGGGCTGGCGGTCATGGGCATACAGGGCAGCAGGCGGCCTTCAGGGGTGATGTAGCAAGACCAACGAGCCGCACCACATAAATAACAATCCAGGCAGTCTTGCGTTCCATCAAAATGGCTGGTGCAAATGTCTCCGAGTTGGTCGTTCCACATTTCTGCAACACCGCGCATTTCCATATGCTCAATAGGCCGTCCCGCCTCATAATACCAACGAATATAAGGCAACATCGCTTCAATATATTCCTCCCGGGTCATGGCATTTCCTTCGCTGTGACTGCACCAGAGCGGTGTCATATCCACATTTGCAATGACCAGCCAAGACACACCAACCGTTTTTAAGGCTTCCACAGTTTGCGGTATTGTGTGTAAATTTCCGCGATGAACGCACATAGAGGCTACAACCTCAAATCCCCGTCTCTGGCATAGTTCAAAAGCGTTCAACGCCGCTTTTTCCGCACCAGAGATACCTCTCATCCAGTCATGCCAACCAATGCCATCAAAACTGATAGAAAATTCTGGATATAAATTTCGACGCTCAAATTCATCTAAAACTTTATCGGCCAACAACCAACCATTGGTATAAACCATTCCAATGGTCATTTTATGGTAAATCATACGGTCTACCAACTGCCAAAAATCTTTGCGTACAAACGGCTCTCCACCTGTAATATCGACTTGTAACACGCCACATTCTGCCATTTGATCAATGAAATCAAGCGCTTCTGCTGTAGAAACTTCTCCTAAAGCTGCATCTGGTGCATCCATATAGCAATGGCGACAACGATAATTACATTTTCCAGTAATCGACCAAAATACCGTCTGTACATAGCGATTATCGTAATATCTATAATACTGGTCAAAATTTAATGGCTTTTTATATTCACATTTCTCAATCAAATGATCCGTTTCAAATTTCTTTAGAGCCCTTTTCATTTCATTGGTGAAATCAATATTGCCCAAATCCGTCTCACCATCGCAAAGCAAGAGGAGCTGAAATTCCTCGCTTGACAATTTTTTCACTTGGTTACGTCGTTGATCGACCACTGTCCATGCCATTTTTTCCCAACCACGCAACGCATAATTCAAATTCAGACGATATAACATGCGGTTTCCTCTATCAAAAACCGCCGGATGGCCAAACCGACCATCCGCCGGCAACTTTTCTGCGCCAACTGCTGTATACTCACAGCCATGTCAGCGCTTTACACTACCTGCTGAATCAAACCATTGATGTACACTTTATGATCTATTTCTTCTATTGGCTCGCGCACTTTCAACACTAGCTAATCCGGGTCCTCCTGTTGCTGTACTCGAATTCGAGCAAATATGTGGATTATTCGAATCATGGGTGTTGCATCCAGTCCCGCTCGTCCGAATGACATCGCTGTTGTCGAACAGGATCACTTCAGCCGTTGCTTTTTCGTAAATCATATTGCGTTCTCCTTTCTTATGGGTTTGAAAATATCATAAAAAGTTCGCCCGCAGGGCTTGCTTTTTATCAACGTCTGGCCCGGCGGATGCGCCGCCAGACCCGGCCCGGCAGGGCGCGCAGCCAGAGCAGCCACCGGCGCAGCTCCAGCGTGCGCAGGTAGTTTTGGTACTCCGGGCTGTCGCAGGAGACGTAGCGCTCCCCCTCGTCGGCAAAGTAGCCGGTCATCACACCGATGACCCAGGCCGCCGGCACCGTCTCGGAGCCGATGCAGTTGTCGCCCCGGATGAGGTACGCGCCGTCCAGCACCTTGACCACCCGGTGCAGCACATACTCGCCGGCCGGGCGCCGGTACAGCACCACGTCCCGCACCTGCAAAGGCCCCTGCTTTGCTGCAAGCACCACGCTGCTCTTCCGCCCGTGGAGCAGGGGCTCCATGCTGACCCCCACCGTCTGGACCACCGTGCGGCCGTGCAGGGCCAGCTCCTGCTCAATCGTCCGATGGGTCATGGTCCAGCGCGATCGAGATGGACTGCAGGAACGTATGTACGTCCCGGCGTGCCATATCCGCATCCACGTCCGGGAAGCGCTCCTGCGTCTTTTCGACCAGAGCGTCCTCGGTGGCGCCTTTTTCCAGCTCCTTCCAGTAAAAAGCGCCGGTCTCGTTCATGCGGATCATGCCGTTGAAGTTTCTGCTCGCTTCGCCAATGGCCACCACCATATATTCGGCGCCCAGCCTGCGCAGCAGGAAACCCTTTTTCGCTTTTATCATTTCTTTCTCCTCATGCTTTCATAGGCCAGCTGCGCGGCCTCCGGCTCCCGGTTGCATTGCAGCAGGTAAAACGCCGTGCCTGCAAGCAGCCGCTCCAGCAAAGGCCACAGCCGGTCCAGTTCCTGCTCGCTGGCGGGGAACAGCAGCTGGTGGAAAATGCGGCGGCAGACTTCATCCCCGCCCAGCGGACGGATGCTGTTTGTGGGGCTCTGCTCCAAAAAGCAGATCGCCCGCACCGGACGCATGATGTTGCTGCCCAGCCCTTCCTTGCCCCGCCACGGGGTACCGCAGGCGTACAGCGCGCCGTCCATGAACCGGAACACCGGCTTGTCCCCGTTGACCACCTGGGCCCGGCTGCCGAACTGCTGCAGCCAAAGCCGGGTGTGGGTGGTCTTGCCGGTGCCGCTGGGGGCGGCAAAGGCGTAAGCCTCGCCGTCCACCGCCACTACCGATGCGTGCATCAGGAACGCATCGTAGAACGGCAGCCGGCGGCAGATCTGCCGGTACAGGCAGAGGCTCTCGCAGTACCCCCGCGAAGGGCCTGTCCGCCCGCCCTGCTCGGCCCGGATCTCCCGCTCCGATGCGCGGACGGTGAAGGCGGGCCGCCCGGACGTCTCATACCCGGCGCACAAGCGCCTCACATAGGCGTACCGGTTGTCGATCCCGATGGGGATGCCTGCCAGCTTGATGCAGAACACGCAGCTTTACTCCTTGCGGGTCAGCAGCACGAACGTGCCCAGGTTGCCGGGGTCCACATCAAAGGAGATGGTGCCATTGCCGGCGCTGGAGTTGACAAATTCCATCGAACCGTCCCGGATGCGGGCCACCATGACACGGCTGCCGGTCTTGACGCCGGGGGCCGAGAAGGTCAGGCGGACACTCTTGTCCGATCCCCGCGCTTGGCTGTTGGCGGAGATGTCCGCGATCTGGATGGCCGAATAATTTTCCAGATTGCCCTCCGCCATGGACACCAGATTGTCAAAGAAGGACAGCTCGTAGTTGTCCACAAACTCGCCGGTGCTCCCGGCGCTGGAATAACGGTCCGCCGTCTCGTTGACCGAAGCGTTCTTGCCGTAGGTCAGGCCGCTCTCGGTCATCATGCCGGCCTTCTGGTCGCCGGATGCGCCGGGATTAGCTGCGTCCACGTTGGCATTGGCCTGAGCGCTCATGCTCAGGGTGGTGATCTTGATGACGGGGTAATCGATCTGCTCCAGGGGACGCGGCTCCGCGGTGCCCTTGCGCAGGATATAGCCGCCGGTGACCACGTTGTCGGTCACCACCTCGATCTCCTCGTCATCCGACTGTGCATCCTGCCCGCCCGACGGACTGCCTATGAAGTCCTGATCCGGGTCAAGCGACACAACGCGGTCTTTTCCGGTGCGGTCTGCTGCCATAGCGGGAACCGTTGCTCCCACCAGCAACGCGGCAGCCAGGGCCAGGCTGATCATTTTCTTTTTCATGACAATTACCTCCCGATTTGATTGTTCGTATTGACTGCAGTTTGGGGCCTGCCGGGTTTATGGCCGTACCCTTTGCTGTAGTACCCATTGTAGTAATAGCGTTTGTAGTAGCGGCTGCCTCTCCGGTCCATTTCCGCCCGGCTGAGGACCACCCCCAGGATCGGCGCCCCGGTCCGCCGCAGCTTCTCCGCTGCGTCTGCCACCAGCTTGCGGGAAGTCCGGCCGCTGCGCACCACCAGCACCACGCCGTCGGCGTGGGTCGCGATGCGCAGGGCGTCCGCCACGCTTTCCAGGGGCGGCGTGTCGATCAGCACATAGTCGAACTGTCCGGCGCAAACCTCGATCATTTCCGCAAAGCGCGGATTTTCCAGCAGGATGGAGGGGTTTGCCACCGATGCCGCCAACGGCATCAAGAACCCGTTGGGGACGTTGGTGGAGTAGATCGCGTCCGGCAGCTCCACCTTGCCGGCCAGATAATGAGCGATGCCGGTGATCTTTTCGTCGCTGCTGATGCCGTATTTGGCGCGCATCTCCGACTTGCGCAGGTCGCAGTCGATCAAAAGCACCCGGCTGCCCACTTCCGCCATCATCCGCCACAGCTGCATGGTGATAAAGCTCTTGCCTTCGTTTGGCACGCTGCTGGTGATCATCACGGTTTTGATCTGATCCCCGCAGAAGCCCAGGTTCACCCGCAGCTGGTTGACCGCCTCTTCGATCTCAAAGGGCAGTTCGGGCAAATGCTGGATGGTCAAATGATTCATGTACACTCCCCCCTTTTACGCCTTTGCGCCCGCATCGGTGGGCTTGGCACGGTTCCGGGCTTTTTCCTGGGTGTGACGGCTGCGCCCTGCGCCAAAGCTGCCCTCCGGAATCACAGCCAGAGGCTGGACCCCAAAGTACCGGCTGATGTCCTCCGGCGTCACAAAGGAGTCATCCATCAGGTAGCGCACCACCAAAAATCCGCAGCAGGCCGCCGCTGCCAGCATGGCGCCCAACAGGGTGTTGCGGGTGTAGCTGGGACTGGATTTCTGCTCGGGGACCAGGGCGTCCTCGTAAATGTTGGGCGCCGGGCTCTCCATGATGCGCGGCAGGTGGACGCTCGCCTGATAGGCGATCTCGTTGGCAAGATCCGCGGCCAGCACCGGATCGGGGCAGGTCACCGTGATCTCAAGGATGCGGGTGTCGGTGGGGTTGTTGATGCTGACCAGCGACGCCACCGCTTCCGGCTCCGCGTCCAGTTCCAGCGCTCCGACCACGTCCTCCATCAGCGGACGGCTGAGGAGCAGCTGCTGGTAATCCAGCGCCAGCTGGCTGCCCAGCTGCATGTCGTAGATGTCCACGATGGAATTGTAGGTAGCCGACGCCACATACATTTTCGCTGTAGCTTGGTAAAGCGGCGTCACAAGAAAATAGGTATAGGCAAAGGCCGCCGCGCCGCCCAGGATGATGCAGGCGATGATCTGGAGCGCATGGCCCCACAGCAGGTAGAACAGTTCCACCAGGTCGATCTCATCTTCCTGCTGCTCACGGACGGCCAGGGGCATCTGCCCCGGCCTGGTTTGTGTTTCGTTTTGACGTTCCATTGTCCCTCCGATTGTCAGGTTGTTTTTTCTTGATAGAACAGCTGCAGGATCACCTGCTGCAGGCTGTCCTCGTCCAGGATATAGGCCACGTGTTCGCCTTCGATGGTGTTGGTCCCGTCGATGGTCAGTTCCGGCAGGTCCTGATAGTTCCGCAGCTTTTCCGCCAGGTCCAGGACGGTCTGGCTGCCGATGTTGGTCACCAGGTAATCGTTTATGGCATCCATGACCTGAACGACTTCCTCGTTGCTCAGGGCCAGCAGCTGGGGCTTCATGGCTTCCAGGTAGATCCGCTGGCGCTCCATCCGGGCCAGGTTGGTCTGGTCGTCCACATCCTTGCGGGTGCGGACGAATTCAAAGGCCTGCTGGCCGTTCAGGGTGATGGTCTCGCCCTCCACGAGGGTGGGGTCCACGGCGGTGAAGTCGGATGTGATGGTCACCGTCACCCCGCCGATGGCATCGTTGAAGAGGGCGATGCCGTCCATGTTCAGGGCGGCGTATCCGTCGATGGGGGCGCCGCCCAGCAATCTGGACACGGCGTCCACGGTGTTCCGGCAGCTGTTGTTGGTGCCGTCGCCGTAGGCGTGGGCCAGGGCCAGCTGCTGGCGCTCGTAGCCGATCACGTCGCCCCGCAGGTCGAGGACCGGCACGTCCACCATGCTGTCCCGGTTGAGCCGCAGCAGCTGCCAGGTCTGGGCCTCGTTGTCCAGCACCAGCAGAAACTGGGCGTCGGCCTGGCCGCCGTTGTAGTTGCCCGGCCTGCTGGTCACCGGCCCGGTGACGTCGATGCCCATGAGCAGGTAGGCCTCCACCTGCTGCTTGGGGGTATAGACCGTGCCGTTCCAGGTGATGTCAGGCTGGCCATGGGATGCCGCGGCCGTGCTCCCGCCGCCCGACGCATAGGCCTGGTGTTCCCACCGGCTGATCCCGAACAGGGCGGCCAACAGGACCAGCGCCAGCAGCGCGGCTGCGGCTGCCGCCCGCGCCGCATCCCGCCGGTGGACCCGGCTGTGATGGTAATCCGCGCGGTGATGATGATGTCTCACGGTTTATCTGCTCCACTCCCATCTTTGGACGGCCAGGGCGGCGTTCTCGTCCATCTGGTTTAAAAAATCCTCGCCCAGCTTCCGCCGGATCACCGCCCGGCCTCCCTTCAGGTTGGGCGGGCGGCTGGTCAGGTTATGACAGTCGCTGCCCAGCAGCGGCATTTGGGCCAGCTGCAGCAGGTCCAGGGCCAGCCGCCGGGTCTGCCAGCGGATCAGGCTGCCCGCGTTGACCTGCAGCCCGATGGGCAGCTGGGCCAGCCGCCTGAGCTGGCTGCGGTTGCTGCCGCTGAAGCAAAACCGCTCGGGGTGTACCAGCACCACCTGATACCCGCAGTCCAGCGCCAGCGCTTCCACCGCCTCCACCTGGAGGTCGGTCCAGTCGGCAAAGGGCATTTCCAACATGAGGGTCCGGGTGCCCTGGATGCACAGGGGCACCAGGTCCTGCTCCTCCATGTGGGAGAAGTAGGCCACCTCCGCCGCCGGCAGCACCCGGGGCAGACCGTCCGTCAGAACAGCGGTCAGACGCTCCATCGCCTCATTCCGCCGGGCGCAGAAGTCCGGGATGCTGTTTTGCCTGGCGTAATAATGGGAGGTTGCGCAGACCACATCCACGCCCTGTTCCTTCTCCTGCCGGAGGATTGCAAGGGAAACATCCACCGCTTCGCTTCCGTCATCCATTTCAGGCAGGACATGGCAATGTACATCCACAAGTATCTTATCCTGCATGGAGCTGTTCGGTCCTTTCTGCTGCTTCATGCCAGTTCATCCCGATGGCATCCAACAGGCGTTTTCGTTCATAACTCAAAGGTTTGCGGTTTGTTTTTTTCGCAATGGAAAACCGACCTTTATAAGCGGCGCGCTGCCGGACGACCCAATATCCCAACCGTATCCCCTCAGGCGAAACATACTGGTAGGGGACGTTCAAATCTCCGTACTGCCGGAAATAACGTGCTGCGGCTTCATAGGCCCTCAGCCACTGGCGGTCGTTGCGGCCCTCCCACAACATTCCAATGGCCTCCAGTCGCCGGATTTTGTCGTCAGAAAGTTCTCCTTTTAGATAGTAAGCACGTTGATTTTCCACCCAGGCCCCCAGCCGGATGCCGGACGGTGAAACGTATTTGGGGGCCAAGTTCAAACTGCCATGTTTCTCGCAATAGAGCGCAGCCTCTGCATAGCAGCGCTCCCATTTGGCGTCGATGCTGTTCCATACCATGCCCAGCGCGTCCAATTCCCGAATCTGGCTTTCTTTCAGGCCGCCGCTGCCAAAACGGCTCCGGGTGTTCCTTATCCAGTTGCCCAGGGCAAAACCGTCCGCATCTTTGTAAGCAGACGGCACCTGTAAATCACCGTACTGCTGCCGGTAACGCCGGGCCGCTTCCAGCCCCCTGGCCCAGGCGGTTTCGGATCGGGTCTCCCAGACCATCCCGATTCCGTCCAGCCGCTCGATCTGCTGTTGGGTCAGGGTCCCGAAGGTGCGTTTCCCTTTTCGGATCTGCCGCTGGGTCTGGATCCAGTCGCCGAGGCTCAAGCCTCCTGGCGTTTTGTACCGCAGCGGGACTTTCAAATCCCCATGCTCGATGTAATAAAGGCTGGCTGCTGCAAAGTAATGGTCCCAGGTGGAGGACAGGCTGTTTTCCAGCCGCTCAAAGAGGATGCGGCAGTCGTGCACCTGCTCAATCACCTCGAACCGCTCGGCGACGATCTTGTCCCCCTCCCCGTTGACGTAGAGCCGCTGGACGGCAGCGGTCATCTCTTTTTGCAGCCCCGAGATGCTGGACATACCCTCGAAGTTATTCACCACATCCAAAATCAAGGGCGCTGCCGTGGTCCCTGCCGTCAGGGCCCGGCCGATCTGCTGCTTATAGATGATGGGCGACACGGTGGGCCGGAACAGGATCACGCCCGAGATGCCCTCCACATGCACGCCTTCATTCAGCATATCGATGCAGAACAATAGTTTCAGGCAGTCGCCCTCGTCCGCCTTGAAGGCTGCAAATTCTCTGCTGGCTTCCGGGTCGCTGGCGTAGGTCTTGTAGACCTTGACATTTCGGTTGACGCCGGCAAACCACTCCGGCACATGGGACGCCATCTCGTCCATGTGCTCTTTACTGGAGCAGAACACGATATATTTTCCACGCGTTTCTGTGATATGCTTTGCAAACACCCTGTCCAGACCGTCGGCTTGTTCCAAGGCCCGGCGCAGAGCTTCCAGGTATTTCTGGTTGGCGTCCTGCACCCCGGGGCTGCGTAGACTGTCCACCCGGGCCTGGTATTTGGCCAGTTCGTTCTGGTACCGGAACACAGTAGTCACATATTTCGGCGTAGGCAAAATACCCCGCACGATGGCTTCGCCCAGGGTCATTTCCGAAGCGATGTGCCCGTCGAAAAGCTCTTCGGCCATATCGCGGTTGTTATCCAGATAGCGCACATTGGTGGCGGTTAGCCCCAGCAGTTTGGCGTCAGGGCAGAGTTCCAGCAGTTCCCGCACCCTTTCGCCCCAGCGCTCCGCGCCCGCCCGGTGAAATTCGTCCATAATAATGTAGGCGGGATGCAGGGCAGCGATTTCTGCCAGCTGTTCTTCCGTGCAGAACAGGAGCCTGGCATAGGTGGAAAAACGGACGTTCCCCAGAGGAAAGTCCGGCGCCTGTTTTTGCAGGCTCTCGAGCTGGGTCTTGAAGATATACTCGCTCGGAGACAACCAAAGGAAAGCCGCATCGGGATGGTCCTCGATCAGCTTGAAAGCTATGTAGCTCTTGCCCGTCCCGGTGGGATGGACCACGGTCGCTTTGCCGTACTGCTCCAGCATGGCTGCGACAGCCTGATACGCCCTTGCATTGTGTTCAAACAGGTGGAGCACCATCCACCGCACCCCCTTCCTCACCAAGGGGGTATCCTCCATTCTGAAAATGGAGGAACCGGCGGCGCTATCCGCGCTTCCTGCCTGCGTTTTACCGCGCCGTGCTACACCTCTTTGACACCGGATCCCCTCGGAAAAGCGGCGAAAAGATCCGGTCGATCTCGAGCCGCATCTGCCGCAGGTTGGAGTGCACATACCGCTGTAGGGTAACGTTGGGGTTGGCATGTCCAAGAAACTCGCTCAAAGTCTTGATGTCGCATCCCGCCTGCAGGCAGGTGGTGGCAAACGTATGGCGGAGGGTATGAGGCCGCACCTTCCGGACGGCTGCCTGGCGCAGGTAAATTTGAATGCTTTTCCGGTAACAGCGGGGCTCCACCGGCTTTTCTGCATTGCCGGACAGGAACCAGACCTTCGGTTCGGCATCGCCCCTTAAACCTTGCAGCATCTTTATCAGATTGCGGGGAATGGGAACCTCACGACGGGAACTTCTTGTTTTAGGGCTTTGGATGACGACTTTGGTATGACCGTCTCGGGTGGAGATGCGGCTGACGGTGCGCTGTACCGTCAAAGTGCCGGCTTTCAGGTCAAAGTCACCCCATTGCAGGCCGCACACCTCTCCAATGCGCAGGCCCAGCTGCATTTGCAGCATCAGTCCAACTTTTCGAGCCGTAGGCGCTTTGCAGATGAACAGCTCCATCCTGGCCTGTTCTTCTTTGGAAAGAGGCTGGATTTTGGCGCTTTTGGTCTGTGGCAAACTGACACAGATTTCCATGGGGCGGATGAGCCGCAGATGGGCGGCATATTTGCAGATGCGGCGCAGCATGGTCAGGCACTCCCGGGCAGACGACGCCCCCAAAGGCCGATGTCTGTGGTCCGCTGGTGCAATGACCTGGAGCATACCCTGCTCCAACAACCGCTCGCTGAAATTTTTCACTTGCCACCCGCCAAACACAGGAAAAAGATAACGCTGCAAGGTATAGCGATAGTGCACAAGGGTCGATTCTTTCAAGCGGAGGGAAGCCGAGGCAAGCCACTGCCCGGCCAGTTCTTCAAAGGTCATCTCGGTCCCGGAAAGCTGGTAAAACCCACACTCCGCCTTCTTTTGGATCAGCCGCTGCCGGACCTCTGCATAAGTTGCGCCATAGATATACCCCCACACAGCTTTTCGTCCGTCGGTCCGTGCCTTGATATAGCGGCCCTCCCAGCGCCCGTCCTTGCGCTTGTGAATGTTTTCGCCGTGTTTTGCCATAAAAACGCCTCCTTTTTGACCCTCCACCCTGACTGCTTATCTGGCGGAGTTATGTATCCATGAGGCTATTTTGCAGCAAATTTACCCTGCACCGGAAGAGAAATCTGCCGAAATGGTGGAGATCCTGGCGAACCGGCTATGAATTTCTGTTTTGCCACTTGCAAACTTGGCGGAACTGTGATAAAATTTCTGTACCAATGATAGGCAAGCCAAAAACAAAAGGTATCCTCCATTTTCAGAATGGAGGATACCTTTTTGTTGCATCTGGCACCCGGATAAGTCTATCACAGCGATCTATTTGTTTGTTTCTCAATCTCAAAAAACACCGGCATTTTCTCCGCAGCAAGAGAAGAAGCCGTTTGTTTTCATGCAGTTTTTCTCTCACCCGCATTCTTATTGAGACAGCTGGATGAATTTAAAAAAGCCTCAAAGCCGGGCATATCAGCCGCACACCACATGCCCTCAAAGCGACGTCCTTTTGTGTGCCGCAGCGCACTGTCCGCGCGAAGTCCCAGCGCACAAGATTTGCCCGGAAGATTCGCACCGGACGCCCCCTTGCAGACCGCGTCCGTCTATGTTAAAATTGTGCTGGATACACAAAATTGCATTCTGTTTTGTGTATTTAAGATTTTCATTTGGGACTTTTGCGCAAAATCCATCTTTGATTTTGTTGGATTTTACCGTCGCTCCCCTTGCGGGGAGCGTGGATAGAAATTCTGAACAGCGTCTCCACGCCGCCGGTCAGCTGCGTCGCTCCCCTTGCGGGGAGCGTGGATAGAAATTGGACAACTCCATTTTACCGCACTTGTAAGGTACCGTCGCTCCCCTTGCGGGGAGCGTGGATAGAAATTATTGTACATAAAAAGCAACGCGGCAAGAAATATGTCGCTCCCCTCGCGGGGAGCGTGGATAGAAATGGGAAGCTCCTGCCCTGGGAGGAGTTTTTGGCCGATCTGCGCACCTTTCCGGCTGTCGCGCGGAGCGGTTCTTCCGGGCTGCCCTGACGGCAGGGCGGTCCCGCAGCCGGTGGGACAAGGCTCCCCGGCGGCTCAATCCCAAAATTTGGCCGAATGCAGCGTTTTGCCGCCCTGCCGCCTGCCGTTTTTGGGAAGAAGCACCAGATTCCGGCACGGGTCCGGCGGCAGAAAGGGGCGCAGCCGCCGGCTGCCGGCATCCAAACCCGGCTGAAAGCCTCTCCTCTGCCTCGCCTTCCAGCAGGGCCGGCCGAAAAAGCATTTGACAAATGCAGGAAAATGTGTATAATCATGTTCAGGTTGAAAACAAAGGTGTTTTGCCCCCGCAAAGGGGCGGAACGCCTTTTTATTTTGCCCTGCAATGCGGACGACAGGAGGAGATCCGATGATCAAACTGGACCATGTAAACAAATATTTTGGCGACCTTCATGTGCTGAAGGACGTGAACCTCGAGGTAAAAGAAGGCGAAAAGCTGGTCATCATCGGGCCGTCGGGCTCGGGCAAGTCCACCACGGTGCGCTGCATGAACTTTCTGGAGGAGCCCACCAGCGGCCACGTCTACATCGACGGCCGGGAGCTGACCCACAAAAACAGGACCCGTCTGGTGCGGGAGACCACTTCGATGGTGTTCCAGCAGTTCAACCTTTATCCCCACATGACGGTGCTCAAGAATCTGACGCTGGCGCCCATCAAGCTGCACCACAAGAACAAGGCCGAGGCCGAGCAGACCGCCTTCCACTATCTGGAGGTGGTGGGCCTGACGGACAAGGCGAACGCCTACCCCACCACCCTGTCCGGCGGCCAGCAGCAGCGGATCGCCATTGCCCGGGCCCTGTGCGCCCAAACCCGGATCATCCTGTTCGACGAGCCTACGTCGGCGCTGGACCCCGAGACCATCCAGGAAGTGCTGGACGTCATGATCCGCCTGGGCCGGGAGAAGAGCATCACCATGGTGGTGGTGACCCACGAGATGGGCTTTGCCCGGCAGGTGGCCGACCGGGTGGTCTTTATGGCCGACGGCCAGATCATCGAGGAAGGGCCGCCGGAGCACTTCTTCACCAACCCCAAAAACGAACGGGTCAAACAATTCCTGGGCAAGATCATCCGCTGAACCGCTCTTTGAGCCGAAGCCCCGCCCGGGGCCTCTGCTTTGAGATAGATACCATAGAGGGAGGAAATTCTGTTATGAAAAAGAAATGCAAAGCCCTGCTGGCAGGCCTGGTGTCCCTTGCGATGCTCACCGCCTGCGGCGCATCCGGCAGCTCCACCGCCGCTTCTCCGGCGGCCTCGTCCCCGGCGTCCGGCCCATCCGGCAGTTCCGCCGCAGTGTCCGACGCCGCCTGGCCTGAGGACGTGCAGGAGATCGTGGACCGCGGCGTGCTGCGGGTGGGCGTCAAGAACGCGGTGCCCGGCTTCGGTTACCAGGACCCGCTGACCAGCGAATACAGCGGCATGGAGATCGACCTGGCCAACCTGATCGCGGAGCATCTGGGCGTGGACGTGGAGTTCACCACCGTCACGGCGGCCACCCGCGGCGAGCTGCTGGACTCGGGCGACATTGACTGCGTCCTGGCCACCTTTACCATCACCGACGAGCGGAAAGAGACCTGGGACTTCACCACGCCTTACTACACCGACGCCGTCACCGTGCTGGTGGAGGATTCCAGCGGCATCACCGGCCTGGCCGATCTGATCGGCCGGACGGTGGGCGTCTCTTCCGGCTCCACCTCGGCCCGGGAACTGGTGCGGGCCATGGTGGAACAGGGCCTGGTGAGCGGCGACAACTTTGACCCCGACACCTTCGACGCCACCACCTGGACCGAGGGGGTCAGCTTCCACCAGTACGACGACTACCCCACCATTTCCACCGCCCTGAGCGCCGGCGAAGTGGACGCCTTCTGCGTGGACCGCTCCATCCTGGCCATCTACAAGACCGAGGGCCGCTCCTACATCCAGGATGCGTTCGCGCCCCAGGAGTACGGCATCGCCACCACCAAGGGCTCGGGCCTGTCCGAAGTCTGCGAGGAGCTGGTGACCACCTGGCTGTCCGACGGCACCATCGACGGCCTGATCGCCAAATACGGCCTGTAAACGCTTTGATCCGCCGGGCGCCGGCATGAGGCGTCCGGCTTTTTATCAAAGGGCAGGGACCGTGCAGAGGGGCCGCGCCCCTGTCCTTTGGTAAAAACGGAACCATAAGGAGGATGTGTATGGGAGGATTGTTTTCGCCCCAGGCATGGGCCACGGTGTGGGCCTACCGGGCCACGTTCCTGCACGGGCTGGGCAACACGGTCCAGCTGGCCGCGGTGGGGCTGGTGCTGGCGCTGGCGCTGGGGATGTGCTTCGGCCTGCTTTCCACCAGCGGCAAAAAGCCGCTGACCGCCCTGGCCAGGGTCTACGTCGAGTTTGTCCAGAACACGCCCCTGCTGCTGCAGATGTGCTTTTTGTATTACCTGCTGGCCTTTTCGGGCAACAGCCTCGGCATCCTGCCCACCGGCATGATCGCCCTGGGGGTCTACCACGGGGCTTATCTGTCCGAGGTGATCCGCGCCGGCATCCAGGCCATCCCCAGAGGGCAGTCGGAGGCGGCGCAGGCGCAGGGCTTCGGCTATCTGGGCCGGATGTATTACGTCATCCTGCCCCAGAGCGTCAAGATCATCCTGCCGCCCATGGTCAACCAGGTGGTGAACCTGATCAAAAACACCTCCTGCCTGTACATCGTGGGCGGCGCAGACCTGATCTCGGTGACCTACAACTTTGTCACCGGCGTCAACACCGGGGGCGCCTATGCGCCGGCTTACATCGTCAGCGGGCTGCTGTTCTTTGTGGTGTGCTTCCCCCTGTCCACCCTGGCCAGCGTCTGGGAGACCGCCCTTAAAAAGCGGGACGCCCGCACCACCGCCGCCCGGGTCAAGTGACGGCGCACAGGAAAGGAGAACGATAACATGGATACATGGAAGGCAAGCCTGTCCATCCTGCAAAACCCGGCGGTGGTGACCTACCTGCTCAAGGGGGTCGCCTTCACCCTGGTGATCTCGGTGGCGGCGGTGGCCCTGGGGCTGCTGCTGGGGTCGGTGCTGGCTCTGGCCCGCAACTACTGCACCCGGGGCCCGGCCCGGGTGTGCAAGTGGCTGGCGGTGGGGTACATCGAGCTGTTCCGCAACACCCCCCTGCTGCTGTGGATCTTCATCTGCCTGGTCTTTTTCCCGGTGCCGGAGCTGCTCTCCCGCCGGATGTTCGGACTTTCGTCGGTGGAAGTCAAGCTGATGTTCAAGGCGGCGGTGGCGCTGATCCTGTTCACCTCCTCGGTCATCGCCGAGATCGTCCGGGGCGGCCTGAACGCGGTGCCCCAGGGCCAGTTTGAAGCCGGCCACGCCCAGGGCTTCGGCACGGTGCAGATCATGCTGTACATCGTGCTGCCCCAGGCCTACCGCAGCATCATCCCCACCCTGCTCAGCCAGGTCATCACCACCATCAAGGATTCTTCCTACCTGGCCAACGTGGCCGTCATCGAGCTGATGGCCCGCGTCAAGCAGATCATGAGCGCGGCAGGCCAGTACAACGGCCTGGGCACCACCAACGTGTCGGACGTGTTCGTGCTGTTCGGGTTTGCCTGCGCGGTCTATTTTGTCATCAATTTCGCGCTGTCCTGCCTGGTGCGCGCTGTGCAGAAGCACAAGCTCCAGGCGCAGCCCGCGGCCGTCTGAGCCGGAGGAGGATACGCCATGAAGCAGTACGTCGTCACCATCTCACGCCAGTTCGGCAGCATGGGCCGCTCCATCGCCCAGGCCCTGGCCCGGCAGCTGGACATCGACTTTTACGACCGGGACATCGTGGAGGAGACCGCCCGCCGCATGGGCCTGCCGGTGTCGGTGATCAGCGACACCGAAGAAACGTCCCAGTCCGTGTATTTCCGCCGGCTCTATCCCCTGGGCATGAGCGTGCCCAGCATCCGGGACGAGATCTTCCTGGTCCAGAAAAACATCATCCGGGACCTGGCGGCCAAGCGTTCCTGCATCGTGGTAGGCCGCTGCGGGGGCAGCATCCTGGCCGACCTGCCCAACCGCCTGGGGGTGTATGTCTACGCCCCCTACAGCCGGCGGCTGCAGAACTGCACCCAAAAGCTGGGCATGGACGAGGCCACCGCCCGCCGGATGATCCGGGAGGTGGACCGCGCCCGGGAGCTCTACCACCGGCGCTACTGCCCCGAGGTGAAGGACGTCTTTACCGATCACGACCTGATGCTGGACAGCAGCCGCTTCGGTGTCGAGGGCTCGGCCCGCCTGCTGGCCCACATCGCCCAAACCATGTTTGACGGGTGACCCCGCCGGGCGAAAAACCGCAAAACAAAACCATCCGGGCCCCCTGGGAGCGTTTGCCGCTCGCAAGGGGCCCGGATGTTGTGTTTTTTGTGATGGGGGGCTCCGTCCGATGGATGAGGGCGCGAGGGCCGAACGCGGGTTTCAGCGGCCGGGCGTCATTTTGGTGGAGTCCCGCAGGATGACCTGATGGCCCATCACCACCTGACGGCTGGATTCCTTGCCGGCCATCAGGTCCAGCAGCATCCGGCAGGCGGCGCCCCCCAGAGCCTCCGCGTCAAACTGGACGGCCGAAATGCCGGGGTTGAGCCCGGCGGTCAGCTCGCTGTCGTAGAGGCTGGCCACCCGCATCTGATCCGGCACCCGGATCTGACGGGCCTGCAGCTCCAGCGACACATCGAAAGCCAGCCGGTCATCTCCGCAGAGGATGCAGTCGGGCCGGCGCTCCAGGACGGCCTCCAACGCGTCGATCCGCTGGACGTCGGTCTCAATGCCGGTGTGGATCAGCCCCGGGTCGGGCTGGATGCCCCACTGGGCCATAGCGTCCATGTATCCTTTGGCCCGGTCCCGGTTGACGTAGTACAGCGGGCTGCCGGCAAGCAGGGCGATCCGGCGCAGGCCCAGCTGAAGCAGCAGCCGGGTCATCTCCTGGCTGGCGCTGGCCTGGTCGTTGTCCACCTGCGGGATGGACGGGTCCTCCGTGCGGCCGATGGTGACAAACGGCATCCGGAACTGCCGCAGCAGCTCGATGCAGGGGTCGTCCCGGAGGGTGCGGGACAGGATCACCCCGTCCATCTTGTGGTGGGAGAGCTGGCGCTCCAGCTGGCGGGTATCCGCGCCCTCGGCGTAGCAAAGCAGCAGGTCGTACCCCCGCTGCGCCGCCGTCGTGCAGATGCCGCCCATGCTTTTGCGCAGAAAAGGCAGGTCCAGGTGTACAAAATGGCTGGGGATCACCATGGTCAGGTTGTGGGTCGTCTGAACCTGCGGCGCGGTGCGCACGGCCGGAGCCGCTCCGGCGCTGGCCAGATAGTCCTGCACCCGAGCCCGGGTCGCTTGGCTGATCCGGCCTTTGCCGGACAGCGCCCGGGACACAGTGGTCTTGGAGACTCCCAGCGCCCGGGCGATCTCGTCGATGGATACTTTTTTGGGCTCTTCCTGTTCTGCCGGCATGGCTCGTTCTCCTTTTCCCTTTGCGCGCATTGCGCTTTTTCTCAGAGTACCAGCCCCGGAACGCCTTGTCAAGGCCCTGCGGCCGGTCCGGGACCATTCTCTCCCCTGCCGCCCGTGTTTTTTTGCTGCCGGACCGCACACTTCTCTCTCCCCTTTTCCCTGATTTTGTGCTATAATCATCGTAACCAACCACTGCGCCCTCATCGCAACGAAACGAGGTCCTCTATGAAGCCTTTTCTCCCGCAGCCATGGGCTGCATCCCCTCCCCCGCTGCCAGCCCCTTCTCTGGATGCCGGCGCCTGCATTTGGGGCGCGGCCTGGTTTTGTGCGGCCTTTTCATGCCTTGCGCCCTCCTGTCCAGGTGACAGCAGGCGCGGGGCTTTTTCTTTTGCCTGAAAGGAGGCTCCGATATGGAAGTATTGAAACAGTGCCAGCTGTGGTTTGAACAGGACGAGTTCCAAAAGGTGATCGATGCGCTGGAGGCCATCCCCGCCGGGGAGCGCACCCCCGAGATGGACAGCGAACTGGCCAAAGCCTACATGGCCATCGCGGACACCGGCTCCCTGCTCTCGGCAGAGGACATCGAAACGCTGGCTTCCTTCGACGACGGCGTTTCCGGTTACTTCTGGAGAATGCTGCAATGGCTGGAAGATTTCATCAAAAACGGCGTAGAAGAAGGGCGGTTCACCGAAAAGCAGGCCCGCCAGGATCTGCAGATCGCCCTCTGGTACGCCTTCGCCTGCAACAATCTGGATGACTATGTCCACTACAGCCGCGCCGCAGAGTGGATGAAGGACTCGGAGAAACATGCCGCAGGCTGCGCCACCTGGTACTACCGCTATTCGGTGGCCCTCATGTACTGCGGCAAGCTGGAAGAAGCGCTGGAATACGCGGAAAAGGGCGCCCGGGAAGAACCGGACTACCCCTGGATCTGGCTGGAGGTGGGCAAGCTGCGGGCGCATTTTGGGGACAAAGCCGGCGCGCTGGACGCCGTCAGGCAGGGCTTGCAGCTGGAACCGGGGGACTACGAGTTCCTGACCCTGCAAAAAGAAATCGAAGCCGGGGCCTCCCTGGAACAGATGGAATACCACTGGATCGACCCCGACTCCGACCAGGCCCTCCAACAGGGGCTGGGCCAGGATGTGGACGAAAAGCAGCGCGCCCTGGCCTGCCTTCGGGTGGACGAAGCGGGGCTGGCCGAATTTTACGAGCTGTTCCACCCGGAGCGGTATGACTATGAGAAGAACAGCCCCTTCTGCAGATTGCTCTACCCGGTGAAGGGGCATCCGGTGGAGCTCACCTTCTGCATGAACGAGGCCGGGCTCTCCAAGATGGGAACCGACTGGCTGCGGCAGCTGAAAGGCCGGCTGGCCAGCGGAGAGTGGCTCACCTACACCCCCGAAGGGGAACCGGAGGGCGTCCTGAGGGGGGTGCTGGTGAACCAGACCCGCCGCATGGGTCTTATCTACCAGCAGCCGGGGGAGGACCGGTATGTTCAGATCTTCCTGAATCCGGACGGGACCAGGGAGGATGCCGTCTGGTCCTCGGCGGGCAGCCGCGAGCCGGAGGTCTACACCGAGGAGGAGATGTCTGCGGTGGAGCAGCACATCCAAAACGCCTTCGGCAAGTTTGAGACGGTATTCCACGAGCTGGAGTCCCCTGACATCCATGTGGACATCTGCCTGGTGCCCCCTTCGGAAAAACGGCGCTACTGCACCCTGGTCACCATGGGCATGGGCGCCCACCGGATGAATGTCCCGGAGGAACTGGCGGAGTACAAACTGGAGCGGGCGGAGCTGGCCATCGCCCTGCCGCCGGACTGGAAACTGGATCAGGAATCCCTGAAGGAAGAACGGTGGTACTGGCCCGTCGGCCTGCTGAAAGCGCTGGCCCGGCTGCCCATTGCCAGCGACACCTGGCTGGGCTGGGGCCACACCATGGACAAGCAGTCACCCTTTGCAGCGGGCACGGAGCTCTGCGCCGCCATCCTCACCAGCCCGCAGGGCACGGAGGACGGCAGCGAGGTCTGCACCCTGCCCGGCGGCGAGGAAGTCAACTTCTACCAGGTGATCCCCCTCTACCGGGACGAGCTGGACTATAAGCTGGAACACGATGCGGACGCCCTGCTGGACAAAATGGCAGGCATCAGCTTTGTGGTGGACCCCGCCCGGCAGGACGCCATCACCCGGGGCACTCTGGGCAACGAGGAGGATTTTGTGGGGGAAATGGACGATGCCGCCTGGCATCTGGAAACCATCCGGGAGAAACATCTGCCGGTGGAGGAGATCAACGCCTATAACCATCTGGCCATTTACCTGCGCTGGTGCCTGGAGCGCGATCTGATGAGCACGGAATTTATGGAGCGGTACTGGGAGCAGCTGCAGCCGTTTATGGAGGATCTGAGCCGCGCCGACCTGCGCGGCCTGATCCGGGACCAGCTGAAGGGGCAGCTCTTTGGGGCGCTGTTCAACAGGAAAGGGGCGGCCTTTGCCTCCTATTACTACGGAGAGCCGGACAGCCCTTACTTCCCCAGCGACATCGACAACTACGCCATCGGCGTCATCGGCCCCGAGCGCAACGATTCCGACGAGATCCAGGACGAGGCCTATCTGTTCGTCCCCTTTGACGAGGACTACTACCAGGCCATGGCCCACCTCATCGACCGGCGCTTTGTCAACTGGCAGGGACAGGACTTCGACGAGGACACCCTGGAACCCTCCGAACTGGCCTGCGCCCTGATGGACTATCTGGACTGCGCGTGCACCTATTTCCCCTCCATGAAGGACGACGACCCCATTACGGCGGCCTACAGCTACGCCAGACGGGATGCCGCCCATGAGGGCTTTGTGCCGGTGCTTGTCCGGGCGGACGACGAGACCCTGTGGGAGTGCCTGATCCTAAACGCCGACCCGGACAGCGACGGCGCGGAAGAACACGCCTTTGACCCGGACAAGGTGGCGGCATACCGGAAAAAGATGCTTGCCTCCCCCCTCCGGGACGGCAAGACCGTCCTGAACGAAATGACCGGGCAGCGCAAAGAAGAAGCCGCGGACGACGATATGGACTGGGACGAGAAAGTCCTGGGCAGGATGGCGGGCGGCTGCGACAACGGCCGCTTCGCCAGCTACTGGGACGACGTCACCGAGATGACCCATCCGCTCATTCTGGCGAAAATCCCGGTCAGGAACCCCTGGGAGGTCTTCGCATACCTGCCCTTCGGCAACTGGAACGAGTGCCCCGACACGCCCCAGCTGATGGCCGCGGCGAAATACTGGTTCGAGCAGTACGGCGCGGTACCGGCCGCCATGACCCACGACGAGCTGGAATTTGATCTGCCGTCCCCCATTCCCCAGGAAAAGGCCATGGAGCTCGCAGCGGAACAGTACGGCTTCTGCCCCGATGTGATCGACCAGGGGGCGGAGGACGCCACCGTGGGCGCGCTGGCCGACGGGCTGCGGCAGTCCACCGTCTGGTACTTCTGGTGGGACTGAGGGGGACTGTGCGGGCATGAACCTCCCCCCGGAAGGGTTCGTCCACGGCGGCGAACCGGCCGCCGGCAGCTCCTGTACACCCCCCGAGCGCCCAGGCAGACCGCTTTGAAGCGGCCGGGGCGCCGCCGGCAACAATGCCCCATCCCAACGTCCCCGGCCCTCTGCGCGAGAGCCGGGGCGTTTTGTTTTTGCGGCCGCTTCCGCAGCCGGACGCCGCGCCGGCACAGAACATCAAAACCGTTGCAGCTTATTGCATACAACGGTTTTTAGTTCTTGTATGGATCACGGTTTACACCTTATTTGATGTCCTCAGCACCTCTTTTGGGGACATAATTCGCACAGATATAGATAAACTCCGCGGCGGTGGGGCAGCTGTCCAGCGGGTACCCGACCAGGGTCTCCATATGGCGGCGGTTGTGACTCCACGCCTCTTCCAGCACTCTGCGGACGCTGGTTTCGATCGCTCTCCAGGTGCAGCAGCGCTCCGCTGCGATCACCATGTAGACCTCTTTGTGGAGGGCATGGATACGTCCCGGCTTTTCTTCCACCAGCATAACCGCACAAACCAGGTCCGAAACGCCAATGTTCTTCCATTTCAAACGAAACGGTCGCAGCATTTCATAAATTTCACATTCCGATTTCAAGTTGATACAAATTCCTCCTCAATGAATTTCCGATCCCCATACAAGAACCAGAATTAATCATAAGGCAATTTGCGAATGAAATCATCTTTTCCGCAAAATAAGTTTAAAATCGTTAAAATAAGTTGAAATTCGTTATTTTGCGTCATCATCAAAACCCGGCAGACGCCAAAAAGGCAGGAAGCCTCTTGGGCCTCCTGCCTCAGATTGTCAAAAAAGTCCCGACCGGACGACATGCGCGTACGGTCGGGACACATACAGGGAAATTTGGCGCTGAGAGTGTGCGAGCCGCCTTGCGGCGAGTGCGCGGTTCAGCGCCAAATTTTGTCCCCAGGGGGATACCAGGGGGAAGGAATTTCTGTCCCGCGTATGCGGGCAGAAATGGGTTCCCCCTGGAGCGTGGCGCTTTTGCGACACGCTGAGGCAGGAAGCCTCTTGGGCCTCCTGCCTGGGGGTGCTGCTGTTAAACGCCTGTTATTCTGTTAAAACGCTCCGGGAGCCGATCCCGGCGCATGGCCCTTACAGGTCCACCTGTTCGAAGCGTTTTGCCGAGACCCGGTATGCCAGCAAAAGCAAGACGCCATAGCAGGCGATCCCGGCTGCGAGGACCGGCAGCTGCATCCGCAGGTGTTCCGGCTGGCAGCTATCCATCCAGGCCAGCGCGGGAAGATGGGCGGCGGCTTCCGTCGCTGTCATGAGAAGGGCCATGGGAATGGCTGCAAGGAAGAACGCTTGCCCGACCTTGTAGCCGTTTTTATAAAATGCCGTGAGAAAGACCAGGTCGAACACGCCATATACGAAAAATCCCATCCCATACCACGCCGCGGTGGCGTCCAAACCCACCGGGTTATTGGCGATGTCCAAAGCATGGCGCAAAAGCGCAAAGGGGACCGAAAAAACCAGCTGAAACACCTGAAAGACAAAGACCAGCAGGCATTTCCCCAGCACGCTCTCCCTCTTTGTCACCGGCAGAACCGCTGTGTACCAGGCATCATTCGTTTCGCGCGCATGTAAAAATGTGATGTACGGCGCCAGGCATCCAAACAGGAAGATCACGCTGTACGGGTAGGCCGGCACCAGGACCAGACAGCCCAGGCAGACAAAAACCAGCGAGGCCGGATGGGCGGCAAGCCGCAGTTCCTTATAAAGCAGCGTCATCATCCCACTCGCTCCTTTCTGTGCGCAGCATGATCTCTTCCAATGTGAGGGGCCCGGCATCCTGCGGCGTTTTCAAATGCGCAAAGGACTGCAAAAAAGTCTCTTTATCCGCGCTCTGCAGTACCCGCCCATTCTGAATATACGTAATATCGTCGGCACATTTGTCCAGATCCGAAGTGATGTGGGTAGAAAACAGGATGGAGCACGTTTCGCTTTTCACAATTTGCCGGAAGATTTGAAGCAGTTCCTCGCGGGATACCGGGTCCAGGCCGGACGTCGGCTCATCCAAAATCAGCAGCTCGGCGTGGTGCGACAGCGCCAGGGCAAGCAGGTATTTTACCTTCATCCCGCTGGAGAGCTCTTTGTACTTTTTCCTCTCATCCAGAGCAAAGCGCCGGATGTACTTTTGATACCGTCCCTGGTCCCAGTCCGCGTAAAACGTCCGGGTAACGGCCGTAATGGCAGAGAGTTTCTTCAGCGGGTAAAAGTCGACCCCGCCAAACACGACGCCGATCCGCTCCTTGCACTCTTTTTCGTGCCGGCTGAAATCCTTCTGGAACAGGGTGACGCTCCCGCTGTCCGGCTTCACCATATTCAGGATCGCTTTGAACGTTGTACTTTTCCCCGCCCCGTTTTTGCCGATCAGCCCCATGATGCGATGGGGCGCAAGGGAAAAGCTGACATGCTCCAGGGTGAAGCCGGGATAGCGCTTCCCGATGTCCCGGACGTCCAGCACCGTTTTCATTCTTCTCCCTCCGTTTCGTCGGGTGTAACCGTCGTATCCAAAGCAGTTTGGAACATCCGGGCGATCCCCAGGAAGAACTCTTCCTTCATGAGCGCGATCCCCGGATGTTCCGGGTTTTCGTCCCCCAAAACCACCAGCCTGTCCCCCGGCTTGATCCCGAACACCTCTCTGGCCTGCTTGGGCAGGACCATCTGCCCCCGTTCCCCCACGCGAACGGTCCCGAACAGGTGCTTGCCCCTGGGCGGTATGCTTTTACCGGTCTGCTCCTGGTCGTAATGGAGCAGATCATCCAGCTCCACATCGTACAGTTTCGCCAGCGCGTCGCAATTCAGAATGTCCGGTACCGACTGGCCGGTTTCCCACTTTGCGACAGCCTGCCGGGAAACGCCGATCCGCCCGGCCACCTCTTCCTGGGACAGTTGATGCAGCTGCCGCAGGACCATCAGATTTTGGGCGATTTTATTTTTCTGCATTTTCATACCTTTCACACCTCCTGGTTCGATTATACTCTCGATGGTCCAAAAGTTCCACCAACCGCGGCAGGCAAAATGTGTTGCATTTGGTTGCGCAGAAAGGGAGGCAAGCCCCGACGCTGCGGCGTTTTTGCTGGCGGCAGGGGTGCGAAGCCCCGGTCCCCACGGCCTGACCGGGAGGTCTGCGCCGGACTGATAAGCCAAAGGTATATACTGCATAACCAATCGAGACTTCTGCCGAAACCTCGATTTTTTTATACTAAGGTCAGAAGCGGCCGCCGCAAGAGGCAAGGTCACGATTGGAAAGGAAGCGTTTTGTATGAACAATTTTATTTTTCAGAACAGCACCAAAGTCTACTTCGGGCAGGGCTGCGTCAAGGAATACCTGGCCTGCCTGACCCGGCAGGCCGACACCATCCTGCTGGCCTACGGCGGAGGGTCCATCAAGCGCAACGGCGTCTACGACGAGATCATGGACATCTTCTATAAGGCCGGCAAGCAGGTGGTGGAGTTTTCGGGCATCATGGCCAACCCCACCTACGCCAAGGTGCAGGAGGGGGCCCGCCTGGCCCGTGAGTGCGGCGCCGACATGATCCTGGCGGTGGGCGGCGGCAGCGTCATGGACTGCTGCAAGGCGGTCAGCCTGGCCGCCCGCTACGACGGGGATGTCTGGGATGATTTCTGGGCACGGCCCGGCGTCATCGACTTTGAGCCCCTGCCCCTGGGGGTGATCGTCACGGTGGCGGGCACCGGCAGCGAGTGCAACGGCGGCGCGGTCATCACCAACGAGGCCAAGAAGATCAAGACCGGCCGGGACTACCCCGCCCTCAACGCCCGGTTCGCCCTGATGGACCCCACCTACACCTACAGTGTGCCCCAAAAGCAGATGGTGTCGGGCAGCTTCGACATCCTCAGCCACATTATGGAGACCTATTTCAGCGCCCCGGACGAGGACAACGTCTCGGACGACATCATGGAGGCCCTGATGCTCAGCGTCATCCGCAACCTGCGCGCCGCCATCCGGGACCCCCAGGACTACACCGCCCGCTCCAACCTGATGTGGGACGCCACCATGGCCGAAAACCGCCTGATCAAGATGGGCAAACAGTGCGACTTTGAGTGCCACAACATGGAGCACCAGCTGGGCGCCTACACCAACTGCAACCATGGCTGCGGCCTGGCGGTGCTGCACCCGGTCTATTACCGTCATATCTTCCAGGACGGGCTGCCCAAATTTGTCAAGTTTGCCCAGAACGTCTGGGGCATCCCGCGGGAGGGCAAAACCGATGCGGAGCTGGCCCTGGCCGGCATCGACGCCCTGGCGGCCTTTATCCGGGAGATCGGCCTGCCCACCACCCTCAAGGAGCTGGGAGCCGGCAAGGATCAGCTGCGCCCCATCGCCGACAGCTGCGGCATCTCCCAGGGCAGCTATAAAAAAATGACCCACGAGGAGATCTACAAGATCTTCTGTGAGTGCTATGAATAAGCAAAAAGGAGCTTTTGTATGAAACGACTGACAGCCCTTTTGATAAGCCTGGCCCTGGCGCTGGGCCTGGCCGGGTGCAGCGCCCCCTCCAGCCTGGAGGGCGTGGACCTGGACAACGCCCTGGTGGTCTATTTCTCGGCCACCGGCAACACCGGGGAGGCCGCCGGCTACATCGCCAGCATCACCGGCGCGGATGTGTTCGAGATCGTCCCCGCCGACCCCTACACCAGCGAGGACCTGACCTGGACCGACCCGGAGAGCCGCGTTTCCACCGAGCACGACGCCCGGGTGGCGGGCGAGACGGTGACGGTGGAGCTGACCCAGACCACCCCTGACAACTGGGACAGCTACGACACCGTGTTCATCGGCTATCCCATCTGGTGGGGCGAAGCCGCCTGGCCGGTGGACACCTTTGTCCAGAGCAACGACTTCACCGGCAAGACGATGATCCCCTTCTGCACCTCGGCCAGCTCGGGCTTGGGCGAGAGCGGCCGGCTGCTGGCCGAGCTGGCCGGCACCGGCGACTGGCTGGAAGGCCAGCGCTTCCCCTCCGGCGTCACCCAGCGCGACGTGGAGGCCTGGCTGGACCAGAACGGGCTGTAATGCCCCTGTCATTCGCCATTTACCTTCCATCCATATTCCGTGGGCAAGCCCCCGACCAGTCCCTTCGGGGCGGGCCGGGGGCTTGCCTCTTTGAGAGAAAGAGGGGTCGATCGTATGGAGGAACAAGAGGAAAAATATCTGTTTGAGGAGATGCCGGTGCCCAAGGCCGTGGCCACCCTGGCGGTGCCCACCATCATCAGCCAGGTGGTGACCATGATCTACAACCTGGCCGACACCTTTTTTGTGGGGCAGCTGGGGGACCCCGCCATGGTGGCGGCGGTGTCCCTGGTGTCGCCCTGGTTCAATCTGCTGACAGCGCTGGGCAATCTGTTCGGCCTGGGCGGCAGCAGCCTGATCTCCCGGATGCTGGGCATCCACGACCACAAGGACATCAAGTATGTGGCGGCCTTCAGCATCTGGGGCGGCGGAGCCTTCACCCTGCTGTTCTCGCTGGGCACCTGGCTGGCCCGGCGGCCTCTGCTGGGCTTTTTGGGGGCCAGCCCCGACACCTGGCCCTACGCCCAGAGCTACCTTTTGTGGGTGGTGGCGGTGGGCGGCGTGCCCACCATGGTCAGCCTGGCGCTGGGTCATCTGCTGCGCAGCGAGGGCCACGCCCGGCAGGCCATGGGCAAGGGGGTGCAGTCGGCCATTTTGACTTTCAGCCGGCAGGGCCTGCTGAACATCCCCCTGCTGATCCTGATGGACCTGGTCTTTGGGCTGTACGGCATGATCTGGACCCAGCTGGTGGTGGAGGTCATCATGCTGCCGGTCTCCCTGGGGATGTACTTCCACACCTTCCGCAGTTTGCAAACACCCGCCCGGGACTGATAAGAAACCGGTTGTTTTGATTACAAATCGACGCGCTCAAACTGCTTGGACGCAGCTTTGTAAGTCAGGAGATTGCCGCCCACATAAATCAAAACGCCGGCCGCCAGTACAGGCAGCTGTCTGGGCACATCTGCCCTTTGCACGCTGTCAAGCCAGGCAAACGACGGCAGATGCACCGCGTATTCCATCAGCGCTATGACCGCCGTTGCCGGAAGGATCGCAATGACAAATGCTTTGCCCACCTGGTACGCAGACCGAAAAAGGACTGTCAGATACAAAAAATTAAAAATCGCGTAGACGATCAGCCCAAACCCGAAATACGCTGCATTGGCCTCGATGCCCACAGGGTTGCCCTCGGGAAGCGTCCACAGCCGGAGGATCGAAAAGGGGATGCAGATCGCCAGCTGCGCCAGCTCGATGCTCACGAACAAGAGGCATTTGCTTTTTACAACGTGACGTTTTTTGATGGGAAGGGTGGCCGTATAAAAGGCATCGGAATTTTCTCTTGCAAACTGGGAAGTGAAATACAACCCCAGGCAGCCAAAGAAAAAGATCATGCCGTAGGGATAAGCGGGGACCAGCAGCAGCGCCCCGATCAACAAAAACAAATACACCACGGAGTGGACGGCAAGTTTCCACTCTTTGTAGAGCAGTTTAGACATGGTAGTTCCCCCTTTCGCTTCGCACCATGATTTCCTCCAGATTGAGGCTGTCCTCCCCGGGCTGTTTCAGGGATTGAAACGACTGGACGAAAGCGGCTTTGTCCGCACTGGCGATCAGCTCACCGTTTCGGATATAAGTAATGTCGTCGGCGCATTTGTCCAGGTCCGATGTGATGTGGGTGGAAAACAGGATGCTTCTCTGCCCGCTTTCGACCAGCTGCTGAAAAAGCTCCAGCAGGTCCTCCCGGGCCACAGGGTCAAGTCCGCTGGTCGGCTCGTCAAAGATCAGGAGCTTGGCATTGTGGGACAGGGCCAGCGCAATCAAATATTTCACTTTCATCCCTTCGGAAAGCTGCCGGACCTGCTTTTGCTCATCAAGATCGAACCGGGACATATACCGCTGGTACGCATCGTCATCCCAGCTTTGGTAGAAGCGCCTGGTCACGCCGGTGATCGCCTGCAGCTTTTTGGTCGGATAGAACTGGATACCCCCCAATACTACGCCGAGCTCCTGTTTGCAGCGTTCCTCTTCCTGTCTGAAATCGGAGCCCAGCATCTGGATGCTGCCTCCATCCGGGCATACCATATTGAGCATAGCTTTCAGGGTGGTGCTTTTGCCCGCGCCGTTTTTCCCGATCAAACCCATGATCCTTCCCTGCTCCAGTGAAAAAGAAACGTTTTTCAGGGTAAATTTGGGGTATCTTTTTGTCAACCCCTTTACTTCAAGCAATTTCATACAAATCCTCCTTGTGAATCGGCAATGTTCCATCCAGTTTCTGGCTCCGCACCTCCTTCCGTTAGTATTACAAGTAGAACTTGTAATACGTTAAGCGCATTATAGCACGGTTGGTAGAGAAAGTCAATATAAGTTCTACAAGTTTTACTAATACAACAAAAAAGCGCCGCGCCTCATGCTGAGGCGCGGCCACATTCGACCGGTTCACTTTTTTGCCGGAAAGAGCTTTTCAAACATTTCGTCCGTTGTATCGAACGTCTGGATGGCGATTCCCTGTTCCATATCGGCCAGCATCAAAAGCATATCGCCCGGCTGGATGTGGAACATATCCCGCACCTCTTTCGGGACGATGATCTGGCCCTTTGGCCCAACTTTGACCGAAGCGACAAATTTTCCTTCCGCCGGCTTTTCCTTCCCCATGGTCACACTTCCTTTCCTGGGTAGTATAGTTTTACTTGTAACAAAAAGTTTACCATAGAGTTTGCGCAAAGTCAATCGCCCCGCCGGCAGTAACGTTGGGGTTACTACTGGATAACCAATCGAGACTTCCGGTTTGCACCTGACAGGTTATAATAGAATCAGAAAAAAGAAAGCGAGGCAAGCAAGATGCAGACAAGAACATTGGGCAAAGACCTGCAGGTCTCGGCGGTGGGGCTGGGGTGCATGGGCTTTTCCCACGCTTACGGCGCGCCCACCGAATCCGGCGAGGCGGTGCGGCTGCTGCGCCGGGCCGCGGAAATGGGCTACACCTTCTTTGACACCGCCGAGGTCTACGGCACCCCCGAGGACCCCCACATCAACGAGGCGCTGGTGGGCGAGGCCCTGACCCCGGTGCGGGACAAGGTGGTCATCGCCACCAAGTTCGGGCTGCGGTTCGATTTCGACAGCGGCAAGGTGCCCCTGCCCCTGATCCCCGACTCCCGCCCTGAGACCATCCGCCGCTCGGTGGAAGGCTCGCTGCGGCGGCTGCGGACCGACCACATCGACCTGTACTTCCAGCACCGCATCGACCCCCAGGTGGAGCCCGAGACGGTGGCCGGCGTGATGGCCGACCTGATCCGGGAGGGCAAGATCACCCACTGGGGCATCTCGGAGGCCAACGAGGACTATCTGCGCCGGGCCAACGCCGTCTGCCCCGTCACCGCGGTGCAGAACCGCTACTCCATGATGGCCCGGCAGTACGAGGCCCTGTTCCCCACGTTGGAAGAGCTGGGGGTGGGGCTGGTGGCCTTCAGCCCCATGGCCAACGGCTTTCTGACCGGCAGCTACGGCAAGGACAGCCGCTTCGACCCCAAGACCGACTACCGGGCGGGGATGCCCCAGTTCGCCCCCGGCGCCATCGACCAGAACCAGCCCCTGCTGGATCTGCTGCGCCGGATGGCGCAGGAAAAGCAGGCCACCCCGGCCCAGATCTCTCTGGCCTGGATGCTGTGCAAAAAGCCCTGGATCGTCCCCATCCCCGGCACCCGCAAGGAGGCCCGCATGGCCGAGAACGCCGGGGCCGCCGGCGTCGCCCTCACCCCCGCGGAGGTGGCCGCTCTGGACCGGGCCCTGGACCGGGTGGAGATGTCCGGCGTCTTTGGCGTAAACAAAAACTGAACAAGGAGGTTTTGTCTTATGGAATACACGACCCTGAATAACGGCGTCCAGATGCCCATGGCGGGCATCGGCACCTTTCTCCTGAGCCCCGACGAGGCCGAAGCCTCGGTGCGCAGCGCCCTGCAGTGCGGCTACCGCCTGATCGACACGGCCAACGCCTATATGAATGAAAAGGCTGTGGGCCGGGCCATCCGCTCTTCCGGCCTGCCCCGGCAGGAGATCTTTCTGGAGACCAAGCTCTGGCCCAGCTTTTACGAGCAGCCCGACGCGGTGGATAAGACCCTGCAGCGTCTGGGCACCGACTACATCGACCTGCTGCTGATCCACCAGCCCGCCGGCAACTACATGGCCGGCTACCGGCAGATGGAAAAGGCCTACCAGGAGGGCAAGGTCCGCGCCATCGGCCTGTCCAACTTCAACCAGGCCCAGATCCAGGAGATTTTGGACAACTGCAAAGTCCGCCCCGCCGTGCTGCAGACCGAGGTCCACCCCTACAACCAGGAAAAAGCCCTCAAGCAGTTCCTGGCCGAGCAGGCCATGGTCATCCAGGCATGGTACCCCCTGGGCCACGGGGACAAGGCCCTGATCGACGAGCCTCTGTTCACCCAGCTGGCCGGCAAGTACGGCAAGTCCAACGCCCAGATCATCCTGCGCTGGCAGATCCAGAGCGGCAACATCGTCATCCCCGGCTCCAAGAACACCAGCCACATCCGGGACAACTTCGACCTGTTCGACTTTGAGCTGACCGACGGCGAGATGGCCCAGATCGCCGCCATGGACCAGGCCAAGCGCTACTACACCAGCACCCCCGAGCTGCTGCGGCGCTATGTGGAGATGGTCCCCGACGTGGACGGGCAGAAGTAAACGGCGTTGTCCCGAAGCATTTTCAAATATTTCAAAGGAGCGATTTTGTATGCGGACCAATTTTGGCGCAAAACCCTGGTTTTATCCCCTGCCGGTGCTGATCGTGGGCAGCTATAACCCCGACGGCACCGCCGACGCCATGAACGCCGCCTGGGGCGGCCTGTACGACGCCGACAAGGTGGTGCTCTGCCTCAGCAGAGGCCACCGCACCACCTCCAATATCCTGGAGCGGAAAGCCTTCACCGTCAGCTTTGCCGACGCGGCCCACACCATCCCCGCCGACTATGTGGGGATGGTCTCGGGCAACAGCGAACCGGACAAGATGAAAAAAGCCGGCTTCCACACCAGCAAGGCCAGCACCGTGGACGCGCCCCTGATCGACGAGCTGCCGGTGGCCCTGGAGTGCAAGCTGCTCAAGATGAACGAGGACGGCAACATCATCGGCCAGATCGTCAACGTCAGCGTGGACGACACCGTCCTGAACGCCGAAGGCCAGATCGACCCGGACGTGTTCCAGCCCATCTCCTTCGACCCGGCCAACAACATCTACCGCGCCCTGGGCGAGAAGGTGGGCAACGCCTTCTGGGACGGCGGCAAGCTGAAATAAGCAATCTGAACTTTTCGGGGCCGGTCATCCGGCGGGCCCGTCGCCTTCCGCCTGGCGGAGGCCAAACCCCTGGACGGCGGCGCGCTCTGGCTGCGCTACGCCGCCCTGACCTGAAACGACATCCTCTTCATCTTCATCTTCATCATTTCCATCTTCCTTCTTTGCGCGGGCCCGCGGCGTTTTGCCGCGGGCCTGTTGTCGTCTCTGCCCCCTTTCAGTGGAAACCTCCGGCTTATCACTGCATAACCAATCGAGACTTCTGCCCGGGGCCCGGCCGCGCTACAATAAAGGCAGAAAAAGGGCGCAGGATCTGAACAACGACGTCATCGCCGACCACATCGAGAACTGGATCCAGCAGAACGTGCAGTAACACCGAAAGGAGAGGTTTCCGTATGGAATACGCAACACTGAACAACGGCGTCCGGATGCCCCGGGTGGGCTACGGCGTCTATCAGGTCACCAGCGAGGAATGCGAACGCTGCGTGCTGGACGCCCTGGAAGTGGGCTACCGCGCCATCGACACCGCCCAATCCTACGGCAACGAGGCCGCGGTGGGCAGCGCCCTGCAAAAGAGCGGCCTGCCCCGCCCGGAGGTATTCCTGACCACCAAGATCTGGATCTCCAACGCCGGGTACGAAAAGGCCAGGGCCTCCATTGACAAGTCTCTGGCCAACCTGCGCACCGATTACATCGACCTGCTGCTGATCCATCAGCCCTTCGGGGACTACTACGGCGCCTACCGCGCCATGGAAGAGGCCTGCAAGGCCGGCAAGGTGCGGGCCATCGGGGTGTCCAACTTCTACCCGGACCGCCTGATCGACCTGTGCCAGTTCGCGGAGGTGACCCCCGCGGTCAATCAGGTGGAGACCCACGTCTTTCAGCAGCAGCAGACCGCCCACACCTACATGAAAAAGTACGGCGTCCAGCACGAGAGCTGGGGCCCCTTTGCCGAAGGGCGCAAAGACTTTTTCACCAACCCCGTGCTGACCGGAATCGGCGCCAAGTACGGCAAGTCCTCCGCCCAGGTGGCCCTGCGCTTTTTGCTCCAGTCCGACGTGGTGGTGATCCCCAAATCCACCCACAAGGAGCGGATGCAGCAGAATCTGGACCTGTTCGACTTCGCCCTCACCGAAGAGGACATGGCCGCCATCCGCCAGCTGGACGAGGGCCGCAGCCTCTTCTTCGACCACTACGACCCCGCCACCGTGGAAATGCTGACCACCATGGGCAAGACCCGCCAGGTGTAACGCAGCCGCATCAAATCCAAAAGGCCCACAGCCGGTTTGCCGCCGGTTGCGGGCCTTTTTTGGGATGAGCGGCTAATTTGGGCTCATCCATCCTATATTTTGAAGCTGGAATGCAGTATCCAGAACGCCATAATGGGGAGGTACATACAGAGAAGTGACAATCTCTGCCACAGTCCTTCCCAAGCGAGAGCCGTTCCTTTTGCGGCCGGTTTGTCCGCCATGATGAACAAAACAAAAAAGACTGCCGCGAGGAAAAAGCAGATCAAAGAAAACGCGCCCCATCCCCTGCTGGAAATTTTAAAAAAGTACATTCCAATCAGCAACGGCGCAAACACCAGGCACAGAAAGCCGATAGCCGCTCCCCAGCCATGGATTTTGGCTCCGAGTGTCGCAAAGTTTTTCGACTCCCCCACAGAAAAGAGACCTGAAAGGATGCAGCCGCCTACCGCATACACTCCCATCACCGCCGCAAGCAGCGTGGACAGCGGGCTTGATACTGCACTCACTATGGGATAGACCCGCACCGCCCCGGCCGCCAAAACTACGCCGAACAACACCAGCCAGGTGTTGTAAATTTTATGCAGCGGCGCGTTTTGACTGCCCAACACGCTCATCACCTGCGTCCATGCGTCATAGCCCCTGAAGCTGGGAGCCAGCAGACAGGGAATCAGCAGATCCAACGCCAGCAGAACCGGCAAAACAAGGGATGTTTGTCCTTTCATCGTCAGCATCTCCTATCTTTCGCTGTTTTTTAAGGTGCGTTGCTCAGTCCCCCATGGTTTCCTCTTCCAGCCCATCCGTAAGGCGGCCCAGTCCTTTCAGAATTTTGACAGCCAGTTCCTGCATCACATCTGCTTTTACGACGGCAATTCCCTGCTCTTCATCTCCCAGGACCAGAAGCGTATCCCCTGCATGGATGTTGAAGATTTCTCTCGCTTCCTTGGGGATAACGATTTGCCCCCGTTCTCCGACTTTGACTGTCCCAAAAATATATTTTCCTTTTGGCATCGACATAGCGCATCTCTCCAAATTCATATTTTTCATATTGACGCGAAAAGTATACCAAAATGGTACAGCTCTGTCAATGCCTCCGCCAATACTGGCCGTGCACTGTGCATCTCCCTTTGCTCCAGACGGGTCTTCGGCAGGCTGGCCTGACCGGCCCACAACAAAAACAGGGGGCTCCCATGCGGGAACCCCCTGTTCGCAGTTTTGTTTTGAGGCAGAAACTTACTTGATCTCGACCTTGGCGCCGACTTCTTCCAGCTTCTTCTTGATGTCCTCGGCGTCGGCCTTGGAAGCCTTCTCCTTGACAGCCTTGGGAGCGCCGTCGACGATAGCCTTGGCCTCCTTCAGGCCCAGGCCGGTGATCTCCTTGACCAGCTTGATGACCTGCATCTTGGTGGCGCCAGCCTCGGTCAGGATGACGTCGAACTCGGTCTTCTCCTCCTCAACGGGAGCAGCAGCGCCGGCAGCAGCAACAGGAGCAGCAGCAACAGCAGAAACGCCGAACTCCTCGCAGTAAGCGTCGATCAGCTCCTTCAGCTCCAGGACGGACAGGCCCTTGACGGACTCGATGATGGCAGTAATCTTCTCAGAAGCCATGGTAATAACCCTCCAATTTCAGTTGATTTTTGTAGGAATGTGGTGGTTGAACGGTGTGTGTCAGGCAGCAGCCGGCGCCGCGTTACGCAGCGGGCTCCTCCTGCTTGTCCACATAAGCCTGCATGGCGACAGCCAGACCGGACAGGGTGCTGGTGAGCGCGCCGGCGAACATGGACAGCATACCTTCGCGGCCGGGCAGCTTGGCGATGGCGTTGGTCTCAGCGGCGCTGAGCACCTTGCCCTCCATAAAGCCGGCCTTGACGACGAACTTCTTGGAGCGGTCGCCGTCCTGGTACTTGCACAGGATGCGGGCAGCAGCCATCGGGTCCTCAG
>ERZ1090868.109-NODE-109-length-43600-cov-11.778918_pt1 | contig 43600 bp, 42 predicted proteins | sample MGYA00478475_ERZ1090868 | MGnify/ENA primary metagenome ERZ1090868 (study PRJEB33644, sample SAMEA5815747) | chicken gut metagenome | biome: Chicken; feature: Gastrointestinal Tract; material: Caecum | place: Ireland | collected 2019-01-01 | study: A study of the...
TCCGAGCGTTAAAAGCGTCGCAGGCGATGGGTAGGGCCGCGTGAGAACCACGCGGAGGTGAAATTCCCGTGGAGCTGTGCCAGCAGCCGTCCGTTATGGCCCATTTCATTTTTGATTTTACAATGAAAGGGAGGAAAATCAGAATGGGCGGGGAAACACGGGTACAGGTAAAAGATAAGTTTTGCCTTACCATTGATGAGGCATCGGAGTATTTCAACATTGGAGAAAAGAAACTGCGGCAGATTGTCGCTGATAATATAAACTCTGGTTTTGTTATTCAGAACGGGGTAAAACTCCTTATTAAACGGAGGCGATTTGAGGATTACTTAGAAGAAATGACCGCATTATAGTCTTGCGGCTGTGGGTGAACTATGGGTGAGTAGCATCACCGGACATTCATATTGGCATATCTCTGTTACGGGTGCTGCTTGATGTAGAAAATGAGTTTCTACTATGGTATACTAACACTATATCGTTGTTGAGGCTCTTTTTGTGCGATATGAAAGGAGCATCGAAATGAGCGGAAAAAGACGCGATAGCAAAAATCGCATTCTTCGCAATGGAGAGAGCCAACGCAAAGATGGACGGTACGCTTTCAAATACATTGACGCCACAGGCAAACAGCAATTTGTTTATAGCTGGAAATTAGAAAAGACCGATAAAACACCGGCTGGAAAACGGGACGACATTTCCTTGCGGGAAAAAGAGCGAATGATCTTAAAGGATATTGACGACCAGATCGTTCCCCGTGGTGGTGAAATGACGGTTATTGAACTGGTTCAAAAATATCTCTTGCAGAAAACAGGGGTGCGGCATAACACAGAGGCCAATTACAAGAAAACAAGAACGGGCGTTCCTGCAATTTGTAAAAGAAGATAAGCACTTTTGCAGGTATTATGATGGTATCTATATTTTATTTAAGACAGGGCTTCGGATTTCTGAATTTGTTGGTTTGACACTGGCAGATGTTGACTTGAAAAATCGTAAGCTCATCGTCGATCACCAGTTGCAGCGTAAGCGCAATATGGAATACGTGATTGAAGATACCAAAACGACTTGCGGCACAAGAGAAATTCCCATGACAGAAGATGTTTATGAGTGCTTCCAGCGCATGATCCAAAATAGGCCGAAGCCTCAAAGTGAGCCAATGATCGGCGGGAAATGTGGCTTCCTCTATTTAGATAAGAATGGTATGCCGATGGTGGCGCTCCATTGGGAAAAGTATTTCCAGCATATTTGCCAGAAGTATAATAGCATCTACAAAGTGCAAATGCCAAAAGTCACCCCCATGTCTGCCGACACACCTTTTGCTCCAATATGGCGAAAAGCGGTATGAACCCGAAAACCCTACAATACCTTATGGGACACTCTGATATTGGAGTAACCTTGAATACCTACACGCACATAGGTTATGACGACGCAAAAGAGGAATTGAAAAGGGTTGCAAATGGTGAGTAGTAAAACGCAGACTTGCCCCTCAATTTACTACTTTTTGTACTACTTTTGAGGAAAAAGCTATGCGAATTTATGCCATGAAATGCCAAGGAGCAGGGTGAAAGTTGAGGTGGGGAAAACGCCCAAAAATCAAGAAAACACAGTACTTTCAAGGAGTTTTGAATAGATGGTAAGAATACTTTTCATCTGCCACGGCAATATCTGCCGTTCCCCGATGGCAGAATTTCTTTTTAAAGACATGGTCAAAAACAGGGGGATCGCCGACCAGTTTCAAATCGCCTCTGCTGCCACCAGTAATGAGGAAATCGGTAATCCGCCTCATCCCGGCACCCGCCGGAAGCTGTCCAGCCTGGGCATTTCCTGCCAGGGAAAACACGCGCGGCGAATGACTTCCAGAGATTTTGACGATTATGATTATCTGCTTGGAATGGACAGTTGGAATCTCCGAAACATGAAACGTTTTGCCAGAAATGCCGAAGAAGAAAAGAAGATCGCCCGCCTTCTTGATTTCTCCGATCACCCCAGAGATATCGCAGATCCCTGGTATACCGGGGATTTTGAGACAACGTATCAGGATATTATGGAAGGGCTGGAAGCTTTTCTGAAATATCTCGGTTTTTAAAATTTATATAAAATGCAACGGCAGCCCCGCCGGTAATCACTTACCGGCAGGGCTGCCGTCTTTCTATTACATCCTATCAGATGACAGATTCAATTATTCTTCTACCTGCGGACCTGCTGCAACCAGAGCTTTTCCTGCTTCATTTCCTTCATATTTCTTGAAGTTATTGATGAATCTCTGTGCCAGATCTTTTGCTTTTGTCTCCCACTCGGAAGCATCTGCATAAGTATCACGCGGATCCAGGATCTCGGTAGCTACGCCCGGCAGCTCGGTCGGAACTTCGATGTTGAAGTACGGGATCTTCTTAGTCGGAGCATTCAGAATATCTCCGTTCAGGATCGCATCGATGATACCACGGGTATCGCGAATGGAGATACGTTTTCCGGTTCCATTCCATCCCGTATTAACCAGGTATGCTTTTGCACCGCTCTGCTCCATTCTCTTAACCAGTTCTTCTGCGTATTTAGTCGGATGCAGTTCCAGGAATGCCTGTCCGAAGCATGCAGAGAAGGTCGGGGTCGGCTCGGTGATTCCACGCTCGGTACCAGCCAGTTTCGCGGTAAATCCGGACAGGAAGTAGTACTGTGTCTGCTCCGGAGTCAGGATAGATACCGGCGGCAGTACGCCAAATGCGTCTGCGGACAGGAAGATTACTTCCTTAGCAGCTGGTGCGGAAGATACCGGACGAACGATGTTCTGAATATGATCGATCGGATAAGATACACGTGTATTCTCAGTTACGCTCTTATCGTTGAAATCGATCTTTCCGTCAGCGTCCAGAGTTACGTTCTCAAGAAGAGCGTTTCTCTTGATCGCATTGTAGATATCCGGCTCGGAATCTTTGTCCAGGTTGATAACCTTTGCATAACAGCCGCCCTCGAAGTTAAATACTCCGTTGTCATCCCAGCCGTGCTCGTCATCACCGATCAGAAGACGTTTCGGGTCTGTGGAAAGGGTGGTCTTACCGGTTCCGGAAAGTCCGAAGAAAATCGCTGTGTTCTCACCGTTCATATCTGTGTTTGCGGAGCAGTGCATGGAAGCGATGCCCTTCAGCGGCAGATAGTAGTTCATCATAGAGAACATACCTTTCTTCATCTCTCCGCCATACCATGTATTAACGATAACCTGCTCGCGGCTTGTGATATTGAACATAACTGCTGTCTCGGAGTTCAGACCCAGTTCTTTATAATTCTCAACTTTTGCCTTGGAAGCGTTGTATACAACAAAGTCTGGCTCGAAGTTTTCCAGCTCTTCTGCTGTCGGTTTGATAAACATGTTTGTTACAAAATGTGCCTGCCAAGCCACTTCAACGATGAAACGGATTGCCATACGGGTATCTTTGTTAGCGCCGCAGAAAGCATCTACAACGAACAGTCTCTTGTTGGAGAGTTCTTTCAGGGCGATGTCTTTTACAGCATTCCATGCTTCCTGAGTAGCCGGATGGTTATCATTCTTGTACTCATCAGAGGTCCACCATACGGTGTCTTTGGAGTTCTCGTCCACTACGATGAATTTGTCTTTCGGGGAACGTCCTGTGTACTCACCGGTCATAACGTTTACTGCACCCAGCTCGCTGACCTGACCTTTTTCATAACCTTCCAGTTCCGGTTTTGTTTCTTCTTCAAATAAGAGTTCATAGGAAGGATTGTACACAATCTCTGTGGTTCCTGTGATGCCATACTTGCTTAAATTAATTTCTGCCATCTCGCATTTAACCTCTTTTCTTTAAAATTAGTATATAATAAACCCCTGCCTGCGCAGGTTTTATTATACTCGCTGGAAAACGAAGGATTCCGTTAGTCCTACTACTAATTATACATATTAAATGAATTAAATCAATAAAAATCGGCTATTTTTTTGAAAAAATGTTAAATATCTAACTAAGTCGTTCCTTTGCGAACTACTCTCACCGCTTGGCCTTTAAAGCTCTTTCCACACTCCTGTTGTCTCAAACTGTTCAGCCGAAGCGCGGGCTGCCTGAACAATTTTCCTGTCGTACCCGATCATCTCCAACAATGCAATCGCATTGCGGCTGATTGCTCTTCCCTCTTTCAAGAGGTAATTGAACCTGACATCATGTTCTGTGATCTGTTCCTCAAAATGATAGTTGGTATACATACGATCCAGAATATAAGACAGCTCGATGTCGTGGGTCGCAGCAAAGCAGATCACGTTGGGTCTCCTCAAATGTGCCAGAAGCTGCGACGACGCGGCGATCCTCTCAATCGTATTGGTTCCTCTCAGTACCTCATCCACAATGCACAAAACCGGCTCGCCTTTTTCCGCTTCTTCGAGGATCCGCTTCAGAGATTTGATCTCCACAATATAGTAGCTTTCCCCTCTCTGAAGATCATCATGAAGCGCCATAGAAGTCATCACCTTGCACATACTTGCCCGATAACTGCTGGACAGGCTGGTATGTATCGTCTGAGCAAGGATCATATTGATTGCGACATTTTTCAGAAATGTGGATTTTCCGGAAGCATTGGAACCTGTCACCAGGATCCCGCCGTCGGCATAAATACTGTTCGCCACAGGATTTTCAATCAACGGATGGTACAGATCCTTCACATCCATAAACGCAGCATGTTTTCCGTCAGAGAATTGCGGAACGGTATAGTACGGAAGGTATTCCCGATAAGACGCTATCGCAATCATCGTATCCAGGATCCCTAATGTTTCGGTCAGCGTTTCCAGTTCCTTTTGTTTGTTCTGAAGATCTTTCAGGATCGAATAGAACTGTATGAAATCCAGCACAAAGAATGCATTAATATAGGTATAGATCACGCTCATGATATCTCCCTCTGTTCCCTTGGCATTTACCAAGGTAATGCATTTCTTCCGGATGCTGTGGAGCTTTTTTTCGTTTTCCCGCAGGCGCATTAAATAATCTTCCAGTTCAGGGATTTTTTCTTTTCCCAGCTTCTCCGACGCGTGAAGCACACGGATCAGGCACATCAGGCATTTCAAATATGCTTCGATTTCATTCCCTTCCATCGTGTGTATGGAAATATTGATCACAACTGCTGCCACAAGAAGCGCCACACCCACAGCCGGCTTTACGATCAGGCAGACGATACTCGCCACCGCCAGCAGAAAACATGCAAAATATCGCGCTCTGCTCCGCGCCGGGATCTCGGAAAGAGCCCCGATATAATCTGAAATGGAAAGTCCGTTGATCTTTCCCACACGGAGAAGTCCATGCTGAACAGTTTCTCTCTCTGCCTGATGATGCCGGAAAAATTCGATCAGACGCTCTCTTTCGTCCAGATTTTTCGTTTGGAACTCAGGAAGACGAAGGAGCGCATAAAGATATTCTTCTCCGCAGGAAGAACAGGTATTGTTCAGCAGCATAAATACCCGTTCCATATCGAGGTCATTCCATGTAATATCATCAATCATAAAACGGCCGTTCTGATGAATTTCCGCATAATGAGAAATACTTTTCAGTTCCTCCGATGTATATTCCTGCTGCGGAACCCTGCCCCATCTTTGACGCAGTTTCACCGTCTGCCGCTTTTTGCTTTGCATACTCTCGCGCACTGCCAGGGCCACAAAGATCAATACCAGAAGCCCGCAGATCCATGCCCAAATATACTGTTCTTCCATCCTTGCCTCCTCCTGACGCATTTCCTGCGTCAATAATGGTAAGTCTCATTCCCTGAATCTCAGGGGAACTACAGCCATTCTACCATGCATGTTCTGTCAAGGCAATTTGTTTTTTTCTTCTTCTGTCAGGCAACAATTCAGCCAGATGCACAATTACTCTGTCAGCACTGCACAGTGGACCACCAGGCGATCCTGCTCCATACCGGAATCCGTACAGGTGGAGAGGGTAAAAATCTGCTGCCGGCTGTTCGGCAGATAACCGCAGTCGTAAATGGACGTCTGTACCGTATCCTCCTGCCAGTTTTCATACTGTTCTGTTCCAAACTGATAACCGATCGTAAATGCACTTCCCGCAGCATCCGTCTGGAAAACACTATATACAATACATCTGCTGGAGGTTTCCGGGGTATAGACATAGACATAAGGATACTCTTTCCGAAACGATTCTTCGTAATAAGACGAAAGATCTCCAAACATTTTCCCGGATTTCATATTATGGCCATAGAAAAGCACGTGGGCATCGCTCAGCTTTTCATCCGTTGCGGACGGTACAAAGATAGCGCCCAGCGCATTCTCCCTGTTTTCTGCAGTATGCGTCAGGTAATAGCTGTCATCCGTTCCCCGGCAGACCGGATAATCGATCTGCGTGCCGGGTACATAGATCCACCCGACGATCTCAGGATTCACTTCCTGCAGCCCTTCAAAATCGAACTGGCGCAGCAGAGGATCCGGACTCCGGCTCTGTTTCGGATCCATTTCAGAATCAGTACTCTCATTTCTTTCTGTCCCGTCGGGTTCTCCGGTCTTTTCCGGATCTTCCTGCTCCAGATAATCCTTGAGTAAATGCTCTTTCTCATCATCCGCCAGCCGGTTCTGAACCCATACCGGAAAACACACGGCTGCTGCCGCAAGGAAACTGACTGTAAGCGCTGCTGCCCAAACAGCTTTTTTCTCTCCTCTTCGCCGTTTCATATTCCGCTCCGCCTCCTTCCTTACATGGAGCAACCGTTCCGTCGGCGGAACGGTTGCTCCATTCAGCTATTAAAATCACTTGGCAGTCACGTTACCGGTATCAGATTGACCACCGCATTGTTATGTGAATAATCATCCCACCGGTATTTCATATTTTCAAAAGTCACTGTAGTTCCGGAAGGCTGCTGCTCCAGATCTGCCGTAACCTGAAAGATTTCCGAAGGCTTCTTCCCCTCTTCCGGTTCCGACAATTTTTCCACTGTGACATTCTTCGTCCCGGTCACCTGTACCAGTCCATAGCGAAGCACCTCCTGTTCAATGATCTGATAAGCATTGCCCATCGGTATCCGGGATAACGTAACAGAAAGTTCCACCATGCCCTCGTCGTCTCTGTGTGCCGTCACATAGTCCTCCGTAAATTTCACCATTCTCTGATACCGATGGTTCACCCCGAAAAGATCCTCACCTTCCACTGTAAAAAAGAATACAGGCGTTCCATGTGCCCATGTGATTTCGTCTGCGCAGATCTTCTTCACAATCTTCAGATCTGTATATCTGAGATCTTTCATGACCACCGTCTGTACCCCGGCCTTCTCTTCCAGGGTGAAGACGACCGGCTCTGCCAGCTGATATCCGTTCGGAGCCTGTTCTTCCACAAGACGGTAAACCCCCGGGTTCAGCTTTGTGATCAGGTGAGGTTCTCTGCCGGAGATCCAGCTTTCTATTTTGTCATCCGAAGAATTGTACAGTGCCAGTTTCGCGCCGCTGACCGGTTCTCCTGTAGAGGCGTCTGTCTTTGCAAGACTCAGGCGCAGATAGTCGTTTTCAACCGTCAGCGTCACGGCTGCCTTTCCGTCCACCGTCCCGTCATTTTGAATTGTAAATTCCCGAATAGTGTCGTCTGTCAGATAACCGTCCAAAGATTTGACTTCCCGGCAGCAATACGTGCCGGGAGCCATTCCTCTGAGTATGATCTTCCCCTCCTGGTCGGTGATATACTCCTGCGCATCGTCCCCGGATTCTTCCTTGTTCCATACACGAAAGACCACACCCGGAAGTGCTGTTCCATCGTCCTTACTGACTTTCTGAATAGTGATACTGTTCCGTGTATTTTTAAACGTCACAGACACCTGCCGGTTTCCATCACTGACCACAGCTTCCTGCTTTTCCCCGTTCAGAACGTATCCCGACGCCGGAGTGATTTCCTGGATCACATAGGTCCCAAGCTCCAACTCGCCGGAAACTGCACTTCCGTCTTTGACAGTGAGTGTGTCCACCACAGTTCCGCCTTTGACAATCGTCGTTCCGCCCGCTGTCTGGATATCTTCTTTCGCCGTGATCCGGAAAACGGCGCCATTGACCGCGTTTCCGGTCTCACTGTCCGTCTTTTTAATGGTAATCTGTCCCTTGACACGGGTGTTTTCTGCCTGATACTTCAAAGTTACCGTTCCCGACTCGGTAAGTACAAATTCTTTCTCCCATGTTCCAGTATATCCCGACGGACTATATCTCTCTTTTATTTTGAACCTTCCCTGATTATCCGATGAATATACCAGACCGAACAATCGATAGTCTTTTTCCGCACTGTCCCACTGAAGATCCCCGACACTGTTCCACCCGCTTCCGGTCCACTCATAACAGGTAAAAGCCGCGCCTTCCAGCGCTTCCTTTGTCTGACTGTCCAGTTTTTCAACAATGACATTCCCTTTTTTGCTGAAGGTCACCACCGCCTCGGAGGTGTACCCAAATTCGGATGTCACCCAGGCAGTAAAGGTTTCTTCCGACACATGTGTGCCGGAAGCGCCCTTGTAAAACCGGTGGAGATATCCTTTTACCTCATCAGGAAGTCCAGCCCACCGGGAGACGTCCCACTTTCTGTAAGGATAATCCGGCGACACAGGATTCGTCACATCCACAAAAAACTGCAGACTGGTCTCACTGCCTTCAAACGTATAAGTCACCCATCCATCCGGCTGATTCGGCTCTGTACCCGAGCTGTCCGCCCAGATTGTCTCCGTAGAAGCATCATATCCCATCCTGGCAGCCGCTTCTTTGGTATAGTAGACATCACCGCCGGGACTGAGGATCTTAAATCCCTGATAATAATCCAGATCATTCAATGTATAATGGCCTTTCAGCGAAACAGGCTGTCCCGCATCATTATAATAAGAAAATTTCACGGAAAGATTCTGAACACAGATCATATTGATCTGGGGAAGTCTTGTATCTCCGCCCATAGTGATATATGCATTCGCGTAATCTTCTGACGGAAGATTTGTAAAATTCGTCCAGTCGGTCAGTGTTACACGCATATTGATCGTCTCCCCGGCATATGCACCGACATTTTTCAGATCCACATACAGCTTTCCTTTTTTGTCATTTGTGAGCACCGCGCTCTTTGTATTGGTCCATCCTTCCGTGTCTGCGTAAGGATAGTATCTGCTGATATAGTTCACATCTGCCTCTGCATTCCTGCAGTAAATGTTATCCCATTCCCCGGAAAAAATGATTTCCGTCTCATCCGTCACCATAGGAACAAATTTATAATCGCCGTCAATCTCATAGCCCATAGCGACCTCATGTCCGTTTTTCATTGCTGATAAGTCCGCATATCCTGCCGCCGCTTCCGCCTGTTTCATGTGGAAAAGCTCCATAAAAAGAAGAATTCCCACAAAAACCGACAGCCTCAGACTTTTCTTTCTTTTTCGGTTCTTTTGATCCTTCATGTCGATATCCGCCGCTCCTTTCTCTCAATCATCCACGTACTGACTGCAGCCACAGCCGCCAGAAAAAGAGGGACTGCCACATATGGTTCCGTAAGCCCCGTTTTCGGTGCAGACAGTTGGGTGATCGCCGGGCCGGCATTCTGTTCCGGAGTCATTTCTTCCTGTCCCTGTACGGAAAAGATCCAGTTTACAAAGGTCTCTCGCCGGGCATAAACATTTTTCAGTTCCGCGGGCAGTTTCAGCGTAAAATGTAAGCTTCCTTCCTCGCCCGGCTGATAAACGCCGAGACTGACAGGCGTTTCGCTCAAAGCTTCGGCTCCCAGGCTTCCGGAATACAGCAGACTGCCTTCCCGGACGATCTCCAGTTCAAACTGTTCCATCAGGTCTCTCTCCTCATCGGTCAGACCTTCCGGAATTTCTGTGCGGAAGAAAAATTCCGCCTCTGTCGCTGTCGTATTGCGGACGACCACTGTATCGCTCAAAGAATCTCCGGGCATCGCTGTCCCGAGATTGATAAAAAAATCACCGGGAACTGTCACGAGATTCCGGGCTGCTCCCTCATAGGAAACCGTCATTCTCTGATACGTTTTTTCCACTTCCGTGACCGATCCATCCTGTTCATGAACACAAAGTTCGATCTCCTGCTCTCCCCAGGGCTGCTCCGACTGAAAATCCGGCGTAAAATGATCCGCCTGGACTGCTTCCGCCGTGATCGTAAGGCCGAGGGTTTTGTCGGAGGTCTCCTCCGTCCAATTTGAAGGAATCGTCACACCCTGAAAGATATCTACGGATTCCCCTGTCTCCAGCGGTTCCGGCCAATAATAATACCCCTCTGCCTGTATCCATTCTTCGGACATTCCGAAGATTTCCTGCGTTTCACAATCCGGCATCTCAGAATGAGAGCTGATCTTTACCCGCAGATAACAGGGTTCCGCATAATTTGTGACCCTGGGGATTTTGGATATCCTCTGAGAGGGCAATACCATTCTGCCCTCCGAGCCGGTATAAAGGAACTCTTTCCCTTCCTTTTCTTCATACTCCTGAATCCCGATATTGACGTCCCCAGTCTGGATATGGTTCTGAACAGAAACGGTACTCTGATACAGGGCATACGTACCTCTCACGCCAAAGGCAAGAGCACTGGCGATTCCCAATACAAGCCATTTCCTTCTTTTCATTTGCCGTCACCTCCCAGATAATAATTCCAGGCTTCTTTGTAATCTTTATACGGCACCGATCCATGCATCGCCTGTATCGATTCTTCATACACAGTAACAGTTACGGTATCTTCTTCTGTCTGCCGGTCCACTTTTACACCGGTAAAAAATTCCCCGGTACTGTCACCCGGCTGCACCACATCTCTGTAATAATAATATCCATCCTGTCCGTCCACCCACAGCTCTGTGTTCAGACCTTCCAGCGTAACCGTCCCTTCGCTCACGATCAGCGCGGCACGAATGTAACAGGGAACCTCTCCCTTGTTTTGAATCCGTACTTTCTTGACCACCGTTTCTCCCGGAGCAACCGGCGTCGGGGATGGGAACTCTTCCACTGTTTCCGTCTCATTCCATCCGGCAGAAATCTCATTTGTGATCACCGTATGGTCTGTAAGGTAAGCAGTTGTTCCGGCGATCACGCCTGCAGCAGCCAGAGCACAGAATCCGAGAACTGCTGCCTCTGTTCCGACCCGCTTTCTTCTGCCAATCCGTTTCATTTACATCCCGCCTTTCCGGCAGACCTGCGCACGATCCGCAGGCCTGCATATTTCTATGGATTTCTCAAAGTCTATTCTGTCTCGGACGTCACACTTTCTCTGTCAGAATCGTTCTCAACAGCCGCATTTTCCAATTCCTCCGCCTGGCTTTCTTCTGTCTCATCCTTCTCGTCTGACAGCGACAGCGGAGCCGCCGCTTCACCAGCCTGCCCGTCATTCTGATTTACATATTTCAACCATGCGTCCGCCGCCTGTTCGACCACGCTCGATCCCTCCCCGGTATTGAGCGACTGAATCGCATAAAAGTTGACCGGGATATCCAGCTGACTCTCCTCCAATTGCCCTTCCACAACATTTGCAAAGGTCACACTCTGAAACAGCGGAGCAGTGGTCTCCTGAGGTGCGAGAATATCATTGTAACTGTAAGTATAAACCATGTTGTCTCCGACCCGTTTCTGATACATCAGGGTCCACTGCTCCGACAGTTCATTCATTGTAAACAACTCTGTTTCTTTTGCAGCTCCGTCGTTCTGGCGCTTTCCCTGCTCATCCACAGTGATGACTTTCGCCACAGGGATCGATACGTCCATGTAAACGTACGCATCGTTTTTGCCGATGTTGGTGATCTGCGGATCTTTCGGAATCAATTCGGTGGGAACGATATCCTCAGTCTTCCCACTGGGATCCGGAGTATACCCGGGCTCTTTCCCTTCGATCTCCACCCGGCCCACAGTAAACTGGTTGGTCACCTCATCTTTATCCGTAAGGTACGCAACGGTACCTCCCACTGCCAGGGCCGTACACAGGAGAACTGCTCCGATCATCACTGTTGTTTTCTTTTTATTCATAAGTTTTGCTCCTTTCCATCTTTCATTTTTTTCTTTTTTCCCTTCTGCTTCTCCGGCATGAAAAACACTATGAGCAGGATCACAAGGACGCCGCCAGACAGCTGAAACATGTACTTCTGTGTCCAGACAACACCAAAACCCAGATACGGAACATAAAAAGCTGCCGTTCCGATCACTTCATCGGCCGCAACGAAACCCGGATCCGTCTCCTCGTTGGCGTCCCCTCTGGTAAGATATCCGCCGTCCGTCTTTCCTGCAACTCTGTGTGTTACGATCCGTCCGTCTTTTTGGAATGTGATGATCTCGCCGACAGATGCATCCTTCTTTTTCAGATCTGTCCAAACGATACCTCCCACTTTCAGCGCCGGTTCCATGGAACCGGACAAAACAACATAGGGACGGAACCGGACCATACAGAAAGCCGCTGCAAAGATCAGCAGCGCTGTCAACAGCCGGAAAAAAATCTTCCGTTTTCTTTTTTTCTTCATAATTTTTCTGTTCTTTTCTGATAAAGTAATGTCGAGATAAAAATATTAGACCGCTTTTCAGCGCAAGACCGGCATTTCGCCGCATTTTCTTTCCGAATCCACCCGCTGGCCGTCCGGATTCGGCAGCAAATAAGATGTAACAGTTCAGTCAGTGGAACTGCACGATAAGATACCAAAGACGCAATACACTATGGCAGGTACACAGAACTGCTTGCATGCGCACGCATGACTGTACGCTCGTAAAGTCATACACATTACATCCGCAATCCTGTCGATGAAAATTTTATACAATGGTAAACCGCCGGGAACTCCGGCAAAGAAAATGCCTATACAGCATCAAGATCATAAAATGTAATTTAACCATATCACACTTGCCCGAAAAAAACAAGAACAAATAAAAATATATTTTTTATGCTGGTCGTCTCCGAACTTGGCGGAGACGACTCGAGGATCATGACAGATATGACGGATATGACAGGCGATATTCGTGGTTTCCGTCCTCCTGAAAACGGCAGCATATCTTGTGTACCGTCATAAGTGGGGAAATCGGACGGTTACAGTTTTTCGGACCTGTTCCGCTGAAACCTCCGCCGGATCTCATCCTCGCCGCACCGGAGTGCCTGACGTATCTCCTGTGTGTCGCCGAGGGTGTCCAGAAATACCTGATATTCCTGCCAGATACCACGGCCGTGAAGAACACAGTATGCTCCGGCGTCGCTTCCTGCGGCCATAAGAACGCCAAGCTTCCAGGCTTTCCGGATGTTCTCTGTCTGGCGGCGATAGATTTTTTCAAGAACCGCATCCTCATATCTCCCATTGCCGATGAGATTTTTGACTGTGACAGTGGTCGGCACCCACACGGCACGGTGCTCCGCGACACACTGGAGACTTTCCTCGGTCTGATCATTCCCGTGTTCCACCGAATCTACGCCTGCCTCTACCGCGTCGATCACCGCCTGCGCGCCGTTGGTATGCGCCATCACCGAATACCCGGCGTCATGCGCCATGGCAACCAGCCAGAACACCTCTTCCCGCGGCAGCGGCTCCCCGGTCACCTTCCCGTCAGTGGAAAAATCCATAATCCCGGTGGTCATGATCTTCACAAAGTCTCCCCGGTTGCCGCGCAGCTTTCTCAGCAGTTCCCCATATTCTTTTCTGTCCGTGTAGGAACGGCCGACGATCTTTCCATACCGACCCTCTCTGTGAATGGCGAATCCCGGCGTCCGGTAAGTAATCCCGTATTCCGGCGCCAGCTCCCTGGCCAGCAGTCCCGCCCCGTAGGGATCTCCTCCGTCTCTGACATAGGTCACGCCTTCCCTTTCATACGCCTTCAGGTGTTCCCTGATCAGAGTCTCGTCGGGCGCGGCTCTGTGTGCGGCGGCTGCCGCCTTATAATTTTTCCCGTCCATAAAAATATGTGCATGGCATTCTCCGGGCATTTTTTCCTCCCTGTCAGTCCTCAGTTTCCAGTGAAATTTCTGATTCCATGAACGCTTCCCGCCGTCCCAGCTTCCAGTTTCTCTCCGAAATACAGATATGATATCCACAGCCATTGGCAACCTGCCATCCGTAGTAATCTCTGGCCGGGATCCCATATTTCTCCATAACGCTCATGATCGTACCTCCGTGCACGATACAGGCGACATTCTTGTAATGCCTGCGGATACAGGTGTCCACCATCTTGTCAAATCCATCCACGCATCTCTGCTTGAACTCCTCCGGACTCTCACCGTTCGGAAACGCCAGAGTTGCCATGGAATCCACCCACTGCTGGTATTCCGGATTTGACTGCAGTTCCTGATAATTTTTATTTTCAAAATCGCCGAAATTACATTCTCTGAACTCCGGGATCTGAATCCTCCTCGCATAAGGGTAGAGAAGCTCTGCCGACTGGATACAGCGTGTCATCGGACTGACGAAGACCAGTTCCACCGTATCCATTGTCCGGTTGGACAGCTGCTGAATCCCTTCCTCACAGAGCGGCTCATCTGTCACCCCGATATATCTTCCAAAAGTATTTCCATAGGTTTTTCCATGACGGATCAATGCTATCTTTATCACTTCTTAATCACCATCCCGATTCCACAGAATACGCGGTGTACTTCCCCGGCTTTTTCCGCCAGTTCCGTGCAGATCCTGCCGGTCTTCTCCCTCCAGAGGCGATCAAAGGCTTCTACAGGAACCACCCCGCATCCCAGTTCATTTGTCACAATACAGAGTTCCGGATTTTCCTCCGGCAGCCTGCGGATCAGAGCGTCTGTGTCTCTCTCCTTCTCCAGCATTCTCCGGATCAGAAGATGAAAATTCCATACGCCCCGGCAGTTCAAAATTTCTTCCGGATCACAGGACGCACCGTCTACCCATCCGTCCGGGATCTGAAACGTCTTTTTCGCATACTCCAGTTTTCCCTGATATGCGCCTCCTATCACCATTTTCATATCAATCTCTCCATTCCCAGGCTGCAAAGCGCCAGCCAGACCATTCCGGTCACTTCGCAGACCGACACAAACCATCCTGCAAGATCACCGGTGATCCCCCCGAAATATTTTTCACTCATCCTGCGGTAATACATCCAAACCAACGCCTCCACAAGGACAGTTGCCAGAAAGACCGGATGAAACCATCCGAGAAACAGACAGGCCAGCGCCAGATATACGACGAGTACCGCCGTCACCGCTCTTTTCTGTGCCTGTTTGCCGAAAGCCGCAGCCGTACCTTTCGGATTGGCATTGGGAAACCACAAAACAGACAAGGCGCTGAAACAGCGGGAGATCCAGAATATACTGCAGAACGCCGGCAGAACATTCTCGCGGATCTCTCCGGCAGCTCCCAACGCCGCCACGAACCAGACGCATCCCATGATGACCGCAAAGGCGCCTGCATGGGAATCCTTCAGAATCTCCAGGCGGCGCTCCTTTTCCCTCCAGGAACTGAGCGCATCCATCGTGTCCAGATATCCGTCGAGATGGATCCCCCCGGTCACCAGAACAGGAATCAGCACCAGCACCGCCGCCCGAAACAGACTGCCGGCTCCCAGAAATTCCAGGATCTTCCAGAAAAGAAACTCCAGGATCCCGACTGCAAGCCCGACCCAGGGGAAAAAGCACATCGCATACTGCATACTCTCTTTGTCCCAATCGGCTGCCGGCATGGGGATCTTTGAGTACATTGCAAAGGCAACCTTAAAATTATTCCACAATATTTTCATGTTCTCTTTACCTCCAGCGGAATGCCGTATACCACTTCCGTCACGCCGTCTGCCAGCTCCGCCAGACGGCAGTTGATCTTTCCCAGCGTTCTCTGATATTCCACGGTCCCGCTGTCATATTCGATGCCGTCGGAAAAGATTTCGTTGGAGACAATGATCAGATTGCGCGCAGTCCTGCGCAGATGTTCCACTCCGCGAAGAATTCGCACATCCGTATCCTTCCCCGCTCCGTCCGGCCAGAACATCTCGTTGGCCGTCAGGTTGGACATACATTCCAGCAGAACATCCGCCCCTTTCGGCACCTCCGCCTTCTCAAGATCCCGATAACATTCCACCGTTGTAAATTTCTTTTTGGCCCGCATTTCCCGGTGGCGCGCGATCCGCCGGTGGCTCTCCTCATCGTAGGGATACATAGTCGCAATGTAGATCCGCCGTTCGCCGTTCAGCGCAAGGATCTGCGCTTCCGCGTAGGCCGATTTCCCGCTTCCGCTGCCTCCCGTAATCAAATGCATCATTCCAGTACTCTCCTCAATTCAGCGGTACATAGGCTTCAATATGCGTACTCTCAAAGGTAGCCATGCCATGATACACTGCCAGCGCCATATCCAGGATCGGGAACAACATCACGGCTCCTGTTCCTTCGCCGAGACACATCTCGCCGTGCAAAACCGCCTCTTTTCCAAGTTCCTTCAACAGCATTTTCGCCGCCGGCTCCTTGGAAACATGGGAGGCCAGTATATATCCGGACGCATCCGGCGCAAGACGGACTGCGATCAACGCCGCGACCGCCGAAATAAACCCGTCGATCACTACAGGCACATGGTGGGCAGCTCCTGCCAGGAAAGTACCGGCGATCCCGGCAATGTCAAAGCCTCCGACCTTCGCCAGCACATCGATCGGATCCTTGGGATCCGGATGGTGGAGTTCGATGGCATGGCGGATCACCTGGATTTTCTTCTGCAGTCCCTCGCTGGACAGACCTGCGCCCCTGCCGGTAACTGTCTCCGGCTCCATTCCGAGAAGCACCGACGCGACCGCACTGCTGCTTGTTGTATTTCCAATCCCCATCTCGCCGGTCGCCAAAATCTGATATCCCTCTTCGATCTTTTCTTCCGCTGCCCGGATTCCTGCTTCCAGCGCACGGACCGCTTCCTCTCTGGTCATCGCAGGCTCTTTTGCCATATTTTTTGTCCCGTAAGCAATCTTGCAGTTCGGAATACAGGTATCCTCCGCAACGCCGATATCATAAGGAAAAATATCCGCTCCCGTATGGCGGCAGAGGATCCCCGCCGTCGCTTTTTCCTGAAGAAAATTTTCCGCGACGGCTTTCGTCACCTCCTGACCGCACTGTGTCACGCCTTCTTCCACCACGCCATTGTCCGCACAAAAGATCATCAGCGCTTTTCTGTCCAGATGCACATTCGGACTGCCGGTCATCCCCGCAATCTGCACGATCATATCTTCCAGTCTTCCAAGACTGTGCAGGGGCTTGGCAATACTGTCCCAATGCTGCCGCGCTCCTTCCATAGCTGTCTCATTCAGCGGCCGGATCGCCGCTATCGTCTGCTCCAATACCATTTCTTGTCCTCCTGCAAAAACGAGGGTGTCTCAAAAAAATCGAGACACCCTCTGTGGTTTATGATTTTCTGACCCAGTCTACAAAGAATATATGCGAACTGGTATACGTTTCCCCGGTGGAAGTCGTTCCTGTGTACGTGTAAGTATAGGTCTGACATTTCTCCGGATCCAGATTCAGCCGTTCAAAAGCCGCCGGTGTCATAAAATACATGTAATCAAAATCTTCCCTCGTGTCCCCAAAATCCGGAACCACGCGGTTTGTACCGTTGGTCTTATAATTATTCATGATCGTCTCGGACACATCCGCCGCAATATAGGCGCCCGCATTGGTAAGTTCCTGCATAGTACTTGCGGTTCCGCTGCTGATGCCCTGAAGATATCTGGTCAGGGAACCGTTCCGCGCCGGCTCAAACTGCTGCTGCCGATAGATCGCTGTCTTCATGGAATATCCATACGCATCCATACGGTTGCGTACAACCATCGCCACCGCCGTCATTCCCGTTGTCCGCTGGATTCCGGCCTCCGCCGCGCAGATCGCCGCCATCAGATCTCTTTCACTGACCTGCGGGTCCGTATAGTACTGATGTTCCACCACATAATACAGGCCATTGACAGAATCCCTGACCCGTACGTACTGGGGATCCGCATAGTTGCATGCGCCGGTCCCGGAAAAGCTATAGTAGTAATCCGCACCGTCTTTCTGTGTTTTGAGATATGTATCCTTCAGCATGACGCCGTCGCTTCCCACATAATAGAAGCCGACTGCCGGCTCGCTGCCGGTCGGTTTTTCCGAACTGTCAAACCACTGATTCCGGTAAGCTCTTCCCTGACTGTCAAAACAATACCAGTCGCTGCCGATCTGTACCCACTGATCGGTGACTACCGAACCGTCCGACGATCCATAGTAAATGTTTCCGTCCGCAGGATCCGTAAATTTCTCATTACGGAACGCCGCTCCCCAGCCGCGGAAATAGTACCGTTTGTTCCCCCTGGTAACCCAGGTATTCGTCGCCATCGAGCCATCTGACAGACCATAATAAATATTTCCGTCCGCAGGGTCGGTAAAGATCTCGTCGCGAAACGCTGCTCCCCAGCCGCGGAAGTAATACCACTTCCCGCCGATCTGCACCCAGGTGTTCGTCGCCATCGAACCGTCCGACAGACTGTAATAGATATTTCCGTCCGCAGGATCCGTAAATTTCTCATTGCGGAACGCCGCTCCCCAGCCGCGGAAGTAATACCATTTCCCGCCAATCTGCACCCAGGTATTCGTCGCCACCGAGCCGTCCGACAGACCGTAATAAATATTTCCGTCCGCAGGATCCGTAAATTTCTCATTGCGGAACGCCGCTCCCCAGCCGCGGAAGTAATACCACTTTCCACTGATCTGAATCCAGCTATTCTTAGCGATCGAACCATCGGACAGACCATAGTAAATATTTCCATCCGCAGGATCGGTGAATTTTTCATTGCGGAACGCTGCTCCCCAGCTCCGGAAATAATAATCTTTTCCGTCCACCTTAATCCAGGTATTGGCAGCCATGGACCCATCGGACAGGGCATAATAAACATTTCCGTCATCCGGGTCCGTAAAAAGCTCATTGCGGAACGTCGCTCCCCAGCTCCGGAAATAGTACCATTTTCCATCAATCTGCTGCCAGCCGGTCGCCATCGAGCCGTCCGGATTCAGGTAATACAAATTTCCTCCCTCTTCCAGCCAGCCCGTCGCCCGCTGTCCGTCAGCATTGTAATAGTACCAGACGCCGTCTTCCTGCTGCCACTGCTGAAACAACGACATGACCTGTGGAATCTGTGCCGGATCGATTTCCCCGTCTTCCTGTTCCGTTTCCATCGTTTCCGCCATATCATTCAACGCCGCATCTTCTTCTCCCGCTCCTGGCGTTACTTCTGCTTCCGGCGTTTCTTCCGGCTGCTGCTCCGGCTCCGCTGGCGTCACGGAAGGCTGCTGTGATTCTGTGTCTTCGTTTTCATCTGCCGGCTCTCCGTCCTCAGAATCCCCGGTGGAACCGGCCGGCTCGGAAGTTCCCGTCTGAGAACTTCCGGATGTATCAGATGGCCGGCTTTCTTCTCCGCTCTGTGCGTCATCCGCCGGTTGCTCCGATCCGGATATAACAGCAGAGTCTGTCCCACTCTGTGCGTCCGGCAGGACCGTTTCTGCGGACGGATCTGTACTTTCTGCTGTTTCATCTATCTTACTGTCTCCGGAAACAGTCTGCTTCACAGCAGTTCCCGCACCGTTGCCTGCTCCGCCGGCCGCCGCCACGGGAACGCCGGAAACACTCAGCGAAACCGAAACTGCCGTAGCAAGCAGAGCGCATACAATTTTCCTTTTCATTCTGTGTCTCTTCTCCCTTACTCTGTTATCCTAACAGTTACTCTGTAAAGGATATCACACCCTGCTAAAGGATGTCAAACCACCAAAATTTTCCGGATTTTTCATGTATTTTAATACAAAATCATTCACTTTTCATTGAAAAATCAGATTCCAAGAATCTTTTTTACTGTCTGTCCCATCTGATCCGCATCGCAAACCGTGTTGTGGCGGACCGGCGCCGTGCGGATCTCCTCAATGGCACGGGGTATTTTCGTGTTAGAGATTTCAGAGAGTACGTCCATCTGCTCAAAATCTCCCAATCCGTCATAGGCATCCGCGTCAATGGCATGAAGTACACTTCTTGTGAACTTGTACGGACTCGCAGTGGATGCAAGGATCACCGGAGTTGTGTCGCCGCTTTCTTTCTGGTATTTCTCATAGACAGAAACCGCAACTGCCGTATGTGTATCCAGCACATAGCCGGTATCCTTATACATGGATGCGATTTCCGCTGCCGTCTCTTCTTCGCTGGCATAATCCCCGTAGAAATCATTCAGCTGTTCCCGCATCTCATCATCAATCTCATATCTGCCGTTTTTCTGAAGTCCGTCCATACACTCCTTCGTTCTGGCGGCAGACTGTCCGGAGATCCGGTAGATCAGCCGTTCCAGATTACTGGAGATCAGGATATCCATCGACGGAGAGGACGTCAGGATGAACGGACGGTTTCTATCGTAAACACCTGTACGGAAGAAATCCACCAGAACCTTGTTTTCATTGGAAGCACAGATCAGCTTTCCGATCGGCAGTCCCATCTGCTTCGCATAAAACGCGGCAAGGATATTTCCGAAGTTTCCGGTCGGTACTGTGACATTGACCACATCCCCGTTTTTTATCTCGCTGTTCCGCACCAGTGAGGCATATGCATAAACGTAATAGACCACCTGGGGGATCAGCCTTCCGATATTGATGGAGTTAGCGGAGCTGAACTGGAAACCGGCCCGAGCCATCTCTTCCGCGAACGTTTTGTCATTGAAAATATTTTTCACGCCGGTTTGGGCATCGTCAAAATTTCCCCGGATTGCAACGACGTATGTATTCCCGCCTTTCTGGGTCACCATCTGCTTCTCCTGTACCGGGCTGACACCGTCCTTGGGATAAAAAACGATGATCTTCGTACCCGGAACGTCGGCAAAGCCGGCCATCGCGGCTTTTCCGGTATCTCCGGAAGTAGCGGTCAGGATCACGATCTCATTTTTGACATGATTCTTTCCGGCAGCGGTCGTCAGAAGATGAGGCAGGATGGAGAGCGCCATATCCTTGAACGCGATCGTCGCGCCATGGAACAGTTCGAGAAAATAGATACCTTCTGCTTTCGTCATAGGCGCAATTTCTTCCGTGTCAAACTTCTCGTCATACGCTTTGGCGATACAGTTTTTCAGTTCTTTTTCCGTAAAATCGGTAAAGAACCGGCTCATCACCTCGTAAGCCACTTCCTGGTAAGTCATCCGGGCAAGCGTTTCCATCGGCACATCCAACGCCGGGATGTGATCCGGAACAAACAGTCCCCCGTCCTTTGCGAGTCCCTTCAGGATCGCCTGGGACGCAGTCACACCTTCTTCGCCGCCGCGTGTGCTTTTGTATAAGATTTCCATACTATCTCGTCTCCTTCTTTCCTTTTTCGCCGCCGCAGACTTCCGACCCCGGCAACATTATCCTCATTATACTGAATCACAGGCAAAAAAACAACTGTTAAATCCGCGAGGCCATTTCAAAAATCGTCCACCCGAGTCCCTGGGTAAAATTTCTCCTCCAGGGATCCAGTTCTCTTCGCGCTTCTCCCGGCGGCAGGAGCCAGTCCACGATATAGGGAACCGCCGGCGGCATATCCAGAATTTTTCCTGACTCCCGTTTTCCCACGCCCATGCGGTGCAGGGTTTTCCACACATCCAGCCGGCAGTTTTCCTCCCACACGCCCATGGAGACAGCCAGAAGGAGCGGCTCCTCTCCTCGGACATCGCTGAGATCCACCCGATACTTTCCGGGCTGTATTTCCAGACGGAAACCGGTTCCATACTGCATCTCGCACATTCCTTCCAGCGCCTTCGGCATCATCGCACGGAACTGAAGCATCGCAATATCGCTGATCTCCGTCGGCAGAATTCTCTCCTTCCGCCCGTTATTGATTTCAAGATAATTCACAATCATTGTCTGTTTCTCCTGTTCTCTGTCTCTCCGACAGATCAAAAACAAAACATGTCTGGAGTCCTGCGCTTTTACACAGATCTCCAGACATGTAACCGTCTGTTATTACATGAACTGCCAGGCAAATAGGAGCATAAAAAGCATGACCTTTTAACCCTGGCATCATTACATGAGTTGCCCGACAGATGAGCATGAGACACGGATTGCTCCGCACTTCGTGCTCCCGCAATCCTGAAAACACCTCAAATCCGCTCATTTTTCTTCGAAAAATGGCTGCTTTTCGGTGTTTTACGCTCCACAAAGTCATAAATTTTCATGCGAGCATGAAATTTATGACCTTTTGTCGCTTGTCTCATTACATGTTGTTGATCGCCGTTACCAGCGCGTCGATCGACGCGCGAATAATGTCAGGATCAACCCCGGCGCCCCAGGAGAGAGTTCCGTCCGGTTTCTTGACACCTACGTAAGCAATCGCTCTGGATCTGGAACTCTGCTCCAGTGCATGCTCCGTATAGGTGACAAGATCGTATTTCAGCCCGTAAGCTTTTTTCAGTGCGTTGCTGACCGCGTTCAGACGGCCATTGCCTTCCGCCTCAGTTGTGATATACTCGCCGCCCTCATAATTTGAGGTCACCTGGGTGGAAATCATGCCTTCCGGAAGCTGTTTAAAGTGTACGCCGTTGATATTGTAAGGCGTCGTCACATTTTCGAACGTATCCTTGAACAGCTGGAAGATCTCCTCCGGAAGCAGCTCCTTGTGGAGATGGTCGGACACAGATTTGGCCGTATAACTCATAGCCTCACGCATCTTCGCCGGAAGATTCAGACCGTATTTTGTCTCCAGGATATATCCGACGCCACCCTTTCCGGACTGGCTGTTGATGCGGATCACGTCCGCGTCGTAATTTCTTCCGATATCCGTCGGATCGATCGGCAGATACGGAACCGTCCAGGTGTCCGGATGTTTCTCGTCGATCCAGTGCATACCTTTCGCGATCGCATCCTGATGAGATCCGGAGAATGCCGCAAATACCAGAGAACCGCTGTATGGACTTCTCTCGTTGATCTTCATGCCGGTCAGGCGTTCATAGGTCTCGCTGATCTTCGGCATATCGGAGAAATCAAGCTCCGGATCCACACCCTGCATATACATGTTCATACCAAGGGTAACAATGTCAACATTTCCGGTTCTCTCCCCATTTCCGAACAGCGTGCCCTCGATACGGTCAGCGCCTGCCAGGATTCCCATCTCCGCGTCTGCCACACCGGTTCCACGGTCGTTGTGCGGATGCAGCGAAAGCACCACATTCTCACGGTATTTCAGGTTCTTGCTCATATATTCGATCTGGCTTGCATATACGTGCGGCATGGAAAGCTGTACCGTACTCGGAAGGTTGATGATCGCTTTCCGGTCCGCCGTCGGCTGCCATACGTCCAGAACCGCGTTGCAGACCTCCAGAGCATATTCCGGCTCGGTTCCGGTAAAGCTCTCCGGGCTGTACTCGAAACGGTAATTCTCTCCCGCTTCCTCTGTCAGCTGTTTCAAAAGCTTAGCCCCATCCACTGCGATCTTCAGAATATCCTCTTTGGATTTCTTAAATACCTGCTGACGCTGCGCGTAGGAAGTGGAATTATAGACATGAACGATCGCGTTCTTGCATCCGCGCAGTGCGTCAAAAGTTTTCCGAATGATGTGCTCTCTTGCCTGTGTCAGAACCTGTACTGTCACATCGTCCGGGATAAGGTCCTGCTCGATCAGCGTGCGCAGGAACTCATATTCCGTCTCGGAGGCTGCCGGGAATCCTACCTCGATCTCTTTAAATCCGACTTTCACCAGCATTTTGAAGAACTCGATTTTCTGTTCCAGATCCATCGGGATCACCAGCGCCTGGTTACCGTCGCGAAGATCGACGCTGCACCAGATCGGCGCTTTCTCCACATACTCTTTTTCCGCCCAGTCCATGCATCTCACCGGCGGCATGTAATACTGTCTCTGATACTTCTTTGGATTCATCATTTTTCTTTCCTCCTGCTCTTTTCTTTGTCCGTTATTGTCCGACGCTGCGTCTCGAATCGCACCGAACCCGGCCGCCAAAGCGACAATTTCCCGATCCGCGTTTCCATACTGTTTCACACAGGCTTCATCTGCCGAAAGGTTTCCGAAAACAGAAACCTTTTTGCACACCGCCGCAATACCGTAAGGCGATAAAACACCTTATCGCGGTGCTGCACATCCTTCCCGGAGGGTTTTTTATTCCATAGAACATTCCAATGGCCTTTCTTACAGAATAAAAAAAGCCTTCCGCTCTCCTACATTCATCGAAATGTAACTAAGAGACGAAAGACTACGATTCTCACGCGGTACCACTCTTTTTTGCAGTTGTTCTGCACACTCATCAGATACGGATTTACTGGAAATCTTATATCCTTCCCCTGTAACGGTGGGACTCCGTCTGCGTCTACTCTCCCGATCTGTCATCAGGATTTCAGGCAGCCGCTCCAAGGTCAGTTCCATCGGATCCTTCTGCTGTTTCGCATCAACCAACAGCTTTCTGAAAACCGGTTTCCGGTGTAATACTCCTCTTCCTCGCTTTGTGTTATGACCTGATAGCATATTAACATTTTATCAGACGGCTGTCAATAAATTTTTTGTAAATGATCAAATATCAGGTAACCGTTCCGTCATCTGTACGGTCATCTTTTTGCCTATGGCAGTCTGGAGGATTTTCTCTATAATACACAAAAAAACACCGCAAAATCTTTGCGATGTCATATGGTAAAAAATCGGGGCAACAGGATTTGAACCTGCGACCTCACGGCCCCCAGCCGTGCGCGCTACCAAGCTACGCCATACCCCGTAACGACTTGATCATTATACCAAATCGTTGAAGAAAAATCAATAGAATTTATAGAATTCTTTCCGGCATCCGGTAACAGTTCCGTCAGCTGAACTGTTACGGCATCCAGCCATTGAGAATCGCTTCACGATGGTCGGATGCTCAGATTTTTCGAACGACCGCCCCCAGGCGTCTCATCGCCTCATCGCTCACCAGACCGATCAGAAGGCCGGTGACAAGACCGGAGAGCAGCAGCACCGGCAGATAATAGACGATCTTTACATTTTCCACAAGAAACGCCGCGACGAAGATCTGGCCGATGTTGTGAGACACACCTCCTGCCACGCTGACACCATATACGGTAAATCCTCCGTATCTCTTTGCCAGACACATGACCGCCAGACTGAAAAAACCTCCCGCCAGGGAAAAAGCGATACTGAACAGATTCCCAAAAAGGAATCCCACAACGACGATTCGGACCAGCTGAACCACAGCTGCGCTTCCCAAACCGAAAAAATACAGCGTCAGAACGATCGCCAGATTGGCAAGCCCCAGTTTCATTCCCGGCACAAAAAAGAAAACCGGGATCAGCGATTCCACATACCCCAGAAGAATTGCTCCCGCCGAACAGAGGCCCAGCACGGCAACTTTTCTCCCAATCTTACTCTGCATGCTTGTCTTCCTTTCGACTTTTTGTCTCTATGATCGATCACTCTGTCCGATCAGAACGGCTTGCATGGAAACTTTCCCGTACATCCGATCAGGCAGCTGCAGAAATTGCTGCGTCCCGGATGAACTGCTGCACGTGCAGTTCCGACACGATCGTATCAATCTCACCGTCCTCTTCCCCGCCGATCACCGTCAGCGTCACACGATTCGGAAGGCATACAACCGTCTCATTGACCCGGCTGATATGCGCATGGTGTACGCAGAGCTGATCCGGGCAGTCCGCCCATTCCATCCATGCAGTCCCGTCCTCAATCCGGCAGACATTCCCATCGCCGATCTCGATCGTCTGGTTTGTATTCAGGTCATAAACCCCCAACACCTCGCCGTTCACCGAGATCTGAAGCTGTGCTCCCCGGCCCGTCCGGGTAAACTCCAGGATGAACCCGGACAGCGCGGCGATCAGCACAAGGATGATCAGAGCAATATCTCTTCGGTTCAATCGTTTTACGTACGTTCTCCCAATTTTCCGCCCCGGAACATGTCTGCCATTCATCGGTTTCTTTCCTTATTTTTACTCCTCATATTGGATCTCCACATTGTCAAACTCTGAGGCAAGTTCTGTCCCGGCCTCCTCCCCGATCAACAGACAGGAAGTGCTCAGCGCGTCCCCAAGAAGCGAACTGTCACTGATAATTGTCACCTGGGCTGCCTCCACCTCTTTCGGATATCCGGTAGCCGGATCCAGCAAATGATGGTACAGAACGCCGTCTTTCTCGAAACTTCTCTCGTAAGTTCCCGAAGAGACCACGGAACGGTCCGTCACCTCGATCACCTGGGCCACCTCGCCGCGTTCTTTGTGTGGATCCTGGATCCCGATCTTCCATGGGGTTCCATCCGGTTTGGAACCGACAGCCATCACATTGCCTCCGAGATTGATCAGCGCACTGTCAACTCCGTTCTCTTCAAAGTATTCTTTCAGCTTATCCGCGGCAAATCCTTTCGCAAGCGCACCGAGATCGATCTGCGTATCCTCCCGCTCAAAGCGTAGAACGTTTCCTTCCAGCGACAAAGAACCTGCGTCCACCTTTTTTACCGCTTCCGCCAGTTCATCGGCATCCGGCACCTGAGGATCATCGCTTTTAAAATCCCACAGTTCCAGCACCGGCGCGATGGTGATATCCAATGCTCCATCGGTCAGCCGGTAAAATTGAAGCCCCGTCTCAATAACTGTCCGCATATCGTCGGAGAGCGTCACTTCCGGGCCCGTCCGGTGATTGATCTGATACAGTTCGCTGCCCTCCAAGGTTCTGCTGAAGGTTTCCTCCAGTTCTTCGCAGATCGCAAACGCTCCGTCGAGAAGTTCCTCATGATCCTCCGGCACGGAAAGCTGTATCACCGTATCAAAATAGAAGCCTTCCTTTGAGGCTGTTTCCCGGGTTTTCCCCGCACATCCTGTCAACACTGACAGGATGCACAGAAAAACCACTGTGAGATAAATTTTTCTCATCTCTGAATCGTTCCTCTCGGGCAGACTTCCATACATGTTCCGCAGTTGGTACATTTTTCATAATCAATATGCGCCACGCCGTTCTCTACTTTGATCGCCTCGGACGGGCAGTTCTTTTCACATTTCTTACAGCCGATACAGCCGATCTCACAGGCATCCATCACTGCCTTTCCTTTATCGCCGGAATTACATACCACATGATAATCCGCTCCGGCATAAGGAACCAGTTCGATCAGATGTTTCGGACATGTCCTGACGCAGGCGCCGCAGGCTTTACATGCCTCTTTGTCCACCACAGCAACACCGTTTACGATGTGGATCGCGTCAAAGGCACACGCCTTCACACAGGAACCGTACCCCAGACAGCCATAACTGCATTTCTTCGCGCCGCCGCCCGGGACAAACGGTACCATCGCACAGTCTTCCACGCCTGTATAATCGTAATTCGTCTTTGCCTTTTCGCAGTCGCCGCCGCACTTTACAAAAGCAGTCATACGGACCGTCTCACCGACTTCCTGCCCCATGATCTCACCGATCGCTTTGGCGCAGGCAGCGCCGCCTACCGGACAGACAGTCACCGGAGCCTCTCCCTTCACGACCGCCGCAGCCGCGCCGTCACAGCCCGGATATCCGCAGCCGCCGCAGTTATTTCCGGGGAGCGCTTCTCTTACGAGCGTCTCCCGTTCATCCACCTCTACTGCAAATTTCTTTCCGGCCAGTCCAAGCAGGAGTCCGATGATCAGACCTGCTCCGCCCACGACCAGAACAGAAACCAGTACAACCTGTATACTCATTTCGCCGCTCCTTTCCTAGATGATTCCGGCAAACCCTGTGAATGCAATGGACATCAGCATGGCCGTCAGAAGCACGATCGGCATTCCCTGAAATGCTTTCGGGACATTGTTGTACTCCATTTTTTCACGAAGACCCGCCATCAGAACGATCGCGATCGTAAATCCGACCGCAGTCGCAAATCCGTTGACCACGCCCTCCACAACATTATATCCGTCCTGTACATTGCTGATCGCAACACCCAGCACTGCACAGTTTGTGGTGATCAGAGGAAGGTAAACGCCCAGCGCCTGATACAGCGGCGGGAGCACTTTCTTCATAAACATCTCAACCAGCTGCACCAGAGCAGCGATGACCAGGATAAACACGATCGTCTGCAGAAATTCCATTCCGGTCGGCACCAGGATCAACTGATAGATCAGGCTGGTCATCAGTGAGGAAATCGTAAGCACGAAGATGACCGCGCCGCCCATTCCCGCTGCCGTATTGATTTTCTTGGATACACCGAGGAACGGACAAAGCCCCAGGAACTGGCTCAGTACGACATTGTTTACGATCGCGGAACCGATCGCTATGATCAATAATTCTCTCATTCCGTTCCCTCCTTATAATTTTTTTCCGCTGCAGGCAGTATTACCGCAGGCCGCACAGCCCTGACCGCAGGAAGACTCCGGTACCGGCTGTCCCTTTGCCGCTTTTCTGCCCTTTACGTAGTTCTGAACCGCAACCAGCATCGCCAGAACAAGGAAAGCACCCGGCGCCATGATAAAGATCGTCACCGGTTCGTAAGATTCCGGAAGGATCTGGAATCCGAACAGCTGGCCCGCGCCGATCAGTTCACGGACTGCGCCGATACTCGTCAGACCGATCGTAAACCCAAGTCCCATGCCGATTCCATCGAACAGCGAAGGGATCACCGGATTCTTTCCGGCATATGCTTCCGCGCGTCCCAGAATAATACAGTTTACAACGATCAACGGAATATAGATACCCAAAGAATCATAGAGACTCGGAAGATAACCCTGCAGCAACAGCTGCACAATCGTTACAAAGGAGGCAACTACGCCGATATACGCCGGCATACGCACTCCGTCCGGGATCATTTTCCGGAGCATGGAAATCATCATGTTCGAAAGTGCCAGTATCACCAACGTCGTCAGCCCCATACCGATTCCGTTGGTCGCGGAGGTGGTAACCGCCAGTGTCGGACACATACCGATCATCATAACAAAGGTAGGATTTTCTTTTATGATACCATTATATAACCGTTCTACCGGTGAATTTGCTTTCATCCGCCAATCCCTCCTTCACTTAATACACGGAACGCGCACAGGCCGGCATTGACGCCGTTCGTCACCGCATTGGTCGTGATCGTAGCGCCGCTGAGCGCATCGATCTCACCCTCTGCAGCCGCTCCGGTTTTAGAATAAGAAAACTCGGAAACGTTCTGATCTTCGAACTGCGACTTGAACGCATCCGTATTGGCATTCATTCCAAGTCCCGCCGTTTCATCGATGCTCAGGAAGGAGATCCCGTAGGTCGTTCCGTCCATCCCAACTCCCATCGAAAACTGAATATCGCCGCCGTATCCCTCAGAAGACGTAACCGTGATCACATATCCCGCCAGTTCACCGGAAGCATCCAACGCCTGATACACTTCATCGATACTGTCCTGTGTATATCCTGCCTCATCCAGCGCGCTGCGGAAAGTTTCCGTGTCACCGGAGATATCAACGCTTTCAAAAGACTCCGCATCCGGAAATACTTCCTCACAGGCCTCCTGTTTTGCCTTAAGTTCCTGCTGAGCGATCGGATCCTTCGTCACTTCATAGACAACTCCAAGGAGCAGACCGATCACAACAGTGATAGCGGTAAGAGCCAATGCATCTTTCAGAATTTTACTCATGACTTCTTACCTCCTTTCTGCTTCACGATTCCAAAACCTCCCGGGAGCGTCAGGCGCTCGATGATCGGAACCAGAAGATTGGAAAAGATGATAGCATAGGAGACACCCTCCGCGGAACTTCCGAAGATCCGGAACAGTCCGGTCAGAATGCCGAGGATCACTCCGTAAATATACTGTCCCTTTCCGGTAACCGGGCGAGTCACATAATCGGTTGCCATAAACCATGCGCCGAGCATCAGACCGCCGCCGCAGAGTTCCGCCGCCAGATATCCCAGATCAAATCCATGTCCGCCGAACAGCAGTGCGAATACCGCAAAACTCCCCAGATAGGTCAGCGGGATCCGGAGATCGATGACCTTCATCACAACCAGGAAAATACCTCCGATCAGAAGCAGCAGCGCGGAAGTCTCACCAATTGTTCCGCGGGTCGTTCCCAGAAACATACTCAGAAGATCGAAAGACCCTCCGGCTTTGATCTCTGCCAAAGGCGTCGCTCCGGAAACCGTGTCCACCAGCTTCGCAGTCACTGCATTGCTGGTGCTGAAATCCGTCATTCGCGCCGCAAAAGAAATCATCAGAAAACATCTCGCTGCCAGCGCCGGGTTCATAATATTCTGTCCCAGACCGCCGAACAGCTGTTTTACTATCAGAATCGCAAATACTCCTCCCAGCACAGCCATCCACCATGCCGCTCCCGACGGCAGGTTCAGCGCGAGCAGAAGCCCTGTCACCATCGCACTTCCATCTTTGATCGTAATTGGCTTGTGCATCAGGCGTTCATAGAGATATTCCGTCACCACACAGGTGATCACGGAACAGAGGATCAGGACAAGTGCCGGAACGCCAAACAGCCAGACGCCCATACAGGTGGCCGGCAGAAGCGCGATCAGCACCATATACATGATCCAGTCTGTCTTTATCTTTGAACGGATGTGCGGGGAAGAAGAAACATGTAACATATTGCTCATCATTCACCCTCCTTAACCTTTCTTTTTCTTCGCAAGCATGATCTTTCTCATGGAACTGATCGACTGAGTCAGCTGGCGCTTTGCCGGACAGACATAGCTGCAGCATCCGCACTCACAGCATTCCATTCCATGATAAGCCAGAAACTTTTCCTCATCGCCATGCTCTGCGAACTCCGCAAGGCGAACCGGAAGGATCTGACCCGGACATACTTTTACGCATCTTCCGCAGTTAATGCAGGCGGTCGGAGGATTTTTTGCAACCTCGTCCTCTGTCATCGCCAGGATCGCAGACGACGTCTTGATCACCGGGACATCCAGAGAGAACATTGCTTTTCCCATCATCGGTCCGCCGGAAATAATTTTTTCCGGCTCCTGTTTCCATCCGCCGGCGGCATTCACCACCTCCTGGTGAAGCATTCCCAGCGGAACCAGGAAGTTTTTCGGTTCCTTCACCGCGTCCCCGGTCACTGTCATAATCCGCTCCATCAGCGGTTTCCCTTTCAGGGCCGCCTGTGCGACTGCCACTACAGTGTCCACGTTGTCCACAATACAGCCGACATCCGCCGGCAGCATGGAAGAATTGATCTTTCTTCCGGTCACAGCGTAGATCAGCATACGCTCTGCGCCCTGAGGATACTTCGTCTTCAACGTCTTCACTTCAATCCGGCTGTCTCCCTTCGCGCACGCTTCCATTGTGCGGACACAGTCCGGCTTGTTGTCCTCGATACAGATACATCCCTTTGCTTTCGGAAAGACTTTCAGGATCACCTGAAGTCCCGCCACGATCTTCTCCGGTTCCTCCAGCATACGCCGATAGTCGCTGGTCAGGTACGGTTCGCACTCCGCACCGTTTACCAGTATGTAATCGATGTCTTCCGGATTCTTCGGCGCCAGCTTCACATGGGTAGGAAATCCTGCTCCTCCCATTCCGACAATCCCCGCCTCGGAAATTCTTTTCAGGATATCCTCCTTCGACAGGCTGTCCAGCGAAGCCTCCTGATACGCCACCTCTTCCATCTGCCCGTCATTTTCCACGACGATACAGTCCGCCAGGTTTCCGCCCGGCATCATCATTTTCTCGATTCCCTTAACGGTGCCCGACACTGTCGCATGCACCGGCGCAGATACAAATCCTCCTGCCTCCGCTATCTTCTGACCACGGCAGACATGATCTCCTTTGGAAACCACCGGCTTTGCCGGCGCGCCAATGTGCTGTGACATGGAATAATACAGCTTCGGTCCCGCCTGGATGGCCGTGATCGGTTTTTCCTTGGACAGTGCCTTGCCGTCATCGGGATGAATTCCGCCCCGGAATGTCAAAAGTCCCATACTCCAAAGCCCTCCTTCTTCTTTTTCATCGGACCGGACCATAAGATCCGGCCGTTTTTTCTTCCACGGAACATACGGTCAGAAAACACCCGTATATCGGACATTTTCTGACCGTTCGATGATCCCAGGAAGATTTCAGCGGCTGTCACTGCTACCGGCCGGCATTTCGCCGCCCCGCACAGGATCTGCAAAACCATTCCCCGGCTTGCACCGCTGAAATCGCATGATTTTGCACTTTCCGCCTTATAACATAAAAATATTATAACATGCATTTCCCGATTTTCGCCACTATTGTTTATTAAATAACGAATTCTTCCTGAAAATCTTCCTAAAATGCATAAAAAGAGTACAACAAAAGAAAATCTCTTTACAAGCTTTCAAGCAAAACAGCCCGAAACAGGAAAACCTCCGCGGCGATCTTTCACCGATACCTTTCCCTGCTCCGGGCTGTTCTTTTTATTCTTCCGTATTTTTCCGATTTACTGCTGGCTGTTGATGTAATTGATCAGGCCTTCCGCGCGGATGATCTTCTGCATAAACTCGGGGAATGCCTGCCCCTGATATTGGGTTCCTTTGGTGTGATCATAAATGATCCCTGTATCGAAATCCACTTCTACCTCATCGCCGGCTTCGATATCTTTCGCCGCCTCCGGACACTCGATGATCGGCAGTCCGATATTGATCGCATTGCGGTAAAAGATACGGGCAAAGGTCTCTGCAATGACACAGGACACGCCGCATGCCTTAATCGCGATCGGCGCATGTTCTCTGGAGGAACCGCAGCCGAAGTTCTTGTTTGCGACGATCAGGTCGCCCTTCTGTACTTTGTTGACAAACTCTTTGTCGATATCTTCCATACAATGGGTCGCCAGTTCCGCAGGATCTGAGGAATTCAGATAACGCGCGGGAATGATGACATCCGTGTCTACATTATCTCCATATTTAAATACATTTCCCTGAACTTTCATCTTCTCTTCCTCCTTATAATCCCAGTTCTTCCGGCGCGGAAATCTTTCCGGTCACAGCGCTGGCCGCAGCAACTGCCGGGCTCGCCAGATACACTTCCGATTTCACATGGCCCATACGCCCTACAAAGTTACGGTTCGTTGTGGAGATACATCTCTCACCCTCCGCAAGGATTCCCATATATCCTCCAAGACACGGACCGCAGGTCGGTGTGGAGACAACCGCACCCGCCTCGATAAAGATTTTCAGCAGGCCCTCCTCCAATGCCTGGAGATAGACCGCCTGTGTCGCAGGAATCACGATACAGCGAAGTCCTTTTTTCACCTTACGTCCTTTCAGGATCTCGGCCGCCTCTCTCAGATCCTGGATCCTTCCGTTGGTACAGGAGCCGATCACCGCCTGATCTACCTTAACCTCCTCGGTGATCTCATCGATCGTCTTCGTATTCTCCGGAAGATGCGGGAATGCGATCGTCGGCCGCAGTTGTCCGAGATCCACAGTGATTTCGCGCTCATATACGGCATCCGGATCCGCCTCGAAGATCTTATACGGGCGTTTGGAATGTTCTTCCATATACTCGATCGTCTTGTCATCCACCGGGAAGATCCCGTTCTTTCCGCCTGCCTCAATCGCCATATTGGCGATCGTGAAACGGTCATCCATGGTCAGGTTCGCAACACCCTCGCCGGTAAACTCCAGCGACTGATACAGAGCGCCGTCCACACCGATCCTTCCGATGATATGCAGGATCACATCTTTTCCGCTGACCCATTTGGACGGTTTTCCAATCAGATTTACCTTGATCGCAGACGGAACCTTAAACCATGCTTTTCCTGTGACCATACCGGCCGCCATGTCTGTGCTTCCGACACCTGTGGAGAAAGCGCCCAGCGCTCCGTAAGTACAGGTGTGGGAGTCCGCACCGATGATCACATCGCCGGCAACCGTCAGACCCTTCTCCGGGAGCAGCGCATGTTCGATTCCCATCTCTCCTACGTCAAAATAATTGGTAATCTCATGACGACAGGCAAATTCACGGACACATTTGCAGTGTTCCGCAGACTTGATATCCTTGTTCGGGATGAAATGATCCATAACCAACGCGATTTTATCCTTATCAAAAACCTCCTGCTGTTTGAATTTATCCATCTCATGGATCGCTACAGGAGAGGTGATATCGTTGCCCAGCACCAGATCCAGCTTCGCTTCGATCAGCTGTCCTGCCTCCACCTTCTCCAGTCCGGCTGCCGCCGCAAGAATTTTCTGTGTCATAGTCATGCCCATAACCCAATGACCTCCTTCATTTATTTCTGTAACTGTTCCTGTCTCCGCCGTTACCGTTCCTCCTGCAGGCAGCTGTTCAACTGTCTGAACCGCTATCCGCATGGGAACCTGCGGAATCTTTGACTATTGCCATTATAACACAGATTCTGTTATAATCATAATATATATTTAGAATATTTACCATAATTTACAGTTATATTTACAGGACTGATCACCATCAAGAGAACGTATCCCCGGCAGCTTTCCGCGCCTGTACATGATCTTATACCCGAACAGCACAGTGACACACCGCAAAATACAGTCCGGTAAACGAAAGGAAAACCATATGAATCAGAATCTGTCACTTTATCAGATCTTTTATGTCACCGCCCGCCACGGAAACATCTCCCGGGTGGCAAAAGAACTCTTCATCAGTCAGCCTGCCATCAGCAAATCCATCCGTCGTCTGGAAGACGCCCTCCAGGTAACTCTGTTTACCCGCAGCACCCGCGGCGTCACACTGACCGAAGACGGAAAGATCCTCTTTGAGCAGGTACAGGAAGCCTTCCGCGCCCTTGACCTCGCGGAGCAGACCCTACAACGCCGACACTCCCTGGGGATCGCCCAGCTGCGCATCGGCGTCAGCACCACCCTGTGCCGGTACATCCTGCTCCCCTATCTGCAGCAATTCGTCAAGGAGTACCCGCACGTAAAAGTGACCATCCACTGTCAGTCTTCCTATCAGACCATGGCCCTGTTGGAAAACCGCCAGATCGACCTCGGCCTGATCGGACGCCCCTCCGGAAAACTCAACTGTCACTACCAGCCTCTCCAGAGCATCCAGGACACCTTCGTCTGCACCCATGCCTACCTGGAAAACCTTCAGATACGCGAAGGCAGCGGCAGTCTGACAGAAACCCTGAAGGCCAACGCCATCTTCATGCTGCCCGACGACGCGAACATCACCCGCCAGCACATCGACGCCGCCCTGAAAGAACACGGGATCGAACTGAACACGTTCCTGGAAGTCAGTACCATGGACATGCTCATCGAATTCTCCAAGATCGGCCTCGGGATCGCCTGTGTCATCCGGGAATTCGTTCAGAAGGAACTGGAGACCGGTCTCCTGACCGAGATCACCCTGGGCCCGCAGATCCCCGCCCGGGAAATCGGCTTTATCTGCCGCAAACCCGAGCAGGACCTCCCGCCCATCCACACCTTCCTCCGGATGTTTCCAAAACGCCCCTGATCACGCCCTGCTCCCTTCAGTATTCTTCCGTTCCTACCAACAAACGGCACGCGTGCCAGCAGCGCGCGTCCGGCGCTGACCGCAGCGAAGACCTGCCCATGTGAGCACGGCAGCCGCTTGCCGGGTATATCAAAAAGGCCTCTGTACACCGCCGGCAGCGGCACACAGAGACCTTCCAATCAAATAATTTTTCTATCAGTTGTTGATCAGCTTGTTTTCATCGCTCCAGCTGTACAGCTTACGGATCTCTTTGCCGACCTTCTCTGACGGATGCTCAGAAGCCAGCTTTCTCAGCGCACGGAAATGAGCCTGTCCGCCGGCGGACATCTCAAGCAGGAAGTCCTTTGCAAAAGTTCCGTCCTGAATATCGGACAGGATCTTCTTCATGGCTTTCTTGGTATCCTCGGTGACAATCTTCGGTCCGGTGATATAATCGCCGTACTCAGCAGTATTGGAGATCGAATATCTCATTCCCTCGAAACCGGATTCGTAGATCAGATCAACGATCAGTTTCATCTCATGGATACACTCAAAGTATGCATTTCTCGGATCATATCCGGCCTCACACAGTGTCTCGAAGCCTGCCTGCATCAGAGCGCATACACCGCCGCACAGAACAGCCTGCTCGCCGAACAGGTCGGTCTCAGTCTCGGTACGGAATGTAGTCTCCAGAACACCTGCACGTGCTCCGCCGATTCCCTGCGCATATGCCAGCGCCAGATCCAGTGCTTTGCCTGTGTAATCCTGCTCAACAGCAACCAGACACGGAGTACCTTTTCCTGCTACATACTCGCTTCTTACGGTATGGCCCGGTGCTTTCGGAGCGATCATGGTTACATCAACATTTGCAGGCGGTTTAATCTGTCCGAAATGGATGTTGAAGCCATGTGCAAACATCAGCATATTGCCCTCTTCCAGATTCGGCTCGATATCATTTTTGTACAGAGACGCCTGTTTCTCATCGTTGATCAGGATCATGATGATATCTGCCTGCTTTGCAGCCTCTGCTGCTGTATATACTTTCAGGCCCTGTGCTTCTGCCTTTGCCCAGGATTTGCTTCCCTCATAAAGACCGACGATCACGTCACAGCCGGACTCTTTCAGGTTCAGCGCATGAGCATGTCCCTGGGAGCCATAACCGATAATCGCTATCTTCTTGCCCTCCAGCAGGCTCAAATTACAATCTTCCTGGTAATAAATCTTTGCTGCCATTGTTACTTCCTCCACATTTTAGATAAAATTATATTGTCAGGGGCACCGGAACATGTCCTCAGACAACCTCGTCAAGATCGTTCTGAAACCACGCTCCTTTATGTAATAATGCCTCCAGCAAACGATGTAAAACAATGATGCCGTCCACCGTCCGGCAGCCACCCGGATTTCCGGACAGCCGCACAATATCTGCGGTCGATTACTGTCTGACGGTAAAGCATCCGAAACAATCCGCGAACCGGCTTTTACAGATACCGTACATCGTGGGTTCCACGGGAAAGTCCGGTAATTCCTGTGCGGGCCAGTTCCAGGATCTCATAATCCTCCAGCAGTTCCATAAAGCCTGACAGCTTTGATTTGGAACCGGTCAGTTCAATGATCAGGCTCTCTGTGCCGACGTCCACGATCTTTGCGCGGAATACATCGGAGATCATGATCAGATCGCGGCGTTTTTCTTTGTCCGCGCGGACCTTGATCAGCAAAAGTTCTCTGTGAACGCTTTCATTGGGTTTCAGAACCTTAATATCAATGACATCCACAAGCTTCTCCAACTGTTTCGTGATCTGTTCAAGAATCAGATCGTCGCCGTGACAGACAACGGTCATACGCGAATAGGCCGGATCTGCCGTCGTTCCCACCGTAAGGCTGTCAATATTATAGCCTCTCCGGCTGAACATGCCGGCTACACGGCTCAGCACGCCGGCTGTATTATCAACCAATAAAGATAAAATTCTCTGCTGTTCCATCTGTCGAACCTACTTTCCTAAGTAATGTAAAACATATAGCAGTTCAGCCAGCTGAACTGTTATGAAAACATCTTATGCATTATATTAGCAACTTCACTCTTCTTTGTCAATGAAAAATGCAAAGGAAATACAATCTCCGACAGAAAATATTCGGCTCCGTCAGGGATTTTATCCTAATTTATACTGATTTTTCCACCTTTTTTTCCTTTGCACGGAGCCATTGGCACCGTCATTTTCTTTAACTTTCTCCGCAGATCCCGTCTTCTCCGGGCATTTTCCACCCATGGTGATCCGTATGGAGAAGATGATGCGCCTTCTCAGAAAGCGGTTTTTCCAAGTAGTTCCGGTAACATTCCCGGATGGAAGGATTTTCATGGGAAAATCTCAGCGGACTTTTCTGATCCAGCTGATAGAGCATCTGTCCTCTCACATCCGCCAGTTCCACTCCGTCATGGATCGGCTGTCCGCCACCTCCGGCACATCCGCCCGGACAGGCCATAACTTCCACAAAATCATAGGAAACCTCGCCTTTTCGAACCGCCTCAACCAGCTTTCTCGCGTTGCCAAGTCCATGCGCCACAGCCACATGCAGCGTTCTCCCTGCCAGCTCGAAAGACGCCTCTTTCCAGCCCTCCATGCCGCGAACCGCAGCAAAAGCATCCGGATCAGGATTTTTTCCTGTGGCAAGCCAGCTGGCCGTGCGCAGCGCAGCTTCCATAACTCCGCCGGTTGCTCCGAAGATCACCCCTGCACCGGACGCCGTTCCCAGAGGCTGGTCAAATTCTTCTTCCGGAAGCAGTTCCGGCAAAATCTGCTCTGCCCGGAACAACCGGTCCACCTCTCTGGTAGTCAGCACCACGTCCACATCCTGACCGGCGCCCGCGTCATTCATCGTCGGATATGCACACTCCTGTTTTTTCGCCAGACACGGCATGATCGAAACGCTGAAGATCAACGAGGGATCCACACTCATCAGCTCTGCATAATAACTCTTTGCAATCGCACCGAACATCTGCTGCGGCGATTTCGCGCTGGAAAGCTGGTCTGTCATATCAGGATACTGCGATTTCAGGAAACGCACCCAGCCGGGACAGCAGGATGTGAACATCGGCAATTTCTGATTCTTTTCATCCGAAAGTCTCTCCAGAAATTCGCTGCCCTCCTCCATGATCGTAAGATCCGCGGAGAAATCCGTGTCGAAAATATAGTCAAACCCGATCCTGCGCAGTCCGGCCACTAACCGTTTTACCGTGGCTTTTTCCCTGGACATACCGAGCCCTTCGCCCCAGGCCGCACGCACAGACGGAGCGATCTGTACGACCGTGATTTTGCTCTCATCCGCCAGTGCATCCAGCACCTTATCGACATCGTCCCGTTCATGCAGCGCTCCCACCGGGCAGTGAGTCACACACTGTCCGCAGAGAGAACAGTCCGCCTCGGAAATTTTCCTGTTTCCGGAAACGTCCACAGTCGTGCGGGAACCGGTGTTCGCCACATCCCAGACATGGAGATCCTGAATCTTATCGCAGACCTGTACACAGCGCATACATTTGATACATTTGGCCGCATTTCTCTGAAGCGGGAAGTCTTTTTCCCAGTTATTTTCCGGGAGTTCCTTTTCGAAGGGAAGTTCCAGGATTCCCAGATCATTCGCCAGACGCTGCAGGGAGCAGTTCCCGCTGCGGATACAGACGGCGCAGTTGCTGTCATGCTGAGACAAAAGCAATTCCACATTGGTTCTTCTTGCCGTCATCGCCTTGGGGCTGTTCGTGTAAATCACCATTCCATCCTGCACCCGATTGTTGCAGGCCGTGACCAGCTTCGCATATCCTTCTACCTCCACCGCGCAGACACGGCAGGCGCCGATTTCATTGAGGTCTTTCAGATAACATAACGTCGGGATCCGGATCCCTGCGGATGCAGCAGCCTGAAGAATCGTATTGTTTTCTTGTGTCTCGATCTTTTGTCCGTTGATCGTAATCTTTACCATCGTTCCACTCTGCCTCCTTTAAAAATTCCGAATCCGAAATGATCACAGCGCAGGCAGCGCCCTGCCTCCTGCTGCGCCTCCTCCAGAGTCATCGGACACTCCATAAGATCAAAGTCTTTGACTCGCTCTGCGGCGCTCCGCTCTTTCATATTGATTCTTCCACATCCCGGCCGGTCGTCCAGACGTACCTTTGGGATCTCCACATCCACAGAGATCACATGGTGACCGCCCAGATATTCGTCGATGTTTGCCGCTGCCACCTTGCCGGCTGCAATCGCACGGATCACAGTCGCCGGACCGGTGACACAGTCTCCGCCGGCAAAAACGCCTTCGCTGTCGCGGACTCCGCTCCAGTCCATTGCCTCGATCGCACCGCCGCGCCGGATGGGAATCCCATACTTTTCAAACTCACGGCTCTCAATTCCCTGGCCGATCGCAACCAGTACCAGATCACAGGGCAGACGGACCGGATCCACCGAAGCACTGTACGGCGCCGGACGGCCCCGGGAAATCCGGCCGATCACCTGGGGCTGCGCCCAGAGAGCGCTGACTTTTCCCTGTTCATCTTTTTCGATTTTCAGAGGAGCATGGAGTTCCAGGAGTTCACAGCCTTCCTCCAGCGCTCCGTCCACCTCTTCCGGAAGCGCGGTCATGTCAGACTTCCTGCGGCGGTATACGATCTGTACACGTTCCGCACCCAGACGGATCGCCGAGCGCGCCACATCCATCGCCACGTTTCCGCCGCCGATCACCGTGATCCGTTTTCCTGTGTAATCAGGCGTCTCTCCATCTCCGATCCCGCGCAGCATCTCCACCGCCGAGACAACGCCCTCAGCTTCCTCTCCTTCGATTCCGATTTTTCTGTCGATATGCGCGCCGATCGCAAGATAAACCGCATCATACTTTTCACGGATCTCGGCGATCGAAGGATTTTCGCCGACACAGGTCTCCGTATGTACTTCGATGTTCAGACTGAGGATCTGACGGATCTCGCGGTCCAGGACTTCCCTCGGAAGACGGTAGTTGGGAATTCCATACCGCAGCATACCGCCCAGCTGTTTCCTCTGCTCAAAAATCGTCACATGGTGTCCCATCAGCGCCAGATAATACGCCGCGCTGAGACCGCCAGGGCCTCCGCCGATCACAGCCACACGTTTTCCTGTCGCAGGCGCCGGTTCCGGAACAGGAACCTCCCCTGCATGCTCCACGGCAAATCTCTTCAGACCGCGGATATTGATCGGATCGTCCATCAGCGTTCTGCGACACCTGGTCTCACAGGGATGTTCGCAGATCAATCCACAGACACAGGGAAGAGGATTGTCTTTTCGGATCAGGCGGACCGCATCCGCGTATCTTCCCGCTTTGACAAGCGCCACATATCCCGGAATATCCACACCTGCCGGACACTGGGATACACAGGGAACCGGCTGATCCAGAGACATGGAGCAGCGGCCGGTTTTGACATGCTGTTCAAAATCTCCCCGGAAACCGCGGACCGCTTTCAGGACCATGCGGGCCGCCTCATAACCGATCGCACAGTCGGCGGAATCAAAAATAGTCTGGGCGGTCTTCTCGATCACCTGAATCGTATCCATATCCGCTTTATGATCCAGCACAGAATCTATCAATTTTTCCAGCTGACCAAGTCCCACCCTGCACGGGACACATTTTCCGCAGGACTGCGCATGGCACATCTTCAGAAAAGAACTGGCCAGATCCACCGGGCAGAGTCCCGGAGGGCTGGCAGTGATTCTTCGCTCCAGGTCTTTGTACAGACCTTCTATCGTTGTCTGAGCCTGATTTTCCGTAATGATACTTAATCTGCTCATAGTTACGCTGCGCCTCCTTTTTCCAATTATTTTTTCTGTTTCTCCATTATATCAGTTCTTTCTGACAAATTGCAAGAAAAGACAGACGATCTCACATTTTACCGGTAACAGTTCAGCCAGAGGAACTGTTACTTTTACTGTCTATATCGCAGAATACAGGAAGGGTCTTGCCAAACAAAATTCATCTCTCAATTTCACGGATCATTGAATATTCATTGAGTAACGTTCCGTCTTTCAATCGAATAGCATTCGGCTTCACCCCTGTTATCCTAAAACCCATTTTTTCATATAATGCCCGAGCACGGCTATTCCCTTCCGTGAATTCCAGTTCCAGTTGCATTATATTTGGATTTTCTTCTGCGATACGAATTAACTCCTCAAAAAATCTTGTTCCGATTCCCTGGTTCCAGAATTCACGCAGCAATGCAACACCAACCGTCGCACGATGTTTGATTTTTATTTTGTCACTCCATGTGATCTGGCAATTTCCCGCAACCTTTCCATCGACCAGACACACGAGCATTGCCTCATTATCTGCCTGATTCATCCTGTCAAATAAAGCTTTTTCTCTTTCAACAGTATGTTTCCTGCACTCCTCAGGATAAGGCAGAATAAAATCAGTCTCGCCAGCTGCAATATACAGATAATCTAACATACCTTGAACATCCTCATCTTTTGGACTACGGATCAAAGCATTCCTTCCATCTTTCAATTTATATTTAATATCTTGAATTATCATAATTTCCTCCTAAAATTTCAATTATCCCACATTCCGTCGAAAAAATGATGCCAGGGGCAAAATACCTTTTAACTACAACATCATAGGACAGCTGTATTGCCACGACAGACGGCGATAAAAATCAGAGTAACAGAAAAAGGACTTCCACACAGCTGGCTGTATGGAAATCCCTTTTTCACTTCTTATCATCATGCCAAACACAAAAGACAAGCTTATTTTTTACCAATCTTACCCATGATAAAAACACAGAGCATAATGATCAGGATGGTCACAAAAATTCCGACCATGCCCATCCACATAATATTCAGCGACGACAGCACAGTTGCCATATCCATGATTCGTACCTCCTTACAGCCTTACAGCATATTAGTTACCAGGTTAATAACCATACCGCCCGCGATAACAGATGCGATCTGACCGGACACGTTAGCACCTGCAGCATGCATCAGAATAACGTTGGTCGGATCTTCCTGCATTGCGATTTTCTGTACTACACGGGAAGACATCGGGAAGGCAGAGATTCCTGCACCGCCGATCATCGGATTCACTTTTTTCTTCAGGAACAGGTTGACGATCTTCGCAAATACGACACCGCCGATGGTATCCATAACGAAAGCGAACAGACCGATGACCATGATCATAATAGTCTGTACTGTAACGAAGTTCTCCGCCTGCATACTGAAGGAGATCGTGATGCCCAGAAGCAGTGTGATCAGGTTTGCCAGATTATTCTGTGCCGTGTCGGACATCGTTCCGAGTACGCCGCACTCACGGATCAGGTTACCGAACATCAGGAAGCCGACCAGCGCAACAGATGTCGGAGCAACCAGACCTACGATGATCGTAACAACGATCGGGAACGCGATACGCATCTGACGGCTGACGCTCTTCGGATTGTACTCCATATGGATCCGGCGTTCTTTCTTTGTGGTGACCAGCTTGATTGCTGCCGGCTGAATGATCGGAACCAGCGCCATATAGGAATAGGCGGCTACCGCGATCGGACCAATGTAATTGGAATTCAGGACCTGAGATACCAGAATGGAAGTCGGGCCGTCGGCCGCACCGATGATACCGATGGAAGCCGCATCCTTCAGGTCAAAGCCAAGCAGCGCTGCCAGCAGAATCGCCGCAAAGATACCGAACTGCGCACCTGCGCCGAACAGAAACATTACCGGGTTGGAAAGCAGAGGACCGAAATCGATCATCGCTCCGATTCCGATAAACAGCAGGACCGGCATCGCCTCCGATGCATTGATTCCAACATCGAACAGCCATGTGACGATACCGTGGGATTCGATTCCTCCCTCAAGCACCTGATCCAGAACGCCGGACATCGGCAGATTCACCAGGATTGCACCGAAACCCATAGGCAACAGCAGAGACGGCTCATACTCTTTCTTGATCGCGAGCCAGATCAGCACAACTCCGACCACATACATGACAACCTGCTGCCACGTCAGAGCCATTATGCCTTCAATCAAAAACTCCATATACTTTACTCCTTCTCTCTGAGATTTTAAAAGAATCGCAGCTGCCAGCGTTCTCTTTCAATCCCTTTCACACCGACTTACGTTCCGCAGAAAATATCTCTGTCAGAGACGGCCCGTCCACAATAACATCCTGTTACTGAAAAACGAGACTTTTATGCAGCGGCTTTTTATCGAACTGCAGTAAAAGTCTCGCTGTTTCAATTTTCTGCGGATCGCAGTCCAGAACGTGTTTGAAATTCCATTCCTGCAATTTTCAAATACTCTTTCTCACTTAAATCGGAATGACGCAGGAAAATCCATCTAAAATGGCAGCTACTCCCTTTTAACTGTACTAATTATAAACAT